>ERZ1292640.90-Hain-H43-02um-R1-90-length-71843-cov-5_pt2 | contig 34083 bp, 36 predicted proteins | sample MGYA00564404_ERZ1292640 | MGnify/ENA primary metagenome ERZ1292640 (study PRJEB36523, sample SAMEA6512636) | groundwater metagenome | collected 2019-01-08 | study: AquaDiva: Metagenomics assemblies of 32 groundwater samples | reverse complement strand
ACTTGATCGCTTTTTCCATAGCACAACCGATACCAGTTGATTCAATCCCTCCAGTCCTTAGCGGTGGAATCCCGCAAGGAATCTTGCCTAGTGGAATCACGACAGCAAGTTTAGCGATAACAACTAATGAGAATGCCAGCTGCCGCTTTTCAACTTCAAATGGAACGAATTATAATTTAATGACACCTTTCTCAACTACAGGCGGTTCATCTCATTCAAAACAGCTTCAAGGTTTGGCAGATGGAATTTCATATTATTATTACCTCAAATGCCAGGATACGGCAGGAAACGAAAACATAATTGACTACATAATTTCTTTTTCAGTTCAGAGCGCACCGATAGTTAGCAACTTCGCAAGTATAGAATATCCTTCAATTGTTCAAGTTAAAATTGATGGCGATAATTACACAGGAGACTTATTGAACGGGACAAAGAACGTGAAGGTTTTAGTTAACAACAAGCCAGTTGTTGAATTCCCTTACTCTTTTGATGGCCTGCCAAGCCAATTGAATTTATCACAAGCCGGCATTGAAACTGGCGTTGATAATGGAGTTGCAGGATATTCTTTAGTCAGAAGCCTGCCTGTGTCCCAAAAGAAGCTTTTCGTTGAAAAAGTAGCTGATATAACTGTCTTATGCGTCAAGGACGCGGTATTAAACAGCATAGATGAAATTTCTGAAAACTGCGACCAGTCTGGCGAGCAGATTCTTGTGTGCCCGACCCAAACTCAGCAAGCAATTGCAGGTCTTACTGCACAATATTATTCTTTCAGCCAAGATTTATCAAGAATCCCTGACTTCTCAACATTAACACCAAGCCTAACTCTCAATGTTTCCCAAATCAACTTTGCATCTGTAAGCACGGCATTTTATGGCACTCCTTACATTGACAGATTCGCAGCGAAATACTCTGGCTTTATTGATATACCATCAACAGGAACTTATACTTTTTTCTTATCAAGCGATGACGGCTCGCGATTAATAATAGACGGAAGCACCATCATTGACAATGACTTGCTCCATCCAATGAGGGAGCTGAATAACAGCGTTACTCTTAGCCAAGGCCTACACACATTAGGTGTTGAGTTCTTCGAGAACATTGGCTCAGCAGGGTTAATCTTGAAGTGGACACCACCAGGAGGCTCAAAACAAATAGTTCCTGCAACTGTCTTAAAACAAACAGCCCAGACAGGAAGCACCTTAACATGCACAATCAGCGGAAATGTATTCGAAATCAGCCCATTGGCGCATTCAGGCATCAAGCAATACATCTGCTCACAAAATTGGACTTGCTCTGCTTGGAATGCATGCAGCAGTTCAATCCAGACAAGAGACTGCACTTGCTCCTGCTTTGGAGGGCTTGGCTGCTCAGGCGACAACGCAGAACAGCAGGCCTGCATAGAACAGGTGCCAATCAGCACGTGTGGGAACAGCATTTGCGATTCCAATGAATCTTGCTCAATTTGCTCAGTTGATTGCGGCGCATGTCCCACCCCACCTGGACCAACGGGGGGTACTGCTAGTGGAGGAGGCGGAAGTTCAGGCGGCGGTGGAGGCTCTGGTGGCGGTTCTTCTGACGGAGGCACCACAACTAGCGGCACCACAGTTCCAACAATGAACAGCACAGTTGAGCAGCCTAAATCTCCAGTAAGGAACCAGCCTACTGCCAAGATAGTAGAGCAAATAAAGACTCCTGATGGCAATCTAGCACAAGTAATCGACTTGAGCGGCCAAACAGCAGTCAAGAAGATTAGAAGCTCCTACACCCTTTCATGGACAATCCTGGGACTAATCATTCTTGCTGTATTCGCAGCATACCAGTTTGCACAGCACAAGTCAATCAAGCCTGCATTGATAAGAGCAGAAGCTGTTACCGCAAAAAGGGATTCTCAAGTTTCTAAGGAATTAGCAGATTACATAAAAATGTGCAGAAATCATGGCTTGACTGACAAGAAAATCCGCGCAAAGCTCGAAAGCGTTGGTTGGGATGAACTCGAGATTAGGAAAGGATTGAGATAGATATCTTGTGGGAACTTTCGTGCCGGTGTGCTTAGCGAGATTATTAGTTTTGTAAATTTAGTCTTATTTCCCGTATCTGCGCATCTGTAATCCTTGCCGATATATCCTTTGTTTTTATGAAAAAGTCTTTGCAATATTTTTTAATTTGCCTAATTTTTTCATCATCAACTGGTCTGTCCGCGTAATACTGCAAGTCTTTTCTTGCGGAAAAAGCTTTTTCAATCATCTCATTGTCTTTTGGATCATAAAAATCTTCCAGAAAGGCATTCATAAACCTAAGAGAGCAAGAATGAATTTCGCATTTAACCCCGATTCTGAGCATTAGAGAATAAAGAGAATAATAAAAGACGTAATAAGATGCTGTCGCAGACCAAATCCTGCTTTTCATCCCTTCAAGAGCGATTATTGTCTCTTCTGCCATTTTTAGATAAGAACCTGCCATGTTCTTGTTCGGCTGCATTATTTCCAAACCATTTTTTTGTTTAAGGCACCATTCAATTGAATCCATAATTGCCCCAGATTATGCCGATGAATTTTTCAAATCCGAACATTAGTATGTGCGATTCCATTATTTCCTTGCATAAAGTGTTTTTATTTTTTAATAAGTTAATGAATTCTTTTTCTGAGAAGTATTTAATGCTAACGTTCAGGTCTAAAGGTTTTCCGACGGAATCGTAATCTTTTCGGTGTTTTTCCCCAATAATGAACAAGTCTAAATCCGAAACTTCTTTCTGAGTTCCCTTTGCATAGCTTCCAAAAATGCCCACTATCCGCTGATCTTGTTTGAATAAATGCGCAAGCTTCCTGAATTTTTTTAAGAAAAGAATTTTTTTATTTATTTCTGCAGAGACGATAATGTCCTTTAAATCTGTGTTTTCAGGGTTAAGCCGGAAGAACTTCATGTTGCCTTCTTTCTTTGATGTAACAATGCCTTCCTTCTCAAGCTCATTCAAAGCCAGAGCAATCGCCTTTTGGCTCATTGGAACCTTGCCAATAAGCTCTCTTCCGTATATTTCAGATTCCAGATTACCCAGAAATAGCTCAAGTATTTCAAAATACTTATTGTGTAACATATTACTCAATTGTGTAATATATTACATATATAAAGGTTTTGGCGAACACAAGCAAAAGAAAGAGTTGACACCATTTTTATTTTCGTAATTCTTCCGATAATCTCGCAGGATTTTAGCGAAAGTATTTATTATAAATAGAAATCTCTGCTGAATTATGGATAAAGAAAGAATAACGAAGCTTAAAAATACCTTTGAGAATTGTGCTCACCAAGCCGAAGGCATTGAATTCTGGTATGCAAGAGATTTGCAAGTGCTTCTAGGATACGACAAATGGGAGAATTTTGTAAACGCTATTGAGAGGGCAAAAATTGCCTGCAAAAAATCAGGGCAGGACGTAAAGGACCATTTTCCCGAGGTCAGGAAAATGGTTGAGCTTGGATCAGATGCAAAGAGAGAAGTGGATGAGCACATGCTAACGAGATATGCTTGTTATCTGATTGCACAGAATGGCGATCCTAGAAAAGAGCAAATTGCCTTCGCCCAAAGTTATTTCGCAATCCAGACCAGGAAGCAGGAATTAATTGAAAAAAGAATCGCGCTTATTGAACGCCTCAATGCCAGGCAGAAGCTTGCTGCTACAGAAACAGAATTGTCCAAGCTCATTTATGAACGCGGAGTGGATGAGAATGGTTTTGCTAGAATAAGAAGCAAAGGCGACCAAGTCCTCTTTGGTGGCAACACAACCTCAAAGATGAAAAATAAGCTCGGCATTCCCCAAAAAAAGCCGCTTGCAGACTTTTTGCCAACAATAACAATCACAGCCAAGAACCTTGCAACAGAAATCACAAACTTTAATGTCAAAAAGGAAGACCTAAAAGGAGAACGTGGAATAACTAAGGAACATATGAGAAACAATGCTGATGTAAGGGGAGTGCTCACTAAAAGAGGGATAAAGCCCGAAGAGCTGCCTCCTGAAGAAGACATAAAAAAGCTCGAAGGAAGAGTTAAAAAAGATGAGAAAGAAATCGCCAAAACGTCAAGAAAAAAACTTACAAGAAAGTAAATAGTCGCCAATATCTCATATTTATTCGTAATTCTTCCGATAAATCCGCAGGATTTTAGCGAATCTATTTAATTGAAATATAAACAGCATTTTAATGGAACACCAAAACATTTATATCATGTATATACTTACATATCATCATGGTGATATTAACATGATAGGAAATGAAGTAGAATTCATAAGGCTATTAATTGAGAATAAGGACAAAGACTTAAGCATAAGTTCGGTTGCAAAGCTGTTGAAGAAAGACTACAAGAATGCGCACAACATAGTCAAGAGGCTTGAAAAACGCTCTCTAATCTCATTAAAGCCTTTTGGCAGGTCATACAGGCTTACGCTTAACATCAAACCCCATCCTCTAATTTTTGAGGCCGAACATGAAAGAAGAAGCGAGCTGCTAAAAAACAAGGATTTAGTTGTAATGCTGGAAACCTTCAAGGGATTAAGAACAAAGCTGTTTGTCCTTTTGGTATTTGGAAGCCATGCAAAAAAAACAAGCACAAAGCACTCAGACATAGACCTATTATTTATCGTTCCGGATGCAGGTGAAGAAAGAATAGAGAAGGAGATACAGAACATTGCATCTATCCTGCCCTTAAAACTTCATCTAAACATATTCAGTGAAACAGATTTCAAGGCCATGAAGAACTCAAAGGAAACAACAGTCGGCTCCGAAGCGATAATGCACAATGTCATTCTCCACGGAATAGAGCCGTATTATGAGATTGTAGGATGATTGACGCTATAAGAAAGAATGAGGCCCAAAAAAACTTCAGGAAGTACTTGGAAGAAGGTTTGCTGGTAAAGCAAACAGACAATTTAGCAAAAAACAAATACGTTGAGAACGCTGAACTTTCGCTGAGGGCAGCGCAAGAATTAATGCAAAGCCAATTGAAACCTCATTTGTGGGTCATTGTGATTTCTTATTATTCAATGTTCTACACGGCAAATGCTGTCCTTTTGCATTTAGGCTACAAAACGCAGGACAAAATATCCCATAAAGTGACAAGTGACTCGCTAATTGCTCTTGTTCTTGATAAGCTGAAGAAAGAATTATTAGAAGACTACGAAGCAATGCAGCAAGATGCTCTTGAGATTGCTGCAGCAAAAGCAGAATCTGTTATAGAATCATATTCGTATGAGCTTGATAAACGGTCAAGATTCCAGTACAACATGCTTGAACAAACCAAGGAAAACAAAGCCAAGACTTCGTTTAAGCGCGCTTCTGAGTTCGTATTCGAAATGAAGAAACTACTAAAATAGATGCAAGAACGTTCAGGATACGACAAATGGGGAATTTTGTAAAAGCAATAATCAAACCCTTTTTTATTTATGATGCAAGGTGTGGTCTGTCAAGCCAAATAAACAAGCATTTATTTGGTCTGATAAACCAAATATATAATAATGAGACTTATTTCCGTCTCAAAATCTCATAAAGGAAAAGGGGAGTTATTGATGCGAGACCCGCCATCCAAGCAAAGCCAACCCCTGCAAGGCCGTAAGGCAGAAACAAAAAGTACCAGCTTCCAAAAGTCACAACTACAACAATAACATTTCTAATTACCAGCGTACCGACTTTCTTCTCAATATTTAATTTTGTCCCATAAAAAAAGTTGATGGCAACAAGGATTGAACCCGCAATAAATATTCTTAATATTATTGTTCCATGCAAGGCATAATCTGTTCCAAGCAGACCCATGAGGAAAGGGCTTAATACATAAAGCACAATAGTGCTGGGAATAAGCAATGCGAGTGTTGTTAATGCGGTTTTTTTCAGTGCTGAATAGTAAGATGCCGGGTTTTTTGAGCCTTCAGCAAGCAAAGCGCTTGACATTGCATTAGGTATGACGTAAAGAAGTCCTGCTATCATCAAGGCAGTGTAGTAATATGCTGTTGATGCGGGACTAAGAAATTCTGTTATCAGGAGAGGAAATAAAAGGGCAGGTAACATCTTGATAAGCCCTGCAAGATAATTGCCAAAGGAAAAAGGCAGGATTTCAAAAAGCAGGTTCTCATGAATTGCCAATTTCGGCATGTAAAGCTTTTTTCTCATCAGAAGTATAATACCAAGAATAACACCAGCCAAAGTTCCAACAACCCATGAGCCAAATATGCCGAACACGCCAAAAGCGACGAAGGCGACAGGCAAGGCAATCTTCACAATGCTGAAAACAGTTGCCTTTGCAACTGAATACTTTGGCAGATCATAGGAAAGGAATACGCTATCAAGAAATGTGAAGATAAGGGTCGATACCACAGACAGAACAAAAATCATGCCAAAAAAAATGTTATGCTGCACAAACGAAAGTTTTGGTGAAAAAATGCCTATCAGCACAACAAAGGCTGACGAAATAACCAAACCCAAAAGTACAGAAATGCCAAAAATTGTGTTAAGGTTTTTGTTTGGGTCCTTGGAAGTTCTTAAAAATCTCACTATAGTTACGCCAAGGCCAAGCCCTGAAATCGCGACAATCAAATTCATTGAGGATATCAAAGTCGAAGCCAGTCCAACTTCATGAGGTGTATAGTAACGCGCAACCAAAGTCCAGAATAAGAATCCGAAGCCAGTCAAGACTATAGTGTTAGCCATAAGCCAAAACGAGTTGGCAAAGACAGCATCCTTTTTCAAATGCTTAATGAGCTTTTTTATTCGTTCCATCGCTCTTTTTCACCCAGGGATAAGCAAAGTACCAGAAAACAAAGAAATAAAGTATGAAGAGAACCCAGCCTGCATTCGTATGAAAGATTCCGACAGCAAATTGCGGATTAATCCAGACGCCAAGCAAAAGTATCAATGTAATTCGAAGGATGTTTGCGAAGAAATCACCAATCAAGCCCGGAATGAAAAGCAAAAGCATTCTCTTAGTGTCTAGCTTCTTCTTGTCGAGGAAGAATATCAATGCATATAGAGATGTAAACAGCATTAACGATTCTACACCTGAGCACACCTTCCCTATATTCACAACAAATCCGCCAATACCCAAAGACTCGTTTCCGTAGAGCTTGACATTGTCAAAAATCAGCGACATAACAAAGTATTCTGTTCTGGTAATAGTGAAACTTAGCAATTTCCAGCTGTTTTGCACCAAATACGAAAAGCCCGTAAATATAATAAAAAATACTGCGCTTAAGAATAGTTCTTTCCTGAATTTCGGAACAAATTTTGAGATAAAATGAGTGCCAAAAAATGAAATAGTAAAAGACGCCAATGAAAGTAATAGAAATAAGTATCTCAGGCCCATAACCAAATAAAAATTCTGGAAAGCGAGCAACGGATTCTCACTTATCCAAAGCTTCCCGTAGAAGAAAAGGAAATGAAACAGGAACCCGAGAACTCCAAATAACAACAAGTCACGAAGAGAAAACTTTGCTTTAGGGAATTCAGAAAGGCGGTCTTTCACCAATAAAAGGAACACAACCGCAGAAAACATCATTGTTCCTGAAAGCGCTATATATTGGACGGTGAAGAACTCTGTCGGAATTATGATGCCATCAACAAAAGGGAGGCTGAAGTACTGCAGCAGAATCAAGAATAATGCCAGCAGGATGGCTCTTATTCCGAACTGCGCCAAGCCAGGAAAAGCTCTAACTTTATCAAGAGCGTTTAAGACAATATTCTTGTGTTTCATCGTCTATTGTGAAAGGCAGCTAATTTATAAATATATTGATTTGTTACTACCGAATAGTTTCACTATTGGCAAGGTTTATAAATTAATACAGATTGCGAACAACAATGGAAGTGCCCAAAAGGTTACTGATAACAAATTGTTATTCCTACCAAAATAAAGGAGATGCAGCCATCATCACATGCATGATTGATCAGCTTAAAAGGGAATTCCCGCGCGCAAAGCTGACAATAAGCAGCCATGACAAGAAAGACCTGCTAAAAAAACCGTATGGCAACCACGAATACATTCAAAATATACAAACAATAGTATTTGGTAATTCAAAAAACATCATCCTGAAAGGGTTTAAAGCTGCCTCGTTCATCGCCCGAGTCGCATTATTCAGGATTTTGCCATTCAAATCTTTTTTTCTCTTCAATAAAGCAGAAATAGAAAAATTGAGGAGCTACGAAAAAAGCGATTTGGTAGTTGCATGCGGCGGCGGCTACCTGCTAACAACAAGAAAATTTGACATACTTGGAGCAATTCTTTTTGCCCACGACTTTTACCTGGCTACTCTTTTCAGCAAGCCCATCGTTCTTTACAACCAATCAATTGGACCTTTTGGGAGCAGATTTCATCTCCCGCTCCTGAAAATGTTTCTCAAGCCTGCAAAAATAATCCTGTGCAGGGAAGCAATCACCTATCACAGGCTTGAAAAGGAAGGGCTAAAAAACATAGTTCTTGCAGCAGATGTCGCCTTCCTGCTGAAACCGAAAAAAGAGGAGTTTGCTGAACTGAGAATAAATGCGCTTAATATCGGAATATCCGTGCGCAAGTGGGTGAACCCGAAACGCCAAAAAAAGTACGAGAATGAAATAAGAAAATTCATTGAAATGACGGTGCAGAAAAACCCAGAGGCCGTGTTTTATTTCATGCCTCAGGTCATTTATGATGTAAATGACGACAACGACCTTCCGATTACGCGCTCGATTATTGCAGGGCTTTCAAGCAAAATTAAAAAAAATGCCATCAACATAGAGCGTGACCTTAATCCTTCAGTCCTCATGCATTACATAAGCCAGATGGATTTCTTCATAGGAACAAGAATGCATTCGAACATTTTTGCGTTGGCATGCGGCGTCAAAACGATTGCAATAGCCTATGAGCCAAAATCTTTGGGAGTGATGAACGGGCTCGGCCTCCAAGAATACGTAATTGGTATGTGGGAACTCACAGCAGCTGAACTCCAAAAAAAATTCGATAAGCTCCGAGAGGACAGTTCGTATCTTAGGATACTTAAAAATTCTTTAAGGCAGCAAAAAGCGCTCGCAAAAGTGGTTCTAAAAAAATACATTAATGCATAATTCTTAAGCGCCATAGCCTGTGTTTTGTTTCGCTCAATAGCCTTTTTGGCAGCCTGAGCGGAAAGGCATCTCTGAGATAAGTCTTGATTTCCTCCCTCCTTTTCTTTTTAGGATTGAACTTGTAATTTTTGAAATCCGCGCTCTTGAGCCATTCGAAGAATGCAGGATTATAATGCGGGCTTTTGCTTACCTTTTTAGTTATATTCTCTTTCAAGTTCTCCCAGTATCCTGCAAAAAAATACCACGACCCCCCTTTGTAATTTTGCATCACAGTTTCATAAATTTTTTTATCAAACTTGAACCCGCACAAATCTGGGTCGAAGCCAGCGATTATCAATCCTATCATCGTCCTGGCGCACTTTTCGCATCTGCTGCAATTCAGGGAATCGAAGTTCGAGTAACAAACCCTCAAATACTTTAACGCCTCAGGATGGTTAGCAACCAGATATTGTAATTTCTCCTGGCGGTTTACATCTCTAATATGCTCAACAGTTACACCGCAATATCTTATTGAAGAATCAAGGTCTGGCATCGAACCCCATCTTCGCGAATGCCCGGGCGCATGAGTGGATGATATTATTATTTCCGATCCATTCTCAAATATTGAAGGCGATAATAAGCTTAGCATGAGAATCGAGTGGCTGACTTCCCCCCACCAATCCCTAAGCTTCAACTGCCTCACCACTAATTTCCCGTTAACTAGCTCGCTCATGCTTGTCTTTACTGTTTTCAGCTCAAAGCCGAAATTTTTTGAAAATCCATTCAAGTGATTTTTTGTTTTTTCCCAGAAACTCCGTTCAGAAAGCGGGATATCAGCACCCCAGATGGTGTAGAGGATTGGCTTTCTCTTGCAGCGCATCGCACTGTATAGTGAGTCAACGCCAGCGCTGAAGAGCAATGCAGACTTTTTTTTTCGTGATTTGTTCTTTATTATATTCCCGACTATCAGTTTGCCATGGCAACTGAATTCTGGAAACCATTTTCGGTAAACAGCCCTTATTCTTGGTTCGCTTCGGTAAAAGTCATCATCAAGCTCTGGAACATCTACATCGAAGCCTAATGCATAAGATAAAGGCAGTATGCAGCAAACTGCAGGAACAAACAGCACCGAGTCGGGAACATTGCTAATATTCTCGTCATACTCGTAGATAACTTTGTTTGTGTTGAAATATTTTCGAAGGCTGTTCGGGATTTGGTAATGCGCAGTGAACCCTCTATTTTTTCTTGTGATGCTTATTCTTATTAAATTCTCAGGCATAATGCTTGAATCCCGATTAATCTTTAAAAATGCACCTGATGGTAACAATACCTTTTTATATTACTTCATCATACTTCGTATTACTTCAGGTGTTTCATGGCAAAAATAAAGGTTTCTGTCAACGGTTACGGCAACATAGGCAAGAGAGTTGCAGAAGCAGTTAGGAAACAAAAAGACATGGAGTTGGTAGGGGTCAGCAAAGTCAACCCGGATTATCATGCGCAAGATGCAGTTAAAAAAGGCGTTCCACTATTCTCAATAAATAGCCCTGATGGATTTCACGAAAAAAACATTGAGCTCGCGGGAAGTGTCGACGATATGCTGAAAAATAGCGATGTGGTTGTTGACTGCGCCCCATCAGGTGTTGGAAATCAGAACGCTTCGCTTTACGCAAGGCACCCTCATTTAAAGATTGCTTATCAGGGAGGCGAGGCAGCAAATACAGCCCCAATATCATTCAATGCACAGGCAAATTATGAAAAAGCAATAGGGAAAAAGACAGTCAGGGTAGTCTCATGCAATACAACTGCACTTTCAAGAATCATAAAATCCCTCGACGACGCTTTCGGAGTGCAGAAAGCAAGAGTTGCAATAGTAAGAAGGGCAGCTGATCCAAATGACGCTTCCAAATTTACGCTAAACTCCGTAACACCAACATCAGTTTACCCAAGCCACCATGCCCTGGATTTAAACACAGTATTGCCTCACATCAGGATAACGACTATGTCATGCGTTGCACCAACAACTTTGATGCACGTCCACATGTTTTTCGCAACTCTAAGAAACCCGCCAACACAGGTGTCTGATATTTTCAGGGTCTTCGGAAAGAACAAGAGACTGCTTATTGTTTCTGCAAAGCATGGGCTTTTCAGCACCGGCCAGATAAAGGATTTAGCTTACGAGAACGGCAGGCAATTCGGCGATCTTTATGAAACTGGTGTTTGGAAGGAAGTTACCGGGCTAGACTCTGACGGAGAGCTTGGAATGAGCCTTGCCATCGACCAGCAGGCAGTAACTATCCCTGAAACAATCGATGCTATCCGCGCCATGACAGGTATTGCCGACAAAGAAACCTCAATGGATTTAACAAACAATTCTTTAGGAATTGGAGAGCTGGATTTGAAAACTTTAATGCCTTCGATACAGCAGAAATTGCATTAAATCTATCAACTCAAAATCCGTTTAATCTCTTCGCCTTAAAACTAAGTAACCAACCGTTGCACCTGCAAAAGCGATTCCTGCAGCGACAAAGCTGAATTCTGGAATTTCAACTTGTTCATCGAAGCTAAGACTATTGAAAGACTGTTCATCTGAAGACCCGGAACCCGTATTTCCTGAATCTGTGCTCCCGCCACCTGTTGGAATGCAAGCACCAAATCCTTCCCAGTTATAATGGCAGCCGAGTAAGCAAGGCATTTCCTCACTCATAAGTTGGCCTTCAACACAAGTATATTCCATAACGTTACCGTTTTCGAGACAGAAATCGTTGAACTCAATATTGTCTTCAAGTACTGTACTAGGAGTATATGAAAGAGCTCCACCGTCATTGTCAACACATTCTGCTGTTGCATAGCTTATGTTCAGCATAAAAATTGCCAATGTTAGTATGAGTGCCTTCATTGTACTTCCCCCAATTAACATTTAGGTAAAGAACCTCATATTTAAACTTTTCGCTACTTCAGAGTAACAAAAAGATTTTTGAGAATTACATAATCAGAAATCCGAAAAAGAGCGCATCAATCAGATAGCATCGACTGCTGGCCTCGAGTCAAGGCCTCTTAATTTCAACGCAGAATTCGAATCAACATGCATGTCGCATTCGACGATATGAATGACGAGACCGTCTTCGCGCATCTTGAGATTGTCTTTAAAATCTTGGCAGACCGGCCTTCTTTTGCAGGAATCGCAGAGTTGTGCGCCGATTTTCTTCATTTGAGCCCAGTATAAAATAATGTATACTGGTTACATTTCCTGAATTGGCTAATTTAAATATTTTTTGATTTGATTAGAGGTTATAGTCAATAAAGAAAGGCATCACTGCTTTCAAGGCCGGATGCCTCGTTGCAGCACCTACGGCCGTAAAATGCCGCTTTGCCGGCAGACAGCCCAGTCAGGCTTCGCGAAACCTGCAGGCAGTGATGTTTTATGTAATTAGTATACCAGTATACGAATTAGTTTATATATCTTGTGAAATGAAATTGTGACAAAGTGCCTAAAGGCTGTGCCCTTCCTCTATAATCTGAGGAGGGTCCTTAGGTTCGTGGGCGTCTGGCTCTTCTTCCTTGTTATCTGAATTCTTCTCATGATGGATAATTTTTCCTATATATAGAGAAATTATTGCAAACACCAAAATAGTCAATAGAGCAGGCCAAGAAAGAGCCCATCTCCCTAATAATTTAAGCAAAAGCAGGATGAAGAAAACAAACAACAGAAGGAAACCTATCACTTTGCCGGGCTGCGGCGAATTCAAGTCCTTGTGGGACAGGTAAAAGTATGGCTGGAATTCTTCTGGCATAATAAAAAATATTAAGTGATGCTTATTATATTTTGTTGTTGAGATTGATGCAATAAGCCCGCACGGCGCTTGAGGGCATATTTATTAAAAGTTTATTGAATTTTGAAAATTAAGCCTATTTCGCTTTTCCCTGTGCTTTAACTTTCTCAAGTGATGCATTGATTTTTTTCTGGTCTCCTAGATAATAATGTTTTATAGGTTTCAATTTTTTATCAAGCTCGTAAACCAGCGGGATGCCAGTTGGTATGTTCAGCTCTACAATTTCTTTTTCAGAAATATTCTCAAGATGCTTCACTAATGCCCGAAGGCTGTTTCCATGAGCGCTGATCAGCACTTTCTTTCCAGCTTCCAATTCAGGAACAATTTCTTTTTTCCAGTAAGGCAGTACCCTGGCAACTGTGTCTTTGAGGCACTCTGTCCTCGGAGTTTTTTTAAGCCCATATTTTTTATAGGTTTTTTGCTGAGCAGCATATCGCTTGTCACTTATTTTAAGTGCTGGCGGTCGAACATCATAGCTTCTCCTCCAAATATGAACTTGTTTTTCTCCGAACTTCGCTGCCATTTCAGCTTTGTTCAGCCCTTGCAAAGCTCCGTAATGCCGTTCATTCAATTGCCAAGCTTTTTTGACAGGCACTTTCTTGTGATTCATAGAATTTAGCGTCAATTTAGTTGTCTGCAATGCGCGCCTTTGGACTGAAGTGAAAACTTCGTCAAATATGAATCCTCTCTTTCCAAGAATTTTTCCTGCTTCCTTGGCTTCTTGCACTCCTTTTTGGGACAGCCCAACATCAGTCCACCCTGTGAACTTGTTTAGCATATTCCATGTGCTTTCGCCATGGCGGAGAAGTACAAGTTTCATGGTATTATATTGTGACGCCGCAGTTGAATTGATCTGTGCTGTTGCCAAGAATTACTTTGCTAGAGCCGATTCCTGCTTTCGAATCTCCATTTGACATTTTTATTGGTATTATGTTGCCAGCCTCATCTTCTAAGTAAATGCAGAAATCATTTGTAAATCCGAGAGACTTCTGGAGTTCTATGTAACCCGTTTCAGAAAATTGCTGGAGCATTTCAACTTCTATCTGGTTTCCTTTTATGAATCCATATTGAGAATTATTTGTCTGCAATGTTTTGGCCATGTTTTCTCCTCCATCTTTCAAACTTTGTGTTTCTGCCCTATCTGCAAACGTGCTTATAATGAAGAAAAAACCAACTATTATGCTGACAAAAACAATTACTGCGAGTATTAGGTCTATTGATATCGCTTGCCCTTTACCCATCTTTCTTCCAATACCTCGCTTTTCCTTTTAATTCATCTTCAAGCCTTAGCAAACGATTGAACTTCACGCATCTTTCCCCTCTGCATGGTGCTCCGAGTTTTATCTGCCCGCAGCCTAGTCCAACTGCAAGGTCTGCAATAAATGAGTCTTCTGTCTCGCCAGACCGATGCGAGACCATGACGTTCCATTTTGCGTCGAATGCCATTTTGGCAGCGTCAATTGCCTCAGTTAGCGTGCCTATTTGGTTCACTTTCAAAAGTAAAGCAACGCACGCTTTGGCTTTTATTGCTTTTCTTATCCTCTCAGTGTTTGTTGTCAGTAAGTCATCCCCAACTATCTGCACTTTGTGGCCGACTTTTTTTGTAAGCGCTGCGAACGCTTCAAAGTCGTCCTCATCAAAAGGGTCTTCAATCGATATTAAATTGAATGATTTTATCAGATTGGCGTAGTAATCCACCAGTTCTTGTGAACTGAATTTTTTATCAAGGACATATTTTCCTTTGACGAAAAACTCTGAGGCGGCAGCGTCTATTGCCAACCCCACTTTGCCAGCATAACCAAGTGAATCTATAGTTTCGTCAAGCAAGGTAAGCGCCTCTTCCGGTCTGCTTATGTCAGGTGTGAACCCTCCTTCATCTCCTACATTTGTTGCGTTCTTGCCGTACTTTAGGCCTATTTTAATCTTCAAAGAGTGGTATATTTCAGATGTCATTTGAGTCGCCTGTGCAAAACTTTTTGCTCCGTAAGGGGCTATCATGAACTCCTGGAATTTTAAGCGTGTTCCCGCATGCCTGCCGCCGTTAATGAGATTAGAAAATGGAACGGGCAGGCACATTTTTTTGTTAGATAATAGACTATTGATATATATCGAAAGCTGCTGTTTTTTTTTCTCTGCCAGAGCCCTTGCAAATGCTATGCTAACGCTCAATAATGCATTAGCTCCAAGCCTTGACTTGTTCTTAGTACCATCAAGCTTTATTAGATGGTCATCAAGCGTTCTCTGAGAAACTATGTATTTTCCAACAAGGGCAGTTCTTATATTTTTGTTTACTGATTTGACTGCCCCCAATACCCCTGCGCCAAGAAATCTTTTTCCGCCGTCCCTCAGCTCCACAGCCTCATAAGCGCCTGTGGACGCCCCTGAAGGCACCATAAATCGGCCGGTGAAACCTCCCACTAGTGTCACATCTGTTTCTACTGTGGGGTTTCCTCTCGAGTCAAGAACTTCCCGTGCAACTATACTTTGGACTTTTCCCATCCTCTTTTATGTATAATAGCCGAAAGCACGAATATAAAGCTTTTCATCATCTCATGTTAAGAAATATAAGGTCAAACGGTAATACCGATTCCTGCGCATCTGAAAGCGTTATTTCACCATGCCCTTTGTGGTGCGATATGGCATCCATGAAGAATGAGAAAAGCATGAACTTCTTTTTGGCTTCCTGTAATTGAATAGTAAAGGATGGAATTTTGCCCATGCTGTCATGGACTTTTTGCTCTATTTTTTGCCTTGTTATCTGCCTCTTCCAAAGTGTTTGCACGTATTCTGAGAGGAAATTGGCCGCTTCCCCGGATAAAGTTTTTCTGGATATTGAAGAAATCGGATAAGATTTTTTTTCGTTGCTGAAATGTACTTCATTCTCTCCGATGCTGAAATAATAAACCTTGTTTGTTGATAAGTCTATGCTTTGGTATGGCCTATTATGGCTTCCTCTAAAAAATTCTGGCTCGTAGTTAGGCTTGATATCAGGCGTTGCTGATTTGTAATTATTCATTGATTCTTTAATATATTCCTGCACGTTTGAACGCCTTAAAGTGGCTTTATGTTGCAATCGCGTTTTTTCAAATGAGTCCAGCAAGTCCCAGATTTGCTCGAAGTGATTCATTAATTTAACTTCGGCAACAATGACAGCCAAGCATTCATCGACAGCAGCTTCTTTATCAAGAAAATCCTTGACGGTCTCGTGCAATAACTGTGCTTTGTAAATCCTATTTTTGCTGAAGCTATGTTTGAGGAACTCGGCAACTAAGTTTCCAAAGTCAACTTCATTTTCTTCAGCGAAGTGCTTTTTCAGTATCGATTTGCAGCTCTTTGTTACATCTATCTTTACCAGGTTTTCTGAAACGGGAACTATTTTGAAGGGATAAAGCCTGCAGACTGATGGCCTATGTTCGTAAACATTACAAAGCTTTGAGTCACCCAAGAAAAGGCAGGGTTCCTTATCACTTCCCTTTATTCTTTTTGATGCCTGGCCTTCATCAGTTAGGAAGTCCTCAGAAAAACCTTCCTCTCCAGAATCTTTTATTTTCAACAATTCTTCGTCAGATAATTCCACATTTGAGCTGGTGCAGCAATAGCCGCAATTAGTGCACTTGAACTTTATTGACTGGTCAAATGTGGTTTCCCATCTTATTTCCTTATCGTCTAGTTCTATTATTCCAGTGTATGGCTGCATAATCGTATTTTTTCCGTTGGCATTAATAATTGTTTACAGATATCAGGGCACGTATAAGCCTTCTGCAATAAAAATATCAACGATGCCCTGATGAAGTTCTTCAGGTGTTTGCACGAGCAAAGCATCCATAAAATCTGCATCTGAGCCACCACTATTTTGTCTGAAGTTTCGGGTGGTGGAGAAAAAAGTATCCTGGCCCGTTATGCCCACTAAATTGCTGACAACGTGGTATCCATTTAAGGCATTCTCGTTTTGCGTTGCAGCAGTTACACTTAAAGGCGTAGCAGTGTACTCAACTATTATCGGGTCTTGAGAAACTATCTCAGATGCATATGTCACAATTCCATGTTCCAGAAGTGGTGGAAAATTGTCGTAACAGTGTGTTGCCTCATGTGCCAAAGCGTAATCTTTATGTTTTATTACATTATCGTGCGTGAAATCCACAAAAGCGTCACAAGAGTATGAGCCAGCTCCGGTATCAGCCAGATCTATAGTTCCCTGGCCTGAATAAACGAAAAATGTATCACGAGGAAAGCCACCAAGCAGCCCTTCCAACCGCGGCATGAATCTTTGAAAAGATTCTTGGACCTGGTTTAATTCGCCTTTTTTATCAGAACCAACTACTAATGCTAAAGATCTCTCAACTAAAGGTAGTTTAAAGACTCCCCATTCACCATTAATAAGACTGTTTGGAAGCCATGGTGGGCTAATTTCATTAATTCTTATCATGCTCCGAATCAGATAAGGCTCCAAACCGATAATACCATCTGCCACCCATCCTTGTTCAGCGAGAAGGATCGCGGGTTCCTGTGGCGAAGCGTATTCAGTCATTAGCTGCTGAATAAGCAATGTTTTTGGGTCGGGAGGTGTTGGGGATGGCGTTCCTGGCAGAATTTTTCTGACAGGAGTATATTGTATGCTAGGATATGGCTCGACACCAGCATAATCGCCATTTATCATTTCTTCTAATCCAGGCGAAGCTGGTCGGCTTGTTGGTGATATAAGAGGGTAGGTGTGAGGGGAAAAATCCTGGTTGTCGTTGCATGCAAATACCAATGGGACTGCTCCCAAAGAAACACAAAGGCCCATTAGTTTTTTACCAACTGGCATAATTGATGGCATCGGTTCAAAGTTATAAAAGAGTTTTGCTTATGCGAAAAAGAGAAAAGGTATTGAGAATGCAGCGAATAAGACAAAAACAAGATAAAACATTATCAGCGCCAGCCCGAAGATGCGAGGAACTGTCCTAGTTAGGTAAAGCATCGCCAAGAGAGGAGCGAAAACAAAAAACGGAATCATGAAAAGGACTGCAGTTTCAGGTGGAGGAAAAGGCCGTAAAAAGGAAGCGATTCCGCCTATTAGCAGGATATTTGTTATGTTGCTTCCAACAATGTTGCCTAGCAGAACACCATAAGCCCTGTGCTTGATTGATTGCAGCGTTACTGACAGCTCAGGCATTGTTGTGCCAAGGGCAACAACGAAAGCTGCGATAAGCGACTGCGAGATTCCGATTTCAAGCGAAATATTTTGTATTGCCTTCACGAGCCAAACCGCGCCTAATGCTATGCCTGCAGATGAGAGTGCCAGAGTTAGTATCGGATGATGTAACAGCTTGATTTCTGACTTTTTGGTTATGTCAGCCTCTTTGGCTAGATTGCGCTTTTGTGTGTAAAATAAGCCATAAACATAAAGAGTGAATAAAATTAGCAATAGCATTCCTTCAAATCTTGAAAGCCCGTCATAAAGGAATGTAACGAATAAAAGTGTAGCAGCAATAAGTATCATTCCCTGAATCGCCCACTCCTTGGCTTTTTGGTGCTCAGGTGTGAGCATTATGGCAGTGCCAAGCAGAATGCAGATGTTAATCATGTTTGCTCCAATTATCGTTCCTATTGAAACTGAGCTCTGCGCAAGCAAGGAGCCAACTGAACTTGTAAAGAGCTCAGGCAATGAGGTCCCTATTGAAACAAAAACAAGGCCCATTATGAATTGGGAAACATGATAACGCTTAGAAACCCGCAGCGAGGAACGAACAAGAGTATCGCTGCTCTTAACTATCAGGAAGAGTGAGAGTAGGATAGCTCCAAAATGTATTGCTATTGATGAATCGACCACTCAACTATTAATGGATTTAAGGATTTATTAAGTTAACTTATTGAGATTCTGTGAATGTATTTCACTGGTTTTTTCACTGGCATTAAATCTGCGCTCACTCGCCGCGCGGGCTTAATTGAGTGGGGCACTATATCTTCGCAAAGCGACTCTAAAGCGCATCAAGCTCATTCATGGCCTGCACGGCCGGGAGTGCTATTTATTATTCTAATTCTGAATTGTAATCAATAAGACTCATCAACTTAAGCATCATAATACAAGTGGAACTCCCATGGATGCGGGCGCAGTCTTACCGGGTCGATTTCTTTTGTGCGCTTGTATTCGATCCAAGCGTCAATTACGTCTTTTGTGAAAACGCCGCCTTGCAGCAGGAAGTCATGGTCTTTTTCAAGTGCATCGATTGATTCAGGAAGCGAGCCCGGAACACTTTTTATTTTGCTTTGCTCTGCTTTACTGAGATTGAAAATGTCTTTGTCGAGAGCCGTTCCAGGGTCAAGCTTTCGCTTAACTCCGTCAAGACCTGCCATCAACATTGCAGAAAATGCGAGATAAGGATTGCATGTCGGGTCAGGTGTCCTGAATTCGACTCTTTTGGACTTTTCGCTCGTTGAATACATTGGTATTCTTACAGCTGCGCTTCTGTTTCTTTTGGAATAAACCAAGTTGACTGGCGCTTCGAAACCAGGCACGAGCCGTTTGTAGGAATTTGTTGTTGGAGCAATGAACGCACAAAGAGCTGGTGCGTGATGCAACAAGCCGCCAATGTAATGCAGCGCTGTTTCACTGAGCATAGCATAGCCAGACTTGTCAAAAAAAAGATTCTTTCCTCCTTTCCAAAGGCTCATATGTACGTGCATTCCCGAACCATTATCATTGAATATTGGCTTTGGCATGAATGTTGCTGACTTATTGTGCTTCTTTGCAATATTTCTGACAATATACTTGTAAAGCATCACTTGATCCGCCATGCGAAGCAATGGCTGGAATCTCATGTCAATCTCGCATTGGCCAGCCGTAGCGACCTCGTGATGATGGCATTCGACATGTATGCCTGCTTTAGTCAGGGTCTCAACAATATCATTTCTAATTCCTTGCAAGGAATCAGCAGGTGGCACTGGAAAGTACCCTTCCTTGTATCTTGGCTGGTAACCAAGATTGTTTCCTTCGGCTCCGCGATTCCAAGCAGCTTCGCTTGAGTCGAGATAATAGAATCCGAAATTTTCTTTTTGGTCAAACCTAACGCTGTCAAAGAGAAAGAATTCCAGCTCAGGCCCAATATGAGCAATATCGGCAAGTCCGCTTGACGTCAGGAATTTCTCGGCTTTTTTTGCAATGAATCTGGGATCGCGGCTGAATTGCTCTCCAGTTTCAGGGTCTTTTACGTCGCATACCAAGCTAAGCGTCGATTCCGAGAAAGGGTCAATTATTGCTGTTGTTGGGTCTGGAATTACGAGCATGTCACTCTCAAAAATTTCCTTGAATCCCCTTATTGAGCTTCCGTCAAAACCGAATCCCTGTTCGAATGATTTTTCATCAAGCTCGCTTATCGGCACAGTGAAGTGCTGCCATGACCCAGGCATGTCGATGAATTTCATATCTACAAATTTGACGTTCTCTTTTTTTGCCAATTCGAGTACATTTGACGCGTTCATTGTTTCACCCTTTAATGGTTTGACCGCGTTAGAGTGTTTATATATAGTTAATCGCAAAAAATATAAACAAAAGAATTGAATTGAGCAATAAATTGAACATTTGTTAATAAAATGGCTAAAAAATCCAAACAAATTAAACATCCTGATAAATTCTCTTTGGACGAGACTGACAAGCAGATAATCAATTCATTGCTGCAAAATTCACGGCTATCCTTGAGGGAAATTGCGAAGAAAACTGGAATCTCTGTCGCGACTGCGATGAACAGGCTGAAAAAGCTCGAGAGCAGCAGCCTGATAACAGGGTACACAACTAAAGTCGATTACGAGAAAGCAGGCTTCGACATAGAAGTCATGATTGAGATAAGGATATCCAAGGGAAAGCTCTTTGAAGTTGAGAACAAAATAGCGATTCACCCAAATGTATTTGCAGTTTATGACGTGACTGGTTCGTTCGACTGCATAATCTTTGCAAGATTTCCCGGGAGAAGGCAGATGGACGCTTTCCTAAAAAAAGTGCAGACTTTCGAATTTGTAGAAAGGACTGAGACGAAGCTAATTTTAAATACTATAAAAGAGAAGAACATACAGGTATGACGCTGATTGAGGAAAAGTTTAGGAAGGTTATCTCTGATTATCATGAGCGGCTCATCACTCTTCGTAACCGCACCAGATTAATTGAGCAAGTGCGGAATTTACTTAATCAGGCTGATTTTGAGAAAGCAATTTCAAGCTCAAATTTTTTTGACCAGCTTGAGCCATTGCTTCGATTGGATGGCTCGCTAATAAGGGATATGAACAAAAATTATTCTTGGATTCGTTCCGAGCTTGCCCGGGCCATTGGAGAATACGATGATGTCCTTCGGGAGATGAAAAAGCACGAGATTGCTGATATCAGAGGAAAAAAAATAAATTGTGATGAGCTTGATAAGCTTCGTCATTTTCTTATTGACCTTCTGGAGTTCATGAATGCATCTCATGCCAGGCTGTTCACTTTAGAGCACAGGTTGAATATAGAGAGGCAACTGATTATGCACCGCAGCCCCGATGTATTTTACCGATATGTAAGTCTCTGGGAACAGGAATTAAAAGATGAAGAAAGCATTATTAGTTTGTATGACAAAGTTATTAATCGCAATCAAAAAATAGTTTTGCGACCTGGAGACTGGAAGCGCGCAGCTGCTTATGCGGCAGGTGTTGGCATAGCTGGAATGGTTTTGCCAGGATCAATATTTATGTTTGCCGCCGCAGGCACAGGTCTTCTAACTTATTATTTGCATACAAAGGGTTTTGAAGACGAAGAATTGGCAAAAGAGACTGCACTTATCCGAGACCTTAAAAAGGCAAAAATAATCAAAACTGATCCAAATTTTTTACACACTCATCTCGAAAGCAAGAATCCCATTATAGGCGGAATTCTAGGACAACATAAACCCAAAAAGAAATAAGTAGCTCACGAGTAATACAATTTTCCCGTCGACTTCTGCTCCTTGTCCATCTGCGAGTCTTCCTTGTTGATTCTTGGCCTTTTGCTGTCATGGTCACGCCTTAGCGTGATGTTTAATTTCGAAAGGAACTTGTTCATTCCATCTTCCATTGTGAAAGGGCCGTTCGCTTCACCATGGATAGCTGGGATTCCTGAGAATACCATCAGGTCGTCACAGACATAGTCCATGAACAGCAAATCGTGGTCAACAATCAGCGCGCTTTTTCCTTTGTGCTCCATGTAATCGCGGATTGTTTTTGATAAAACCAGCCTTTGCTCAACATCCAAATATGCACATGGCTCGTCGAGCAAATAAAGGTCTGCATCTTGAGTCAAGCATCTTGCTATAGAAACTCTCTGCAGTTCACCCCCAGACAATTCGTTTAGAGAAAGGTCGAGCAGCCTGTCTATTCTCAGCGGTTTTATTATCTGGACAGAATATTGGTCAACAGCACTACCGAGAACTTCCCTGACTTTTGCAGTTGAATCTCCATAAATGTACTGCGGCTTGTAAGAAACTTTCAAGTTGGTTTCAACAATTCCCAGGTCTGGCTTTTGTACTCCAGCGAGCATTTTGACGAAAGTCGTTTTTCCTGTTCCATTCTCTCCGAGAATTCCAACAACAGTATGCCTATGAAGCACTCCTGCAGGAGCTTTCAGTAAAAAATTGCCTAGTTTGACCGAAAGCCCGTCCCATTTTGTTAAATCATTTCTGATTTTTTGCCTGTAAACTGGCCGTTCTGTAAAAGCTATCTTTGAATCGCGGAAGCGAACATTTTCTTCCTTCAGATAACCTTCAAGGTAAACATTAATTGCTACCCTCGTTGGCTTTGGCTGGCTGACAATTCCGTATGCTGCTTCCTCTCCGTACATCAGGTAAACACTGTCAGTCATATGGTCCAAAACTATCAAATCGTGCTCAACAATAAGGACTGCCGTTTCCTCATTTGCAAGTGATCTGATGAAATTGCTAACTTTTAAACGCTGTTTGATGTCAAGAAAAGATGTCGGCTCGTCGAAAATGTAAAGGTTGGCTTGGCGCAGAACTGTGGCCGCTATTGCGACTCTTTGCAGTTCGCCTCCGGAAACATCACTAATCTGCGTTTGCAAAAATCTTTCAAGCTCAAGAGCCGCAACTACTTTCTCAAACTCTTTTTTTTCGTCAGCCTTCCTAAGCAATTCCTCGACCGTGCCAGATGCGGACTTAGGTATCATGTCCACTGCTTGCGGCTTGTAAACTGCTTTTATTTTACCGTCGCGCAGTTTTTCGAAAAACAATTGTGCTTCTGTTCCTTTGTAGAATTTTATCAGCTCATTCAGGTCTGCCGGTTCTCCATCGAACCTGCCGAGATTTGGTTTGAGGACTCCTGCGAGGACTTTCAGTGCAGTGCTTTTTCCGATGCCATTTCGGCCAAGGACCCCGACAACTTTTCCAAATAAAGGAGTTGGAAGATTGAATAATCTAAATCCGTTTTCGTCAATGTATTGATGGACTGGCGGCTTATCCAAAGCTTCTGGGAGATTGATTATATGTATTGCCCCAAACGGGCATCTTTTCGGGCAGATTCCGCAGCCAGTGCATAAACTTGCATTTATGAAAGCTTTTCCATCGTCTCCTTCCACTATGCAATCGCTACCTGTCCTATTGACAGGGCACAGCCTCGCACAAAGATAATTCCCGCATCTATCAGGATGGCATTTCTCTTTCTCAATAACAGCTATTCGAACCATAGAAGAAAGTAGGCTAAGTTTGTTTAAAAACGTTTAGGGACGGGAATTTTAATTTGAGACGTTTTGGTAGGAGCCCTATCTTCTTTAATTGAGTTGAGTTATTCGTAAATCGGTCCGTCAAACAGCAAAATTCCTTCCGGCTTTAGAACTCTATCAGTTTGATCAAGAAGTGTTGCGCGAAAAGATTTGTAATCTTTCCCGATTCGCTCATTGAGCGTTGCTGAGCCCAATAATTCTGACACGTTAACCAGGTCTATTGAATGATCGATTACTACATTCAGGCTACCGGGCACAGAGATGTCAACTCTATATCTTTCAAATCGTTCATGGTCGAGATGTGAAATATCGATTCCGATCGGGTGTGGGCCGATTTTGAAATCATATGCTGACGGATTGTGTTCAAACTCTGAAAGGGCACGGCAAAGCCATGGTTCGAATTGCCTGCAGCTGCCAAATTCAAGCGGGTCATAATTGTCAAAGCTGTTTGGCGCTCCACATCCCAAGTCGAGGATTCTTTTGCCGTCTAGATTTCCATCGAGAACTGTGAGGATTTTTTCAAGCTGGTCGCGAATGTGTTTTCTTGCAGTTACGTAATCGCTCGGCAAACCAAGTTTATAATCTCTTTCTAATTCAGGCATCACTAATTTTGAAAGAACGGCTGCCTGTGAGCTCGCTTCTGGCGAGCAATTCACATCTCTGTATTCAATAATCCTCATAAAACCACTACTCAGAAGTAGCATATAAATATTGTGTTACGCTTCAAAACGTTTATATAAAAGTGAAAGTCCCCTTTGCTACTTCTAACAAGAGGGAGATTATGACACAACAATTTCAACCGATATTTATCCTGCCGGAAGGCAGCATGAGAACGTCAGGAAAGAATGCGCAGCACACCAACATCGCAGCTGCCATAGCTGTTGCAGATGCAGTCAGGAGCACACTTGGTCCGAAGGGAATGGACAAGATGCTTGTTGACTCGCTAGGCGATATTACAGTCACAAATGACGGAGTCACAATCCTTAATGAAATGAAGATTGAGCATCCTTCTGCAAAAATGATTGTTGAAATCGCAAAAGCACAAGAAGATGAAGTCGGCGACGGTACTACGACTGCAGTTGTAATTGCCGGTGAACTATTGAAAAAGGCTGAGAGCTTGCTCGAGAGAGATATCCATCCAACAATGCTTGCACGCGGTTACCGAATTGCGTCTAATAAAGCTCTGGAAATCTTGAATAAAATTGCTGAGCCTGTTGATGCGAAGAATTCAGAAGATATCCTGAAAAAAGTGGCAATAACTGCCATGACAGGAAAAGGCGCAGAGCAAGACAAGGATCATCTTTCAAGCCTCATTGTCAAAGCGGTTCAGCAAATAGCAGATACTGTTAACGGTACGACAAAGATTGATGACAGCAATGTAAAGATTGAGAAGAAGGTCGGCGGTTCTGTTGAAGACACTGAACTCATTCAGGGAATATTGCTGGACAAAGAAATGGTCCATTCGGCGATGCCCAAAATCGTAAAGAACGCAAAGATAGCACTTGTTGATGCAGCTCTCGAAGTTAAAGACACAGAAACTGATGCAAAAATATCAATAACTTCTCCCGACCAAATTCAAGCCTTTCTCGCAATGGAAGAAAAGATGGTCAGGGAAAAAGCAGAGAAAGTCATTGCATCAGGCGCAACTGTACTTTGCTGCCAAAAAGGAATTGATGATTTAGCACAGCATTATCTTGCTAAGAAAGGAATTTATGCTCTTAGAAGAGTCGGCGAAGATGACATGAAAAAACTCGCTCAGGCAACAGGCGCAAGGATTGTCAACAAGCTCGAAGACCTTTCTGCTGAAGATTTAGGTTTTGCAGGCATAGTCGAAGCCATTAAAATCGGCGACGAGCAGATGACTGCGATTAGGAACTGCAAGAACCCGAAAGCTGTGACAATTTTGGTAAGAGGCGGTACAGTCCATGTAATTGACGAGGTAAAACGCGCAATTGAAGATGCAATTGGCGACATAGCTGCAGTTATGAAAACAGGCAAAGCTGTTGCTGGAGCTGGTGCAGTTGAAATTGAATTGGCCCAGCAGCTCGCGAAGTTCGCTGACTCCCTTTCGGGAAGAGAACAGCTAGCGGTGAAGGCTTTTGCTGAGGCTCTTGAAGTCATCCCAAGAACGCTTGCTGAAAATGCAGGACTTGATCCTATTGATGTAATTACAGCGCTGAAATCTGCCCATGATGATAAGCAAAAATGGGCGGGTATTGATGTGTTCACAGGAAAAGTTATGGACGCATGGAAGAAAGGCGTTATCGAGCCGCTCTCGATAAAAACGCAGGCGATTAGTTCTGCAAGCGAAGTCGCAGTGATGATTCTAAGAATTGATGATGTCATTGCAGCACAAAAGAACGAACCGATGCCAGCAGGGCCTCCTCCTGACATGGGCTACTAGATGTTTTTTTACAAAATAATGCCCGTATTTGACTTGCTGGCTGCTGCAGCCATACTTTTCGGTCCTTTATTACCGACGGACCCTGTTCGGCTGGCCGGCACATATCTAATCGGTAAAGGAATATTTTTCGTCCTTATCTCAAAAGACATTGCAAGCGCATTTGATTTCATTATCGGACTTTATGCGATATCGATTGCTTATTTGCATTTTTACAATATATTTTTGAGCTTAATTGCTGTAGTTTTTCTATTGCAGAAATCTACATTTGCGATTGCTGCATAATTATTTGTTGAAAGAGAATAAAAGGCCGCTCGGGAAATTTGCTGGCGGGTGCAAGGCTCTGACGTTCAATACGATCCATATATTAGCAGTCTAGTTAGCATAAGAATTATTTATTTAGGTACGGGAATACCGAGATACTGGGACGGGTCATTGTAAATGATAAGAGCTTCCTTTTCATTTTCTGAGTTGCTGCCAATAATATACCCCCGGTAGTCTCTAAGCGCTTGACTCGAGCAAGTCCCAATAATATCTTTTGAACATCCGTAACTATATCCATCTGGTTTAGGTTTACATTTATCTGCCAACTGAGCTTCAGTAATCGTACAGGCACCATTGATAGTGCGTTGTTCTCGAGTAGTTTCCACGTAGCGGCATGAGACATGATTCCTACATTCTTTTCCGAAGTTACCCAATGGATTTTTACAAATTATCTTTAATTGGCGATCGTTACCTACTTCATAACTCTTAACCGTGCCATTCGGGCAATCATCAATGTTTTTTATTTGTATGCATGCAATGGTAATGATACTAATCAAAATAATTAATAAAGCTAAGAGTTTCATTAATTAATATTCTATCAATGTATTTAAATATTTTATCTAAATCTTTAAAAATATAAAAAAAAATTAGGTCGCTTAGGGAAATAAATACCTTAAATCACCCGCCCATAAATGAAATCATGGTGCTGTAAATCTTCGAATCTTATTTGCTTCTTGTTTTCATCAACATGGAAAACCAGCACGAAATGCGAGTCTATATTGACTTGTTTGATCATGAGCCTTATCGCATTGGTTTTTCTCCTGCAACCTAAAACACCCCATGCCCACACACTGCCTCAATTCTTATTCTTTGCTTTTAATTTCATTCAGGATATTGAATGTCGGCCTGAACTTCGTCTTGTTTTTTTGAGCGAATAGTCTTTCTGATAGGATGAGTGACTTCTTTGGCTTGTATTTTTCGAGGAAGCTTGAAAATGATTTAGTGAAGTTCGGCCTCATAAGGTTTGATTTTATTTCAATTGGCATCAAATTTCCGTTTTTCTCGATTACGAAATCGACTTCTGCCATGGATTTCGTGCGCCAGTATTTGAGCTCCATGCCTGCCTTCAGCAGTTCAGAAGCCACAAAATTCTCGTACAGGCTTCCCTTGTCAGTACGGTTTTCGATTGGCTGAAAGTTTCTTATGACTGCATTTCTGAAGCCGGAATCCAAAAAAAATGCTTTTGGGGCCTTTACGAGTTCTGTCCTTTTGTTCGTGTAGAAAGGTAAGCTTCTTGCTATAACAAAAGTCTTTTCAAGGACATTGATATGTTTCAGCAAGTCATTATGATTAAATCCTGTAATATCTGAAAGTTCATTATAGTTCACAATACCGCCTATTTGTAGTGACAAGGCGCGTATTAGCTTGCTCAGCTTGTAATCCTCAGGCAAATTCAGGATTTCTTTTATTTCCTTAAGAAGATACGTATTATAGATGTTTCTCAGCACAACCTCCTTTTCTTGTTTATCTTCTGTTAAAACCACTCTTGGATAGCCACCAAATACACAGAACTCATTAAACTGGGGCATGATACGTTCTATTATTTGCTTTGTCAATTGTTTGCTTCCTAACAGTCCATACAATTTTTCATTCTTGAAGTTGAGATATTCTTCAAAGGAGAAAGGATACAACGTGAAAACAAAAATCCTGCCAACAAGATATTTTATGCTTTGTATGGACAACTCAGTTGCTGACGAACCAGATATTATTATCTTTGCCTTACAGCTGTCATAAATATGCTTTAGATTCTTGCCACCTTCCTTCGCGTACTGGAACTCGTCTATGAATACGAAATCATGATTTTTAACGTGCAGCTCGATAAATGAATCAACATCCTCGCTGAACAATTCTAAAGTTTGTCTGTCCTCAAAGTCCAGAAAGACAGCATTTTTGCATTTTTCAAAAAAATGCCGAATCAAAGTTGTTTTCCCAGACTGTCTTGGGCCTATGACTGCAAGTATCTCTTTCCTGTCGAGATACTTGTTTATCTCCTTTTCCAAAAATCGCGTTACGTACATTTTAACCCTGCTGAAATATCATTTCATCAAAGAATAGCAGGCATCATATATAAAGGTTTCCTAATTTTGTAGGTTTTGTCTCTAAATGAGGATTCAGGCTGAAATAAGGGCCAATTGGGAAAAAGTGCTGGTTATGTTTTTCTAATCAGCCTTGCAGCAGCACCCACAATAATGACTAAGGCCGTTACCCCGAAGAAAATATTTGGTGATTTGCTTAGCGCCCCAACAATTGCCCCAGTAAACAAAGACGGTTTGCTCATTCTTGTTTTTATTGCAATTGAAGGTTCAAGTTCGCCATTTTTCGTTGAAACATAAATGAAGTTGACGCCGCTCGAAAGCTTTAATGGGGTCACCTGCACGGTGGTTGAGCCGCTCGAGGGCAGGGTTCCGTGCGCCGGGTAGAATGAGAAGAGCCCTGCCTCAGGCGAGCTTATCTGAAATTCCTGAGAATATTTTTCTGGATTCATTATTACAACTGTTTTTTGCTCGATTTTTTGCCACTCCAAAACTGGAGGATAGACAGCTATGCTTGATGCACTTACAAAAGTCGGGTTAAAGATTAAAAGAAAAAATAAAAGGAACTTCATTTTGTCCCTGTTACAAGCACTTTTCCTCTGTACAGCCCTCTTGAAGTGTTTGTTAGGGTGTTAAGGAAGAGTTCGAGATTTGCCTCTGCTGCAGGATTTAATGCAAAGCTTGTTCTTTGGGGCTTATCTGTGAGGTTTCCCAGAAATAAATTTCCGTTTTCAAGGTTAGTTATGCGAAACGCCATTTGATTTGCAATTATTGTTGTTTCGTCTGACGAGAAATTTGTAGAGCTTAGTTCAATCGCCAGGGGGCCGTTCCCTATGTTTCTTATGCTTGCTGCCGCGCTTCCATTAATTCCTTTAAGTATTAATTCGGTTTTCTCAAGAGATATTCCTGCAATCTCAAGTATTTCGAAAGGAATTGTAATATTATCTTTCGCTCCAAATACATCTTCGGCGGTTATTGATGCCGAATAATTCCCTGGAATTTGATAATACGGGATTTCAACGCTGAAGTTCATGAACAGGCTACCGTTTATCTCCGCTGTTTCGCTGGTTGAATTAATGATTTGCGAAAGAAAATTTGCCTGCACTGATGAAATGTCATTTAAACCATCGGCATCATCAATTTTTAGGCTGAGCTTAGCAGTTCGCATTTTACCAGGAAACGGAAGAAGTTGAATCCCCGAAACATTAAGATCATCACCAGTTAATTCCGCACTTGATATTTTAATGGGCGAATTAGTTATGTTGATAATTACGTCAATCGTTTGTGCCGACTTCTTGATTATACCCGACAATAGTGTCGGAGCACCTTCAATAAAGTCCGCTGAATTATCTTCGCTGTCAATAAAAGTCCCATTTGTTTTTCGTTGAAGGCTTATTCCCTGCGCTACACCCGCATGAGGAGTTCCTTCGAATAGTTCTGGAGGGATTTGGTCTGGGCTGCCCCAGCCGACTGCATCCATTATTGTTCCGTCTTTGTTAACAAGTGCAAGCCCACCGTCAGCATTAGTCAGTGTTAATGCCTCTTCATGGTCAGCTTCAGGCCATTCCGGGCTGTCTTTGGATAAATTCCAGCCAGCATCAGTTATTAGATAATACTGTAATGGATTCAATGAAGTTCCGTCAGGGATTGTCGCATCCTTTGCAGAGCTTTTTGTCCGCAAAGACCATCCGCTAATATCTACTGCTTGCTCGCCTTCATTAAACAGCTCGACTGCTTCTCCGCCCGTCTCTGTTTGGAGGGGGTCATAGTAAACTTCTGTGACCATAACTTTCGCTTCTGCCATGCTCACGAACATGAGCAATACCAAAATAATTATTGCGTTTTTCATGAGTTTTCTAAAATACAGCTTCTTAAAATGCCTTTAGTAGAATTCTTCGGAAGCCTTCCGAACTCGTCGGAAAAAAAGCTTTTTTATACTAGTTTTGCCGGAAATTTTTCAGATTTACTTTATCTTCCGAGGACGGGGATACTTATTAAGAGCCACTTTGATACCTTTCTCGAGATGGCTGATAATATCCGAAACATTTAAATAAGATATTCTTATTAGTAAGATTATTATATTGGAGGCCGAAACATGGATAAATTAGAAACCACAAGCATGAGTTCAAGAGGGCAGGTAGTCATACCTTCTGAAATAAGGCACAATCTGGGCATTAAAGAAGGAGAAAAATTCGTAGTCATTGGAGAAGACGATACAATCATCCTGAAAAAGATAGCGATGCCCTCGTTCAAGAACTTTGATAAGCTGCTTAAGAGAACAGAAAGATTTGCTAAGGACAAAAGACTTTCTGAGAAAATTGTTGAAGGTGCAATCAAAAGAGCAAGAAAATGAGGGTCGTTCTGGACACGAATGTTTTCATTTCAGGAATATTTTGGAACGGAGATTCACGCTGGATAATATCGGCTTGGAAAATTGGGCAATTTCAGTTAGTTGCATCTAAGGAAATTGTATCTGAGATTACGCGCGTTCTAAAGGATTTCAAGATAAAACTACCCGACAATATGATAAAGAACTGGGTTAGCTTAATCGAAAGCAATTCTTTGATCGTTGAGCCTTTAGAAAAAATAAGAGCTGTTAAAGACGATCCTAAAGACGACATGTTTATCGAAGCCGCCGTAGCTGGCAAAGCACAGTTCATTGTCTCAAATGACTAACATCTCCTGAAACTTAAGGAATTCAAAAATATAAAAATAATCAGCCCGGCAGAATTTAAGGCAGTTAGAATGAAATAAGAGTTGATATAGAGTATATCGGTGACAATTAGATCTCTGTTAGCACGTATGGTTTCTTCAATTTTCAGAGAATTTTTTAGTTGTAATCGTTTTATTATTTTTTAGTCCTTATTCGTATAAAAGATACTAAAACACCTATAATAAAAATGGCTAAAATAACGAACAATACGTTTTTATAATTTATTACCTCATCGCGAGAGGTAGGAATGAATACTAAAATATCATTTTTTAATTCATCGCTACAATAAGAGCTCCAATTTTCTCGATAGGGGAGTTTTTCAAAAGTGCAACCCTCTTCGATATAATAAATACTTCCTCCAACACAGAAGTACTGGTTTTCACTCACATCGATGTTATAATTTTGAAGATTTTTTATAGTTACATATTCAACACTGAACGGGTCTTGTATTGTTTCTCCTCTTACTATTTTATTATTTATATCAATATAACCAATTTTTGTTATTTCAGATCCGGTTACAATACCAAAAGTCATTGATTCTAGTTTGGTATTGTTACAAGTGAAATTATAATCAACTGTTGTTGTATATTTTGAAGGATAATATTTAATTAAATAAGGATTCTCAATAGGGCATAACCAATCTTTTCTGCCTATTATCTCTTTTAGATATTCTATTTTCTGTTGCTTTTCAGTTGTCACACATCCAATACATGTCGAGAAAACTTTATTATCGGGGCAGTTGCATAAGTTATCTGACCAAGAGCCACCAGTTTCAATGCATCTTCCCCACATACAAGAGGTCGAAAAATTGTCGTCCGGAGTTTCTGGAAGTGCATTGTAGCCGAAATTAATGTTCCCATCACCACACGTTGCATAACATTCCAAAGTTTTTGGCTTAATGCCACTTTCAGGAAGGCATGTTGTTGCAGAAGCAGTACTTAATAGAATGAATTCACTTATCAACATGAAAAAAATCAAAATGTGAAGTTTATTCATTTATTCTGTTAAATGCATTTGATTATTAATACCTTTCTAACATTTAAGAAGGATATTAACAATAACCAGCGTGAACCTTACGTTAGCAGGAACAGTTCCCCTCAACCTAAATCTTCTGATTTACTATTTCTCTTCTTCGTCTTCGTGGTGCTTGTAGCTGTTGCCTACGTCTTCCTTGTCATATTTGAACTTGCCGGCTGCCTGTTTTATATGCTTGCCTAAATGGCCTATATGCTTTAGCCTTCCTTTTCTTGCCTGGCCAAGCCATTCCATTTCCCTGCGCTTGAGTATTTCTGCAGCCATGCTTGAAAGAACGTATAACGCCACGCCCACTCCTATGAACATGTAACCAATTGTAAAGAGCTTAGAAAAATCGCTGCTTGGAATCAAGTTGCCATAGCCAATTGTTGTTATCGTGTATGCTGAGAAGAAAAGTGAGTCAACAATTGACCATTTTTCAATGGTTGAATAGAAAATTGTTCCGATGGACAGGAGAATCACAATTAGAAGAACTCCATAAAGGGCTTTTATTGCTACATGCGATTCCAGCATCTCCCCTTTTATTTCGACAATTTCTTGTTCAACTCGTGGTTCTTCATTTATCTTCTTCATGATTTTCCCTTTGATTCCCCGCGAACGACGCCCCCAGCAATTAGGTGAGCCACTCTGAGCGCCTCGGGCACAATTGCATGTGCAGTGCCTATTTTTAAAATTTGCTGCGCTTTGTCAAGCGAGATACCAGACAGCTGGATATAAAGATTGTTAATTTTCAGCGATTTTCCAGCAATTTTAACGGCGTTTATTTCTTTGGTTTTTCCTATTTTGCGAAGTGTTGCAATTATTTTATTGATATCGGGTTTTCTTCGTACAATAACAATGACGGGAATTCCAGTTTCTTCCCTGAGCTTAGAAATATCAATCACATTAAATCCACCGACAGCAATTCCGTTAAGAAGTATGCACTGTATTTGTTTCTTGAATTTGCTTTTGTTTATCATGGCTGTAATCTTTTTAGTCGCATCAATACCATCAATCTTTGCTCTCGTGGACACAACTCCGTCGAGGAATGAGCCTCCACGAAAAAAAGCTCCAATGATTATTACAGTTTTATCCTTGCCTCGATTGAATGGCCCATCATCAATTCCAAGCAGTCTAATCTCTTTTTTCATGCTGGTAGCAGATATATATGGCATATTAAGCTAACCAGTCAATTACGATTATTTTTTTAATGGTGGTATTGCCTTTTTAGTAATGATTATATACCTTCTTCTCAGCCAGCTACGCATGTGCGGAATCATCGGATACAAAGGTCATGGAGACGGTATTAGTCTGGTTCTTAGAGGACTTAAGAGGCTTGAATATAGGGGATATGATTCATGGGGAATAGCTGGAATCAAGGATGGAACACTAAAGGTGATGAAACTAACAGGCCAGATCGGTAAAGTGGCGCGAAAAGACATTCCAATCCTTGCGTCACCAATTGCAATCGGCCACACCCGCTGGGCAACACACGGAGGAGTTACTGACTATAACGCCCACCCGCACATTTCCAAAACGGGCAGGTTTGCTGTTGTGCACAATGGAATTATTGAGAATTTTAAAGAACTAAAAGATGAGCTTTTGAAAAAAGGAGTGAGATTTGTCAGCGAAACTGATACTGAGGTCATAGCACATCTTCTCGAGCAGGCTTGCGATTCAGAAAGCAATCTAAAAGAGGCATTGATTAAAACTCTAAAAAAGCTTGAAGGCAGCTTCGCAATAGTCGCTGTCGACCGGAAGACCGCAGAAATGGCAGGAGCAAGAAACGGTTCACCGCTGGTGATAGGAATTGGAGACGGTGAAGTTTTTTTCGCAAGCGACATTCCTGCATTTCTTGACTCGACGAAAAACGTCATTTACCTTGAAGATGGGGAAGCAACAATATTTGATAGCTCATTATCCGTGTTCAATTTCCTAGACGGAAAAGAAGTAATCAGAAAAACCGAGCGGATAACATGGAGCATTGATGAGGCTGAAAAAGGCAGTTA
>ERZ1292640.434-Hain-H43-02um-R1-434-length-34088-cov-7_pt1 | contig 34088 bp, 28 predicted proteins | sample MGYA00564404_ERZ1292640 | MGnify/ENA primary metagenome ERZ1292640 (study PRJEB36523, sample SAMEA6512636) | groundwater metagenome | collected 2019-01-08 | study: AquaDiva: Metagenomics assemblies of 32 groundwater samples | reverse complement strand
ATCGCGTCTCTGCGGTTTACTTGGCTTCGGCCTTTGGTTGCGGCGTTGCCGCGCTGCGCTGTATCGCCGATTTCCAATCGGCAGAACGTTGTTGGGCAAAGCGGCGGCTCGCAGGTTGGAAACCTGCGATACGGCAGATTGGAAATCTGCGCTACAGCTTTGCGGTGCCGAATTCATTCCACATTCCTCACATCAAGGCCGGCATCGCCAGCGCGGGGTGTTCCACGGACGTGAGGAACTCGACGAGCTTGTCGGGCGTCTCGGCTTGCTCCTCGGTCGCGATCTTGTCGAACAGGTCTTCCTTGCCGATCTTCTTGAGCCGTTCCCGGACGCGCGGCTCGACTTCCTCCTTCAGCGCCTTCGGCATCCAGACGACGCGTTCGATGCCGCCCTCCGCCGAGATGAACTTCGCGCTGGAGATGTAAAGCTTGCCGATGCCGACGAACCCCGGCGTCTGCGTGCCGCCGCCGATCTGGCCGGCCAGCGTCGAGAACTTCATCCCGATCGGCGTCATGCCCGCGAACTCGCGGTCCACGATCATGATGCCGTTCGCCTCGGGCACGATCGCCGCGATGCACTCGAAGCAACCGCACGAGGTCATCGGCTCTTCGAGAATCGAGTAAGCGTTGAAGCGCTCGAGGTTGCCGTGCGACTTCACGCTGATGTAGTCGTTGACGTTCCGCCATTGGCCCTTGCTGAGGTCAAGGCACTCGCCCTTCGGGACCGGCTCGTTCGGGCCGTGCTTGTCAATCTGGTGCGACGCCTTGCAGTCGAGCCACGTGTACGCGCCGCACAGGCCGAGCCGTTCGGGCGTGACGATGCAGACGTGATTCGGCGCGTAGGACTGGCAGAGCACGCAGGAGTAGAACTCCTCCACGTCCTCGTCGGTCATGCCCGCGATGCGGTCGTCGCGGTGGCTGTAAACCTTTTTCGCCTCTTCCAACGGCGCTTTGATCTTCGCGGGGTCGGTGATGATCTTCACCTGCACGCGGTCAATGATGCTGGAGAAGTCGTTGTGAATCTTGGCAATGAGGATCGTGCCGAGATGTTTGATCAGGAACCCCTTCGCGCGCGCTTCCTTGCTGATGCGCACCCAGATGATCGAGCGCTGGCCCATGTGAAAGACGCCGTTGGCGCAGGAGATGTACTCGTGAACGCGCCGTTCGACGACCGACTCGAAGTCCTCCTGGAATTTCCGGCCCGCCACTTCCGCCAGGATGCCGAGCGGGTAGGCTTCGCCCTCCGTCATCTGGTCGGCCTCCGGCCCGATGACCTCGATCTTGCCGTCTTCGACCTGGTCCATCGGCTTCATCCGCAACAACTCGAACGCCTCGGTGTACTTGCCGCCGAACTGGACGAACATGTCCTCCTTGCGCACGCGCTCGCCCTCGAAGCCGGCGCCGTACGACACGGGAATCGGAATTTTTTCGATCTTGATCGTCAGTCCGCGCACTTCGGCGGCGCGGGTGATGATGTCGGCCACGGGAACGTTCGCCACGACGTGCTCGAAGGTGCAGATGCCCGTCGGCAGAATCTCGGGGATGTTCACGTCGGAGATGACGGGGAAACCGAAATTGATGGCGCCCGCCGCCGTGGCGTACTTCTCGTCGGTCAGGTATTGGCCGCTGTTCACCCCGGGGTCTGAACCGAGGGCGAGAACGAAGGCTTTCACGCGCTCCTTGTTGTAGAGCAGGATGTCGCGCGCTTCCTTGAGGCCGCCGGGGCTGATGCCGCCGAACGTCATCGCCGAACGCGCGGCGAAGTTCAGCGCGTGGACGGCAGAAGTGATCTCCTTGCCGTAGGGCACGAGGAATGTGTCCCAGTTCATCTCGATGCCTTCTTCGGCGAGTTGCTCGGCGATGGCGCGACCACCGGAGTTGCCCGCCATGAAAACGAGGATGTTGCGCTCCTGCAGGCCGCGGACCAGTTCAACGGCTTCCTTGTTGGTCGGCGTCGAGCCAACGATCGCGGCGAACCCCGGCATGCGGCCATCTACGAGCTTGATGCCTTGCATGCGCAGGATGGAATCGTCGGTGAACCCGAGCCAGATGCCGCTGCCGTTCTTGCCCGGAGGGCTGTTGAAGTATTTGAGCACCTCAATCGTTTCCTCCGCGATGAGCGTGGCGACTCCACTATCGAGCGCGTCGCCGAGATATGGCAGCCAGACCGCATCGGTCGGAATCGGATGCAGGAGCTTGCGCGCTTCCTCCAACGACTCCTGCAAGTCGCCGAGCTTCTCCACCTTCTGCCCGAGAAACAGCAGCATGATCGGCAGGTAATACGCAGTGTTGGGATATTCGACCTTGGCGTCTTTGCCGTGCTTCTTGACGGCGTCGGCGAGCGCCGCTTCGGCCTGGTTGAAAATTTTGTGTGCGCCTCGAATGGCAGCGGTGGCGATGATCTTGGACATGGTGATTCCCTTTCGTTATTCCTCGTACTTCAGCGGTTGTTCGTACATGGGCGGCTTCAGCTTCAAAGCCTTCCGCTTCTTATCGATGTGGCGAATCATCTTGTGGGCGGCCTCGATGGCGTCCGGCTCGAATACCCATTTGCCGCCGACCTCCTGCTCGATCTCGTCGGTCAAATACTTGTGGAGGTTCGCGCTGCCCATCATCGGCAACGGATGACCGATCACCGTGAACACGCCCGACGCGACGAAGTAGAACCCGATCGTGACGGCCTTCTCGGACATCCACTCCGGCGCGGCGCCCGCGATGGGCAGGTCGGAGAGGTCATCCCCGAGTCCGCCTTCGCTGACGATGTTCGTGAGCGTGCGCAGGATGCGGCTGTTGTCCACGCACGCGCCGACGTGCAACACGGGCGGAATGCCGACCGCACGGCAGATTTCCTGCAGGCCCTTGCCCGCGTGCTCCAAGGCCGACTCAGGCCGTAAGAGGCCATGCTTCGCGCAGGTGATCGCGTTGCAGCCGGTTGAAACCACGAGCACGTCGTTCTTGAGAAGCTCCTTCACCATCTTGATATGGCCCGACTCGTAATCCACCCGCGGATTTGAACAACCAATCACGCCCGCCGCTCCCCGGAGACGGCCCGTGATGATGGCATCGTTGAGCGGACGGTAGGTCGCGCGATACTTGCCGCCGAGATGGTGAAACACGGACTCGGTGGTGAACCCCGCCACGAGTTCCTCGGTGTCCTTCGGGATGTACACCCGCTCGGACTTGCGGTTGCCATAGTTCTCAATGGCCTCCTCGATGATTTCCGTGGCGATCTTCTTCGCTTCGGCCTCGTGGAATTCGATGTGCCGCACGCCGGGCATCTTGGCCTTCGAGGAGGTCGTCACGAGCTTGGTGTGGAAACAATGCGCGACGGTGGCGACGGACGGCATCAGGCATTGCACGTCCACGACCATCATCTCGATGGCGCCCGTGAGGAGGGCGAGTTCCTGCTGCATGAAGTTGCCCGCCAGCGGCACGCCGTGGCGGACCAGGATTTCGTTGGCCGTGCAACAGATGCCCGCCAGGCCAATGCCCTTCGCGCCCTTCGCCCGGGCTTTGGCGTTGAGCGCTTCGTCCTTCGCCACAATTGCCAGCACGTCGGAGAGCAGCGGTTCGTGGCCGTGGACGATGATGTTGACGTTGTCGGCCTCGATCACGCCAAGGTTCGCACGCGACCGCAACGGCAGCGGCGAGCCGAACAACACGTCCGAGAGTTCCGTGGCGACCATCGAGCCGCCCCAGCCGTCGGCGAGCGCCGTGCGCATGCCCTGCTTCATGATGTTCTTGTAGTCCGCGTCCACTCCCATCGTCGTGCGGTGCATGGTTTCAACCACTTCGCGATCAATCGAGCGCGGATAGATGCCGAGTTTCCTCCAGATTTCCTGGCGCGCCTTCGGGGCGGTCGTGGCAATCTGCAACTCGCCCTCGTAACGGCCAAACTCCTCCAACGCGGCCCGGGCAACCTCTTTGGCGATCTCGCGGATGGGACGACCGTCCACTTTCACGTCATAGATGGCGGCAATGGCCTTAAGCTTGTCGGGGTTCTTGATCTGGTAATCGAAGTTTGGTTTTTCCGCCGCCTGCAAAAGCGTGTGCGCGACGCCGCGGCCGTGATCGGAGTGGGCCGCGGTGCCCGCGGCGATCATGCGTGCGATGTTGCGCGCGGCGATGGTGTCGGCGTTTGCGCCGCACGCGCCGGTCTGCGGCGCTTTGCCGGGCGTGAGGTTGATGCGGCACGGTCCCATGCTGCAAATGCGGCAACACACTCCGAGGGCGCCGAATTTGCATTGGGGCTGGACGGCATCGTAGCGGTCCCAAATAGTGTCAATGTTCTCGGTTTCCGCCCGCCTGAGCATCTGGAGTGTGGCTTTGTCGGCAAACAGGAGTTCTCTGGGTTGTTTAGCCATAGTTTACCTCGTTAATGAGTGTGGGAATGGGAGTGCGAAGGTTCGTGCGAATGGGAATGAGTCGTGCGCTCCACTGCGCGGACGATTTTCGCAACGAGATCATCCACGGATTTGCTCGCGCCAAACGGCGGCTTCCCGGCCACTTCCGCTTCGCGCAGGCGTTCATCGTATGGCAGAAAACCAACGATGGGGATGCCGGCAAGCGCTTCCAGCAGGAAAGACCGGTCGGCGTCGGTGCGCGCCTTGTTGCCGATGACGCTCAGGTGATGCAGGCCGAGGTCCTCCGCAAGATCGCGGATGCGGAAGGCGGTGTCCACACTTTGCCGCGACGGTTCGACGACGATGAGCAGATGATCCACCGCCTCGACCGTGCCGCGGCTGAGGTGCTCGATACCGGCCTCCATGTCGAGGATGAGCGCGGTGTCCTGGTCGAGCAACAGGTGGGAGACGAGCGCGCGGACAAATGCGTTCTCGGGACAATAACACCCCGAGCCGCCGCGCTTGACCGCGCCCGCGACCAGCACTTTGACGCCGTCGATGTTGACGGCGTACTTGTCGGGGATGTCGTCCACGCGCGGGTTCAGCTTGAACATGCCGCCGATGGTGCCCGGGGCGGCGCCCGTGCGTTCCTCGATCAGGTCGTTCAGCTCGACGAGCGGTCGGACGGCCTCAGCCTCCCGGTAGCCCATGCAGGCGAGCAGATTGGCGTTCGGGTCGGCGTCAATCGCGATCACCTTGCGTCCCGTGTCGCTGAGCGCCTTGGCCAGCAGGGCGCTGATGGTGGTCTTGCCGACGCCGCCCTTGCCAGTGACGGCGAGTTTCATGGAATGCGCTTCCGCGTGCTCGTGCTCGTGCTCATGACCGTGGCCGTGGCCTCCGCATTTGTCACACATAATATGTCCTCGTTAGAAGAGACCTTTGACCCGTCCCGTCTGGACGTCAACGTCCACGCGACGGAAGGCGGGATCGGAACCGGTGCCGGGCATCAACTTGATGTCGCCCGCGATGTGCACCAGGAAGCCCGCGCCCTTGAAGGGGACGATGTCGCGAATCGGCAGGTCCCAGCCCAGCGGCCGGCCCTTCAAGTCGGGATTGTGCGAGAGACTGAGGTGGGTTTTGACGACGCAAGTCGAAAGACTCCGCGTCTCGGGGTCGCCATCGAACCTCTTTAACTTCTCGGTGGCCTGATCTGAGAAAGTCACGCTCTTGGCGCCGTAAATCTCCCGCGCGATGCGCTCCATTCTTTCCCGGAGCGGCATGTTCAGGTCATACAGGAAACAGAACTCCGTCTTCCCGGAGCTCGCGGCGACGACGGCCTCGGCCAATTCAACCGAGCCTTCGCCGCCGTTCCGCCAGCCATCGCACAACGCGGCCATCGCGCCATGCTGCTCGGCGATGCGGCGCACCAGTTTGATCTCGTCTTTCGTATCCGTGTGAAACTTGTTGATGCACACCACGGGGCAGACGCCGCTCTTCTGCACCGACTGGATGTGAGCGATGAGATTCTCGCAGCCCTTTTCGAGCAGGCCGAGATTTTCCTTCCGATACGCTTCGTCCAACGGCAGACCCGGCTTCACGGCCGGGCCGCCGCCGTGCATCTTGAGCGCACGGATCGTGGCCACGACGACCACCGCGTTGGGCGTCAGGCCGGAACGACGACACTTGATGTTCCAGAATTTCTCAAAGCCGATGTCCGCGCCGAATCCGCTTTCGGTGACGACGTATTCGGCCAGCCGCGTGCCCAACTCATCCGCGATGATCGAGCTTTGGCCGATCGCGATGTTCGCGAACGGACCGGCATGAACGAACACCGGCTGGCCCTCGATCGTTTGCAGCAAATTGGGGTTCATGGCATCCACCATCCAAGCCGTCATGGCGCCGTCCACTTCGAGATCGGCCGTCGTGACCTCCCGGCCCTGCTTGTCGTAAGCGACGACCATCTTCGCAATGCGTTCGCGCAGGTCCTTCAGATCTTTTGCCACCGCGAGGATGGCCATGATCTCGCTCGAGACGGTGATCTGGAAACCGGACTCCATCTCGAACCCGTCCATCTTGCCGCCCTTGCCGATGGTGATGTTGCGGAGGGCCTGGGCGCAGAAATCAATCGCCCATTTCATCTCGACGCGGTTCGGATCCACATCGAGCCGCTTGAGACCGATCTTGGCCAAACGGGCATCGTCGTAATTGCGCTCATGCTGCATGCGGGACGTGAGGGCTACCATGCAGAGGTTGTGCGCGTTGGTGATGGAATCGAAGTCGCCGGTGAGCCGGATCGAAAACGGCGTGAGCGGAATGCATTGCGCGAGGCCGCCGCCCGCCGCCGATCCCTTGATGTTGAAGGTCGGGCCGCCGCTGGGCTGACGGATCGTGGCCACCACGCGCTTCCCGATCTTCCCCAGCCCTTCGGTGAGGGCCATGGTGGTGGTCGTCTTGCCCTCACCGAGCGGGGTGGGGGTGATCGCCGTCACGTCCACGTACTTGCCCTGCGGCCGGCCTCGGAGACGGTCCATGGCCCGCATGAAATCGATTTTACCAAGCTGCCGGCCCATCGGAATCAGTTCGTCCTCCTGCAGTCCCAATTCCCGCCCCAATGTCACAAAGGGCTTCATGGACGGTTCGGCCGCCTCGGCGATTTCCCAGTCTTTCATCACGGTAGGATCCAGTTTCATAGGCAAATAGCTTCAAGTTGGCGTTCTTCTACAGATTACATAGACGTCTGCATAGCAAAAAATGTTCAGCAGGACATACAAATGAGAATCTCTTATTACGGCCGCGCAAAGTGCTTTGAGTCAAGCACGCGAAAAACTGCTCACAAATCACTCCAATTTCGGCAGAGTAGGTTGGGATGAAACCGTCCCTTGGTTCCACTGGCATCGACCAAAACCTCAACTCACCGATCGCGTAGCGCACGCTCCTTTGCGGATCAAATCACTGCGCAGTTTGGCCCAAGCGTTGCGCCAAGTGACCGGTCCGCGCTGTTGGCTAAGGGCGCGTGGCAGAAGAGTCAGCGCGACCCATGGGGCGGCTTGCCTCCAGGGGCTGCTCGCGTCTCCTCGCGCCGGTCAACGCCTACGCGTAAAACTCGCGGACCCGCATAATCGCGTCGAAGCCGTCCGCGCTCAGCACCTCTTGCAGGCACCGCAGCGCCGGATGGTCAGGTCCCAACAGCGCGTACTGCCGGGTCAGGGATCCGATGATCATGTCCAAACCCAGCGGCATCGCCAGTGTCAAAAACGCGCTCTCCAGGGTTCCCTTGACGGGCATCCCGTCGGGCCGTTTCGAAGGCAGCATCACCGTGAAATTGCTCAAGCCCACCGACCGGTGGCAGCCGGCGAAATCCGGATCATCATGGATCATCCGTATCGCCGCCATCAACCGCTTCAGGTTGCCCTCCACGTCGCTCCCGATGGGCGCAATGCCTGGATCAATGATCAACTGACGGTTCGCCAAGCCAAGGTTCCGCGCCGCGGACAACATGCCTTTGGCGGTGCGGTAGGTTTCCTCCGCCGTCGTGTTCGCCGCCGGCTCGTTGCCCTCCATCCGCTCCGACACCATCAGGATCGGCATGAAAGGCCGGACCTTGTGCAGGTCGAACAGGTGCATCCGCAGCGGCGAAATGGAGTTGAGGATGGGCTCTTGGCCGCCGGCACGGTCCGGATCGAAGGCGTGCAGGCCTGCCACGGCGGTGTCGTAGTCTGGCGTATCGATCGACAACGGCTTCGCCGTCACACCCTGGATCCGTTGAACCATCTCGGCCATGAACGCAGGCGGGCGCCGCCCCACGTTCACGTCGATGTATCCCGCGCCTTTCTCGTCCTGCGTCTTGGCGAGGTTGAGAATGCCGGCGATATCGTTGGCCTCGAACAGCGCCTGGGTGGATGGAACCGAATCGTTGATGGACTCACCGATGATGGTCAGGCCCGCAATCGGCATGGTCAGTACTTTTCTTTTTTCGGTTCCGGAGAAGCGGCGGTCGCCACGGGTTTAACCTTGGGTCCCGGCGCGGCATTTGGTGTGTCAGGCTCGCCCTGCTTCGCCGCGGCAACGCCCTGGTGATCGCGGCCGAGGAATGTATTGGCCCACGACGACGTGCCGCGCAGCGAGGCGTCGTAGAACACGACCGGGCCCGCCAGGATGTCTTTCGACTCGTGGTAGTACTTCATCCGCTCATAGGCCCGGGCCCAAATGCACTCTTTGTCCTGCAACTCACACTGCCCGTCCACCGATCCGCCGCACGGGCCGTTGCGCGCGCCCTTCGAGCAGGACACCATCGGACAGAGATACCCTGTTTCAGGCAGACTGCAATCGCCGCAGTTCCTGCAGCCGTAGAACACGAATTTTGACAAGTCTTCTACGGCCTGTGCCCCGCGGGCCAGCGCTGACGCCTTCTTGTCCCATCGGGTGTAAATCCGTCTGATCAGATTGAACCCGGGCGTGTTGGGCGTGAAGAACAGGTCGTGGACAATCCGCGAAATTCGATACCCGACCGTGACGTGCTTCGTTTTCTGGGGGTGCTCGAGCGATTGCAGGTACTGGCGGTTGATCTGATTGACGTCCCCCAAGCCTGTCGCCGGGTCCTGCTCGAAGAGGTAGAACTCGCCTTCCTGCGGGAACTGGATTTCTTTGGCGAACGCCCGCCAATCATTTTCGCCAAACGTTTCCGCCAGTTCGAGAATCTTGAAGAACGCGTCCGCTTTGGCCACGCCCGAAAGGTACCCGCCCGCGAATCCCAGCCCTTTAAACACCGCCAACTGCTTTGCGGCCAACTCCTGGAAGAAGCTCCGTCCCTTGTCGGGTCCCGCGGCGTACTTGGCCGCCAGTTCCAGCAGTTTGTCGGACACCACGCAGCCCGGTATCTGACGCCGATGGAAGATTTCCGCGACGGTCTTGTTCAGCAGGTAGGCGTTGCCGATGACCGGCACTTTCAGCCCGTGCGAGGCCAGCAGCAGTTGGACCTCATGGAACTTGCGCATGTCGTAGCCAAGCTGTGTGTACACGAACTGCGCCCCGCTCGAGATTTTCCGCAGCAACTTGAAATACTGCATCATCAACTCGGGCTCGCGCCGCTTGAACGGCGACACGACACATCCAATAAAGAAATTCGTCGCCGACAAGGCCGTCGTCTCGCCCTTGCGTCCCCGCACCTGCAATCCCTGGTTCATCGAGTGCAACAACTCCACCAAGCTGACCGAATCCAGATCGAACACCGGCGCCGCCTGCCCGCCATAGCCCGCCCGCGGATAGTCACCCGTCATGGCGACGAGGTTGTGAAACCTTTCCGCAGCATAGGCCCACGCCGCCGATTCCAGGGCGTTTCGGTTGCGGTCCTTGCACGTCAGGTGCAAAACAATCCGCTCTCGTTCGCTTTCCAGACGCCGCGCCAGCCAATCCGCCGGCAGCATGGTGTTGCCGCCAGGATTATCGGTCAGCGACACCCACCCGACCCGTGCATCCTTCAACAACGTCTCCCCCAGCGCCACCACGGCGTCCGGCTGATCGTGGGGCGTGAAACCCCGCGTCGTCACCAATTCGGCCCCGACGCAATACCGTCCCTCGACTATATGATCGCGAAAAGTCCCGGGGGCGCCTGTTGTGCTCATAATGTCTGTGTTTTCTGGGCCGGATGGTGCCCCAGCCGGCACTGGGACGCAACGGTTTTCTGGCAGAAACCAGCACAAGAAGAAAACGGCGCAGACCGGCGGCTTGTCTGCGTTTCCATTCTCAGAGCCGGATCGAACAGTCGGCGCTTGCCTGGGTGCTCGGCCCGAGTTCCGGCGATTGTTCAAGCACGAGCACGAAGGACGACGGGAAGGACCGGGGGACCGAGCCATCGGTAAACACGCTCTCAGGCTAACCCAGCTTGCAGCACGCTCAGGACAACGGCACCGGCGCCGGGCGACATGAGATAGAGTCCGTCCCAGCCGGCGCGGCGCACCCACTGGATCTGCTCCACCGCGATGTCTTGTCCCACTTTGGCCTGGTCGGCGGGGCTGTTGAACTTCGCCAGCCGGTCAAGAATCACGTCCGGGACCACGACCCCCGGTATTTGCCTCATGCGTTGCGCATGTTCCAGGTTGCCGAGAATCATCACCCCTACCAGGAACGCACACTGGTCCCGGCACTTTTCCAGCGGGGCCAGCGGCTCGTGCCGGAAAGCCGGTTGGGTCATGACGTAGTCCGCGCCCTGGGCAATCTTCTGTTGGAGTCGTTCCAACTCCCGCGCGAGGTTGAGCGCTTCCGGTTCAAATCCGGTGCCGATGGTGAAATGCATGCGGGGATCGGGCTGTTTACCGAGCGGGCTGCTGCCGAAGTCCACCCCGGCATTCAGGCAGGTGTGGGCCAGCCGGATCATCGCGACCGAATCCAGGTCGAACACGGCGGTCGAACGCGGGTAGGCGGGCGACATCTTCGGGGGGTCGCCGGTAATGAAGAGCACGTTGTGGATGCGATTCGCGTGGTAACCCACGAGCCGGCTTTGCACTCCCATCAGATTCAGGTCGCGCGCCGTGAAGTGCGGGATCAACTCCAGCCGGTCGCCCGCCGTCTCGGTCCAACCCAATCGCTGCCGCGTGAGATGGATGAAATCGCCCGGAGGCATCAAAGGGATGCCGCGCGATCCGTCCGTAATATCGATGGCGTCCACGCACCCGCCTTCGGCCAACTGGCGGATGAACTCCAGTTTGACCTGGGTGGCCTTCGTGTCCGTCCCGCGCGGCGGGACCAATTCCACGCTGATGGCAAAGCGACCGTCCATGAGTTTGCGCGAGAACGTTCCATTTGGCCGCTTCTCGGCGTCGCCCGCGGGTGCCAGCGCAGTCGTCACGGTCTGCATGCCGACGGCCCTCTCCCCCGCCTGGCGCGCGCGCAGATAGTTGTGCATTTCCCGGATGTGCGGCGGATGCATTTCACAGCAGCCGCCGAGCAGCCGCACACCCAGGTCGGCGAGACTGCGTGCGAGCCTGCCCACGTACTCGGGGTTGACATAGCTCATGAACCGGTTGCCGATGCGCTGGAATCCGCCGCCGTTGGGCATGGCGGACAACCCGATCGCTCCCGACCGCACCGCGGGGCACCCTTTCACCATTTCCACGAACGCACGGGCGTCCCACGGCGCGCAACAGTTCACGCCGGCGACCGCGATGCCCCGGTCGTGCATCCGTTCCACGAACCGCACCGCATCGAAGTCCGCCCGATGGCCGGCGCTGGAGGAATGGATGGTCATCTGCGCCACGACCGGCGGCGCTCCCGGCCGAGACTGAATGCAGTCAATCACGCGCTCGAGTTGCTCCAGCGAGCTGAACGTCTCCAAAATCAGCGCGTCCGCTCCCGCCGTGATCAAACTTTCGATCTGCTCCCCATAGATTTCCCTGATCTCGGCTGGAGTGGTGATGGGGCTCCCGGTCGGGCCAATGGAGCCCAGCACGAAGAACGGACCGCTCACCCCGTGCTGCGCTTGAAACCGCGCAATCGCCTCGCGCGCCAGGCGGACCCCGGCGCGGTTGAACTCGCCGACGCGGCTCTCCGAGCCGTACGGCAGCAGCGCCTGCCGGTTGGCGCCAAAGGTGTTCGTCTTCAAACACCGCGCTCCCGCTGCCAGGTAGGAAAGATAAACGTCCGAAACCAGCTCCGGACGGTCCACGTTGAACGATTCGTAAACGTGGTTGGTCTCGGAAAGCCGTCCCGTGCGCTCGAACAACAGCGACCCCATCGCGCCGTCGGCCAACAGCACCGTGGACTGCAATGTCGTCAAGAAATCCGTCATTACGCCCGCCGTATCAGAAGTGCCCGCGGTCGGGTGCATTTTGCGTGAGGGCCATCGATCCGCTGATTTCACAATGGGCCGCAGGTCCAGGGCCAGGAATGGCTGCCGCACCGGCAACCGCACAATGCGGCCCCGTGACAAATGCCTCCAGTCGGGGAGGCCTGCCGTTGAAGCCAAACAACTCAGTGAACACCGGCGGCAAAACTAGCACCGACCTCCGGGCCGGGCAAGTTCAAAGGCGTGGGTGGGCGCTTGGCTGAGTTCACGCGGCAACTGGTGGAATTCCTCAAGGGAGCGAAGGCCGAGCCACAAGGATAGCCGGTCAGTTTCGCAAGAGACGCCGGCGGCCTCGGCACGCAGCGCCAGCGTGCGCGGACACCGTGTGCCAACCCACGGGAACCAGCGCACGCCTCCGCGAAATGCCGAGGCGGCGAGCAAGTAAGCACAAGCCCCGGTAGGGCCCCGATTCAACAGGAGTCCGCTTGCCCCGGCATCTGCCAAGCATCGGAGCAAGGACGGGCGAAATCTTTGCCGCCGCCGGTCACGGCACGACGGCGGTGATAGAGGCGGTCGGCTGGCTTTCGCCGGTGGCGTTGAGGGCGCTGACGGTGATGTTCACCGTCGCGCCAAACCTCCGAGAGCGACACCGGTCGCCCGCCGCCGAGCCCGCGGTTCAACCAGCCAATCGCTTCACCTGTAGCCGCGGGTGTCAACCTGCAACTGATCGAATATATTTGCCGCCGCTCCACAGCGTCGGCTACGGACCATCCAACGGACTCCGCACCCCGATCCCGGGCTTCTGCATGACATGTGTGTAAATCTGCGTCGTGCTCACATCCTTGCGCCCCAACAACTCCTGCACCGTGCGGATGCCGGTACCGCTCTCCAGCACGTGGGTCGCGAAGCAATGCCGCAGCGCGTGGCAACTTACCGGCTGCACAATCCCTGCCTTTTGACGCGCCGCTTTCACCGCCCGTTGCAGCACGTCCTCCAGCACGTGGTGCCGCAGCACCTGGCCCGTCCGCGGATTCCGCGACAGCGACCCCGCCGGAAACACCCATTGCCAGCCCCAGTCCCGGGTGGCGCTCGGATACTTCCGTTCCAACCCCTCCGGCAAGAGCACCTGCCCCAAGCCCGCCTTTAAATCCTCCTGGTGCAGCCGCCGGACGGCCTCGACATGTTCCCGCAGCAGCTCCCGCAGCGCTTCCGGCAACATTGTGGCCTTGCAGGAAACCCCAGTCCTGGCGCAGCCAATGCACATAAGTCTCCTCCGTGCGCTGGGAATAATGCTTGAGCCGGATCGCTCCTTGCAGCTTGAGCACCGCCTCGGCCAGCCCTGGCTTCCCGGCGGGCGGCGACGGCCTGCTCTCCCCAGCCCCCGCCGGCACCGGGGCGGGCCTCGTTCCGCCGTCCCCCTCGGCCGCTCCCGCAGCCCCGGCCCCGACCGGCCCCAGCCACTCCTGCAGCGCCGTGCGGGCCTGGGCCTGCTGCCAGTCCGGCGCCTGCCACCGCTCCCCGCGATGAACCGCACGAAGGCCTCCCCCCGCTCCGCGCTCGGCTCCGCCCCAGCCCCGAAACGGCGCTCCAGGTACACGCGGAACTTGCGGACCCATTCCGGCGCCCAAGCCGGGTGGCTGGGGGCGGGTTCCGGGTCCGCCGGCGGGGTGCGACCGGGCAGGCTCACTTTTCAACTTGCAGGCGGCTTGGTTTCTGCCAGCCTTGCCCCGGAAATGCAAGCCAAGACACACCAGTGCCACCGGGAACAACCGCATGCGGTTGAATACATGTTAGGCGACTCAGCGCACTTGCACTGAAACGCCCGACCATCTATCGTGTCTTCATGCAAACGCTCCATGTTGAAACCACCTGCACCGAAAGCGGTGTGATCATCCTTCGCAATCTGCCAATTCACGAGGGCGATTCCGTGGAGGTAGTTCTTATCCCGCGTTCCTCAGCGGCGTCCGTGCAGGAGCGCTGCCCTTTGCGCGGGGAGCCGGTGGAGTATGTCCGCCCGTTCGAGCCTGTAGCCGAGAACGACTGGGAGGCGACGCAATAGCCGATGATCGTTCTCGACACGCACATTTGGGTTTGGTGGTTCACGGCGATTCTCGTCTTCCATCCGCTCCGCGCGCCTACTTGGATGCGCAGGAGAATGGTATTGGCGTCAGCGCGATTTCCTGCTGGGAGGTCGCCAAGCTCGTGGAGCTTCAGCGTATCACCCTTTCGCGTCCAGTCGGTGAGTGGCTCGACTTTGCACTCGCCTATCGGGGCGTTCAGCTTCTGGCACTTACTCCATGTATTGCTGTAGAGTCCACGCAGTTGCCCGGCACATTCCATCGCGATCCTGCTGACCAGATTATTGTGGCTACTGCACGCGTCTTTAGCTGTCCTTTGCTCACGCTTGACTCCAAGATTCTCGGTTATTCTCATGTCCAAGCTCTTTCACGTCCCCCAACCGTCGCCTAAAACCGGATCCAGCGAACCCCGCGATGGCGTCTCTTTCCCATGCCCGGCGTCAGTGGCGCGGGTTGCTGATCCGGAACGTTAGACAACAATCAACCGCCGCCGACGGATTGAGGGTGCGGACGGCGGTCTTCAGTGAATTGGCTTCCCAAGCCTTACCGGCCGATTCCAATCCTTGTCCTGCCCGAGCAGGCGATTGTGGTTTCGTTGTAAAATGCTTATTTAGAACTGGTAACAGATGCAGAGGCGCGGTTTTAACGGCGCTAAAATTCCACATCCGCTGCGGAGGACAGATTTTGACGCCGTCCAAGATGCCCATCCGGTGCGGATGCCCGGCCTGGACGGCCTTGCGAATGTCCATCCGCTGCGGAGGACAGATTTCAACGGCGTCGAAAATGCCTTGCGGGAGCGGAAGCACCGTGCGCAGGGCCTCGCGAAAGTCCTTCCGCAGCGTTCACACGCTCAGATTAGGACACGACCCGAGCCCCGGCTCCGTTTGGCTTCGCTGGAGCTTTTGGGTGAGAGACCGACAAAAAAAGCAGCCGCGCTCTCACGAGCGCGGCCACTTTGAAAGGCTGAATCCGCTGAACGGATGGCTCAGGCCAGCGCCGGTTCGGGCGTTTCTTCCACGCCGAGGAAGCCCTGGAGCTGGCGGGTGCGCGTGGGATAACGCAGCTTGCGCAGGAAGCAAGGAATACGAGCGGAATGAGTGGGAGGTGCTTCCAGGCTGGAAAAACGGAGTTGAGGTTGATCGCGACGCCGCTGGAGCGGCGGTAAACGCGGGAGATCCGTGGACGGCGGTCGTCTTCGTTTTGTCTTCTTCGGCGAACGTCGTCGAAGCGCCGATGACGGCATCGGCACGGTCAACCGTTTGGAGGACGTAGAGGTAAAACTGTTTTCCACTCGGCAGGCGAACGTAGAAACCGTCTCGCTGGATGGCTTCGTAGATGCATTGCGCGTAAATCGACAGCACTTTGTGCGCGCCCTCAAACGGCGCATTGTTCAGTGTCGCACTGGTGACAGCACTGTTGGATTCGTCCGTGTTTTGACTGAAAAGAAGTCAGTTGTCAGGGATTGGAAATTGACAGGCGTCCGCCATGGGCGAGTCTTGAACCTCTGATGCGGAATCCAGCATTCCGGCAGCCGACTGTTTGTCGCGATCTTAAACCATGAATGGAAGCCCGATGCAAATGAACGAACAGCGCGGTATTGTTTGCGGCGTGATCATTCTGGCTGCCGGGGCTTCATCCCGGATGGGCCGGCCCAAAATGCTTCTGCCTTGGGGCGCGACCTCGGTGTTGGGACACTTGATTGGTCAATGGCAGACGCTGGGGGCCGAACAAATTGCCGTAGTGTGCGCCGTTGGCGATTCAGCCGTGCCAGGAGAATTGCGGCGCCTTGGCTTTCCCTTGGACCATTGCATTCTGAATCCGACACCCGAGTCAGGCATGTTCAGTTCCATTCAATGCGCCGCCCGCTGGTTGGGCTGGAACCCGGATTTGACTCACTGGGCAATTCTTCTCGGGGACCAGCCGCATCTGCGTCCAGAGACGCTGCGCGCGCTCCTCGATTTTGCCGCGGCCCAGCCGGCGAGAATCTGCCAGCCCAGCCGGACGGGACGCCCGCGCCATCCGGTCTTGCTGCCGGCGGCCACGTTCGCGCAACTGAAAATTTCGTCGGCAGAGAATCTCAAACAATTCCTGCAGACTCGATTTCGTGACTTGGCCCTGTGCGAAATGGATGATCCCGGATTGGACATGGACATCGACCAGCCGGGCGATTATGAAAGGGCAATCCAAGTGTTCATGAAAAAGGCGTGAGCAGATGAGTCGAAAACGGCTTATGTTCCTGGCCAGGATTGCGTTCAAGAGAATGGTCCATGATAGCGTGAGATGGCGGGCCGGCGGCGGGCTGATCGCAGCTTTGGCTGTCCTCGGTGTGGCGGAGATGCCTCAACAGAAGGCCCAGGCCGAAGACTTCAAACTCACGCCACAGCCAGAGACCGTGCAACTTCAAGGGAGGGTGGTTTGCTTGGCTGAGGAAATGCACAAGCTGTTTCAAGCGAACGTGGCAGCGAAGCATGAACACCTTTACGGCTTCAAGACGCATGACGGCAAGGTCTATACGCTCTTGCGGACGAAACTGTCCGAGGCCCTGTTTGTCGATCAGCGGTTGTTGAATAAAGAACTCATTGTCAAAGGACGGGTCTTCCCTCAGACGCAGATACTGGAAGTCATGGGCAACCTGCAATCGATCCGTAAGGGCGTGGTTAACGACCTTTTTTATTACTGCGACATTTGCGCCATCGAATCGGTTGCGCCGGGCCCATGCATGTGTTGTCAAGCGCCTGTGGAATTGGTGGAAAGGCCCCTCGGACAGGCTCCTTAGGATTTGAACTTTCCAAAATAAACCAGTTCAAAAACGAGACTGGCCTTCTCATCTTTGTCCGCCACTTTGGCCGGGACTTTGACACGGACACTCTTATGGTCGGCGATGGGCTCGTTTAGCTTGGGAATCTCCCCGTCCTCGGAGGAAGCCGGACGCAGGCTCAAGATCGCAGGATGGCCGGAGGCAGTGACTTTTCCGCTGGCTTTGACCATCGGTCTATAGCTGGAAATGCCCTCCAGCTTGGTGTCGGTCTTGGCGGGAATAAGGACCGCGAAGTACGGGTGGTCGGAGGTGCCAAGATGATCGCCGTCTTGCGGTTGCAGACCGAAGCGCAGGGTGTAAAGCCCGGGCGCAAACTCGTTGTCTTTGTAATCGCGCTGCTCCTGATGCACGGCCACCACTCCGAACAAGGCGGCCTCCGGAATGGCCTGGAGAGCTTTCTCCGCTGATTCGGGCTTTGCTTTCAAAGAGATTTCGGCGCGAAACCAAAACTCGAAGACAAGTCTATCGCCATCGAGCAGTTGGATGGCTTTGGATTGCAGCGCCGGACGAATCGAGGAGTCTATCTCCTGAGGCGGCTCTTTCTCGGCGATTTTCAGGGTCAGTTCTGCGGCCGGGGAAGTGCGAGCGAATTGCAGCAGGAGGAGCGCTCCTGTCAACAGCGGCAAGGTGATCAAATGGAGTCTGGTCATACTGTCCTCAACATTTTTCTCCCGAAGCTAAAACAAAAGGGCCGGAAACGCAATGGCTTCCGGCCCTCGAACAATGGGTTGGCCTGGGGGGTGAATTATCGCGAAAAAGCAGCGAGAAAAGCGCTCCGTTGCCCCACTGCTTCCCACCTCACATTGAGACCGTTGCCTTGAAAAGAAGCTAATTCCGTAAAGGCCGGGCAAGCATCCGTAACTTCGGTCAGCGGCGGATAAAAAGTCTCCTCGTTTCCGCAAAGATGATCCTTGCCGCCGAGGCACCGCGTGGAAATCTCCACCAAGTTGCCCGCTTTCACCGAGGCGCACCCGGCCTTGCTGCACCTGCCGAGGGCCACTTCCATCTTCGAAGCAACGACGTTCACCACTTCGCTGATCAACTGGCCGGCCATGGAACACGCCAGGTCTGCCAAGGCCTCCCGCTGCTCCGGGTTGGCTTTGGCATCAACGATCAGAACGGCCTTGCCACTGCGCGGTTGATAACGAAGGTCGCCCAGGGTGCCGTCTGCCCGCACGACCGCGATCACGCTTAAGCCATTCAGTTTGAGTCCCTTCCACGCTCCTTCGCGGACTGCCCAGACCATAATGCTCTCTTTCCCGGCGAGGCCCATTTCAGAATTGGCAATACAGGAACCGGTGTAAACATCGCACGAGCGCACTTCCAAATAACCGCCGGAAATGGCCGGCGCCGGCTTCCTGCCAGCCAGAATTGATCCGGCCGTCAGCGTCAGAAACAGAATGAGAAGAAAATGTTTCGCTTTCATAGGCAATAACTTCTCATTTATTGCCATACATTCAGCAAAAAACAATAAATTAGTTCGACCAAGTTTTTCAGGTGCGGCAACCAAGTCGCGCGGTTCACGCAGCGCGCCACCAACTCTCCGAAAGCGGTTTCGGAAGCGGCGGCGGCGTAACGGCGCAAGAGTTGTTGGTCATGGAGTGCCCAGGCTTTCACCTGACGGGCTTTCAGGCCTCTGCGCCGTGTCGGATCGTGTCAGATCTGGACGCGTTGCAGTCGGCGGCGTATGCACTAATGCGCCTGCAAACCGAGACCGGCGGCCAACTATCGCTCGAAGAAGTTCCCGATCCAACCGGAGCCCTTGGCAGAAGAGGCAGCGGTGGCTGGATTTGGAGTAGTCTGGTCTGGCAGAGTGGTTATTTTTGGTCAGCTTTTGTGGTTTACACGTAAGTTGCTGGAAATTAGTGTCTTGCGAAGAAAAGAATCCACGCCCGCCACTTTCCGGCAGGTTATTCATCCCCACCTTTCCAGCGCCAGAGCTCCAAGGATGCCCATGGCGCCACTCCTGGTTTGTTTAGAAGTTGAAGACCAACTGGAGATAGACGTAATCGGCATCCGTCGCTCCACCGGAACCAGCCAATGAATCCTTCACATAATTGCCGACAAAGAAATGGCCATACCCGGCCTGCAGCGCCGCGTAAGGCTGGAGGGCATAAGTGCCAATGAGATCGACTTCCGAACCGACGTAGCTGCCATACGCAGGATTGACGACGTAAGGTGCGCCGCGCTGGGCACCGTTGACCTGGTAAAAAGCATCCGCCGTGTCCGCCAGCCAGAACGCATGGTAATCCGCCGTCACCGTCAGCTTTTTCACCGGCTTGATCGAACTGGTCAAGCGCGCATTGTGCAGGTTCTGCCAGGAGACAAAATCCATGTAGCCATAGAACTTGTGGTTGGTCGGGAACAGGTTTTCAAAAGTCCCATGCTCGCCATCCGTTGGATTTCCATCGCCGGACGCGTAATTGTATTCCAGGCCAAGGCGCGGCGTGAGGGTGGTTTTCGTGCAAGTGTATCCCCCGGCGACATGCGCTGCGAAAGCTTCATGATCCAGGCTTGGCCCGGCGGCGGTGAATTTATAGCGGCCAAATTGCCCGGCCAATTCGGCCTCATAATCCCAGCCTCCCAACTGGCCGGGCAATGATTTGACCCGCAGGCCGATCGTGTAGATGTCCCGAGGGGAAACGCCGGACAACACCGGCGGCAAGCCCGCTCCAATCGCGGCGGGCGAACCTGTGCCCACATTGCGGCTTAAGAGGTAAAGCTGTGTTTCCTGTTTGGGGATGAGGGTCTTCGTCGAGGCGTAGAGGCCCGAAAGAGCGTCATAATCGTTGGCTTCATTAAAGGAGTTGTCATCCACCATCACAACTCGGCCGACAAATCCGTCCACCCAGATATCCCGATTTTCAAACCGGAGTTTGGCGGCATCAAAGACCCGGCCCACATTGTTCCAATCGAAAGCGCCGATCAGGCGTTCATCGCCATAAATCAGTTCCTGCCGCCCCACCTTGGCCGTGAGAGGGAATTCCCTGGCATTGCCCAACGTCAGGTGCGCCTGGTGCAGATCAAATTGATCGGCCTCCGGGTTGGGGTTGCGATCATCCTTTTGCGAGGAGCTGTCACGGCCTTCGACGAACGCCGTCAGCCACGGGCAGGGAGTATAGCCCACATGCACTTTCTCCCGGAGCAGCAAATACGTGTTATCCGCATTGCCGCCGGTCTTGCGAAAGTCTGCCGCGCCCGGCACGCCTGGCGCCGCAAAATGTTCCTTGTGCTCGAGCCGCAAGCGGACTTGCCCGCCCAGGTCCCAGGCGCGAAAGCCAGGAGATTGCCGGCGCAGCCAATCGTTGGCCAAGCCGGCGCTGGCACCGCTGGACGAGGGGGTTGGCGCGGCTTGGGGTTGAGGCGTTTGGCCGGAAACGGCGGGAGCCAGAAGGAGCAACAGCAGAGAGCCGAAAAGAATGCGGTGTTTTGTTTTCATGTGATGCGATTGTGTTTATGTTGCCGAGCCAGTCCGCGGCAGCAGGAGGTTTTCCTGCGCTGCAAACCGTCTGCCAGTGCGCTTGATCTACGGCTCGCACTTTTGCAGTCGGTTCGTTCAAGCGCAAATTTGCGAAGTTCCCGAAAAACATTGCTACCCCCGAATTGACAATTGCTGAACCTATTTTGGCGGGGACTTCGCCTCCGGCAAGCCGCGCTGACCTTTTAGGAATGCCTCGAGCGCGGCAAACGAATTGGCTGGATCGGCTGTGCCGTCCCAACGCTCCCAGAAGCGGGTCAGCGGCGTTTTTTCGACGTGCTGCTTGTGTTGGACATCGCCTTCGGAGGTGCTGCCCTGCGGTTGCCAATCCTGGCCGAGCGCCTCGCGGGTTTTTTTCAGCCATTCCTCGGCACCGGCCTGGTCGCCGCGTTTCCAGGCCAGGTAGCCCCGCAGGAAAAAGCCCGCCACAGCTTTGGGATTCGTCGCGCAGGCATCGGCCAGGCGTTGTTCCGCCATTTTCAGATCGTGGCGCAGCAAGGAGACTTCGCCGAGCACCAGCAACGCGCCGGTTTCTTCCGGGTTCAATGAGTGGGCTTTCGCCAGAGATTTCTCGGCGGCGGCAAGATCGGCATCGGATTGGGCAAAGATGGCGCGCAGCGTGCCCCATTGCTGAAAGCCGCGATGGCTCTGGGGATTGATTCGCGTCAACTCTTCCAACTGGGCCAGCGCACCCGGGGCGTCGCCTTGCGCCGCCAGGCATTGACCGAGGTAATAGCGCGAGTCTTCATGCCGGGGGTTCAATTCCAGCGCCTGGCGGAAAAGCTGGATGGCTTTGGGAATATTCTTGTCCACTTTCATCGCGTTCATGGCGCCGCGCTGTTTGTTCCAGAACTCAAGCAGGCGCGCCTTTTCGTCCGGCGGCTTGGCGGCGGGCGAAGTTCCGGTCCGCTCCTGGGAAATGGCGGCCTCTTTGCCTATTTCACTCTTCGCCGCCGACGTGAGTCCGCTCACTGTTTTTCCAGAGGAATTCAGAGCGGACTCACGTCCGCTGCTACGATGCAGGGGCGCAGCGCTCGACGACCCTCGGGACAGTCTCCCCACGCCATCAGCGGATGGAAGCGGCTCAGGGCGGCTGGTTTGAGGCGCACCGTCGGACTTCCTGCCCCTGCGTATGGGCGTCGGATCGCCTTCGGTGATTTCCCAAGTCACGTTGGCGTCCAGGTTGGCGAAAAAATTGGTGGGACCGGCGTGCCAGCGGACTTCGAGTTGTTCCACCTGATTCGCGCCGCCCAATCCGAAATGCAGCACGCGAGTGTGCTGCGAGAGGTACGAGACCCCCGTCACCGACCGGCGCAGCCCCACGCCGCCCACGTGGGCGATGACTTTCGACCCATCGCCGAAACCAAGCGGCGCGCCGTTTTTCAGCCGGCTGCGCAAGCGAATCTTCAGCCAGTGGCCGGTCTGCATGTCGTTTCGCAACAATTGCACCCCCTCGCCCAAATGCACAAAGAGTATGTCCATGTCGCCGTCGTTGTCGTAATCCGAGATCGCCAGGCCCCGGCTGACGTGCTGCTCGGCAAGCGATTTGTGCAAGGGCGCCAGGTTGTGGAAATGTTCGCCGCGCCGGTTCCAAAACAGAAACGGCTCCTGCGGTTTCAACTTCCGCGGGAGCGGCCCGTCCATCTCGAGGGTGTTGCCGTTGACGGCGACGAGGTCGAGCCAGCCATCGCCGTCCAAATCGACGAACTCCGTGCCCCAGCCGACATAGGGCAAGGCGATCTGGCCGAGGCCCTTCATATCGGCGATGTCCATGAAGCGGAGCGGGTACTTTGGAGAGTTGGATTTTTGGATAGGTGGATTGGTGGGGGAGTGGGAAGCCTTGGCCATTGGCAAAGGATGGCCTGAGTCAGGAGGCGGACGCTGCGAATGGTCAGACGGCGAAGGCGCGTTGCCGGCCGTGGGTTTTTTTGCCGCCGGCTTGGCGCTGAAGTCGGCCAGGAGATTATCGTAAAGCGCGTTTTCCTGGGCAACCCAGTGCGTGATGTAGAGGTCATCATCTCCGTCGCGATTGTAATCTCCCACCGCCATGCCCATGGCGCTGCGGTAGTCGGCCACGTAGGCCGGGTGACTGATGTCCTCAAATCTCCCGCCGATGTTGCGGTAGAACACGTTGTCCGAAACGTCGTTGGCGACATAAAGGTCCAGCCAGCCGTCGTCGTCGAAATCATGCCACAGCCCGCCTAGGCTGCGGCCTTCGGGATTGGTCACTTTGAGATTTGGCGCGACATCGGTGAAGGTGCCATCGCCGTTGTTATGAAAGAGCGCATTGGTTCCGCCGGGATATGAGGCGGGATTCAGAGTGAAAGGGACGAACAAGCCTAACTGGACAGAGCCGCGGGCCACATCGGCTTCGTTCTCGACATACTGGAGGTAGTTGCAGACGTAAAGGTCAAGCTGGCGGTCGTTGTCGTAGTCGCCCCAGGCGGCGTCGGACCAAAACCCTTTCAAGTTGGGCAAGCGAGCATCGCGGATAAACTTGCCCAAGCCACCTTCGTTGTGAAACAAGAGCAGCGCATTGTAGCCGGTTACTGCCAGATCGAGATGGCCATCGCCGTCATAATCGCCCCAGGCCGCCGCCATGCCGTGAAGACGGGTCTCCGGGAAACCTTCCACCTTGCGGAAGGCGCCGTCGCCCAGGTTTTCGTAGAGTTCGCAGGGCAAAAGCTTGTCAACGGGCAAATTCATCGCGCCGCCCGCGCTGACCAGGAACAAATCGTCGTCGCCGTCGTTGTCGTAATCTCCCCAGGCGGCGCCGGGTCCCATGTCTTCGGGCATTTGAGAAGTGCGTTCGCTGGCGAAGGTGCGAAACGAACTCAAGCCGGCTTCGCGCGTCACATCGGCCAGCCGTGGCCGTGGCGCGTCGGGAGGCAGGTTGCGGGCCAACTCGCTGGTCACGTCGGCCAGCTTTTCGTCCGGCTGGTATTGCCTGGGGCGGGTGCGGAAATGGAGGATCACGCCCGCGGCCAATCCCACGGCCACTACTACGGACAGAATGGCGACGGTCCAGCGCAGACGCCTGCGGCGCGGGCTGAGCGGGGCCTTGCCGGGTGACGGCGGGCAGGAGGCGTTGTCAGCTACTGGCTTGGTGTCGTTGTTCACGCCGCTGTTACCGGCCCGAAGCGGACTCCAGCGCCACCTGGCGGGCCGCGGGCGCGGCGGTTTGTGCCTTGGGTTTGACATGCACGGTGGCGGTGGCCCGGGCGATTTCTGTCACGGGCGAAGTAAGCTTGTTGGTTTCGCCAAAGAGAAAGTTGAGGAGGAATTGATCCACTTTGCGGTATTGCAGCGAGACGTTGATCGTGTATTGGCCCGCTTGCGCCGGGGCCGGGACTTCGACCTTTTGATCTCCCTGCCACTTGTCGGTCGGTGGCACTCCCGGTCCTTGGGCCAGTGATACCGTGCAGGGGATCGAGTATTGCACCGTATCGGAATAGCCGGGGAAGAGCGACCGGCGATAGCGCACACCGACCATTTCCCACAGGTTGTGGCGGTCAATGAGATTGCCGTGCTGGTCCACCGGTTCGGCCTTGAAAAGGAACGTTCCCGGCTCGATGAAATTTTTCTCATCCCGCTTGCCGGAGCTGTAAATCAGTTGGCCGGCTTCGTCGGTGACGCGAACTTCCAGCCAGCTTTGAATGATGTCGAGCGGTCCGGTGGGAAAATCGTGGCCGACTTTGTTCGAGGCCATGACGACGCGCAACGGGATCGGCTCGCCGGGCGCCACGTTCTCCGGCACGTTCAACGCGACTTTCACAATGGCGCCCTCGGCCCATTTCTCCCGGATTTCGGGCACCTCATATTTGCCTTGCAGCCAGCTTTCGGTGAGCTTGACCTGTTCTTCCCAGCCTTCGAGTTTGAGCGCCAGCGGCATGAGTTGGTTGGAAGCCAGGAACCGGTGGCTGCGATGTTTGCCATCACCCGGAGTGCGATTGTAATCGCTGACATCGCCGGCGGCCGGGTCCGTGGAGTCCACCAGCGGCATGTGGCATTCGCGGCATTCCAAGGTCTTTTTCGGGTCACCTTTATGATTCCAGTGGCTGGCCGCCCAGTTGTCATATTGATTTTGCAGTTGCACCCAGCCGACGCGGTTGACCTCCTGGTCGATGAACTGCTTGTGGCAGGCGGCGCAGTATTCCGGCTTTTTGAACATGCGCTTGCTCAGCTTGTTGTGCTCCTCCGGGTAGGCCCGAATCAGAAAATCCCGCGCCACCTTGCCGGCGCCATCCTCCTGCCATTGCCAAAGGTACTCGCGCGGCTGGGTCATGGTGAAATTCGCATTGCCTTTGACGTCCGTCTCGCGGATGGCGTGGCAGGAGAGGCACGACACTCCTTCCTGGTAGCCGTGCAAGCCGGTCAGGTTCTCGGCAAAGATATTCTTGGCGCCCGAGAAGAGCGAAATTGGATCGTGGCAGCCGCCGCAGTAGCGCGTCGATTCCGGCCCGTTCTGCTTGGCCATGACTTCTTGGATGCCCTGAAACACCGTGTCCATGGCCGCGTAGCGATGGGCGCTCGGCTTCCATTCCCGCACAATTTGCTCGTGGCAGCCGGCCGTTCCGCAGGTCACGGAACCGGCCAGCGAACGGGCGTCAAACGCGCCACCGCTGTCGGTCTTGGCCAGGCTGGGAGCGAAGGGCCGGTTCGTGCCGTAAAGGTAGCTGTAATCCTTGGGAAACTCGTTCACGTAGCGCGTGCCGGAATAGAATTGGGCCAGGCCCACGACGAGCAGGATGCCAACCACCGTCGCGCCAAAGGTTTGCGCCGCGTAACCAAACACGGCCTGGGGCTGCCCACCCTGCCACACGCGGAGAAAGGAAAAAAAGACGTGTGGCAGGATGGCGCCAAGGGTCGCGAAGGTGGAAATGAGGTGCGTCTTCCGCCAAAAACCCGAGGTGCGGATATCGAGCAACCCTTGCCACGTCACGACGACACCGGAAAGCGAGCAAATCAAGAGCGCGAGCAACCCAACATATCCCAGCAACACGATGTGGGAGAAGGCATAACGCCGGTAATCCAGCAGGTGCTGCCAGCAGTACCAGGCCAGCGGCAGCAACGTCACCGCCCCGATCACCGTGTGGACGATGACACTCCATTGAATAGCAGGATGAAAAGGCGAGAAGGTGACGGCCAGTCCTGAAACGGCTTCAAATAACAGCGCCGCCATGCTGGCTTTTGCCAGCCACGAGGCCCAGCCCGTGCGAAGCTGCTTGGTGGTATTGGATGGATTTTCCATAGTCTCTCTGCTCAAATCTGGCAATGACTCAGGCGCGACTCTCTCGGATCGGATCGGATCGGTTTGTTTGGTGTTGCTTCGGTATGGCAGAACTTTTAACCAACAATCCTCACGGCCACATTGACACAAATCAAAGAATCGAATTCCAGGCATGATGGTCGTTAACAAGAGCGATTTTAAGTTTGCCAAATCAGCTTGCGCTTGTCGTGGTGGTGCGATCCAAACCAGATGAAGGATATTGTCCTTTTCGCGCCGGCTGCTACTTTCGGACTCGTGACCTTGCTCTTGCTCGGCTTGCTCAGCGCCTTGGCAGCCACTAACCAACCGGCTGCAGTCAGCAATCTTGTCGCCAAGACCACCGGGATTTCGGTGGCCGTGGCTGACCCCAATGATCCGGTAGAAAGGGAATACCAGAAACTGCTGGCCGACGATGATGCGGCGCAGGAAGAGGCCGACAAGTGGATTCGCGAAGCGCAAGCGTTTGAGGAAAAGGGGGCCGGCCTCCCCAAGGCCACCCTCGGTCTGAAGGTGGAACAACGCCTCGAACCAGTGCGCAAAGCGTATGAAGATTTTCTGCAACGCCACCCCAAACATGTGGCGGCTAGACTGGCCTATGGCAGCTTTCTCAATGACATCCGGCGCGAGGAGGATGCGGTGGAGCAATGGGAAAAGGCCCGCCAGATTGATCCGCAGAATCCTGCCGCCTGGAATAACCTCGCCAATTATTACGGTCATTCCGGCCCGGTAAAAAAGGCCTTCGAGTATTACACCAAAGCCATTGAACTTGATCCAAAGGAACCGGTTTACCTGCAGAATTTTGCCACCACCATTTACCTGTTCCGGCAGGATGCGATGGAACTGTACCAAATTAACGAGCAGCAAGTTTTTGATCGCGCCCTGGACATGTACCGAAAAGCCTTGAAACTGGACCCCAAGAACCTGCTCCTGGCTACCGACCTGGCGCAGACTTTTTACGGAATCAGGCCGCCGCGTACCGGAGAAGCTCTGGCCGCCTGGAACGACGCCCTAAATCTCGCGACCAATGCGGTGGAAAAGGAAGGCATTTACCTGCACCTGGCCAGGGTCGAGCTTAATTCAGGCAAGTTTGACGAGGCCCGGAATCATCTGAACAGCGTCACCAACGACACGATGTCGGTCCTCAAGAACCGCCTGCTAAAGAATCTGCTGGAAAAAGAAAGCCGCGCCAGGAATACCAATGCCCCGGCGAAGAAGGACTGAGCACGGCTCCCTCCGGGAAACCGTCACTGTAGGCAAGGATTCTTCCTCCTCGTCCTCCTCTCCAACCAGGACGTCTCGGGGCTTTGGTGTTTTTTACTGCCGGTCATTGGTCATCGACGGCTGCGACCGCGGGGACTTTCGTGGTTTTCCGTCCGCCGGCGGCGGTTCACGCATGGGCCGCTGATCGCGGCGCTCGTCCCGTTTGCGCAATTCCTCCCTCGACTCGCCCGATTTGTGGGCCGAACGCGGCTTGAAGACCTCTTCATACTTTTTCTTTTGCTCCGGGTTCAACTCCAGGAGAATCTGCTCGCGGACCATGCGAAACTCCTCGCGCGCTTGGGGAGCGACGGGTTCCCACATTTTTTTTATTCGTTCCTGGCTTTCCTGTAACAACTTCTCAATGCGCTCATTTTGGGCAGGCGTCAGGTTCAGATGCCTTTGCATGCGGCGCAGGTATTCCGTGCGTTGCTGAGACGACCATGGCATCGCCGTACTCTCGCCGGAAGGAGGCCGGGCGGCTTTGGGCGCTTTGAGCCTGACGGTCAGCCCCCCCGTCACAACTCCCGCGCCGAAAATGACCAGCGCAGCCAGAATGGCCTTCCAAGCCTTCACCAGGATTCTCCAAAGGTATTCAAGGGGGCCAAAACGGTGCTTTCCAAATCGGCGGCCAGCGTTTCGCTCGAACCGTTGCGTTCGGCCGTGAAGACCGTCCACAAGCTCAGGCAAAGCGTGATCGCCACGCACGTCGCGGCGGCGCGCCACAACGAGCGGGACCAGAACGTCCACGCATCCATCGCGGTTTGTGAGGCGACGTGGGCGGCGATACGGGCCATGATCCGCTTCTCAAAAGCGTACGGCACCGCCTCAGCGGGCGGGTGCGCCCGGGCCACGCCCAGGAGTTTCTTCTGCAATTCCATGATCTTCATAAGGCCTCAATTCAACAGACGCCAGTCTGGAAGCGAGGGTTACAGATACTTTTCCCGCGCTATTTTCGCCAGGCATTTTCGCATCTCCGCGCGCGCCCGGAAAGCCCGGACTTTGACCAGAGGCACTGACCAGCCGGTTAAGCCGGCGATTTCTTTGACGGACCGCTCTTCGATTTCCAGAAGGGTGATCACGAGGCGGGCGGCGGGGGAAAGTTGGCTCAGGATTTTTTGCACCAATTGGCGCGCGGCGGCGCTGGTCTCGCTCGCTTCTTGAGGGCGGGTGGCGCATCGCTCCAGCCAGTCGTGTTCAGGATCGCTGATATCGGCAAAGGTGATTTCTCGATTCCGTTGATGGCCCCGCAAAAAATCGTAGCAAGTCCGGACGGTCAGGCGCATGAGCCAATGCTCGAAGGGGGCTTCAGCCCGGAAGCTGGCCAGCTTTTGAAACGCTTTGATAAAGACCTCCTGCACGATGTCTTCCACCTCATCTTCACGGCGGGCATAGCGTCGAACGGTGGCAAAGACGCGGGGCTGATACTTCTTCACCAGCGGTTCAAAACTGGCCACGTCGCCTTGCAACACAGCCGCGATCAGTTCCGAATCTGCAGGTTCCATCAACGTGCAAACTGCCATAATGAAGCCCGTTATAAAAGCCGAAAGCCACTGCTGAATGGCAGCGGCTTTCGGACCGAAACCCAATCCCCAATTGCCAACCTAATTCGGCGCGGGGCTGGACGACGGACGTGGCGGCCGGTTGGTGGCCGGGTTGTTGCCCGGCGGGGGAGGCTTTGGCTCCGCAGCCGGCTGCGGGCTGCCAGAACCTTCAGGCCGGGGGCCCAGGACATCATCAGGCCGTCCCGGCCGCGGGCGGAGGCGCGACCGGTCATCCGCTGGCCCTCCTTGTTTCATTTGTTCCATTTGCCCAGGCTTCAGCAAAGGCCGCATTTTGGCATAAGTCCTGGCCCTCAGAACGGCCATATCCCCTTCGATCTTACCCACTTCCAAGGCCTTGGCGCGGATCAATTCTTCGTCGATTTTCTCAGCCTGGACCGCCTGCTCCAATTCTTTGCGTGCCTGACGCAGCTTTTCGCTCAAGACTCTGGTCTCCTCTCGGGTGCTTTCCATGGCTTGCCGAATGGCCGTGCTTTGCTCTTGGCCGAGGCCTTCGTCCGCCGGACCGCGCCGGGGAGGACCACTGCCCGGCCGCAGGCGCGGCGCATCGACTGCCGACGGAGGACGGTTGGAAGGGGCAACAGGCGCAAGTTGGGCCGCCGCCATGAGCGCGGCGCCAAAGGCCAAAGCCATCGACGAGATTCCGACAAGAAAAGTGCTGTTCAAGTTCGTTTTCCGGATTCCTGACGCAAGCAACATACGTTTAATTCACTTGTCACGTCCTGAGGACCTGACTCAAACCGTTCATAGGGACGGACAAGCACGTGCCAAGACGATGCGGCTTCGCCCAACGTTACATCTGCGCGTCCTGCCAGCCGTCAGAGAGGACCGGGTCCCTCATCGGAAGGCCTTGGCGTGTCGCTGGTAATGCCAAGAGCGCCTTCGAGTTCGGCCGAGAACATCCTCAGTTCGTTAATGATTTTCTGTGGTTGCTCCACCAGGCTGTCGATGAGCCGGGGGGCCATATCCGGCTTGCGCCGGATCAATTCGGCAGCGGCGACGATGAGGGACAAGTGGTTGTTCACGTTGTGCCGCAGATTGGAGAGCTTCTGGTTTAGTTCAGCAACGTGCCCAGGCAAAATAGTCACCGGTTGATTTGGCAAGCCCATGACGAACGATGATCACGTCGGCCATTGAATGCAAGCCGGTTTACGAGGGGCGGCAGTTTTTTGGCCGATTTTTGCTGGTTGACACCCGGAACCGGCGAAACTACGCTGCTCCGCTTGACTGCCAAGCCGGATGGATAATGGTTATCCATACCGGGCTGGAATCCTGGAGAGGAAGTGAGAAAGCATTGACGGAAATAAAACTGAAAAAAGGCGAATCGGTTGAAAAGGCGTTGCGCCGGTTGAAAAAGCGCATCGACCGCGAAGGCACTTTAAAAGAAGTGCGCAATCATCGGCATTTTGAAAAGCCCAGCGAAAAGCGGCGCCGCAAGATGAAGGTGGCCCGTTTCTCAGCGATGTTGAGCGCTCGCTACGCGGATTTATAAAAGACTGAATGCTCAGGGCCGGGTGCGGTCGAAGCTCTTCATCGCACTCGGCTCTTTTTTCTTATGTATGCGCTGTCCACCTGTTGGAATTCCAATCGGCACACCGATGGCCGCGCCATGTTGCGCGAGATTCGCGATCTCGGTTTTGAATATGCCGAGTTGAGCCACGGCATTCGCATCAGCCTGCTGCCCGGCGTGCTGGATGCCGTGGATGCCGGTGAAATCAAGATTTCCACCCTGCACAATTTCTGTCCCTTGCCCATCGGCGTCAATCACGCCGCGCCCAACCTGTTCAAGTTCAGTTCTCCCGACCAGCGCGAGCGGGACAACGCCTGGCGGCATTCTCTGAAAACCGTTGAGACAGCCGCCCGCTTGAAGGCGCAGTTGGTCGTCATCCACATGGGCTGTATCGACATGAAGGATTATACCGACAAGCTGATCGACCTGGTTGAACGAGGCGAAAAGGAGAGCCCAAAATACGAGAAACTCTGCCAGGAAGCCATGAATAAGCGGGAGCAGAAAAAGGAGAAGTATGTCGAGTTCGCCTACGAAATGCTCCGGCGTCTGGCCGAGGAAGCCGCGAGGCTCGGCCTCAAGCTCGGCATTGAAAACCGCGAAGGCCTGGAAGAAATCCCCTTGGAGAGCGACTTCACCCTGTTCTTCAAGGAATTCCCCGATCCAACCGTTTGTTACTGGCACGACACAGGCCATGCCCAGATCAAGCACAACCTCGGCTTTATCGATCACGCCATGCACTTGGAATCGCTCGCGGACCGCTTGTACGGCTTTCACATTCATGATGTCCGATTCCCCGCCATGGACCATTGCCCGCCGGGGAGCGGCACGGTTGACTTCGCCGCGTTGAAGCCGTTCGTCAAACCCGAGCACATCAAGGTCTTTGAGTTGCACCCGGCGGTCCCTGTCGAAGAACTGCAGCAAGGTGTGGCCTACGTGAAAGCGATCTGGGGCGAGGTGTGAAAAAGGGGCTGCATTTGGGGAGAATCAGTTGGCGTTTGGCGATTTGCGGGCTGCTGCTCTTCTGGATTTTTAACCTCATCTTTGTCAATGAAGGCCGCTCCGCCTGGCAACGGCAGGGATTGAACTGGGAGCAGCTTTCCCGCGCCCAGCAATGGCACATCGCCTGGACCGAGGGACCCCGCGAACTCTGGAACACCGTTCGCTTGGTGGAACCGATCGCCTTGGCCATCTCCTTGGTTTTCATGGGTTTGACCTTGATTCTGGGCGTATTCCGCTGGCAAATGGTTCTGCGGGTCCAGGGCTTGGCTCTGCCCTTGGGCCGGGCCATGGAAATCTCGTTCGTGGCCCATTTCTTCAATTCGTTCCTGCTCGGCTCAACCGGCGGCGATCTCATCAGAGCCTACTATGCCGCCCGCGAAACCCATCACAAAAAAACCGAAGCCGTCGTCGCCGTGCTGGTGGACCGTCTCCTCGGCTTGTTTGTCATGCTGCTGTTTGCCTGCGGCATGATGCTGCCCAATCTTTCGCTGCTCCTGGCGCACCGGCGGTTGGCGGCGTTGTCCTGGCTGATTGTCGCCATGATGTTTGGCTGCGGTCTGGTCGTGATTCTGTCATTCTGGGGAGGCCTTTCCCGGACATGGCCCGAAGCCAGAAGCTGGCTGCGCAGATTGCCCAAAGGCGATTTATTGGAGCGCTGCCTGGGGGCTTGCCGGCAATTTGGCCGGGAACGGGTCTTTCTGATCAAGGCCTTGGGTCTCTCCATGGCGTTGAATGTGATTTGCGTTCTGCAAATCCTCTCCCTGGCCTGGGGATTGCACCTGAAGATCGCGCCGCTGGCGTTGTTTGTCATCGTGCCCATGATCATCTGCATCTCGGCTTTGCCCATTACACCCAGCGGATTGGGCGTGCGCGAGAATCTGTATGTGTTGATGCTGGCGGCGCCGGAAATCAATGTCGCTGCCACCCAAGCGCTCTCCCTTTCTCTCTTGGCTTATGCGGGCAGCCTGATCTGGAGCCTGATTGGCGGTTTGGTTTATCTTAGCTTGAAGGAAAGCCATCACTTGGCCGAAGTCACCAAAGCAGATAGGACTGCTGACTAGAGGAGTGAGGTCAAGGCCGTCTCCCACCCGCCGGTTTTGGCGAAGCCGAACAGCCCCAAAACACTTTCGCTGGATTTTCTTCGCCGGCGAGAGCATCATTCTCACCGTATGAAATTAATCCTTTCGACGCATAACGTGACGCTGACCAAAGCCATTGAAGATCACATCCTCAGCCGCATTGATAAACTGGAGCATCTGGACCGCTGGGCCATCAATGCGCGGGTCACGTTAGAGCATGACCACACCAAAGTTCCCGAACGCCAATTCACCTGCTCGTTGCGGTTGGCCGTCCCCGGCCCCGACCTCTACGCCGAAGATTCCGAAAGCGATCTCTATGCGGCCATTGATCTGGTGGCCAAGAAGATGGAGCAACAGATCCGCAAACGCCACAACAAGTACAAAGCCCGCAACCACGCCGATGCTTCCAGCAGCAAGCGTCGCCGCCAGGATTCCAGCGGCTAAGTGGACATGACCACAAAAGGATTGCCGCCAGCATTCACCGGCAAGAACTGACGGCCCCGTGACCACGGCTGGGTCTGGGTCTGGACCGTGCCCTTGAATGTGTTATTCGGTTCCCATGATTCTCCGCGCCCGCACCCTGTTGCCCGTGACGCTGCCTCCGATAGAGGATGGCGCGGTTGGTGTGTCGGAGCAGCGCATCCTGGCCGTGGGCCGCTGGAAGGATCTGCGCCGCCAGTTCGCAGGCGCCACCACCGATCTGGGCGAGGTGCTTCTGTTGCCCGGATTGGTCAACGCCCATTGCCATCTCGATTACACGGACATGGCCGGGCAGCTCGCGCCGCCCAAACTGTTTCCGGATTGGATCAAAGGCTTGCTCGCGCTCAAGACCCATTGGAGTTACTCCGATTACGCCCAATCCTGGCTGCGCGGCGCGCAGATGCTTCTGGGCCATGGCGTCACCACCGTGGCCGATATTGAGGCGGTGCCGGAATTGCTTCCCGACGTGTGGGCAGCGACACCCCTGCGGGTCCATTCCTATCTGGAAATGACCGGGGTCAAGAGCCGCCGGCCGGCTCGGCAAGTCCTGCAAGCAGCCATCGACAAGATCGAGTCGCTGCCCGCCGCCCAAGGTTCGCCCGGCCTTTCGCCGCATGCCCCCTATTCCACGACTCCTGAATTGCTGCGCCTGAGCGCGAAGGCCGCGCGGAAAAAGCGTTGGCGCCTCACCATGCACGTCGCCGAGTCGGAACCGGAATTTGACATGTTCCAGTCACGGCGCGGGCCGCTTTTTGCATGGCTGAAAAACCAGCGCGACATGGCCGATTGCGGACACGGTTCGCCAGTCCAGCACTTGGACAAACATTGGTTGCTCAGCGACCGGTTGCTGGCGGTGCATGTGAACTATCTTGGACTGCACGATGCCGCCTTGCTGGGCCAACGCAAGGTCAGCGTGGCGCATTGTCCGCGCAGCCATCGCTATTTCCAGCATCAACCGTTTCCCCGTCGCGAATTGATGGCCTCAGGTGTCAACGTATGCCTGGGCACCGACAGCCTGGCCAGCGTGCGGAAAGAACGCGGTGAACCTTTGGAGTTGAATCTGTTTGCTGAAATGCGCGCCTTTGCCGAAGCCAATCCGGGGTCGCCGCCCGCCTCGATTCTGCAGATGGCGACCATCAACGGCGCGCACGCTCTGGGGTTGGAGGGAAAGATCGGCGAGCTTTCGCCGGGCGCGCAGGCGGACCTCATCGCACTCCCGTTCTCCGGCCGCCTCAGCCAAGCCTACGAAGCGGTGCTGCGCCATGCCGGGCCCGTTCCCCGGGTCATGATTGGCGGACGTTGGGTTGTGGGGCAGGCGCCATGACGGCGCTGATGTTGATTGTTCGCCAACCCGGAGCGTTGTCGCCGCACCCGGAAGGCTGGTATCTGTTTACCGTGGCTGCGCTCGTGAGAGCGCGGCAAATCTTCTGCCCCAC
>ERZ1292640.433-Hain-H43-02um-R1-433-length-34101-cov-5_pt1 | contig 34101 bp, 34 predicted proteins | sample MGYA00564404_ERZ1292640 | MGnify/ENA primary metagenome ERZ1292640 (study PRJEB36523, sample SAMEA6512636) | groundwater metagenome | collected 2019-01-08 | study: AquaDiva: Metagenomics assemblies of 32 groundwater samples | reverse complement strand
CGGCAAGCAGAAGAAACTTATGATGTATGCCGGGATCGGCGGGCTGTCCAATATCATCCTCGACTTAATCCTGATTCCACGCTTCGGTATCCTTGGCTCCGCATGGGCAACACTTTTCGCTCAAGTTTTAAGTGTCGCCTATCTCTGGAAAGTGGTGCGCGGCGTAAGTAAGCCGAAAGTCCTCCCGTATCTAAAAAAAATCGTCATGGCAACCGGCATCATGGCAATCGCGGTTATGCTTGTGACTCTCGCGGGAGCGCACGTAATCGCCTCTATTTTTGCCGGAGCAGTAGTATATGCGGGAATGCTTTTTCTGCTTAAAGAACCGCTTCTTCGAGAGATACGGAATCTGGCCAGCGCATGACGGCCCTCGCCCCGCAATCAGTGAAGCTCCACGGCCTTATGGTTCAACGCAGTTCACCACACTGAGCCCTGTCGAAGCGCAGCCGTGGCATCAGGGCAATACCTTGTTGGGTATATCGCCACTTCCTCCACGGGTTTACACCCGTGGCTTCCGTGGGGCTGGGTGAACCGATTTCCTTCCTATCAACAACACTACCCTTACTGGTGGGGAACTCCCGCTGGGGTAGATTCCCGGCAGTTTGATTCAAGCAAATTTCTAGAAATATTTTTCTTCCCGCAAAAACTCTTCTATCTGACGATCGTCAGATAGAAGAGTGGTACGTAAGTGCATTAGTGCATTCAAGAACTGTATTGTTGCATACTGCGTTACTTCACAACCAACCGCTTGAGCCGCGCGAGCGACTTGTGCGCAACGCGCCGCACAAACTCCGGAAGAAACGAATACCCATATTGGGCGAAGTTGAGCGCAAGCGCCGCGACATAGTTCGGATATTTTCCCTTATATCTCCGCATTATGATAAGCGAAGCGCGGAGATGCGGCCGAATTTTTAAGATGGAGGTGTTTCGCACGCCCATCGTGTAATAGGAAAAATACTCCGGAAAATTGTACAGTTTCCCCGAAAGCCCCATCTTGAGCCAAAAATCCCTATCTCCCGAATATCGAGTCGTCTCGTCGTACCACCCAACTTTTTCTCCCGCGCTTTTCCTAAACATCGTCGTGCTATTCGCCATCGGATTTGAAAAGAGCATGTATTTTCTTATTTCCGCGTCCGTCTCCGGCTTGAAATACCTGTATAACTCATGACCTTGAGGATTTATGACAACAACTCCACCGCCGCAACCGACGTAGTCGCTATTTTTTTCAAGAAATTCTATTTGTTTTTGAAGTTTATTCTTATCAAGCCACGGGTCGTCGTCGTCAATCATGGCAATATACTCCCCGCGCACGATCCGAAAAGCGCGATTGTAGTTTTTTGATATGCCCTCGTTTATCGCGCTTCTGGTATAAACAATGCGAGATTCTTTTTTTTTCCATTCTTCAACAACGCTCGGCGTATCATCCGACGAACCATCATCGGCAATAATCAACTCCCAGTCTTTGAAACTTTGGCTCTGAACAGACTGGATTGCTTTTCCAACAAGATGAGCGCGATTATGCGTCGCCATCACAATACTGACTTGTGGGATTTTCATAACCCAAAAATCATAGCAGACGCGATTGAATTTGACAAAACGAAAACTTTATATAACAATATCCGCAGTTCACCAAAAACTTAAAACACAGAAAAACCTCAACAGAAAGTGAATCAAAGCATGAACTCAACCCTTCAAGAATGGCCGGGAGAAATAATCACTCTCTCTGACGGAACCAGAAACGCAGTGGGCCTCGATCGCCCATGGCAGAATGAAATGGCTATCAGCAGAGATACATGCCCATTCTGCGCGGAAGAACGGCCTGACGCTGACCGAACTTTCGTCGTAAGCGTTCACGATCACGGCGACGCAGGGAAGTGGAAAGTGCGACGGAACAAAATGACGCCCTTTCCATTCCACCGACTCATCCTGCCGCTTGAGTGCTATCACATGGAAACACTGTGGAATCTCGGAGGCGAACGAAACATCGCCGGCGCGCTCCATACTGCAATAAGCGTTATACATGGAGGCTGCGAGTCACAGCAAAAAATCACAGATATCCCAGGAAGCGATGTTTTCTTCTTCGTCCATGTCGGATACTCGGCCGGCCAGAGATTTGGCCATGAACATTGGCATCTCATCGAGCCGCCTACGAAGCCGACAATAACACCTCTTGACCTCAACAAACTCGCAGAACGGGAAAATCTTGTCGTCTTCAGCAACCGCAGATTCACTGTCATCGCCGGCGGGTGCCGCGCGGGACAATGTTACATCATTCCGGATAACCGAAAAGAGGAATTCCACTACGACTACGTGTACGCGGAAGTCGACGCACTCGCGCAAACCATCCATCGCCTCGTGACTCTCTTCAATAAGAAATTCACGAGCGCGCAGGGCCTAAAACCGGACTTCCAAGTCTTTCTCCGATTCGATGGCGGAAAGCTGGTGTACGCGAAATTCATTCCGATCCTCAACATGTGGGGAGTGACAGAGTACGCGGCAATAGACGAACACACGCCATTCGTGCTCCCGTGGCCCCACGAGGCCACGGTTCAGCACCTCTCGAGCTAAAAAAGTTCAAGCACAATTCAACGCTCCGACCCCCAGGTCGGAGCTGTTTTTTTTGAAAAACTCTTTCTATTAAAAAAAGTTGACGAAATGGCACAAAGAGGGTTATAAGGATGCTAGCTCGGTCACAATTAAACACATGCAATAAGCTCGGCACAGAAAGAATCGAATTATGAAAACACTGAACTTCTCCCGAGAGGTTTTAGCCACTCTCTCGGCTGCAGAATCCGCCGGCAAAAACCTGCAAAACTGCGAAAGCAACGCCAGCAATGGAATCCAGGCGGATGAAAAAAGAGACGCCCTGGGACACCACGCGGTGGTAACATGCCTCGACTACACCGCCCAAAGCGCCATTATCGGAGAACTCGCAAAACAATTCCCCGAGGCGCTATTCCTGGCTGAAGAACAAGAAAAGGAGCACCACAAGCTCGTCATTCCCAAAAGAAACTTGCCGGATATCAAAAAAGGCTTAAGGTTCGGAGTGGATTCAATCGACGGAACCAGCGCGTTCGCGCACGGCCTGCCCGAATGGTCTGTCTCAGTTGGAGTGATGAAAAACGGAGTTCACATCGGCGGATGCATTACATCTCCGCCTGTCTTCGGCGGATTCACCGTAACCGGAGAAATCGGGAAAGGAGTTTTGGTTCGCGAAGGCGCGCGGGTACATGACGGAACCGTCCGCGGTTCACAACTACCCAAGAAATGCGTCATAAAGCTAGGACCAGATCTCTTCTTTTCGGATCAATATCGAAGTTTCATATTCTTTGTTTCACAACTGGTTCAAACCGCAGGCAGTTGCGGCTCCGGTGCGCTCGCATTGGCGCTAGTAGCCGCAGGGAAACTCGATGCGGTCGTCCAGCCGGTGCAATGCCCCTGGGACTGGTTCGCTGGGTATCCATTGATTACGGCGGCAGGAGGATCATTCCTCTTCTACCACTACCGCAAAGGCATACCGGAACGTATGAAAACGCCGGACCTCGAAAGCTACAACACCACCACACGAAAAACGGCGTACATCGCAGGAAATCCAGTATTGGTAGAGACATTGTGGCAACAGCTCATTTCAACATGGCAGTATGCACAATGAAGCTCCCGAAACACTTATCAACGCTCCGGCCCCCCAAGGGTCGGAGAACTTTTTTGTATGTCTATTTTCTATTTATCCAGCACCTTCCAGAATATCCCGCGGGAAGGTGCTGGATTTACTATTTTCTAATTTCTTTACGTACTCCGCCACCTTCTTATACCTCTCCATAGTACCTATGTCCAACAAATAATCAGTAGTTTCGTACCCGTAAAACTTCTCGCCGCGGTTAACGATATCCGGCAATAACTGGTGATCTATTTCGTAATACGTACCTGCGGGAACGAAATTTAAAATTTTCTTCCGGAGAACAAACACCGCATCCATCGATTTCCGTTTTTCCGGCAATTCTCTGTGCGGCTTGGAGTATATTTTGAGAAATTTCAAATCATCGCTTACCTCCACGAGATCTGAATCCTGCGGATGGTCATTTTCTCCGACAATCATCATGCCAAGCGCGTCCGCTGGTTTTTCCCGAAACGTCTCGCTCATCTTCGAATAATCCACCAAACTGAACATGTCGCCGTATACGACAAAAAACGACTCGTCGAGCTGACGCTCGAACCCTTTCACCCCGCCCGCAGTTCCCAAAATTTTCCCTTCGACATGATAGACAATTTTCACGCCCCACTTCGATCCATCCCTAAAATAATTCGTAATAACCGTGGGCAGATAATGAACATTGATAAAAAACTCTGAAACTCCATATTTTTTGAACTGGAGAATGTGATGTTCTAAAAGCGGCTTGCCCGATAGAGGCACCATGACTTTCGGAATATTGTCGGTTAGCGGGCGGAGTCTCGTACCTAGTCCAGCAGACAAAATAACGGCTTGAGTAACTTTAAACATGTAACTTTTCAAAAGTTATTTGTTATCCATATGCTTAAAATAATCTTTGAAGTACTCTGTCATAAGATGCAGAATCACTCCGTGCACGGACTCAACAACCCCATATTGCCCCTTCTCTGTTTTAACCAAAACTTTCGCGTCGGCGAGCTCATTCAATTTCCCGCCATCGAAACCGGAAAGGCCGATGACTGGAACATGATGCTTTTTCGCAAATTCAACGGCTTTAATAACATTCGGCGAATTGCCGGAACTCGAAATCGCTATCACAATGTCCGAATCCTGTAAATAATTCTTGAGCGGACCGGCAAACACCATGTCATATCCAACGTCGTTCGCCCACGCGGTAAGTTCTTCCTCTGTCGAAGGCACTCGGATTGCTTGGAAACGTTTTCGCTCACTGCCAAGATCGTGACCGAATACCGTCTTGTTAAAATCGGCTACCCAGTGCGTCGCGAGCGCGAGCGAGCCTCCGTTGCCAAACACATACACCCGCCCGCCGCGCTCATATACGCCCTGAAGAATATTCAATGCATGCGCGATTTCGTCGTGCGGCAACGCTTTGAGCGCATCTTCCGTTTTCTGTGAAAAATTTTTGATGTAGTCTTTCATTTGGAAATTGAAAATTGGCAATTAGAAATTATGCGCTTTGCGCATACTCGTCCCCGTTGTATAAAACTTCCGCCCCGGACTGAACGAATATTATCGGTATCTCTTGGAATTCGGCGAGGTTATTCTTCTTCGCGACGCTCCACGCTGTTTTTCGGATAGCCTCTTTCTTCTCAAGCGGGGCGATGAACATTAAGCATCCTCCTCCTCCCGCCCCAAGCACTTTGCCGCCCCATGCGCCATCGGCTATTCCTGCCTCGTACAAATTATCGATTACAGAACTTGATATTCCGGATGCCAGCCCCTTCTTTTTGAGCCATCCTTGATGCAACAAATTCCCGAGGCGCTCGAAATCGCCCTGCATGAGCCCCGCTTTGAATTTCGGCACCATTGCCGCCATTTCCTTGAGCGATCCAGTTGTCTTATCTATATTGCTCTTCTGCTCGGTAAGCACGCTCGATGCATGCCGCGTTATTCCGGTAAAAAAGACTAGCAGATGATCTTCGAGTTCCAATCTCTTTTTATAGTCAATCAGAACCGGTTCTACAGTAACGGACCCGTCTGGATTAAACGTAAACACATTGAAACCGCCGAACGCGGCGGCGTATTGATCCTGTTTTCCGATCGGCTCTCCTAAAAGTTCTATCTCTAATCTGCTAGCCGCTTCCGCCGCTTCCCGCTTATCAATTTTTTTTCCTTTATATGCGTGAAGAGCTTTCATAAGCGCGACCGAAAAACTGGAAGAAGAACCGATCCCTGTTTTGGCCGGAAGCGAAGCAAATGACGCGATTTCCAATCCTTTTTCGATTCCAAGATCCATAAGCGCTGCCTTGATGCGCGTGTGCTGAAGTTTTGATGAATGGTCAACTGTTTCCGAAATCGAATACCTGGCGGACACTTTATTTATGAGCGGCGTGCGGTTCACAACCACATAGACATACTTATCAATCGCGCTCGAAATCACCGCGCCCCCGTGTTTCCGATAAAAATTCGGCTGGTCCGTCCCACCGCCGACAAAGCTAATCCTCATTGGAGCGCGTACGACAATCATAGACTTGAGAATACAACGATTGAAGAGGTGTTGTCAAAATATACGCTGGGCATGGGGCAATGTCAGAATAATTATTCAGCGGCAAAACAAGCGTATTTAAAGACCGAACTCCAGAAGCTTATACTCTCTCAATCTAGAAAAGCATTTTACTAGAAACGAAACAGCCTCTGCGTTTGGCGCAGAGGCTGGATTTGAGAATCCGAGATTAAGATTCTAAGAGAAGTTTTCTCATTTCCGAGGTGTCCCATCTTTCCAGATCTTCCGGAGTATGTATGCAAAACCAAGGTGTGCCAATGAAACATACCGACGCCGCTTCTCCGGCTTCAATGGCTTTTTCAAGAAACCCTGAGCCAAGCTTTCCGGGTTCCACCATCTTGAGAAATCGGAAAGCTTTTGGTCTGATATAGTACATTCCCATGGCCGTAAACGGCGCGGCAAGCGGATTGGTCGATAAGACAACCTCTTCTATTCTTTCGCCCGCAACCATGAAAAAGGGGTGAGTAGGAGCCATCTCTATATGAGGCGCTACTGCAACAATCGCTACATCGTCCGGCCGATCCTCTGCGAACGCGATAAGTTTCTGTATCGCGCTCGAAGGGAAAATACAGTCACCGCCTAAATAGATAAACTCCTCATTTAAGAAGGGTTCGAGTCGGCTGATTGCGGGATTTTCTCCTTCAACACCTCCGTATACCAACGCAAGCGTTGAACCTTCTAGGGTAAAACCAGAAAGATATGCTGCCACCTGATCATGACGGAAACCAGAAAGTAGAATTATAAGTTTGATTCCGCATGCATGTAATCCTTCGATGACGTACTCCACTATCGGCTTCCCCTCGATAGGGATCAAACACTTTTGAACATCAAACTTTCCTAGTCGCATTCCTTTACCTCCTACACCAATTACTGCTATTCTCGTATTCATTTTTTATCCTTTCAACGTGCATTCTTGTTTTGGCTGTCCATAACTACATATAACCATTACATACCCTTGTCAATAAAAAAGTTTCCGATTTCTTTTTTGAGCATTGTACAAAAATCCTTGATTTCTTTTTCCGGAACAGGATTCGCGGCGGTTTTGCCTAAAAGTGTAAAAACTTTTGGGCCTCGCGCTTCTTCTGATAAATTCTTTGGACGGGCGACTATATGAAAATGGATATGATTAAATCCAACTCCCTCCGCAAAACAAGCGACATATTCTTTTTCGCATTCCAACATACTGCGAAAAATCTTAGCGCAGGCATGTTGTATTTCGGCGCACTCAATAAACTCCTCTTTTGTGAGTTCGTGGAGGGCGCTCGCATGACGCTTCAAGACGCACACCAACCAACCCCTTAATGAAGTCGGATATGCATGCTCAACTTGCCAAAATTTACCCGAGTAGATAGTTTGTCCCGGAGAAAGAGATTCCTCACCACGGAGAGATTTGCAGCTAAGGCATTCTTTTTGTTCCGCGTCACTCATGCTTATATCTTAAAGCTAAAAGTGATTAATACCAAAACACTAAGCAGAATTAAAAGTTTATAAAAGAAAAATTCGTTAGCACAGTGGATTGGACGATGATTAGAACCGTTCTTTTTTATACCACTCCACATAATCACAAATAGACTTTTCTATGTCATACTTCGGCTTCCAGCCAAGTTTTTTTAGTTTCGAAATATCCGAAACCGCGTTTCGCGTATCCGTTCTCCGAAAACCACCAATCAGAATTGACTTATTGCCAATAACTTTTGACTCGCGACTTCTGAGCCATGACTCGTGATTCGTGACTCCAAAAACTTGTTTCGCGAAATCCAAAACTGTGTATGCCATTCCCCCGCCGACGTTGAAGGTTTCGAAATTCGCCTTCTGATTTTTGAGTACAAGGAGATTCGCCGCGACGACGTCATGTATATTCACGAAGTCCCGTTTTTGCTTGCCATCTTCGAAAACGGTGATTGGCTTTCCCATGAGTGCCTGTGTGACGAAAATCCGCAACGCTCCAGAGTACAGATTATGCGGAGACTGACGCGGGCCCTGGACTATCGAATATCTCAAAATCGTTGTCGGTATGCCGTACGTTTTCCCGAATCGCAGAGCCAATCGCTCAATAGCCTCTTTTGAAAGGCCGTAGGAGTTTGTCGGCATAAGCGGCTGGTCCTCCTCAAACGCGAAAAAACGGGCTGGTTTTCCATGCAGGCACAATATATCAAATTGTTTCCGCTCGAATTGCTGAAGTGTTCTAAGTTCTGGGTAAAATGTTTTTTTGTTATTGACGCACTGATATTTTCCGTCGCCATATACGAATTGCGAACTAGCAATGACGATTTTCTTAATCGGAAATTTTTTAGCCGCGGCAACCTCGTACAAAAGCGCCGTGCCTACTGTATTCGTATGGAAAAACGAGCTGAAATCCGGACGCTGATCCTGATACGCGGCAAAGTGATACACATACGAAACGCCGCGAAGAGCCTTTAGCCAATCAGACTTTTTTCTAACATCGCCGCGGATAAGCTCGTATCCTTTCCCAATAATGTATTTTGGCCATCTGCCTTTGTGCACGGCAGGCTGCAGATTGTCCAGAATCCGAATCGCATATCCTTGTTTCGCGAGCGCATCGGCGGTATGACTTCCAATAAAACCCGCTCCGCCTGTTATTAGTACTAAGTTTTTAGTCATTGTTGCCAGTTACGGGTTATTAGTTATTAGTTTACAGTTTTTTAAGCAAAAGGCGATGTTTTAAGCGACGGAAAGATACAAAAATGTATTGCAGCAACTTCGCGGGAAGTAAGCGAACAAAAAACCTCATTGCCGGCGGCAAATAATCTGGGCGCAGTAATGCCCTCGCCTTATCCCCAACCATAAGATACGCGAGCGCGCGCTTTTTACGCAAGCCGTTTAAAACATTTTCAAAATCATATTTTTTGCGTTCCTCGTCGCTTAATTTTTCTCCTAAACGGGAAAAAAGAAAAAGATTTTTTTCTTTCATATCCGGCTCTGCGGAAAGCGAAGACAAATTACCCTCTCGGCGAACGCGGTAATGCGCGAGCGGCTTATCAAGATATAAGAACTTCACTCCCGCACGCGATAAGCGGAGCCATAAATCCCAATCCTCGGAACGCCGCAACGATTCGTCGAACGCCCCGTATTTTTCGAACACATCGCGCCGCGCCATTACCGTAAGCGGGTTTATAAACTGGCGTTTTAACAATTCGGAAAATATATCACCGGAGGGATATCGATAGCGGTGATGGTAAAACCGCGACGGCATCTCGCCCGCCGCCGGATCGTCGAAATGAATGATATCTGAATAGCACGCGCCGTAGTCCGGATGCGCTTCGAGCGCGCTAACTTGTTCCGCAACTTTTTCCGGAAGAAACATATCATCCGCGTCGAGAAACGCGATATATTCCCCCTTTGCCGCCTTAATTCCCGTATTTCGCGCGGCGGCAAGACCTCTGTTTTCCTGATGCACGTAAATGATCTTGCCAGCAGAAATATAGGGCTCAAGAACTTTTTTCGTGCCGTCCTTCGATCCGTCGTCAATCACGACCACCTCGACAGAAGGGTACGTCTGTCCAAGCGCGGATAGAACAGCCTCCAAAACATAGTTCTCCGCATTGTACGCAGGGATAACAATAGAAACTAACTTGCCAATCATTTATTTTTGGTAAAGAAAAAATCACCGAACACCCCGACCCAGGAAAATCCGGCAGCATATATCATTTCCAAAACATCTATATAAAAATGTTTCCGCTCGCCGCCGCAGTAAACAGGGTTTATCTCTATAAACAAATTATCGATTTTTTCTTTGAACGCCGTCTTTCCGCCATCGATAAACTCCTTTTCCCAACCCTCGACATCAACCTTCATAAAGTCGATTTTCTCTATGCCAAGCTCCCTTATAACATCATCAAGTCGTCTCACGTTTACTTTAATTGTAGCGCCGCCTACGCCGCTCGGCTTCGTCACAAACGAGCTGGAATCATGGTTCGCATTCATATAAAAATCCGCAACGCCGTTCCGATCCGACAGCGCGAAGTTGAAACACCGGACCCTTTCCCCAAAACCGGCAATATTTCTTTTAAGCGCCGCGAAAGACTCGGGTAACGGCTCAAAACAATAAACTGTCGCCTTCGGAAAGCTTTTCAAAAAAGTTACCGCGGTGTCGCCGACCGCCGCGCCAACGTCGAAAACGACGCGGCAATCTTCACTTCCCTGATTATTTCTTTTTACAATATCAATTACTTCGTAAATCTCTTTTTTGCCAAACAGAAAATGCTTTATAGGGCGCAGAGTGGCCTTTAGCTTTTTTACAGGCCCGTATTTGAACAATTTGGATATAAAACTATACAAAGGTACGCGCATATTTTTTCAAAAACATAAATTTCAGGCTTGCTATATTAGTCCGATTTCTTCAAATACTTTTTCGAATCGTTTTTGATATGTGTGCTCGCGTAAAGTCCGCTCTACCCCAGCCCTTAGAATCCCCTCGCGTTCGGCGTCGTGCGCGAGATAATATTTTATCTTTTGGGCAAGATCGGAAACCGAACGATAAAACACCATCTCCTCATTTTCCTTATAATACGCTTCGAGATCGTCCGCGTAACCGGAAATTACAAATGCGCCGTTGCCGGCAAGTTCAAACGGACGCGCTTTAATGTGCGGAATGGAAATTGCGCGCCAAAATCTGAAATTGCTTATCGGACGGAAACTTGGAACAAATCCGTCAATTGAACGCCTAACGCATAACTGACTGAGCGACCACGCGCTCAATAAGGGCGGCGTGTCGTTTATGTTCAAATTGATTTTACTGCGACGTATAATGTTTGTCATTTCCTCCGCGCTCGCCCGCCCTTCCAGCCAGCCAAAACCGCGGACAAAAACATCAATTCCGGCCTTGCGAAGCTTGTCTAAAACGTTTGCGCGAGCAACGGTGCGCTGACCTATAAAACTCACGTCAATATCGCGAAGCACGTTTTCCGCCCGCACCGCTTGAGCCCGATATGCCCATTGCGAACGAATAATGTTTTTAATCCCGTAATGCGCGTATGTGTCCGGCCCTTTTGACCATGTAGTTACCGCTTTAGTGAAATGTGGCGCCCAAAAACGGGAATAGTTGTGGATTCTTCTCTGATCATCGGCAAACCATGCGATGCTCTTCGTCAATTTCTTTATCTTGTCGAGCGCCGCCGGATCAAATTCATCCGAAAACATAAACGCGAAAAAAAGATTCGGCTTCTCGGCGCGAATAAATTCAATTAATTTTTCATTGAACCTTCGTTTCCCCATTCCTACGATGGTATCGAATGGATACTCTTTGACCGATACATCCTTCATATTTTTGAGTGTCGAATAAAAATTGTTGTGTTCGAAACCCGGATAACGCTTCGAGTTATAATTTTCCGCCTGAATACCGGAATACACCACTTTGATTCTTGCGTGTTCTTTTCTGTCAGATCGGGATGCGCTTTCGCCAATCGAACCAAGCCTGAATTGCTTAGCTTCGCGCAGGTTTTTTTTCGGTGCTGCGAGTATCGAATTAATTTTATCGATCACTTCATCGACGCGTATACTTGCAACGCACGGCGATGGAGTATTTGCCGGAAGCCCTTTTCCGCAACGCCAGTTGTCTCCGAAACACGGAGATTTTTTATACATCCATGCATTAATGTCGGAATAGCCGTAGTCGGAAAACATGCCGAACTGCCCACCGCCAGTAACACAGACAGACGGCACTTTGAGAGCCACTGCCAAATGAACAAGCGATGAGTCGTTTGTAACTACACACGCCGCATCTTTGATGAGCACGAGTAATTGACTAAGGGATGTCTGGCCGACTTTATTTACAACTTCCCCGCCGAGCATCAACGCAAATTGATCAGCCAAAGGTTTTTCACTCAAAGAACCGGTAACTGCCACTTTCATATTTTTCTCTTTCAAAAAACGGGCTACTTCCGCAAATCGATCGAGTGGCCATCTCTTGTACGAAACACTTGCAGCGATTCCCAAAAGCGCATATTTACCCTTCTCCAGTTGGGAATTATATAGCACGCTTGGTGCCGGAATATATGTCGAATAGTCATCTTCTTTGAACCAAGTCGCTCCTTCATATATCGCGACATAGTGCCATAGTGCGCTTGGAAACTCCTGCACGCGCCCTGCAGATGCATCAATCGAAGGAATGATATGCGTGAAGCGAGGATAAATCGCATTCATTACGACGTGGAGATTTTTTCTCTGATGTACATCGAAGGGCTGCGTAAATTCCGCGCCCAGCCCCTCGTAGCCGATCACCTCCTCCGAGCCCACGCCGGCAGCAATCCACTTCCCATTTATCTCCGCAGAACTGAAATCATGATTGACAACTTTTTTAAATCCGATTTTGCGAAGTGAATTGATAAACGCTACTCCGTAAAAAGGATTTACAGAAAATTTCCGATAATCGAGAAGCAATACTTCGTCAGCAAATACCGGCTTGAATATCGTTTCGATTCCAATTCCTTTTTTAACAAGAAGAAATATTTTTTTATCCGGAAAACGCTTTTTGTAATACTTGAGAACCGAAGTAAATACCACAAGATCCCCAAGCGCCTCAAGGTTGATGATAAGCACTCTATCTTCCCATCCGTCGGTATTCACGCGCCCGCCGAAAAATAAAAGCAAAAACGACCGGAATGCGCTTACGCCCCTCTTAGCGAGAAACTTTAAATATGAAATCGATTCCGCCATAAATTTTTATACTAGCCGAAGTGTTTCCGAGACAATGTGCATTGCTTATCCGCTACGATCTTGATCCAATACTTTTTTTAGAGTTTTGGAAGTAAGCGTTGCTGTTCCTTCCAATCCAACAACTACGCCCGCCGCATGATTTGCAATCTCCGCCGCAAGAGAAAGCGGCGCTCCGCTCGCACACATAAGCGCAAGAGAAGCAAGCACGGTATCTCCCGCTCCTGTAACATCGTAAACCTCAACCGCTCTGGTAGGAATATGGGAAATTTTTCCACTTTTATTATCAAGCGCGGTAATTCCATATTCCCCGCGAGTAAGCACAACGGAAGATTTAAGCATTTCGGAGAGTTTTGAGACTACATCGGCCGCCACCGCGTCCGAATCTCCAAACATGCCGATTATCGCGTTCCCTTCTTTAAGGTTCAAAACCACCGTTTCAACATTTTCGTATAAAGCCGCTCCAGCCGGTTTAATACCCGCGATTATCTTTCTATTCCAAAAGTACTTTTTTATAAATGCGATAATTGATGGCACAACGCATCCTTTTGCATAATCGGATACAACCACGGCATCAATATTTTTTAAACCTTTTAATCGTGAAATTATTTTTTCCTCCGCTGCCTTCGAAACTGCGCCTGCTCTCTCCCGATCGATCCGCAACAATTGGTGGCGCTTCGCAACAGCTCGAGCCTTCACGGCAGTCGGTCGCCCCCTCTCTACGATAAGGCGGGCATCAATCCTGAATTTCGCGCATACATCGTGAATTATTTTTCCCTCCGCATCGTTTCCTACAACTCCGACGAGCGTGACGACTCCTCCAAGCGACGCGATATTTGCAGCGACGTTCCCCGCCCCGCCCAAAACATACTCGCGCGATCGCTCAACTATAACCGGCACAGGAGCTTCTGGTGAAATCCGCTCAACATCGCCCCGAATGTAAAGATCTAGCATCACGTCGCCGTAGACGAGAATTTTCTTATTTTTAAATTTATCAATGTATGAAGAAAGAAGAGCCATACAGTTTTGAGATTTAAGTTTTGAGATTTAAGTTTTGATCAACATACTCGCACCACGAGTGGAAAACAATTTCGTGGATCTCTTGTATGCGGGCGGTTTCCGTAGTCGGCACCGCAACGACAACATCCGCACTATTGCGCAAATGTGCTCCACCCGCGCCAGTGAGAACAATAATTTTCATATTTTTCTTTTTTGCCGCATCAATAGCTTGAATTACATTTCTTGATTTTCCGCTTGTGGTAATTGCGACAAGAACATCGCCAGTAGACCCGAGCGCTTGCAACTGCCGCGCGAACACATCTTCGTAGCTGTAGTCATTCGCGATTGCAGTCACGGCAGCGAGCTCCGAAGCAAGCGAGATTGCCCGAAGCGGCTTTCTATCGCTCTTATAGCGGCATAGCCATTCGCCCACAAGATGCGATGCATCGGCAGCCGAGCCTCCATTGCCGCAGGCAAACATTATCCTATCGCTTTGCGCAACATTCAAAAGAATCTCCGCCGCCTTTCGCACGTCCGGCAAAATTATCTCGATGCTCTTCTTGAGAACGGCTGAATTTCTAGTAAATGCCGCATTGATTATTTCCGCGCTTCCCATAAGATAAAAATATCATAATTCTTGGTTGCGGTCGAGAATCCCTTTTGCGAAACTATAAAATTCAACTTACAATTCAATATATGGCTAATAAAGAGAGGAGGATAAAAAGCTTGAATGAAATCATTGCTATTGCGCGCCGCGCAAGAACAAAGGGTCAAACCGTTGTGACGACAAACGGCGCGTTCGACGTTATTCACGTCGGGCATGTCCGCAACCTTGAGGTCGCGAAAAGGTGCGGCGATATTCTCATTGTCGGCATAAATTCCGACGCATCCGTAAAAAGATATAAAGGCAAAAACCGGCCGATTATCCAAGCGCATGAACGCGCGGAAATTATTGCCACGCTAAAACCGGTGGACTACGTTTTTATTTTCGAATCCGACACGCCGATCCCGTGGCTCAAAAAAATCCGGCCACATGTTCATGCGAAAGGCGCGGATAGAAAAATTTCTGAAATTATAGAAAAGCCGACGCTCGACGAAATCGGCGCAAAACTTGTGCGTATTCCATACCACAAGGGAAAATCAACAACAGCGATTATTGATAAAATCAAAAGGTTATAATAAGTTGTCGGTCAAAAATCCGCTTTCGTAGTAATCCTGAATTCCTTTTTTGATATCAAACTCCGACTCAAACCCTAGCTTTTCCTTGGCAAACGACATATCGCATTGAGTGAAACTTTGATAACGATCGGCGTATGGATTCTCAATGTATTCAGGCGTTCGGTTAACCCCGAGCATTTTGTTCAAAATTTTTATAATGTCGTTAAAACTTGTCGCGCGTCCGCTGCCGCAATTTACTATACAGCTTTCTTTCGCCGAAAACGCAAGCATATTTGAGCGCACGACATCTTTAATATAAATATAATCGCGCCTTTGCTCGCCGTCTCTAAAAATTTTCGGATTGCCCGCTTTCATCTGCTGTGCCAATTGATAAATCATGCTCGCGCGCATACCTTTATGGTCTTCGCGAGGACCATACACGTTGCAATACCGCAAACCTACAATAATCACGCCGGAATTCTTTTTCGCAAAATCCATAGCGAACTCATCAAGCGCAAGTTTGGATTCCGCGTATGGATTCAATGGATTAAACGGCCCGATCTCGCGGTACGGCGGCAGCATATCGCCATACACTGCGGTCGAAGAAGCGTATATGATTTTTTTGCATCCATTAACGACTGCGCGGTCGAAAAGTTTTTTCGACGCCTCCACGTTCACCGCAAACATTTTTTTCCGATCAAAATCCGTAGTCGCATTATTCGCGGCTTCATGGAACACGGCGTCGACTCTTCCGATTTGTTTCCAATCAATAGCCGCCAAATCGCCAAGCATATACTTCCCGTTAAAATTCGGGATTTTCTGCTCCGCATCGTTGCCGATAATTACAAGATCGTTGCCACCTCGGAAAAGCTCAATTGCGAGATTTGATCCAATAAAACCTGTGCCGCCCGTAATAAGTATGCGCATGAATGTAATTTGACCTAAACTCCCAAAAATCTTTTACAATTTAATTTTTATTTATTCTCTTATGATAGTATTAACTTATCAGGAAAATGACAAACCGAAAATCAAAGAGCCTGCTGGTCAATTTTTCACTTTCTTTGCTTGCCCTTGTCTTTTTTTCATGCACTACTGAAGTTGTTTTAAGAATCTATACATCAGCCACCTCGACCGACATTTGTAATTTTAATAAATTTAGAAAAGAATATTTGGGCGCCAGCACAAGCGGATTTTATAAGTTGTCAGACAATCCAGATCTCGTCGTCGAATTGCGACCGTTGGCCGAAAAGAAAGCGGATGGAGAAGACGTAAACGATTTTGGCTATTCGGCAGCCAAGATCAACGCTGATGGAATACGGGCTGATCGCGAGTACGCCGTGCCAAAACCTCCTAACACGTACCGAATAGCAGCCGTAGGAGATTCAACTACATTCGGGTGGGGCGTTGGAAATAATGGAACCTATCCCAAAATTCTCGAGGATATATTAAAAGACCAATGGCGCGGTAAAAACGTTGATGTAATAAATTTCGGCGTTCCTGGATATAACGGGAAGCAAAAACTCGTTGTTCTCAAAGAAAAAATCATGAAATACGATCCGGATTTGGTTGTTATGGGATGGCTCATAGATGACGACAATCCCCCGACATATGTCTTGCCCCCATCCAAGGTTGTGGGCTTTTTACTCTCGAATTCCAATCTCTTCATGTGTTTCAAAAAAAAGTTTATGCCTATTAATTATCCTGATGCTCCACCCAAAGAAAGGTACCAAGAAAATGCTTCCGGCTGGAAAGCTTCCGATGAATTCTTTGGAGAAATCGCTGATTTCTCACGCAAAAAAAATATTCCAGTTGTAATGGTAATACTGCCGGTGTGGCAACCATGGGAAAAGAACGTTGCCAAAGGAATCATAGATGTCAATCAACTTCTCCAAACAATGGCTGAGAAAAAAGGTTTGCGCGCTATAGACATGTTTCCATTTTTAAAAGATTTCGCAATCGATGGCACGTCTGCAACTACTTTTGCACACGATTCCGATATTTGGCATCCAAACCCTATGGGAAATGCCTTAATTGCTTACAAGATTTACAACTATTTACTCCAAAATCATCTTATTCCTCTCTCAAAAAACATAAGCGGAATTAAATTCGTCCCACCCCGGCGTTCGAGTAACGGCACTAAGCTTTTTGGGTGGGGTTTCGAATATAGCCAAATCAAAGAAAAATAATTTACTACAATCCATCCTAAAATTGCTTTTCCACCATCTTCTTTTCTGATAGCTTTACGAATTCCTTATGGTCCAATACGTTGACGCTTTTTTATCAATATTCATCTTAAGCAGCCGTTTGCGGAAAAAGCGAAGCACAAAACCGTATCACGCATACTGCATAGCAGCTATAGGAGATTCAACTACATTTGGGTGGGGCGTTGAAAACAAGGGAAACAATTTAAAAAATGGTGTATATAAATGGAGCCACCGCTGATCCCTGCGAAAAGAAGATCAACCCTCCAATAAGAACCAGAAACAGCACAAGCGGCACAAGCCACCATTTTTTGCGCGCCCGCAAAAACTCCAACAGCTCTTTGAGAATATAAAGTTTTCGCATGAGTTGATTATACACGAGAAGAAACATCTATTCAGTACCTCGGATTTTTACGCACGTTCGAATAACAAGGCACGTCATTCCAGCGGGGTTTAATACCTCACGGAAAGGTATTGGATATATTAAAACTGCTTCTCGAAATCCTTCCGAGTGGCGGCCTTTATCTCGCGGATGCGCCAATAACTTCCGACAGCGGAGTCGAAACCGTGCACGAGGAACCGTTTCCCGAACAGTCGGAGGACAAGCGCGAGCGGAATGAGACACGCGTAGAAAAATATGACGAGAATAATCCTTGTCATCGCCCCCCCTAGAATAACAGCGAAGAACATCCAGAGCCGCTGGGGCAAACGGAGAATTCGCGGCGCGGCAACTCCGCATAGAACAAGAATAACACCGATCCACATAAACACGCTCCAAAATTCCTGCCCCCGCCATAAAAATAAAATACCGAGAGCCGTAAATATAAGACCCAAAACCACGCCAAAATTGCGAAGATCTCGAACTGCGCTGTTCATACGTTTAATACCTTATTCATATTGCTAAAGTTGTTGGTTCTTTAAACATGCTCCAGAACAAAGTCCCTACCTCCTTTTACCAATCATAACAAAAAAACCGCCCTCCCTGCTGCTTTGAAAAACCATCATAAGCTCGACTAAAAAATGATCGAGTTTCGTACCCGACTTGTAAATCGAAAAAATCTTGTCATCCGGGGAAAAAGCTGTTCCGACTTTTGGATTAGGAATGCCATACACAAAATCAAAACCCGCCCTATCAAACCAACCAAGAATTTCTCCTATGGCATGCTTGGATTCGTGTGGATTCTTATACTGATCGCGGAACCACGTTGATTTTTTTATTTCACCGATACGCTCATCACGCAGGCGCGGGTCCAGAAATCTAAATCTATCCCCGCTGACGGTAAAAATTTTCTGACGCACATTGGTAATCAATCTCCCCCACTTATGGTAAAGACCAATCAAGATATACCCACCCTTCTTCACCAACCTAGCAATTGACAAAAAACCTTCTTGAGGACGACTGGTATGGTGTAAAACGCCATTCGAAATCACGAGATGAAAACTTTCATCCTTGAAAATTGGGCGGAAAAGATTCATCTGATAAAATCCCACGCGTTCCAGATTATTGCGCACCTTAAATTCGGTTGCCAGTTTCAGAGAATTGAGACACATATCAGCGCCGAAAAGCGAACGATTCGCGATACCGAGGTAATTCGTCATCTGCCCAGTGCCGCATCCGACTTCGAGCATGCGAACGCCGAACGGAATCTGTTCATTGAGCATTCTCACGAATTGACTACGTTCGGCCTTCACAATCAAGTCGGCTGCCGTTTCGAAAGATTCGTAATTTGGAAAAGGCGTTTTTTCATAAAATGCTTTTATGATCTCCGTCACGTCTTCCTTCCCATCCCATTTGTTGGGAACGAACATAAGCGGAATGCCTTCATCTTCCCGAAACGACGCGCCGCAGCCAGTGCATCGAATCGAGCCGCCTGCAAGCACAATGTCCGCACGACACCGTGGGCACGCGAATACGTCAAGATTTCTCTTTAGGTGCTCAAGACTGTTGATCAGATTCTTCATGGGACGGGGTTTAATCAAGGTCAAACTCTTTATGCCAATCCACAGCATCTTTGAATTCGGGCTGGGCCTTTTTATCAAGAAGGAAATTGCCCATCGCGAGGTAATCGATATTGGTTCTCATAAAACACCTGTAGGCGTCATCCGGCGTGCAGACGATCGGTTCTCCGCGCACGTTAAATGACGTATTCACAATAACAGGACAACCGTATTTCTCGTTGAAGCGCGCGATCAGCTTATGGTAACGGGGATTGGTTTTATGATGTACAGTCTGAACCCTTGCGGAATAATCTACGTGGGTCACGGCGGGGATTTTTGATCTAGGCTTTTTAAGTTTTTCTAGACCGAACGCCTGCTCGTCTTTTTGGGAGAGCGGCAGGCGTTTGTCATTTTTTACATCTGCCGTAAACAACATGTACGGACTTCGCTCCGACATATCGAAATATTCGGAAACGTGCTCATATAGCACCGACGGCGCGAACGGACGAAAACTTTCCCTGAATTTAATTCTTAAATTCATCATCGACTGCATCTCTCTCGACCTCGCGTCTCCAATAATCGAACGCGCACCAAGTGCCCTCGGGCCGAATTCCATCCTGCCCTGAAACCACCCGATTACTTTGCCGGCGTTGATTGCGTCGCTGATTTTATCAAGAAGAGCATACTCGCTGAATTGCTCGTACGAAATAGCTCGCTCATCCAAGTACCTCTTAATTTCCTCGTCCGCGAATTCCGGGCCGAGATACGCGCCTAGCATCCCATCCAACTTCCCGCTTCCAATTTCCAACTTCTTATTTCCAAGATACTCGTGCCACACCGAGAGCGCCGCGCCCAAGGCGCCGCCAGCATCCCCTGCTGCCGGCTGGATCCAGACATCATTGAAAACACCTGACTGCAAAAGCTTCCCATTCGCTACGCAATTTAATGCCACACCACCGGCCATAACTAAATTCTTTTCACCAGTTTCCTTTCGAATGTGTCGGCTAATTTTCAACATAATTTCATTCATCACCGTCTGGATAGAAGCCGCTACATCCATATCTTTTTGCGTTAGTATTGTATCCGGCTTCCGTGGTTCACCGCCAAAAAGCGCATGGAATCGGGCGTTCGTCATCGTAAGTCCCTCGGCGTAGTTAAAATAATCCATATTGAGCCGGAAGGAACCGTTATCTTTCACGTCAATCAGCGTGTCGTAGATGAGACGTTTGTATTTTGGTTCGCCATACGGGGCAAGACCCATAAGTTTGTATTCCCCAGAATTGACCTTGAAACCAGCGTAATACGTGAAGGCGGAGTAGAGCATCCCAAGCGAGTGCGGAAAGTAAATGTCTGCCCAGAGTTCGATTTTATTTCCTCGGCCCACTCCCCAACTTGTCGTCGCCCATTCCCCTACGCCATCAAGCGTAAGGATTGCCGCCCGCTCGAAAGGCGATGGGAAAAAGGCCGAGGCGGCGTGAGAACGATGATGTTCTGAAAACAAAATTTCCCCTCGAAATCCCGGGCCGAGTTCACGCCAAAGTATCTCCTTTATCCACAATTTCTCCCTGAGCCACGCCGGCATCGCCGCGATGAACGACTTTATTCCGCGTGGCGCGACTGCAAGATATGTCTCAAGCAAACGCTCGAATTTTAGAAATGGCTTTTCGTAAAATACTGCGTAATCAACGTCGGCGGAAGAGATCCCTCCGGCCGCTAGGCAATACTCAATGGCTTTATTAGGAAACCGCTCGTCGTGCTTCTTGCGCGTGAAGCGTTCTTCTTGTGCAGCGGCAACGATTTTGCCGTCGCTCACGAGACATGCAGCCGAATCATGATAAAAAGCGGAGATACCGAGAATGTTCATCTAGTTAAAAAATTACAGTCTTCAGATTTCGATCGCAAGACAATGACAATAAAGTTAATTATTCGTTTTTGATATATTACGATTATTGATTTTAACTGGATTTGTCCATTATGTGCGGTCGCGGCTTTTAATGGGATTCATATTCTTATGGTAATCCACAATAACTTCTTTTGCGTACGCTTCCCAGCTCATTTTTGTCTTCACAAACTCTTGCCCATCAGTTGCAATCTTAAAATACAGATCTGGATTCTTAATGAGCATCTCAATCTTTTCCGCGATCTGCACCGGTGAGAGCGGATCAACAAAGCAAGCGGTCTCGCCGTCTGCGAGCGCTTCCGTAATGTCAATTTTCCGAGACGCGATAACAGGTGTTCCGGCTGCCATTGCCTCAAAAGGCACGAGTTGCCAGCCAAAACCGTCCCGCGGCGGTGGCAAATGAATCGGCAGAACAAAAAAATCGCTCATTGCATACAGCTGTTCCAGCTCATCGTCTGACGCCCCGTCGAACCGGAAATCAATATATTGCTCCACCCCAACATCTCTCGCGCGCGCGAGTAGCATATCCATGCATTCATTTTCCTTCCATATATTTTTGCAGACGATTACCGCGCGGACATTATGCGACCGATCACGCAAAATCTTTATTGCATCAACAATATCTTCGAACCGGCGGTATTTGTTGAGCGCGCCGACTCCGAAAATCGTAAATTCTTTTTTGCCCGCAATTTTTTTCGGCGCGGCATAAAACTTCTCGAAATCGAGTCCGCTCCAGACAACTTTCCCCTTCATGCCGCGCTCTTCCGCCCATGCTTTATTGCGCTCCACGAGCACAACAACCGAATCAATAAATCGGAAAAAATTTCGCTCTGCGATGTCCTTATACCAATTAAACACACGACTTGCGATGTCGTACATAATGCGATCCTTTGGAAGATACATATACGGCGGATCGTTCATTGTCCAAATTATTTTCGCGCGCGGATTCTTCCGTTTGTAAATCGACGCGAGTCCGTAGGAAAAATCGTGCAGGTTTACGATGTCGAAATCCGCGTCCATCGCTTCCGCAATTTTCCTTCCAGCGGCCGAAAGCGCCCTCCCGCGCGCGAGTTTCTCGTACGTTCGTCCAATAAGCCGGTCCGATACGTACTGCCACGCAATGGGCATCGGCGACGTGATGACGCGAATATCGAGCCCCTTTCTCAAATCCGGATACGCCGATTCATTAATCTCGGGCGCGTAAATTACAACGCGATGCCCAAGCTTCATAAGAGCATGTGCGAAAGAATAGATCAGCCGCACTCCGCCCGCCTGCCAAGAAAGATTAAGGCACACAATAGCTATTTTCATAGAGTAATCACAAATAATAGGTTACTCTAATTTTTCATTTCGTACCAATAGTTACATAAGCCGTGAACCTTGTGTCGCCGACAATAATTTGCAAAATCAGTTGCAAAAATACAATGCCCGTTTCGATATACATCGGAACGGGCAAAGTGATTGAGTGTCCAATAATCCAGAGCGACTAAGCGGCCGAGGACTGCCTGCGAGGGCGGACGCCAGCGAGAACACAGTAGTCATGGAACCTGTTGTCGGGATAGTCCAAGCCGAGCCTGCGGCTGTCGGCGCGGCGGCGCAAGCACACGACGCGACGGTCGCGGTCCGGGTCCCGCCAAGCTTCGTGGAGGAAGATCACATACGGCTTCTTCTCGGAAGTCGTCGTCTTCAAGTGTTGCTCTGCGAACCGGATCGCGTGCTCGTAAGTCGGACGACCCAAGCCCTTGTCCTTGAGGATCTTGAGGCCTTCCTCTTCGATGAAGCTCGTACCAGGATCAACGATTTCAATCTCGTCTTTCCATAGAACATCGCTCGGCTTAAGCGGGAAGTTGATTTGGGTAATCCACTCGTTAAAGGGGAAGCCCAACGCAGCGGTGATCTGGTCGGTGTCCTCGGAACCGCCCATCTTCACGATGAAGACCGAGGGATCGAAACCGAGGATCTTTTGATACTGGTCGCGATCGACCTTTGTGAGGTCAAGCTCCACAGCGCAGCGCCGGAGATCTCCGAGGAGTCCAGATGCGTAAAGCGCCTGGAGCTGGCCGGAGTCAAGTGATTCAAACATCTCGAGGAGATGCTTTCCTTGGGACATGCTAGCATTCGTTGTCATATGTTTTCTCTTTCTGCTAGCCCGCCTTTGTTGTTTTGGATTTTGGACAAGCGGGTTATAGCTTAGAAGCCACGATTTGTTCGCAGACTCGAAGCTATAACCTGCCTATACTTGGATTGTTGTAAAAGAACGTAGTAATGGTAACAGAATAAATAGATTCTGTCAAGTTTTTTGGCGGTACATTTATGCGGGAATACTCTATGTACTAAGACGGGATATACGCCTTTCTAAAGCACTCAATTGTTTTCTTAAGTCCCGAGTCAATACTCGTACCGCCCGAAATCCAAACTCTCGCTCGGCCCTGGCTACGTCAAGTAAACGCCGAAGTTGCCCATCTGGCCTTGAGGAATCGAAACGGATCTCTCCTCGATAATCCATCACGTCACACAATTTTTTGACAAGTTCTCTGATGGCGATATCCGTGCCACTGCCGATATTCACTGGTTCCGGCTTATCATACCGCTCCGTCGCAAGTAAAATCCACTCTGCAGCATCTTCCGCATACAAAAAATCCCTCTTTGAATTTCCGCTTCCCCAAATCCGGATGAAACCCTGTCCCATTTTCTGATCATCAATAATTTTTTTAATGATCTGCGGAATCACATACTGCTATGTGCATTATTAACGAATACTCTCGCGAGTCACCAATAAGTTACCCGACTTGTTGTTTAGGACGGTATATTTTTGGAGCAAAAAATTCTTGCTTGCTGAATTTTTTGTCGAATAATCCTCAACTTCATAGAAAGAAAAACCGAAATCTTCGAGCATGGTCAAAAACTCACCGGCATCCACGCCAAACATCTTCTGCCCCGCAGGCCAGAATTCAGTCAATATTTTCACATGTGGATATTTCTTCAAAATCCCAGTAATGCCTTTTAATACTCCCCCTTCTGCTCCTTGCACGTCCATTATTATAACTGCGACCGGTTTTTTATAATTAGAAAAATATTCATCAAGCGCAATGACGGGCACGTCAATCGCCGTTCGCTTTTCAATAAGCTTGTCATAAACCGCGCCATTTTTTCCCCAATCTTTCGTACGTTCCTTTGGATCGTAAATACGATGATCTCCTGGATTAAAATCCGAAAGGAATAATTTGAGCGTACCCGGATGATCCAAAACCGCAACGGGCACGACAGTCACATTTTTATACGCATTCGCTGCAATATTTTTTTGGAGCAGGTTAAAATTCTCCGGCTCGGGCTCGAACGCAAACACGCGGCCTGTCGAACCCGTGGCTTTCGCCATAAACAACGTCATAAGACCGATGTTTGCGCCAACGTCAACCGCAGTATCGCCAAGCTTCAATATGCTCTCCATAAGCCCTATTTCACGCGAGGCGGCATGCCTCTCGCCCCATACGGAAAGCTCAAGGTTGTCGTTGGGGTCAAGAAAAATTGTCTGCCCCCGAAAAACTACGGAACGCGGCTTGTCATATTTTCTCACAACATCACTCAACCAATCGCGGATCACTCCGAACGGCCAGATTTTTTGAAGACCGAGACCGCCAAATGTTTTAAGCCCAAATCTGTATATAAAAAGCAGTGGCGCTTTAATAATTTTTTTGATGCTCATGCGATTCTATCCACGAATAATTTTTAAAACCGTTTCCGCAAAATATTCCGGCGTGAATTTTTTGAAATTCCCAGAAGCGAAATACGCTTGCATTGCATTTTTATACTTTCTAATATCCTCGGGAGTAATGGCGCGGAGAAATATCCTCAATTCTTCATAATTTCTAAATTTCCTCATATCTATGAAGCAATCGGCTGGAATATCAGCTTCTACATCCGGCGCTCCCCAATACACGGGAATCGTGCCGACCGCCATACTATCAAAAATCTTTTCGGTTATGTAGCCTGGCCAGATAGCATTCTCAAAACAAAGCACAAACGTGTACCCGCTCATCGTTCCGGGCTTGTCGTCAGCAAACCCTTTCCATATTTTTTTTATCACTGATGATCTCTCTGCCCCCCATCGAGAACCATACAAATCAATTTCATTATGCTGGCCGAAAAATTCCAATGCTCTTACGCGCTCGCTATACAATTCTTGCTTCAAAAACCCTTTCGCTCTGGAATTGCTATTCATCATAATCATGAACTTTCTCGGAAATCTGTCGAAATGCTTCTGATTCAGAAAGTCAAAATTTTGCGGATAGTAAAAACGCGGGAAACCAACCGCCATTGGAATAAAATAGGATTCGTCATAATGGGCAGTAATGGACCTAATGTTTTTATATACCCAGGGATTATTTGCCGGCGATTCCCACTGCATAAGAATCTTCTTCTTAAATTGAGGCAATGCACGGGATAAATATCGATTTTTAAAGGGAAAAGAATCTTTCCCGCAAATTACATCTCGGAAACGATATAAAAATTTATATATGCCGACCGGTGGATGGTCAAAGACTATGACGATATCGTCATAGCTCGGTTTCTTTTCGCCCAAAAAATCGATAGTCTGCACAGCGTAACCCGCGACCTCGAGCCGCTCCTTAAGATATGGGAACGGCGGAACGTTTGCGTTCTTATTTTCGAAAGGCGCGAAAAGTTTGTTCTTTAATCCCGATTCCGAAAACGGGACGAAGTAGACGGCTTGTTTCATTTAGGATTTTATTATCAGTCCTTGTCCGGTTGGCAAACACAAAATCGGAACTCCCTTTTTTTTAGCAAACGCATCGAATGCGATGCGCTGTTCGTCAAATCCTTGGTGGCCGTAATCATCTAAAATGATAATTGCGCCATGTGACATCTTCGGCCAAAAGTACTCTGCGGCAGCTATTTCAGGCAAGGCGCAATTCATATCGATTGCGAGGTATGCGACTCTTTTTATTTCTGATAACGTATCAAGAACTTCGGGGATAGCACCCCTAACTATGACAGCGTTATGTATTTTCGAGAAAGCTTCTTTGACGTAAGGATATATATCTGAATAACCAAATTCCCTTTCGCGCTCTGAAGGCGAAAGAAAGCGATCATCAAGTCCGTTATACGTATCAATGAGGTAAAATTTTTTATCGAGCTTTTCAAAATTAACATACTCCATCACCATTCGGCTCGTAAATCCCCGGAGCACTCCGCATTCCACAAAATCTCCCTCAAGTTTTGTGCCATGTTCCGCCGCCCAGCACGTAACATGATTAGTCCATTCAGAAGGCACATGAAGACCAAGAGCATGTCCTCCCTTAATAGCCACATTGTAGCTCTCTATAAACCTTTTATCCCTCCTGAACTCGCAAAGATGGCTAGTGATAAGTTCGTTTGAATCATATACCGGCCGCCATTTCATCAACTTCAACCGCCAATTCCGCAAAACTGAATACGCGGTATATGCTACTGGAATATTCTTTAATCTGTTTCTAATATTCATTGGTTTAGACTATCATAGCTTTTTCGCGTTTTCAATTAAAATTTATTCGCGTTTTATTAAACAAAATTCGTATTATTGTTATAGGGCTTACTATCCTGAACAATACCGAAAAATTCTCGATTACTGCCGAAAAAGCCCCCTTACATCTTTAAGAAGCGGTTCTCGTGCAATGATTAATATCCCGAGATACAAGCATGCAGAGATGATGATATTTACAAAAAAATTTACAGAAGCGATCTGAAGCATAAACGTTGCCGAACCCATAATAGCGGTTGCGGCGAGAATTCTTGGCACAAACGGCACGATTTCAAATGGCTGCAGTTTTCTGGCGCTATACCATATATACCCGTTTATAATTCCTAAAGCGCCAATTGTCGCAACCACGCTTCCAACAATGCCGAACGGCGGAATAAGTAGAATATCCAAAAGAAGATTTCCGGCCGCCCCCGCAACCATTGCAATCGTAAATGTCTTCTGCTGTTTAAACGCAAGGACAAGATTCGTGATAACAGCGGCGGGATAACTGATAACAAGTGTCGCGAAAAGCAATTGGAACGATAGAGTGGCGGGCATATACTCCGCGCCATAGAGAAAGTGAATCATTGATGGAGCGATAATTATTCCGCCTAATGCGAGCGGAAAGACAATTGCCAAAGAAAAGGTGGTTAATCGTTCTATGAGAGTCTTTAGACGATCTTTCGCTTCTTCTTTTGCGAGGCGCGCGATTATCGCAAGCGAACTTGCCACTATAATGCTCGGTATGAGAGAAAATGCCATAATTGGCCGCTGAGCGGCGGCATAATATCCAAGCTCGGATGCCGTGCGAAACCAACCAATAACAAGCGCGTCTGTGCTCGTCATGAGTATCCACATAGTATTGGCCAAGCCAAAAGGAACGGCGACGGCAAGGATGTTCTTGGCCAACGGAAAGCTGAACGCGAGCGAGTGGAAAATTCTTTTGACATCCTTCTTTATGATGAAAAAAACTGCAAAGGTGCCAAGCGCGCTTCCCGCAAGATACGTTGCCGTTAGCATGTATGAGGTAGGAGAATATCTAAGAGCGATAAGGCTGAAAACAACGATTAGAATATTTGTAATGATATTCCCGAACGCTTCCTTATCTATTCTGTTTTCCGCGCGAGCAAAACCGTTCAAAAACGCACGGACATCGTCAAAAGCCATAAGCAGGGCGACTAACGGTATCAAAATCTGTGCCTCGGGAAATTTTGTAAGCAATGGCCCCACCGCAACGGTAAGAAAAATGACGGCACCAATAAGGCCGGCGCGGAGAAATATAAGAGTGGGGAAATACGCCGGCTCATTCTCGTCCCGCCGGGCAATATTGATAAAAAACAAATAATTCAGGCCCAAGTCCGAAAGGATCGTAAACGTGCCGGCAACGCTAAGCGCATAAGAGAACAGTCCGTATTGCTCCGCGCCTAAAAGCCTGGCGGCGTAAATAATGATGATCAGCTTTATCAGGTGGCTCCCGAAATTCGATACCGTAGACCAAAAGCTGTTTTTTGCCAGAGTCTGACGAAGCGAATCCTCGCCAAATAGGAATTTTTTGAGTTTGCCAATCATAGATTGTATGATACCTTATGGGCGCATGCCATGTCACGATACAAAATCCATGAATAAGAAACACGGAAATAAAAATAGCAACTTAGAAAACTCATTAGTGAGCATCGGACTGTGCGTGTATAACGGCGACGCATATCTTCGGGAAGCCATCGATTCACTGCTCGCACAGACATATAAAAACTTCGAGTTCATAATTTCCGACAATGCTTCAGCTGACGACACGCAAAAAATTTGCGAAGAATACGCGAAGAAAGACAAGCGTATTCGATATATCCGCCAAGCGAAAAACATCGGCAGTTTTGGCAATTACGATTTCGTAAGGCGTGAGTCCCGCGGGGATTATTTTTTATATGCAAGCAACGATGATCTATGGACGCCGCGCTTTATAGAAAAATGCCTCGAGAAATTCAAAGAACACCCCGATGCAGTTGTCATATTCCCAAATTTTTATACCTTTGACGATTCTGGCAGAGTGATGAAATATTTCCCTGAGCAATATTTTCCTTTTGATCAAAATCTATATAAACGGCTTAAGGCATACCTGTTGTCGAGAAGTCAGTATGGAAAGAGTTCCATTATTTACGGCTTATGGAAAAAAAACTCTCCCGCAGATCGAATAAAAATGGATGATGTAAGGGGCGACATGATTTACATGTTCCAAGCGCTATTCGCCGGATATTTTGCAGCCGTTCCAGAAACGCTTTTCTTTAAGAGACAACCTGTTCAATCTGGCTTAACTCGATCACCAAGCTCCGTTAATAAATCAAGTTTAACTCGACCTTCTCTTAGTTTACTTGCCTCGCTGCCAGACGATTTTCCATACGAAACAGTGGACGAATGGATTAAAACTCTGAAACAATCACATAACAATTGCCGCTCATTGATCCACGCAGCAAAAAATTTTATAAACAGTCGCCTGCAATCGGCGAAATACACGCGCCTCTATTCAAAATGCATTTTCGAGTCTCCAGATTTGAGCTCTAGCCAGAAAATCAGGCTGTCTCTGTGGAATTTTTATGCGTATTTTAAATCGCTGTGGTATGGGTATTTATAGTGAGTGCTCGCGAATAAAAATTACTGACGGCTTGAATCAATCGCCATTCCTTAAGGCTACATTCGCAACAATCGCGCAGTGATCGCTTAAACCAAACTCACACCGGACATTACTTACAGCATATCGAGGCGTAGAAAAAATGTAATCTACGACGCAGGTCGAGAGCCTCGCTTGGACGCTGGGATCTGTACGCGAATAATGTCTCTCGAGATCAATTGTAGTTTTAACATCGCTCGGAACATTGTCTTTTAAACGTTCTAAAAGCTTGTGATAGATGCGATTATCCCCTCTCGGAACATTAAAATCGCCGCATAAAACCAAATCAGGAATAGTATCTAAAATTTTGAATAGCGATTGAATATCTGTATCTTGATTTTCGTTTGGCTTGCCATCCGGCGTCCAGGTAAAATGAGTAGATCCGATAGTAAACTGCGCTCCGTTTTTTAGAACCGTGCCCCATACTATTCCCTGATGAATAGTTGTACGCCGAGCGGCTGTTGAAATAGAACTAAATATCTGAATCTCAGGCGCAGGTTTGTAATAATAGGCACTTCCTGTATTTTTGAGCGGCAGTTTTGTAAGTATTGCTGGCCCCTCCGCTGCAAATGGTAAGGAATCGTTTGCATCGTAGAGCTTTTTCGTTATAGGCAAATGTATATAGTGGTATCCGAAATGTTCCGTGAGCATGGAAATGTCACGATCAAAAAGTTCTTGGAGACAAACAATGTCTGGTGATTCGCGCTCAAGAAACGGAATGATGTCGTTCCAGTGCCGATTTATTTCAATGTTAAGCGTGATTAGTTTTATAGCGGACATTGATGGAATTCTAATTCGAAAATTGAAAATATTTGTCAGAATTGTTCCATCCGGCCTCGCCCTGCCATACGCCAGTGCCGCCGCCGGCGGTTGGCACGGAAATGTTTGAAAGTGTAACAGGCTCACTGCGATCTTCGAGATTTGCGTAAATTGAGCACTTCTTTGCCGTGCCGTTTACGATATAGCGATAAAAAGACTCGCTCGTGCTTCCTTTGGACGGATCGCGCGGAGTTTGCGAAACCAAATTCGCGAATTGCGGATATTTTTCTTTTAGTTCCGCGACAAGCGGAACTAGATCATAATCCCCTTCCCCAGCATCAGGAACATAGCACCGGAGCACGAGGAATCTGCCAATTTGAGAAATTTCCGCCTTGCGCCTCGCGTCGCGGGCAGTTTTAATCGCGGGCGATAGAATGACGAATGTAACAACAGCAAGTATCGCGACAATCGCAATCACGATTAAAATTTCTATAAGCGTATAACCGATTCTGGCGCGGGCAAGTTTATTCATAACACTCCTTAAAACTTCCTGTATCTTTCGTACACGGTTAATATCTCGTTTGCCCTATGCTCCCACGTGTGATTCGCAAGTACATGTTCGCGGAGTTTGTGGGTTTTTTCTTCCCGTTCTTTTTCGCGCGCGGGAAAAGACCAATACTCGATGAGTTCGTTCATTTCTCTAAGATTTGAGAATATCGGGACTGAATTCGAGGGAAGTAGAACATCAAAATCTTTTCGGTAATCTGCGATTTGAAACGTACCCGCAAGCGCTGATTCGAAAGTGCGTGCTGAAATAGACGCCGTATGCCCTGTAGAGTGGAAATTTATGACAATTTTTGATTTATTAAAGATTTCATTCATCTGTGAAATCGGAATCGAGGAACTCGAGAGAATTCGCGATTTAAGCCTAGGGAAATATTTCAGCCAATAATTCCAGCCATTGCCGAGAACAGCGACGGAATATTTCTCGGGTATTTGGTCTACGAGATGCGCGCGCATGAGACCGTCGGGGCTCTGTTCCGGAACGGATGCGATGTATGCGGCATCATATTTTTTTGCCGTGCCAGCGATGCGGAAAAAGTCTTTCGGGGTCGCGGCGAGCGGAAGATGATGAATCGGATTTTTTGTATAGAATTGCGCAGCGATCTTCGACCATTCCTCGTCAATTGAAAACATCTCGTCAACATACTCGAAACATCGCATCATTTCTTTTCCGCCGTGGCCGTGTGGAGGCGAAGTCATATAATAGAACATCGGTTTTTTTATCGCGCGCGCATCTTTTACAAATTCCGCCAAAAGCCCAGGCGCGTCTTCAATCAAAATAAGATCTGGATTACTTGCCAGAACAGACTCGAGCCATTCCCTACTACGTCGCTCATCAAACATCCGCTCGACGCCGAACTTTTTCTTACTAACCCGCAATAAAATGTTTTTGAATATCAGGTCCCGCTTCTGCGGATTTTTATCGAAAAACAAAACATCGTGCCCGAGATCCCGAAACGCCCGTTCCAAATTGAACGTTATTGCTCCATGCCAGTATGTGCCAGTGAGATGGATTTTCATAAAGTAATCGCGAATAATGCAAATTTAACTTAAATAATGCGAATTAAATAATTAGGTCAAATTGAGGAATTTATAACACGGCGATATTTGACGCCTTCACGAGTGAAGTATAGCAGAATTCCTAACTTAATTTTGGAACTTTTTAGATACCCGAGAACTTGTTTCGCGTGAACATATCCCAACCTTGAAACAACCTTCAACTCTAATAGAACCTTTTCCTCTATCACGAAATCGGCAAAGTATCGTCCGATTCTTTCAGATTTGTAATCGAGTGGAATATAAACTTCTCGCTTAAAATTAATACTGCGCCTATGCAGCTCTTTTTCAAGAGCAGCTTGGTATGCTTTTTCTGACAACCCCCATCCAAGCTCATTAAATACTTCAAATGCTGCACCAATGAGAGCGTAACTTAAATCTTTAAAAAGAATTTCCCTTTCCGATCCTATTTTATTCGCATTATTGGTCATCATTCGCATTATTAGCGACTACTCTAAATCTTGCGTTTCCAAAACAATCGGCTCATAACAAAGAAAGTCCAAAGAATGAGTTTTTTTCGCTGCCAGAGGGAAAGTTCTTTGACTTTGAGAATTTGCCTCATTCGCTTATAGAAAAACGGTGTAAATAAACGACGGAGACGGCTGTAGACGAGTGAATCATATATTTTTTTCGGAAGTGATTTTTTCTTCGACGGCACGAAAGAATCGCTCTTGGCTCGCTTAAAGAAAAGAACTTCGTTTACGAACTCAGATGTTCCTTTCGCAAGACCGCGGAAGACGAAGTTCATATCCTGAAAATCCCAGTTGTATGGATAGCGAATAAAATAGTTAACGAAAATGAAATTTAAAATTGCTTCGCGACGCCACACGGCGCAGAACATGAAGAGATCTTTGCCGTCGGATTCGTAAAAAAACGTGTATTGCTTCAATCGGCGGTACAAATCCCTCTCGGATGGATAAAACTTATTGGGATCGCGAGCCGGCGTACGATTCCCTATGTCGTCAAAATCAATTACGTTGGCGCCCGCCATAATGGACTCCGGATGCGCATCGAGCAAAGCAACGCATTTTTCGAGAAACGTAGGCGCAAAGAGATCGTCGTCGCACATCCAGACAAAATATTCTCCGAGAATCCGGGTACGGAAAAAATTTACATTCGCCGTGTACCCGATATTCTCTTTTTGCCGTATGTACGTTATTCGCGGGTCTTTCTTGGCATACGCACGGCATATCTCTTCGGTATTGTCGGGAGAAGCATTGTCCGAAATCACCAACTCAAAATTTTTATACGTCTGCGCGAGGATAGAATCTAGCGTGACCGGAAGATAAGAACCGGCTCGGTTATATGCCATGAGCCCGATAGTTACTAAGCCTTTTTCTCCTGCCATTTCGAAAGTAGTAGTTTTACCACATCTAAAAGACTTCCGTCGGGCTTTATGAGCACGGTAGAGCACCCAGCGGCGGTTCCCGCCTCCTCATCGCGCGGATCGTCTCCGACAAAAACGGCGCTAGGCAGGTCAATTTGATGGTCAAGCGCGGCACGAAAAAACATTCCCGGTTTTGGCTTGCGACACAGACAATTTTCATTCCATCCGTGCGGACAATAATAAATTTGAACTATCTTCCCGCCATGTGCTTCGATTTCCTTTTTCATATTTTTATGGATCTCGAAAAGATCGCCTTCGCTCATAAGACCTCTGCCAATGCCAGCTTGATTCGAAATAATGTAAACTTCATATCCGTTGTCTTTGAGCAACTTAAACGCGTTCTTTACGCCTGGCAAGAATTTGAACTCGCTCCATTTCTTTACATAATCCCCTTTGGGCATTTTTTTATTGATCACGCCGTCGCGGTCGAGAAAAATCACCTTGCGGTGCGCGAAAAACCGCTCTGTTAATTTCATGCGCTCCGGAGTACTTAAACTGTAATACAAATGGTCGGTGGTAAATCCTGCGAGTTTTCGCTCTGCGATAAGCCCGGGGAAAAGCTCGTAGATCCAAAAATCGTACGCTGGCATGCGTGTTAGGATTTCTTTTTCAACAATGAAAAAACCCAAGTCCACTCCGTTTAAATTCGGCTTCGTTCTTGGTTTGTCATATATAAGCACGTATCCGTCGTCATCAACTAAAACATTATTTTTAGTGAAACCGTGCTGGTTTGTATACACGACCTTCGTCATCAGCGCGTTTTTTTGAACATGAAAATCCTGGAGTTTTTCCAAATTCAAGTGAATGAAGTTGTCGCAATACATAAGCAAGAACCTTTCGTTCAGCATGTCCTTTGCCTTGCGGATGCGAGTTCCAGTCGCATCGTCAACCGGAGTCACCGAGTAGCGCACTTTAATGCCATGCTTTGTTTCGTCACCGAGATATTCCTGTATTTTTTCCGGGAAGTATCCCAAAAGAAACACGACTTCTTCGATGCCGTTTTTCTTTAGTTCGTCGAGGAGGTAATCGACAAACGGCCGGCCATTCACCTCAACCATCGGCTTAGGCCTGTCATACGTGAAAGGCTGTAGCCGCACTCCTT
>ERZ1292640.432-Hain-H43-02um-R1-432-length-34105-cov-10_pt1 | contig 34105 bp, 28 predicted proteins | sample MGYA00564404_ERZ1292640 | MGnify/ENA primary metagenome ERZ1292640 (study PRJEB36523, sample SAMEA6512636) | groundwater metagenome | collected 2019-01-08 | study: AquaDiva: Metagenomics assemblies of 32 groundwater samples | reverse complement strand
CCTCGAAGGTGTCGCGCGCGCTGTGGCCCAACGCCAGCACCACGTGGTCGGCCCGCAGCTCGTGGCTTTGGCCCGTGGCCTGGTCCAGGACAGTCAGGCCGCGCAACTGGCGGCCCTGCGGGCCGTCTTCGAGGTGGAAGTCGGTCACGCGCTGCTGGAAGCGCACCTCGCCACCCAGGGCGATGATCTGCTCGCGGATGCTCTCCACCACCTTCACCAGCTTGAAGGTGCCGATGTGCGGGTGGGCCTCCACCAGAATCTCCTGCGGCGCGCCAGCCTGCACGAACTCGTTCATCACCTTGCGGCCCAGGTGGCGCGGGTCCTTGATCTGGCTGTAGAGCTTGCCGTCGCTGAAGGTGCCGGCACCACCCTCGCCGAACTGCACGTTGGATTCGGGGTTCAGCACCTGCTTGCGCCACAGGCCCCAGGTGTCCTTGGTGCGCTGGCGCACCGTGGTGCCGCGTTCGATGACGATCGGCTTGAAGCCCATCTGCGCCAGGATCAGCGCGGCAAAAATGCCGCAGGGGCCGAAGCCCACCACCACCGGACGTTCTTTCAAGCCAGCCGGCGCCTGTGCCACCGGGTGGTAGACCAGGTCGGGCGAAGGGCCGATGTGCGGGCGGCCGGCAAACTTGGCGAGCAGCTCAGCTTCAAGTGCTGGCGGCAGTTCCACATCAACGATGTAGGCCTGCAGCAGGTCGGCCTTGCGCGCATCGAAGCTGCGCTTGTAGATGGTGAAGCGAACGATCGCCTCGGGGGCGAGGCCCAACGTTTGGGCAATGAGCGCAGGCAGCGCGTCGGCCGCGTGCTCCAGCGGGAGCTTGAGTTCAGTCAGTCGGATCATGGCTTGTGTTGATCAAGCAGAAGAAGCCGGCAATGATACGCGTCTGGAGCGCAAGATCTCACGCCGGCAGAAAGCCCTCGACTGACAGATAACGCTCCCCGGTGTCGTAGTTGAAGCCCAGCACGGTGGCGCCGGCCGGCAACTCCGGCAGCTTCTGCGCAATCGCCGCCAGCGTGGCGCCCGACGAGATGCCGACCAGCATGCCTTCCTCGCGGGCGCTGCGCCGGCCCATTTCGCGTGCGGCTTCGGCGTCCACCGTGATCACGCCGTCGAGCAGGCGGGTGTCGAGGTTCTTCGGCACGAAGCCGGCGCCGATGCCCTGGATCGGGTGCGGCGCGGCCACGCCGCCGGAGATGACCGGCGAGGCAGCCGGTTCCACCGCGAACACCTTGAGCCGGGGCCACTTGGCCTTGAGCACCTTGGCGCAACCCGTGAGGTGGCCGCCGGTGCCGACGCCGGTGATGAGTACGTCGATGCCTTCGGGGAAGTCCTGGATGATTTCCTGCGCCGTGGTGCGGGCGTGCACCTCGACGTTGGCCGGGTTCTCGAACTGCTGCGGCATCCAGGCGCCGGGGGTGCTGGCTACCAGCTCCTCGGCACGGGCAATCGCGCCCTTCATGCCTTTTTCGCGTGGCGTCAGGTCGAAGCTGGCGCCATAGGCCAGCATCAGTCGACGGCGCTCGATGGACATGCTGTCGGGCATGACCAGCACCAGTTTGTAGCCCTTCACCGCCGCCACCATGGCCAGGCCGACGCCGGTGTTGCCGGAGGTCGGCTCGATGATGGTGCCGCCGGGCTTGAGTTGGCCGCGCGCTTCAGCATCCTCGATCATGGCCAGGCCGATGCGGTCCTTGATGGAGCCGCCGGGGTTGCCGCGCTCGGACTTGATCCACACGTTGTGGCCGGGGCCGAACAGGCGGTTGATGCGCACGTGCGGCGTGTTGCCAATGGTCTGCAGGATGTTGTCGGCTTTCATGGCGGTGCTCCTTCGGTCGGTTTTTTTTAGTCAGGTGCAGGAATTGTCGCCGCAGAGGATAATCCGTGCTGTGAAGCCCGCCAGACCGCCGCTGGTGCAATCTGGGAAACCAGGCACTGGAGGAACGTCCGGACTGCATAGGGCAGCGTAGCAGCTAACAGCTGTCCACCGTGAGGTGAGGATCAGAGCAACAGAGACGAGTCGCAGCGGGGCAACCTGTTGCGGGTGAAACGGGCAATCTCTACGCGCAGCAATACCAAGTAGGCACACGTTGACGGGGCCCCCGGAGTGTGCGGGTAGGTAGCACCGAGCCGGTGGGGCGACCCCCGGCCCAGATTAATGGCGGTCACACCGAGGGCAACCTCGGCGCACAGAATCCGGCTTATCGGCGGACTTCACACTTATTCATGACGCAGCGTTGCACAGCGCTGCGTTTTTCAGCGGCTGGTGCCCAGCACGCCGGCCAGTGCAAACACCGAATTCGGGACAGTCGCTTTGGGCGCCTCGGGCTTGCGTTGCACAAAGATGCCACGCTTGCTGGCGGGCCGCGCCGCCACTTGCACGCCGCCCTTGGCGCGCTGCTCTTCGCTGAGCTGGCACAGCGTGATGGACTGCAGGTGCTCCATCATCTTGTTGTTCAGGCTGGTCCACAGTTCCTGCGTCAGTGCGCAGCCGGCTTCGCCGGCGCCCGTGGCCGCTTCCATCTGCAGGGCGCGTGCGCCTTCCACCGCGATGATGATGTCGGCCACGCTGATGGCCTGGGCCGCCCGGCCCAAGGTGTAGCCGCCGCCGGGACCGCGCGTGCTTTCCACCAGATGCTGCTGGCGCAGCTTGCTGAACATCTGTTCCAGGTAGGACAGCGAGATCTGCAGACGCTCGCCGATCGAGCCCAGCGGCACGGGCCCGGACTGCTCGCGCAGGGCCAGGTCGATCATGGCGGCAACGGCAAAACGGCTTTTGGTGCTTAAACGCATGGCTGTTCCTTTCAGCAATCAGTTGCACGGACAAGGTACCCGCGCATCCTTACTATAGTCATTGTGTCACTTCTCGTAAATTCGTATTTTTGGTTTAATCACTTCGATAAAACCGAATAATATGGAGCGCCATGAATTTCAAGCATTTGCATTATTTCTGGGTTGCGGCACGTGCTGGTGGAATCATGCGTGCAGGTGAGCAGTTACATACAACGCCGCAGACGCTGTCGGGCCAGATCAAGCTGCTGGAGGAACGGCTGGGTTGCCGGCTGTTTCGCAAGAGCGGTCGCCAGCTGGAGTTGACTGATGATGGCCGGGTGGCGCTGGGTTACGCCGACGACATCTTCACCTTGGGGGCCGAATTGGAGTCGGCCTTGCGCCAGCCGCGCAGCGGGCCGCGCGTGCTGGACTTCCGGGTCGGCGTGGCCGACTCGGTGGCCAAGTCGGTGGCCTACCGGCTGCTGGAGCCGGCCATGAGCATGGAGGTGCCGGTACGCCTGATCGGCAGCGAGGGCAAGTTCCCCGACCTGCTGGCGCAACTGGCGCTGCAACGGCTCGACCTGGTGATCGCCGACGAGCCGCTGACGCGCCGCATCAGCGTCAAGGCCTTCAACCATGCGCTGGGAACATCGCCCATGAGCTTCTTCTGTGCCCCGGCGCTGAAGCGCCAGTTGCAGGGCGAGTTCCCGCAGTGTCTGCACGGTGCGCCGATGCTGATCCAGGGCGCATCTTCCTCGGTGCGTCAGCAGCTCGACGGCTGGCTGGCGCGCCAACAGATCCAGCCGCGTGTCGTGGGCGAATTCGACGACGGCGCGCTGATGACGGCCTTCGGCCGCGAAGGGCGCGGCGTTTTCATGTCGCCCAGCGTGCTGGAAGCCGAGACGGTGGCGCACTATGGCGTGGAGGTCATCGGCCGCAGCGACGAGCTGGTGGAGGAGTTCTTCGCCGTCTCGGTGGAGCGGCGCATCAAGCACCCGGCCGTGGCAGCCATCACACAGGCAGCGCGCGGCCGGCTGTTCAGCGCTTGAAGAGGTTTTGCCGCCGGGCCACTCCCAGGCGAAACGCAACCCCAGGCCCCAGTGCAGCGCAGGGCAAGCCTGCGTGGGGGCAGAGAGCCACACGCAGTGGGCGAGCGTGGGGGTGTATTCAGAAACGTTCGTACGGCATCAGGTAGCGCCAGTGCCCTGCGGGCAGGCCGGCCAGCGGCAGGCGTCCGATGCGGATGCGCTTGACGGCCAGGATCGTCAGGCCGGCGGCAGAGCACATGTGCGCAATCTGGCCGGGCCAATAACCCTTGAGGGCAAAGCGCAGGCCGGTGACATCACCCGTCTGCCGGTTCACGCTGACCCGTGCCGGTGCCATGGCGCGGCCATCGACCACCGGGGCGCGGTTGAGTTGCTGCAGCGCCTGCGGTGAGACGGTGCCGCGCACATCGACCATGACCTCGTGCTCCACCAGTGCCCCATCCTCGACCAGCTTGCGTTTCACGCGCCAGTCCTGCGTGAAGACCAGCAGGCCGCTGGCTGCGGGCTCCAGCGGGGTGACGGCTTCCAGGCCGCGCAGGTGGCGTTGCAGTTGGCGGATGCCGGAGCGGTCGCTGCTGTCGCGCTGTTCCGGGCGCAGCAGGTCGATGGCGGCGCGGGCCTGCCCGGCAGCTGCCGTGGCGATGAAGTCCGGCGGTTTGTGCAGCACCAGGGTGACGGGCACCGGGGCCGCGGCCGGCTGGCGCCGTGCCGCCGGGTCGAGCTCGACGGTCTGGTCCAGCACGCGGAACTGGGGCACTTCCACCACCTCGCCGTTGACGCGCACCCAGCCGCCTTCGATGTAGAGCTCGGCCTCGCGGCGTGAGCAGCCGGCCAGTTCGGCCACGCGCCGGGCCAGGCGCATGCCGGCGGTGGAGGAAGAATCGGAGGAATCTGAAAAAGAGGGCATGGGGTCAATCGTTGCCGGGCGGCAGGGCGCGCAGGCGTTCCACGTGGGCCTGCAGCGAACGCTTGGCCACCGGCCAGATGCGCTCGGGCACATCGTCGTAGGCCAGCGCCACCCATTCGTCCATGGTGCCTTCGGGCAGGGCCTGCATCACGCGCAGGACCTTGGCCTCGCGCTGCAGGCGGTGCGCGCGCAATTGCGCAAGGGCCTGCCGCGCGGTGCCCAGCACGTGGCCATGCGCCGGCAGGATGAAATCAATGCTGTGCTCGGCACAGGCGTCATCGAGCGCGTCGAGCGAGTCGAGGTAGGCCGTCATGTCGCCGTCCGGCGGGTCGATCACCGTGGTGCTGCCGTTGAGGATGTGGTCGCCCGAGAACAGCAGGCCGTCTTCCAGCAGCGCCAGACACAGGTGGTTGGCGGCGTGGCCGGGGGTGTGGATCACCTGCAGGGTATGGGTGATTTCGGGCTCCAACCCTCGTGAAATAAGCGTCAATAGCTCCTGATGTTGTAGCGCCCGGTCGGGCGTGAAGTGGCTGGCGGCGCGTGCGGTGGGCGCCGAGGGCAGGCCCAGCACCGGCGGCACGCCATGGCCTTGGCCGGCGTTCAGGCACAGCGCCTGCAGCGGCCGGGCACCGGGCGCATGGTCGGCATGCGAGTGGGTGCAGACGATCAGGCGGATGTCGCCGCCGGCGGCGCGCCACAGGCGCTCCAGATGCTCGGGGTCGTTCGGGCCCGGGTCGATCACGATGTAGCCGGTGCGCGGGTCGCCCACCAGATAGCTGTTGGTGCCGGGGCCGGTCATCACGCCGGGGTTGGCGGCGGTCAGGCGCTGCACGTTCTTCAGCAGCGGCACCGGCTGCTCGTTCTGCCAGTCGAGGGGGTGCAGCATCTGGCCGTCGGGGCAGACCAGGGCCAGTTCGCCGAAGGGCGCATCACCTTCCATGTAGCGCGCTTCACGGCCTGCCAGCAGGCCGGCGCGCGGGCAGCTGGTCCACAGCGGCTCTTCCGTTTCGGCGCAGGCCCGCAGCACGGCGGCCACGTCCGGGAAGTGCAGCAACCGCTCCAGCGTGCGCACGGTGGGGAAGATCATGAAGAAGCTGCCTTCGCGGTGGCGCGCCAGCGCATCGGCTGGGCGCACCCACACCGGGTCGAACTGCTCGCGCTCGTCGGCCACCGGGGTCTGCTTGTGCGGCATGCGCGCCACCAGGAAAGGGACGTCGAAGCGGCGCGGCAGGTCGCGGTCGGTGATCCAGCGCGCCAGCACGAAGACCTCGTCGGCGGCCAGCGTCAAGCCCTGCGCCTGGCATTGCGGCAGCAGCGGTGCGTGGCGGTCGAGCCGGGCCAGGTCGCTGGCGTCAGCAGCTGTGCCGTCGGCGCGGCGCGCCAGCAGGATGCCGAGTTCCTCGAAGCTTTCGCGGATGGCGGCAATCGCCTGCGTCAGGTGTTCGTCGCGCTGACCGGGGCGGCAGCGTGCCAGCGCATGACTCTGCGCATCGGCCGTATCGATGCCGCCGCCGGGAAAGACGTAGGCGCCGGGCGCAAAGCTGGCGCTCAGCGAGCGGCGCGTCATCAGCACTTCCAAGCCCTGCGGGCCGTCGCGCAGCAGGAGCACGGTGGCGGCGTGCAAGGGGGTAACGGGTTCACGCTGGGCGTGCAGGAGCTGGTTCAGGCGCGGCATGGACTGCATTGTGCCGCCAAGCGGCCCCGACTGGCAGTCACGGCAGTGCGCCCAGGCGGGCTCTAGGCGTAAACCCGATTGGTAATTTCCGCTACGCACAGAGGGGCCGGCGCGCCGGATACTTCCAGCACAACACGACCCGAGGAGACTACATGACTCTGAAACGACACGCTTTGCGCACGCTGTGCGTCTTGGCCGCGGCCACTTCGCTGGCGGCTCCTCTGGGCGCCCTGGCCCAGGCCTGGCCGGGCAAGCAGCCGATCCGGCTGGTGGCGGTGTTTCCGCCTGGCGGTTCGGTCGATCAGGTCTCACGCCTGCTGGCACCCCATCTGCAGCAGGAATTGGGGCAGAACGTGATCGTCGAGAACAAGGGCGGCGCCTCGGGCTCCATCGGTGCTGCCGCCGTGGCGGCTGCACCGGCCGATGGCTACACCTTCGCCGCCGTGTTCGATACCCATGGCGTCAACCCGAGCCTGATTCCGAACCTGCCCTTTGATTCGCGAAAGGACCTGAGCACCGTCATCGTCATCGGCACCTCGCCCATGGTGCTGGCCACCCATGCCGCGTCCGAATTCAAGACCTTTGCCGACGTGGTGACGGCCGCCAGGCAGACCAAAGGCGCGAGTTTCGGCTCCATCGGCTCGGGCAGCCTCGGCCATCTGGCCATGGCGCTGCTGGGCAAGAACAACGGCCTGAACTTCACCCACATCCCCTACAAGGGCGGCGGTCCGCTGATGAATGACGCCGTGGCCGGCCATGTGCCGCTGGCGATCGGCTCGGTGTTCGTCGTCAAGCCGCACGTGGACAGCAAACGCATGCGCGCTTTGGCGGTCACCACCTCGAAGCGTGCACCGCAGCTGCCCGAGGTGCCGACGATTGCCGAGAGCGGCTTCGCCGGTTTCGAGGCACCGGCCTGGTGGGCCATCCTGGCGCCGGCCAAGACCCCGCCGGAGGTGGTGGCACGCATGAACGAGGCCATCAACAAGGTCATGAAGAACCCCGATGTGGCCAAGCGGCTCGAAGCCCAGGGCATCGACGTGGTCGGCGGCACGCCGCAGGCCGGGCAAGCCTTCATCGAGCGCCAGATGGACATCTGGGCCAAGGTGGTGAAAGACAACAACATCAAGCCGGATTGATGTCGCCCCCACGGTCGCTCACTGACGTGGAGCTCCCTGCCCCCGGCGCAGGCTTGCCCTGCCCTGCCCTGCGCTGTACTGGGGCCTGGGGCCGCGTTTCGCCTTGGGGCGGCCCGGCGGCGAAACCTGTTGCCAGGCGATAGCTTGGAAATCCTGGGAACGCCGTGGAACCGGCTCCGCCGGGCCACTGGCGTTGCCCCCTGCAAGGGGGGGTGGCGGAGCGCACATCGTGCGCGCAGCCTGGGGGTGAGCTAGTGCTCTGGTGTGATGCCCAGCGCCACCAGAAAGCGCGCCACCATGTTGTAGGTGGCGATGGCACTGGTCAGCTCCACGATCTGCGTCTCGTCGAAATGCTGACGCAGGGCGTCGAAGACGGCGTCGCTGACGTTCACGTCCAGCGTCATCTGCGCCGCGTAGCGAATCACCAGTTTCTCCACCTCGCCCAGGGACGGGTCGCCCGGAATGCCGCGCGGGTCGGCCTGGACGAACGCGTTGAGGGCGTCGAGCTGGGCCTGGGTGCCGCCGGCGGCCAGGAAGTCGGGCGCATGGTGGTGGTATTCGTAGTGTGCGCCGGTGAGCAGCGCCACGGTGCAGATGCCGAGTTCGCGCAAGCGGCGGCTGGTCGGCAGCTCGGTGCGCACGGCCTTGAGGTAGGTGTTCCAGCCACGCGCCAGCGGCTCGCTCCACAGCAGGGCGCGGTCGAGGTTGAGCAGGGCGCCGCCGCGGCGCGCCAGGATGGCCTCCACCAGATCCTGCGGTTGGGCTTTGCGTTCGGGGGTCCAGTCGGGCAGTCGCATGTCGGTTGTCTCGCGTTGGATGGAAGTAACAGGCTGTCAGTCCTCAAGGATAAGCGCAGAAATCAGCGGATAATTTGCTGCCATGCGAATCCGCTTTACCAAGATGCAGGGGGCCGGTAACGATTTCATCGTGCTGGACGAGACGCGCGGGCGGCTTGGTCTCACGACGGCCCAGTACCGCTGGCTGGCCGACCGCCACTTCGGCATCGGCGCCGACCAGATCCTGACCGTGCGGCCGGCACCCATGCCCGGCATCGACTTCGAGTACGTGATCCACAATGCCGACGGCGCCGAGGTCGAGCAGTGCGGCAACGGCGCGCGCTGCTTTGCACGTTACGTGCACGACCAGGGGCTGACCCCCAAAGACACGATCCGGGTGCAGACCCTGGGCGGCGTGATCGAGCCGCGCCTGCAGGCCGACGGCCGCGTGACGGTGGACATGGGGGCGCCGGTGTTCGAGCCGGCGCGCATTCCCTTCGACGCCACCGGCCTGACGCCCGAGCCCAGTGGTTCCTGGCAAAAATGGCCGCTGGACCTTGCTGCCAATGCGCAGGAGGCTACTGTTTTTGTGGCAACGGTGTCGATGGGTAACCCCCATGCGGTGCAGGTGGTGGCTGATGCGGAACACGCGCCGGTACTGATGCAGGGCCTGCTGATCGAGCACCATCCCCGCTTTCCGCGGCGCGTCAACGCCGGTTTCATGCAGGTGCTGGACCGCACGCACATCAAGCTGCGCGTCTGGGAGCGCGGCGCCGGCGAAACGCTGGCTTGCGGCACCGGTGCCTGCGCTGCCGTGGTGGCGGGCATCCGCCTCGGGCTGCTGGATGCGCGCGTCGACGTGCAGACCCGCGGCGGCGTGCTGACGATTGAATGGGCCGGTGTCAGCCATGACGGCGCTGCACCGGTGATGATGACGGGACCGGCCACCACGGTTTTCCAGGGCGAGATAGAACTACCAGAACTGACATGAGCAACCAACATCTGAACCCCGTGACCGAGGACGATATTGCCGACTACCTCGGCAACAACCCCGAGTTCTTCGAGCGCCACGCCGAGCTGCTGGCCGCTGTGCACCTGACCAGTCCGCACAGCAAGCGGGCGGTGAGTCTGCAGGAGCGCCAGGCCGAGATGCTGCGCGACAAGATCCGCATGCTCGAAGGCCGCATCATGGACATGATCCGCCACGGCAATGACAACCTGGCGCTGCTGGACAAGCTGCTGGTCTGGGCGCGTGACCTGTTCCTGACGCTGGACTTCACCAATCTGCCCGCCACCATCGCCACCTCGATCCAGTCGCAGTTCTCGGTGCCGCAGGTGGCCATCAAGGTCTGGGACGTGGCGCCGGAATTCGCCAGCGCGGCCTTCGCGCAGAACGTCAGCGAAGACGCCAAGGTGTTTGCCTCCTCGCTGCGCGAGCCCTTCTGCGGCGTCAACTCCGGCTTCGAGGCCGCTGGCTGGCTGGACGAGCCGGCGCAGGCTGCTTCGCTGGCGCTGCTGCCCCTGCGTGCCGCCGCCTCCGGCAACACGACGCCGGCCTTCGGCATGCTGGTGCTGGCCTCGCCCGATGCCCAGCGCTTCGTGAGCACCATGGGCACCGACTTCCTGGAGCGCATTGCCGAACTGGCCAGCGCGGCGCTCTCGCCGCTGAGGTAAACCGTGGCGTCGAGCCCTGTCCAGGCGGGTGGCGATGAGACGATGAGCGCCGCCGGGCCGTCCCAAGGTGCGAAACATGACGACGCGGGACGCGAGCGTCTCTTCGGCCCGTCCGACCCTGCGCAGGCAGGCCCGGAGCCACGGTCCTCAGCCCCCTCGGGGGGCAGCGAGGACACGGAAGTGCCGAGCGTGGGGGCCCTGATCGAGCGCTACCTGGAGCATGTCCGGGTCGAGAAACGGCTGGCGCAACGCACGGTCGAGCTCTATGCGCTCGACCTGCAGAAACTCAAGGACTTCGCGGCCCAGGTGCCGGTGGCGCTGACGGGCGTGCAGAGCCCCCACGTCCGCCGCTGGGTGGCACAGATGCACAGCGGTGGCCGCAGCGGCCGCGGTATTGCGCTCATCCTCTCGGGCTGGCGCGGCTTCTACGCCTGGCTCGGACGCGAGGGGCAGGTGACCAGCAACCCGGTGCAGGACGTGCGCTCACCGAAAGCGGCCAAGCCCTTGCCGAAAGCGCTTAGCGTCGATGATGCGGTGCAGTTGGCTGCGTTTCGCAATGAAGAGGCCGATCCCTGGCTGGAAGCGCGCGACGCCGCCATGGTGGAGTTGCTCTACAGCAGCGGCTTGCGTGTGGCCGAATTGACCGGGCTCGACGTGGCGGCCAGTGCGGCGGCGCGTGGCTGGATCGATCTGCCATCGGCAGAGGCCCATGTGCTGGGCAAAGGCAGCAAACGCCGCAGCGTTCCGGTGGGGCGCGAGGCGCTCACCGCACTCTCCAGGTGGTTGACCTTGCGTGCCCAACTGGGCGCGCCGGCGGACCAGCATGCACTCTTCATCGGCCGCAACGGCACACGCCTGACGGCGCAGTCGATCTGGCAGCGCCTCAAGCGCCGCAGCCAGCAGGCCGGGTTGGCCACGCCGGTGCACCCGCACATGCTGCGCCACTCCTTCGCCAGCCATGTGCTGCAGTCCAGCAGCGATCTGCGTGCGGTACAGGAGCTGCTGGGTCATGCCAACATCAGCACCACGCAGGTCTACACCCGGCTGGATTTTCAGCACCTGGCCAAGGCCTACGACGCGGCGCATCCGCGGGCACGCAGCAAGAGCCCGCCCAAGTCCTAGGACGCCGCGGCCAGGAGCATGGTGTCACGCCTGGCGGATTCCGATGGGTCCAGCCGGAATACCGCGACGGTGTTGACGAGATCTGCCGCCTGGTTCTTCAGGCTCGAAGCGGCTGCCGCAATTTCCTCCACCAGTGCCGCGTTCTGCTGCGTGGTCTGGTCCATCTGCGTCACGGCTTCGGCGATCTGGGCGACGCCAGCGCTTTGCTCTGAACTTGCGTTGCTGATCTCGCCCATGATGTCGGTCACCCGGCGAATGGAGGTCACCACCTCGGTCATGGTGCTGCCCGCCTGGTCCACCAGCGCGCTGCCCTGCTCGACGCGCTGCACGCTGTCGGTGATGAGGGTCTTGATTTCCTTGGCCGCTTCGGCGGAACGGCCAGCCAGGCTACGCACTTCCCCGGCCACCACGGCAAAGCCGCGGCCCTGTTCGCCGGCCCGTGCCGCCTCGACGGCGGCATTGAGTGCCAGGATATTGGTCTGGAAAGCGATGCCGTCGATCACGCTGATGATGTCGGCAATCTTGCGCGAGCTGTCATTGATGCCTTTCATGGTGTCGACCACCTGCGTGACGACCTCGCCGCCCTGAACGGCCACCGTGCTGGCGCGCTGCGCCAGCTGGTTGGCCTGGCGCGCGTTGTCGGCGTTCTGGCGGACGGTCGAGCCGAGCTCCTCCATGGAGGCGGAGGTTTCCTCCAGGGCGCTGGCCTGGCTCTCGGTGCGGGCGCTGAGATTGAGGTCGCCTTGGGCAATTTCAGCGCTGGCGGTGGCCACGCTTTCGGCGCCGGCGCGCACGCGGGCAACGACCTGGGCCAGGCCGGATTGCATGGCGTGCAGGGAGGCCAGCATCTGGCCGAGTTCATCGCGGCCGCTGACGGTGATGCGGGAACTGAGGTCGCCCTGGGCCACTTTGCCGGCAACCTCGGCGGCATGACGGATACCGCGGGCAATGACGTTGCTGAGCGTGCGGGCGATGAGCAGCCCCAGAATGATGGTGGCCAGCAGTGCGCCAAGATTGCCGTACATCACCTGCGCTTGCAGGGCGGTATTGGCGTCGCGGGCCTTGGCGGCGCCGTCCTGTGCGATCTGCGAGAGGGATTTGAGTTGCGCCATCATGGCTTCGAAGGTCTGCAGCGCCGGTCCCTTGAGGGTATCCAGGGCCTCCTCGTCACGGCGCTGGCCGGCCAGTTGCACGATCTCGGACTTCTGCGTCAGGTATTTCTTCCACTCGGCCGCGAATGCGTCATACAGCTTCTTGTCCTGGTCGCCTCGGATGAGCGCGGCATAGGCCTGCATCTCCTTGGCGACAGCGCCTTGCAACGTCTCCATTTCCTTGACCAGGGCCTTGCGTTCATCCTCGCCGAAGGTCAGCACATGCTGGAACTGGACGGCACGCAAGCGGCTGGCCTGGGTGCTGATGGAGCCGGTGTACAGGGTGCCGGGCAGCCACTGGTCGGCGATCTCGCTCGAGTTGTCGTTGAGTTCGCCGACACCGTAGACGGCGTACAGGGTCTGGGCGGCCGCCAGGCACAGCACCAGGATGAATCCCCCCATCAGCTTGGTGCCGATCTTGATGTCCGTCAGCTTCATAAAAAGTCTCCCCCTGAATTCGTATCGATCGGATCAGGTCACTCTAGCGGAATCCGCACCATCTGGAACCCCGGAAAAGCCCGACAATTCCAGCCATGAAAACCATAAGACTCAAAGAGGGCAAGGAGCGCTCACTCCTGCGTTGGCATCCATGGATCTTCGAATCCGCCATTGCCAAGGGCGGCGCCGATGCCGGCGAGACGGTGCGGGTGGAGTCCGCCAAGGGCGACTTTCTGGCCTGGGCCGCCTTCAGCCCGAGCTCCAAGATCCGGGCGCGGGCCTGGAGTTTTGATGATCAGCAGCGCATCGATGCTACTTTTTTGAGAGCGCTTATCGCAAATTCCATCCGGGCCAGGGCCCGATTCGATGTGCAAAGCGACGGCATCCGCCTGGTCCATGGCGAGGCCGACGGCCTGCCCGGCCTGATCGTGGACCGCTATGGCGACACGCTGGTGGCGCAGTTTCTCTCCTGCGGCGTCGAGCGCTGGAAGACGGTGCTGGCCGACGCCCTGCTGGCCGAGACCGGTCTGAGCAGACTGTATGAGCGCTCGGACGCCAGCGCCCGCGGCCTGGAGGGTCTGCCCGAGGTCACCGGCTGGTTGCGCGGCGAGGGTGAGACCGCACGGGTGCTGCGCGAGCACGACTGGCGACTCGGGCTGGACATTGCCACGGGCCACAAGACCGGCTTCTACCTGGACCAGCGCGACAGCCGCAAGAAATTTTCCGACTACACACGTCGCCTGCAGTTCCAGCGCGTGCTCAACTGCTATTGCTACACCGGCGGCTTCACGGTCGCCGCCCTGGCCGGCGGTGCGGCGCACGTCACCTCGATCGACTCTTCCGGTCCGGCCATTGAGCGCGCCGGTGCCAACGTGGCGCTCAACGGCTTCGATGCGGCACGTGCCAGCTTCATGGATGCCGACGTGAACGCTTCCCTGCGCCAGTTCGCGCAGGAAGGACGCAGCTTCGATGCCATCGTGCTCGACCCGCCGAAGTTCGCCCCCACCGTGGCACATGCCGAGCGCGCGGCCCGTGCCTACAAGGACATCAACCGGCTGGCCTTCAAGATTCTGGCGCCCGGCGGTGTGCTGTTCACCTATTCCTGTTCGGGCGGCATCAGCCCCGACCTGTTCCACAAGATCGTGGCCTCGGCCGGCACGGATGCCGGCGTGGATGGCTACATCCACGAACGCATGGGCGGCGCGCCGGATCACCCGATGACCATCAACTTCCCGGAAGGCGAGTACCTCAAGGGACTGGTGGTGATGCGGAAATAGGCGCACCCCCAGGCTGCGCAAAGGGCGTGTCGCTCAACGCCGTGGGGCCTTGTCCAGAGGCCAAGGCTCTTCGCCCTGTCCCAGCCTGCGCAGCAGGCTCAGAGCCGCAGGGCTCAGCCCCCTTGCCGGGGGCAACGCCAGTGGCCCGGCCTAGCCGGTTCCACGGCATTCCCCGGCTGAAGCATTCCGCTAAACTTCCTATCTATTCCCCACCTTCGACACCCCGCCGCTTACGCACCGCGCAAGTTGGCGGCCACTCCTTTCTGAGAGCGCATCCATGGCCCTGATCCCAGCAACCATCCTGACCGGCTTCCTTGGCTCCGGCAAAACCACCCTGCTCAAGCGCGTGCTGGAGGAGGCGCACGGCCAGAAGATTGCCGTGATCGAGAACGAATTCGGTGAAGAAAACATCGACAACGAGATCCTGGTGGCCGACACCAACGAGCAGATCATCCAGATGAGCAACGGCTGCATCTGCTGCTCGATCCGCGAAGACCTGCGCGCCACCTTGCAACTGCTGGCGGCCAAGAAGCGCAAGGGCCTGCTCGACTTCGAGCGTGTGGTGATCGAGACCACCGGTCTGGCCGACCCCGGCCCGGTGACGCAGACCTTCTTCATGGACGACGAGATCGCCGAGAGTTTCCTGCTGGATTCCGTCATCACGCTGGTGGACGCCAAGCATGCGGCGCAGCAGTTGAACGACCGGCAGGAAGCGCGCCGCCAGGTCGGCTTTGCCGACCAGATCTTCATCAGCAAGGCCGATCTGGTGTCGACCGAGGAACTCGAGGCCTTGCAGCACCGCCTCAAGCACATGAATCCGCGCGCGCCGCAGAAGGCGGTGCACTTCGGTGAGGTGGCGCTGAACGAGGTGTTCGATCTGCGCGGTTTCAACCTCAACGCCAAGCTGGAAATCGATCCGGACTTCCTCAAGGAGGAGGTCGAACACGATCACCACCATCATGAGCATGACCACGAACATGGTGAGCACTGCAACCACCCGTCGCACCAACATGCCCACGGCCACCATCACCACCACGACGACGATGTCAAGAGCTTCGTCTTCCGCTCCGAGCGCGCCTTCGATCCGGCCAAGCTGGAGGATTTTCTGGGCGCCATCGTCAATATCTACGGACCGCGCATGCTGCGCTACAAGGGCGTGCTCAACATGAAAGGCACCGACCGCAAGGTGATCTTCCAGGGGGTGCACCAGCTCATGGGCAGCGATCTTGGACCCCAGTGGGCCGAGGGTGAATCGCGCACCAGCAAGATGGTGTTCATCGGCATCGATCTGCCGCGCGACATCTTCCTGCAGGGGCTGGAGCAGAGCCTGGTTTGATCTGGGTCAGTCCGAGGTGGAGGACCCGGTAAAGGGCCTGTTCGCTGGAATGTCTCTGTTTCGCAACTGACGGTTTGGGCGAGGTGAAAACCTGTACACTCGCGCGCCAATGAAAAACTCTCAATTCGGTCTTTTGCCCGTCTGCATTGAGGGTATAACAGCAGGCACTCAGGTGAATACGCAGGCCAATTCTGCGAGGAGACAATAAAAGTGAAAGCCAAACCAGGAAAGGTGACCGTGTCTTCCAAAGCCAAACCCGTGACGGCCAAAGCCAAACCGGCCAGCAAGGCCAAGCCTGTGGTCAAAGCCAAGCCGGCCGCCAAGCCTGCAGCGAAGGCTTCCGTGAAGACCGCCAAACCTGGTGCCAAGAAGCCTGCGGCCAAACCGGTGGTCAAGACCGTTGCCAAGAAAGCAGCCGTCAAGCCCGCGGTCAAAGCCAAGGTGATCGCCAAGCCGGCCGCCAAACCTGCGGCCAAAAAAGCAGCGGCCAAGCCGGCGACCAAAGCCAAGGTGGTGGCCAAGCCGGCTGCCAAACCTGCGGCCAAGGCCGCCAGCAAGCCGGTCAAACCCGTCGCCAAGGCGGCCAAGCCCAGCGCCAAGGCGGCCAAGCCGGTGGTGGCAGCTGCCAAACCTGCTGTCAAGGCGACGGCCAAGGCCGTTGCACCCACCAAGCCCGTGCCAGCCGCCGTGGCCAAGCCCAGTGCACCCGCGGTGCCGGTGGCCGCCCCCCCGGCAGCGCCGGTGGCCAAGCGGGTTTCGTCCCGTCTGGCTCAACTGACCGTTCCTTCCATGGCGCAGTCGGTGGCCTCCACCGCCGCCAAATCCAGTTTCCTCCAGACCATGTCATCCACTCTGATTGCACCTCCTTTGCCTACGGCCATCAAAAAAGACCCCAAGCTCGCCAACAACTGGAAAACCAAATCGGCAGAAGAACTGACCGATGCCGAGTTGCTGGCCATGCCTGACAGCGAATACATGAACGACAAGCAGCTTGCTGCCTTCCGTTTGCGTCTGTCGACCCTCAAGCAGGACATCCTGAACAACGCCGGTGAGACCACCGAGCACCTGCGCGAAGACACGGTCGTCGTGCCCGATCCGGCGGACCGCGCCACCATCGAGGAAGAACACGCGCTGGAATTGCGCACGCGCGACCGTGAGCGCAAGCTGCTCAAGAAGATCGAGCAATCGATCGCGCGCATCGATGCCGGTGACTATGGCTACTGCGACGAAACCGGTGAGTCCATCGGTGTCGGCCGCCTGCTGGCGCGTCCCACGGCCACGCTGTCGCTCGAAGCGCAGCAGCGCCGCGAGCTCAAGCAGAAGATGTTCGGGGACTGAGCCCGGAGGTCGTTGCGGCGATCCCGTTCAGCCCAGACAAGAGAGACATGGCCAAAGGCGATTCCTCCCCTGGTTTGCTGTCCAAGGTGGCGAAGTTCGTGCGCAATCCCACGCGGGATTGGTCTGAACTCGACCAGAAGGAGGAGCCTGCTGCCGACAGTGGCTTCAGCAAGGAAGTGCTGCGGCAGATGATCGAGCGCAAGCGGCAGAACGATTTCGTGCGCAAGCGCGAGTTCGACTATCTGCGCAAGCTGCGCCGGCGTGAATCACGCAACGGCCCGGATCAGGCGGGCCGCCCTTCGTTCTTCCAGAGCAGCCTGCCCACCAACCCAGATGAGCGCGCCATGACGCTCAAGAAGATCGATGAGATCGAGGCGCAGATGTCGCGCCAGTGGTGGCAGGGCAAGCAGGATGACGGTGCCGCCCGCGCAGCCGGTTTCCCGATCACGTCCAAGCCGGTGCTCGGACCCGAGGCGGGACCGACCGAACCCATGGCGCATGAAGGGGACAGCAAGTTTGCTTCGACCCAGTCTTCGGCCTTGCAGACCGGGTCCAACTGGTTTGAGGTGCCGGAAGAGTATGCGCTGACACGTCAGGATCCGGCCGAATCCGGGTATGCGCCCTTGCAGCCCTCTCTGCGTCAGCCCTTTGCGTCCACCAAGGCCGCCAGCGTGATGGGGGCTGGCTTTGCCAACTCTCGCCAGTCGACGTCCGACTTGCTGGATAACCTGACCGATCCCGATCTGGAGGAGGCGGCCATCCGCTATGCCAATGGCGACAGCGCCGGCGCCGAAGCCGGCTTGCTGGCCGCCTTGCAGGGGGACAATCTGCGCCCCGAACTGGCGCAGGTCTGGATGTCGGCCCTGTTCGATCTGTATCGGGCCACCGGCCAGCAGGCCCGCTTCGACAACGTTGCCCTCGACTTTGCCAAGCGCTTCGGGCGTTCACCACCCGCCTGGTTCTCCATTCCGGATCTGCTGGAACGCAAACCGGTATCGCGGGTCGTTCGGGGAGGCATGGCGCCCACGCATGACCTGGTCTGGACCAGTCCGTCCGAGTTGAGAGCCGCGGCCCTGACCCAACTGCAAACCATCACGCCGGGTGACAGCGCTTCCTGGGTGCTGGATTGGCAGGCGTTGAAAACGATTGCACCCGATGCCGTGGCGGCCCTGGCGCAGCTGTTCGTCACCTGGTGCAACACACCGGTGCAGCTGGTTTTTCGCGGACATGAGAGTCTGGATCGAGCCCTCAAGGCGCTCACGCCTTCGGGGGACCGGCGGGCCGATCCCCTGGGCTGGCAGCTGCGCATGGACGCCTTGCGTGTCATGCGCCTGCAGGACGAGTTTGAACTGGTGGCACTCGATTACTGCGTGACCTTCGAGGTTTCTCCGCCTTCCTGGCAAGAGGCGCTTTGCGGTTGCGAGTTCGAGGGGCTTGCCGCCCGTGGGGCGGGTGCGGCTGCCGAGCCGCATGACGCGGTGGCCAGCCAGGAGGAGACGGATGCCGGCGCCGTCGAACTGGCCGGCGAGATCGTGGGGGATGCCTCCGATCTGCTGGCCCGGCTCGAAGCCGGCATGGAGGGCGCCAAACGCCTGGTGATCTCCTGCGCCCGTCTCATTCGGGTTGATTTCTCGGCCGCCGGCAGCATATTGAACTGGGTTGCGGCTCAGGAGACGCAGGGGCGCCAAGTGCATTTCCACGATGTGAACCGCATCGTGGCCGCCTTTTTCCGGGTCATCGGCATCAACGAGCATGCCCGGATCGTGCCCCGCAGTACCTGACGCACGCACTTCACTTGGCCATGGCTGGCGCGTCGCCCCGTGAACACCTTTGAATTTTTGGAAAACAGCATGGAACAATTTCACGGCACCACCATCATCAGCGTGCGGCGCCAGACGTAGGATGGATTCGACGCCACTGACGTGGATGCCCGGCTGGATGGCTTGAGCCGTAACGAGGACCTCTTCCGTTACATTTTGTGAGTGATTTCCTGGAGGCGGCCAGTCCTTCAAGCATCACATTCATATCACTGGCTAAGTGCTTAATTTAGAACGATTTTTATCCTTGATATTTCTCTGAAAACCGTTCTAAGTCCTTGATTTCATTGAAAATTTTCTTGTAATCCCTCTTGCGGCGAACTATTTTGCTGCTACAGTGCAAAAAAGTGGAATTAAGTGGTGAAAAGTGCCTTTGTGCTTTTCACCTCCTGGCTTTTCTGTCCGAGAGGGGTTTGCTGTCGTGTTTCAAGGTGCTTCGTCACTCAGTCTGGATGCCAAGGGCCGCCTGTCGGTGCCGACGCGGCACCGTGACGTGCTGAGCGCCACCGCGGCCGGCCAGCTGACCATCACCAAGCATCCGCACGGCTGCCTCATGGTCTTCCCGCGCCCGGAATGGGAGAAGTTCCGCGAGCGCATTGCGGCGTTGCCGATGGCGGCCCAGTGGTGGAAGCGCATCTTCCTTGGCAATGCCATGGATGTGGAGATGGATGCCACCGGCCGTGTGCTGGTCTCGCCTGAATTGCGTGCCGCCGCCGGCATTGCCAAGGACGCCATCTTGCTGGGCATGGGCAACCACTTCGAGCTCTGGGACCAGGCCACCTACGACGCGCAGGAGGCCCAGGCCATGCAGGGCGAGATGCCCGATGTCTTCAAGGACTTCTCCTTCTGAAGGTTGACGGTGGAAAACTCCGCATGGACACACACCACCGTCTTGTTGAACGAAGCCATCGAAGCCTTATTCAACAAGCCGGCCGCGCAGGCGGACGGGCCGGACCCGGCCGATGGCACCTACGTCGACGCCACCTTCGGCCGTGGCGGGCACTCGCGCCTCATCCTCTCCAGGCTCTCGCCCAAGGGGCGGCTGATCGCCTTCGACAAGGATCCGATGGCCATCGCCGAGGCGCAGCGCATCGCCGACCCGCGCTTTGCCATCCGCCACCAGGGCTTTCGCCATCTGGGCGAACTGCCGCCGGCCAGCGCGGCCGGCGTGCTGATGGATCTGGGCGTGAGTTCGCCACAGATCGACAACCCCGAGCGGGGATTCAGTTTTCGATTCGAAGGGCCGCTGGACATGCGCATGGACACCACGCGCGGTCAGAGCGTGGCCGAGTGGCTCGAAAGTGCCGAAACCAGACAGATCGCGGAGGTGATACGTGACTATGGTGAAGAACGGTTTGCTGGGCAAATTGCAAAGGCGATTGTTGCTCGCCGACAGGAACGGGGCCCAATTTCAACCACCACCGAGCTGGCCCAGCTCGTGGCTGACACGGTCAAAACCCGCGAGCCGGGCCAGAACCCTGCAACGCGCACATTTCAGGCTCTTCGGATTTTCATCAACGCCGAGCTTGAAGAGTTGCAAGCGGCACTAGAGGCGAGCCTGGATGTCTTGGAGCCCGGAGGTCGGTTGGTGGTGATCAGTTTCCATTCGCTGGAAGACCGCATCGTCAAGCAGTTCATCGCGCAGCATTCGCGCGAGGTGTATGACCGCCGCGTGCCGTTTGCCGAGCCGAAGCCCATGAAGCTCAAGGCGTTGGACCGCATCAAGCCGGGCGCGCCGGAAGTGGCTGCCAACCCGCGCGCGCGCAGCGCCATCATGCGCGTGGCCGAGAGGACAACGGCATGACCCGGCTGAACCTCGTGCTGCTGCTCGCCGTGCTGGCCAGTGCCTTGTACCTGGTCAACGTGCAGTACGCGTCGCGCCGGCTGTACACGGAAATTGACCGTGCCAAGCTCGATGCGCGCCGGATCGAAACCGAGCGCGAACAGTTGCAGATCGAGAAACGGGCGCAGGCCACGCCGTTGCGGGTCGACAAGCTGGCGCGCGAACAGCTGCAGATGCGCGTGACCACGCCGGCCATCACACACTACGTCACTTATGCGGCACCCGCGGCCGAGGCTGCCGAGTCTGTACGCCGGCCGCAAGCGCAGGGGCGCGTGCAATGAGCCGCAGCATTCTCTACACCTCCAGCCCGCTGCTGGCCAGCCGTACACCGGTGTGGCGCAGCAAGTTCATCGTGGCGGCGCTGGCCCTGGCTTTTGGCGGGTTGGCGGCGCGCGCTGCCTATGTACAGGTGGTGGGGAATGATTTCTTCCAGCGCCAGGGCGAGGTGCGTTTTGCGCGCACGCTGGAGCTGCCGGCCCACCGTGGTCGTATCCTGGACCGCAATGGCCTGCTGTTGGCCTCCAACGTGGTGGCGCCGAGCATCTGGGCCATTCCCGAGGACGTTGAACGCGATGACGCCGAGGTGAAGGCCAAGCTGCGCCGGCTGGCGCAGCTGCTGGGTGTGCCGCAGGCCGAGCTGAACAAGAAGCTGGAGGACGAGGACAAGACCTTCGTCTGGCTCAAGCGTCAGGTGGACGAACCGGTGGCGCAGCAGATTGCGGCCCTGAACATCAAGGGCATCTACCTGCGCAAGGAATACAAGCGCAAATACCCGGAGGGCGAGGCGGCCGCGCATGTAGTCGGCTTTGCCAATGTCGAGAACCACGGCCAGGAAGGCGTGGAACTGGCCTTTGACAAGTCGCTCGCCGGCCGGGCCGGCTCGCGGCGTGTCATCAAGGACCGGCTCGGGCGTGTGGTGGAGGATGTGGGCGAGCAGGTGCCGCCGGTCGACGGCCGTGACATTCAGCTGTCGATTGACAGCAAGGTGCAGTTCTTCGCCTACCAGAAGCTCAAATCCGCGGTGCTGGAGAACAAGGCCAAGGCCGGCAGCGTGGTGGTGCTCGACTCCGTGACCGGCGAGGTGCTGGCGCTGGCCAACTACCCGAGCTACGTGCCGGACAAGCGCCAGAACCTGACGGGCGCCCAACTGCGCAACATCGCCCTGACCGACGTGTTCGAACCGGGCTCGACCATGAAGCCGTTCACCGTTGGCTTGGCGCTGGAAAGCGGGCGCGTCAAGCCGTCCACCCAGATCCAGACCGCGCCCGGCCGTATCCAGATCACCGGCTCCACGATCTCTGACGCCCACCCGCATGGCGTGCTGACGGTGGAAGAGGTGATCCAGAAGTCGAGCAACGTGGGTACAGTCAAGCTGGCCATGCAGATGCAGCCGCGCGAAATGTGGGAGATCTTTTCGGCCGCCGGTTTCGGGCAGAAGCCGCAACTCAGTTTCCCCGGTGTGGTTTCGGGCCGTCTGCGTCCCTACAAGACCTGGCGGCCGGTCGAGCAGGCCACCATGTCCTACGGCTACGGCCTGTCGGCCTCGCTGTTCCAGATGGCACGCTCCTACACGGTGTTCGCGCACGACGGCCAGATCATTCCGTCCACCCTTCTCAAGAGCAGCGAATCCGTGGTGGGCGTGCAGGTGCTGTCGCCGCAGACGGCGGCACAGATCCGCAAGATGCTGCAGATGGCGGCCGGCCCTGGCGGCACCGGGCCGAAGGCGCAGACCATCGGCTACTCGGTGGGCGGCAAGTCGGGCACGGCGCACAAGCAGATCGGGCGCAGCTATGCCAGCAACAAATACCGCGCCTGGTTCACCGGCATGGCGCCGATCGAAAAACCGCGCATCGTCGTGGCGGTCATGATCGACGAGCCGAGCGCGGGCCAGTACTATGGCGGCGCCGTGGCCGCACCGGTGTTCAGCGAGGTGGTGCAGCAGACCCTGCGCATGATGGGCGTGCAGCCCGACATGGCCGTCAAGCCGCAGATCGTGGCGCAGGCGGTGGAGGAGAGCTTCTGATGATCGAGCTCCAAACACCCGCCCAGGCTGCGCAATGGCTGCGGACCCAGGTCGCCGGCACGTTGCAGACCGACAGCCGCAAGGTACGTGCGGGGGATGGCTTCATCGCCTGGCCGGGTGCTGCCACCGACGGTCGCCAGTACGTGGCCGGCGCGCTGGCACAGGGCGCGGCGGCCTGTCTGGTGGAGCAGGCCGGGGTCGACGGCTACACGTTCGAGAGCGAGCGCGTGGCCGCCTACGCCGGTCTCAAGGCGGCCAGCGGGCCGATCGCTGCGGCCTACTACGAGCAACCTTCGCAACAACTGGAGGTGCTGGCGGTAACCGGCACCAACGGCAAGACCTCGACCAGCTGGTGGCTGGCGCAGGCCTTGTCATCACTCCAGCCGCCCGTCGCCTGCGGTCTGGTGGGCACGCTGGGCATCGGCCGTGCGCCGCTGCCGGGTGCCGACGGCGGCACAGCGCAGGTGGTGAGCACCGGCCTGACCACACCCGACCCGGTGCTGCTGCAGCAGACCTTGCGCCGCTTTGTCGGCGAGGGGCTGCAGGCCTGTGCGATCGAGGCCTCGTCCATCGGCATCGAGGAGCGGCGCCTGGACGGCACACAGATCCGCACCGCGGTCTTTACCAATTTCACGCAGGACCATCTCGACTACCACGGCAGCATGGTGGCCTACTGGCAGGCCAAGGCGGCGCTGTTCGACTGGCCGGGCCTGCGCGCCGCGGTGGTCAACATCGACGACGAGAAAGGCGCCGGACTGGCGGAGCAGCTGGCGGGCCGCTCACTCGACCTGTGGACCTTGTCGTGCAAGGAGCCGGCCCGGCTGTACGCGCGCGACATCTGTTTCGAGGGCCAAGGCCTGCGCTTTACCGTCTGCGAGGGCGAGACGCAGCAAGAACTGGCCACGCACCTGATCGGGCACTACAACGTCGCCAATCTGCTGGGTGTCATCGGGACCCTGCGTTCGCTCGGCGTTCCGCTCGCCGCCGCGGTGGACGCTTGCCGCGATCTGCACCCGGTGCCGGGCAGGATGGAATGCCTGGGGAGTGCCGGCCAACCACTGGCGGTGGTGGACTATGCGCACACACCCGATGCGCTGGCCCAGGTGCTGCTGGCACTGCGACCTTTGGCGGCACAACGCGGCGGCCGGCTCTGGTGTGTCTTCGGTTGCGGTGGCGACCGCGATCCGCTCAAGCGCCCGCTCATGGGGGCCGTCGCCGGCCAGCATGCCGACCAGGTGGTGCTGACCAGCGACAACCCACGCAGCGAAAAACCGGAAGCCATCATCAGCCAGATATTGCTGGGCCTGGAAGGCCATGAGGCCGTGAGCGTGCAGCGCGACCGCGCGCTGGCGATTGTCCGGACGCTGCAGCAGGCGGACGCGCGAGACGTGGTGCTGGTGGCCGGCAAGGGGCATGAGGATTACCAGGAGGCGGCCGGCCTGCGCGCGCCGTTTTCCGACCGCGCTGAAGTGGACAAGGCGCTGCAGGCCCGTGCTGCGCAGGTGGAGGGAGTACACCCATGAACGCCATGATGACCCTGCAACAGGCAGCACAGTGGATGGCGGGCGCGCGACTCGTGGGCGACGGCAGCGTGGCGGTACAGCGCGTGCACACCGACACCCGTACCTTGCAGGATGGCGATCTGTTCGTTGCGCTCAAGGGCGAACGTTTCGATGCCAACGATTTTCTGGTCGAGGCCCGGACCAAGGGCGCCGTGGCAGCGATCTGCAACGATGAAGCGAAGCTACGTGCCGCCGGACTGCCAGGCCTGGTGGTGAGCGACAGCAAGCTGGCGCTGGGGCAACTGGCCGCTGGCTGGCGCGCCCAGTTCAAGCTGCCGCTGATTGCGGTGACCGGCAGCAACGGCAAGACCACGGTGACGCAGATGGTCGCTGCCATCCTGCGCGCCTGGCGGCCGCAGACCATGCTGGCCACTGAAGGCAACCTCAACAACGAGATCGGCGTGCCGCTCACCGTGCTGCGCCTGCGCGCCGGCCACGAGCTGGCGGTGGTCGAGCTCGGCATGAACCACCCGGGCGAAATTGCCGTGCTGGCGGGTATTGCGCAACCGACGGTGGCGCTGGTCAACAACGCACAGCGCGAGCACCAGGAGTTCATGGCCACCATCGAAGCGGTGGCGCGCGAGAACGGTGCCGTGATCGAGGCACTGGCCGCCAGCGGCACGGCGATTTTCCCGGCGGACGACGCCTACAGTGCGCTGTGGCATGGCCTGGCGGGCATGCGGCCGCAGCTGACCTTTGCCGTCACGCCTGATGCCGAGGCGGCCGACCTGAGCTGCGCTGCGCCGCAATGGGTGAACAATGCCTGGCAGATCCGGGCGCATACGCCGGCGGGCCCGTTGACCTATACCCTGCACGTGGCCGGCCTGCACAACGTCAAGAACTCGCTGGCGGCGGCGGCCTGCGCGCTGGCCGCCGGTGTGCCGCTGGCCGAGATCGCGCGCGGGCTGGAAGCCTTCGAGCCGGTCAAGGGCCGTTCGCGTGCACTGGCTGTCGAACTGGTCGGCCGTACGCTCACGGTGGTGGACGACAGTTACAACGCCAACCCCGATTCGGTGCGCGCTGCCGTCGACATACTGGCCGGCCTGCCGGGGCCGCGCCTGCTGGTGCTGGGCGACATGGGCGAGGTAGGTACGGAAGGCCCACGCTTCCATGCCGAAGTCGGTGCCTATGCGCGCGAGCGTGGCATCGAGATGCTGTTCGCACTCGGTGAGCAGGCCGCCGTGGCGGTCCAGCATTTCACGCAGCCGACAGTCCAGGGCGGTTGTCATTTCACGGATATCGAGACGCTGAACACTGCCGTGCTCAGCACGTTGCCCGATCTGCGCAGCGTGCTGGTGAAAGGCTCGCGTTTCATGCGCATGGAGCGCGTGGTGCAGGCCATCACGGCGCGTGCGCAACAGAACAAGGAAGAATCCCATGCTGCTTAGCCTGGCCCAGTGGCTGCAAACCCTGTCACCTGAATTCGGATTTTTCCGGGTGTTTCAGTACCTGACCTTCCGCGCCGTCATGGCGGCGCTCACTGCGCTGCTGATGGGGCTGGTGGCGGGTCCCTATGTGATCCGTCGTCTGGCCGAACTGAAAATCGGCCAGCCGGTGCGCGGCTACGGCATGGAGACACACCTGTCCAAGAGCGGCACGCCCACCATGGGCGGCGTGCTGATCCTGCTGTCGATTGCCGTCTCCACGCTGCTGTGGTTCGATCTTTCCAATCGCTTCGTCTGGATCGTGCTGCTGGTCACGCTCGGCTTTGGCGCCATCGGCTGGGTCGATGACTGGCGCAAGGTGGTCAACAAGGACCCCGAGGGCATGCGTTCGCGCGAGAAATACTTCTGGCAGTCGCTCATCGGCCTGATTGCCGCGCTCTACCTGGTGTTCAGCATTTCCGAGAGCAGCAACCTGCGTGTGCTGGAGCTCTTCATCACCTGGGTGCGTTCCGGCTTCGACGTCAACCTGCCGCCCAAGGCCGGCCTGTTGCTGCCCTTCATCAAGGAAGTGAGCTACCCGCTGGGTGTGTTCGGCTTCGTCATCATGACTTACCTGGTCATCGTCGGCGCCAGCAACGCCGTCAACCTGACGGACGGCCTGGACGGCCTGGCCATCATGCCGGTGGTCATGGTCGGCTCGGCGCTGGGCGTGTTCGCCTACGTCACCGGCAGTGCGGTCTATTCCAAGTACCTGTTCTTCCCCTACATCCCGGGCTCGGGCGAACTGCTGATCTTCTGCGCTGCCATGGCCGGCGCCGGCCTGGCCTTCCTCTGGTTCAACGCCCACCCGGCGCAGGTCTTCATGGGCGATGTCGGCGCGCTGGCGCTGGGCGGCGCGCTTGGCACGATTGCAGTGATCGTGCGGCAGGAAATCGTGCTGGCCATCATGGGCGGCATCTTCGTGGTGGAAGCCTTGTCCGTGATGCTGCAGGTCACGTACTTCAAGTACACGAAGAGGAAATACGGCGAGGGCCGGCGCATCCTGAAGATGGCGCCCTTGCACCATCATTTTGAAAAGAGCGGCTGGAAGGAGACCCAGGTGGTGGTGCGCTTCTGGATCATCACCATGCTGCTGTGCCTGATCGGTCTGTCGACCCTGAAATTGCGATGAATCCGAACGAGCCCCTCAGCCCCAGTGATGTGCCTGCACCGCCTCAGGAGGAGGTGACGCCGGTGCGCGTGCCAGAGCTGGAGACGGATGTGCCTGAGGCTGAGGCTGAATGGTCTGTGCCGGCATTGCCCGCGGAGCCTGCATTGCCGCCTCCTGCGACAGAAGCGGTCCCGGTACCCGTTGAGGCCGCCGCCAGCACGAAAGCGGCACGAGCGCTGCCAGAAACTCTCACGGCCGCACGCGATGCGGCGGCCTTTGTGGCGCAACTGTTTGCCGAGGTGAGTGCGGCTGAGCCCGCTGCTCCGGCCACGCCGGTGGAAGGGCTGCAACCGCCATCGGAAGAAAGCGTGCCTGGCGAGGATGCGGAAACGCCGGCGATCACCGAACCCGCTGGCGAGGTGGCGCCGTCGCCGTTGCAGAACCAGCCGGTGCTCATTCTCGGGTTGGGGGCTTCGGGGCTGGCCATGGTCCGCTGGTGTGCGCGCCTGGGTGCGCGCGTGACGGTGGCGGACACCCGCGAGGCGCCGCCGCAACTGGCGGCCCTGCGCGGCGAGTTGCCCGAGGTGGCCTTCCGCAGCGGTGCGTTCGACGCGGCATTGACCGAAGGCAGCGACTTCCGCGCCGTCTTCAAGAGTCCGGGACTGAGCCCTGCCAGCGTGGCACCGCTCTGGCAGGCGGCGCAGGCCATCGGCCTGTGGGTGGGCGGCGAGCTCGACCTGTTCGCGCGTGCGCTGCGCGACCTGCAGGCCGAGCGCGGCTATGTCCCCAAGGTGCTGGCGATCACCGGGACCAATGGCAAGACGACCACGACCTCGCTCACCGGCCAGCTGGTGGCCCATGCGGGCAAGAGCGTGGCGGTGGCCGGCAATATCGGCCCCAGTCTGCTGGACACGCTGGCCCAACACCTCGATGCGGGCACGCTGCCCGAGGTCTGGGTGCTTGAACTGTCGAGCTTCCAGCTCGACGGCGTGCAGGGCTTCGAACCCACGGCGGCCGTGGTGTTGAACCTGACGCAGGACCATCTGGACTGGCACGGCAGCATGGCGGCCTATGGCGCGGCCAAGGCGCACATCTTCGGCGAACGCGGCCTGCTGGTACTCAACCGCGACGACCCGGCGGTGATGGCGATGCTGAGCGTCGTCGGGCCGTCCCAAGGCGCGAAAGCCCCCGCGGGGGGCAGAGCAGCACACGCAGTGGCAAGCGTGGGGGCAGAAAAGACGCAGCCGGTGCGCGTCAAGCTGCAGAAGCCGCAGTGGCGCGAGTACGTGAGCTTCGGGCTCGAGATGCCGCAGCGCCCGGGCGACTTCGGCATCGAGATCGTCAATGGCATGGCCTGGCTGGTGCGTGCCATGGAAGCCGATGAAACGCAGAAGCGCAAGCGCGGTGAAGAGGTGGAGCTGTTCATCCAGCGCCTGATGCCGGCCGATGCCCTGCGCATCCGTGGGCGCCACAACGCCACCAATGCCCTGGCCGCCCTGGCACTGGCCCAGGCGGCAGGCTGCAGTCTGGCTTCCATGCTTTATGGCCTGCGCGAATACCGCGGTGAACCGCACCGTGTGGAGCCGGTGGCCATCGTGAACGGGGTCGAGTACTTCGACGACAGCAAGGGCACCAATGTCGGCGCCACCGTGGCAGCCCTCACCGGGCTGGGCGCGGAACGGAAAATCGTCGTCATCCTGGGCGGCGACGGCAAGGGGCAGGACTTCGCGCCGCTGGCGGCTCCCGTGGCGCGTTATGTGCGCGCCGTGGTCTTGATCGGTCGCGACGCACCGGCCATCCGCGCCGCGATCGAAAACAGCGGCGTGCCGTTGCTGGATGCCGGTTCGATGAAAGAAGCGGTGCAATGGGCGACCCAGCGCGCCCACGCCGGCGATGCGGTGCTGATGTCGCCGGCCTGCGCCAGCTTCGACATGTTCGACAACTACGAGCACCGGGCCCGCGTTTTCGTGGACGCGGTGCAGGCGCTGGCACAGGATGCCGGTGTGGCCGAAGGGGGCATGGCATGAACACCCTGGCGCAACGCTTCACCGGCTGGCTGGGCGGCATGACGCGCCCGGGCACGGACGCGTTGCCCGTGCGTCTGGGCGGCATGCGCGGTGCGGCCGGCAATGGTGCGCCGGTGCGCATGGCCGGCTTTGACCAGGCGTTGGTCTGGGTCACCGTGGCGCTGCTGGTCTGGGGGCTGGTGATGGTGTACTCGGCCTCGATCGCCATGCCGGACAACCCGAAGTTCGCGCGCTATGCCCATACCCATTTCCTGACCCGTCACATGCTGTCACTGGTGGTGGCGTTTGTCGCCGCATTGATTGCCTTTCAGGTACCGGTGGAAACCTGGGAGAAGCTGGCGCCCTGGCTGTTCGTGGTCTCGCTGGTGCTGCTGATCGCGGTGCTGATCCCCGGCATCGGCAAGGGTGTCAACGGTGCGCGGCGCTGGATTGCGCTGGGCATCATGAACTTCCAGCCTTCGGAGCTGGCCAAGTTTGCCGTGCTGCTGTATGCGGCCGATTACATGGTGCGCAAGATGGATGTGAAGGAGCGTTTCTTCCGCGCCGTGCTGCCCATGGGCGTGGCGGTGGCGGTGGTCGGCCTGTTGCTGCTGGCCGAGCCCGATATGGGCGCCTTCATGGTGATCGCCGTCATCGCCATGGGCATTCTCTTCCTCGGCGGCGTCAACGCGCGCATGTTCTTCCTGATTGCCGCCATTCTGGTGGTGGCCTTCAGCATGATGATTGCCTTCAGCGAATGGCGGCGTGAGCGCATCTTTGCCTACCTCGATCCGTGGGACGAGAAGCACGCGCTGGGCAAAGGCTACCAGCTGTCGCACTCGCTGATCGCCATTGGTCGCGGTGAGATCTTCGGTGTCGGCCTCGGTGGCAGCGTGGAAAAGCTGCACTGGCTGCCGGAGGCGCATACCGACTTCCTGCTGGCCGTCATCGGCGAGGAGTTCGGCCTGATCGGCGTGCTCACCGCCATCGGCCTGTTCCTCTGGATGACGCGCCGCATCATGCACATCGGCCGCCAGGCCATCGCACTGGACCGCGTCTTCGCCGGTCTGGTGGCGCAGGGGGTTGGCATCTGGATGGGCTTCCAGGCCTTCATCAACATGGGCGTGAACCTGGGCGCCCTGCCGACCAAGGGCCTGACCCTGCCGCTGATGAGCTACGGCGGCTCGGCCATCCTGATGAACCTGGTGGCCATCGCCGTGGTGCTGCGGATTGACTATGAAAACAGACAACTCATGCACGGAGGCCGGGTATGAGTTGGCTGTTTCAACAAAATAGGCTTTGCGCGCAGCGCAACATGGCGCGGCACGCGGCATGGCTCATGCACGGAGGCCGGGTATGAGCAAGTGTGCTCTGGTCATGGCGGGCGGCACGGGCGGGCACATCTTCCCGGGCCTGGCCGTGGCCGAGGCCTTGCGCGCCCTGGGCTGGCGCGTGCACTGGTTGGGCAATGCCAGCGGCATGGAAGCCACCTTGGTGCCGCCGCGCGGCTTCCCGTTCGAGACGATTGACTTCTCCGGCGTGCGCGGCAAGGGTTTTGTCACGCTGGCCTTGCTGCCGCTGCGATTGCTCAAAGCCTTCTGGCAGAGCATCCGGGTGCTGCGCCGCGTGCAGCCCGACGTGGTGGTGGGCCTGGGCGGCTACATCACCTTTCCGGCCGGCATGATGAGCGTGCTGTTGGGCAAACCGCTGGTGCTGCACGAGCAGAACTCGGTGGCCGGCATGGCCAACAGGGTGCTGGCCGGTGTGGCGGATCGCGTTTTCACGGCGTTCCCCGGCGCGATCAAGAAAGCCGCCTGGGTCGGCAACCCGTTGCGCGAGGCATTCCTGACACAAGCTGAACCGGCCACGCGTCTGGCCGGTCGCACCGGTCCGTTGCGCGTGCTGGTGGTGGGCGGTAGCCTGGGTGCCAAGGCGCTCAACGACACGGTGCCGAAGGCCCTGGCGCTGATCCCGGCTGCAGCACGGCCGCAGGTCATCCACCAGAGCGGCGCCAAGCAGATCGACGCGCTGCGCGCCAATTACGCCGCCGCCGGCGTGCAGGCCGAACTGACACCCTTCATCGATGACACCGCGCAGGCCTTTGCCGAGGCCGATCTCATCGTCTGCCGCGCCGGTGCCAGTACCGTGACCGAGATCGCCGCCGTTGGCGCTGCGGCACTGTTTGTGCCTTTCCCTGCGGCGGTGGACGATCACCAGACCGCCAACGCACGTTTCCTGGTTGACCAGGGCGCTGGCCAGTTGCTGCCGCAACATGACATGACACCTGAAAGATTGGCTGAATTGCTACAAAAAACAGAGCGATCCGCGCTGATTTCACAGGGCGTAAAGGCCAAAAAGCTTGCCAAAACCGACGCTGTCGCCCGAGTGGTGGCGGCGTGTGAGGAGTTGAGCCGATGAAGCACGCCATCAAACACATCCACTTCATCGGGATCGGCGGCTCTGGCATGTCCGGCATCGCCGAGGTGCTGTGCAATCTCGGCTACCAGATCTCCGGCTCCGACCTGGCCGACAGTGCCACGCTCAAGCGCCTGGCCTCGCTCGGCATCAAGACCTTCGTCGGTCATGCGACGGCCCACATTGCCGGCGCCGACGCCGTGGTGACGTCCACCGCCGTGCAGGGCGACAACCCGGAGGTGCTGGCGGCACGCGAGAAGCGCATCCCAATCGTGCCGCGCGCCGTCATGCTGGCCGAGCTGATGCGCCTGAAGCAGGGCATTGCCATCGCCGGCACGCACGGCAAGACCACCACCACCAGCCTGGTGGCCAGCGTGCTGGCCGAAGCCGGGCTGGACCCGACCTTTGTCATCGGCGGGCGGCTCAACAGTGCCGGCGCCAATGCCCGCCTGGGCAGCGGCGAGCACATCGTGGTCGAGGCCGACGAGTCGGATGCCTCCTTCCTCAACCTGATGCCGGTGATGGCGGTGGTGACCAATATCGACGCCGACCACATGGAGACCTACGGTCACGACTTCGGCCGCCTGAAAAAAGCCTTCATCGATTTCCTGCACCGCATGCCGTTCTATGGCACAGCGATTCTGTGCACCGATGACGCGGCCATCCGCGAGATCGTGTCCGAGGTTGCCTGCCCGATCACCAGCTATGGCTTCGACGAAGGCGCCCAGGTGCGTGCCATCCATGTGCGTGCGGTCGACGGCCAGATGCATTTCACTGCGCAACGGCGCAACGGTGTGGTGCTGCCCGACCTGGAGGTGGTGCTCAATCTGCCGGGCCGCCACAACGTGCTCAATGCGCTGTCGGCGATTGCGGTGGCGGCCGAGCTCGATATTCCGGATGCTGCGCTGCTCAAGGCGCTGGCCGAGTTCAAGGGCGTGGGCCGACGCTTCCAGCGCTATGGCGAGGTGCCGGTCAAACCCGAGAACGGCGGCGGCAGCTTCACCGTGATCGACGACTACGGCCATCACCCGGTGGAGATGGCGGCCACGCTGGCGGCGGCGCGCGGTGCCTTCCCCGGGCAGCGCCTGGTGCTGGCGTTTCAGCCGCATCGCTACACGCGCACGCGCGACTGCTTCGAGGATTTCGTCAAGGTGATCGGCGAGGCCGATGCCGTGCTGCTGGCCGAGGTCTATGCCGCCGGCGAGGCGCCCATCGTGGCAGCCGACGGCCGTGCCTTGGCGCGCGCCCTGCGCGTGGCGGGCAAGGTGGAGCCGGTGTTCGTGGACGACATCGCCGCCATGCCGCAGGCCATCGTCGACAACGCGCGTGGCGGTGATGTGGTGATGTGCATGGGCGCCGGCTCGATCGGTGCCGTGCCGGCCAAGGTGGTGGAGTTGCAGGCAGACAAGCAAGGGAAGACGGGCGCGGCCCGCAGGACGTGAGAGAAATGGGTGAAATGAAAGTCAATCTGGGAAAAGTCGCGGTGCTGATGGGCGGCGCATCCGCCGAGCGCGACATCTCGCTGATGTCGGGCGGCGGCGTGCTCAAGGCGCTGCGCGAGCGGGGCGTGGACGCCCATGCCTTCGATCCGGCCGAGCGGGATCTGAGCGAACTCAAGCGCGACGGCTATGCGTGCTGCTTCATCGCCTTGCACGGTCGTTTCGGCGAAGACGGCACGGTGCAGGGTGCGCTCGAATTGCTGGGCATCCCCTACACCGGCTCGGGCGTCATGGCCTCCAGCATCGCCATCGACAAGGTCATGACCAAGCGCATCTGGCGATCGGAAGGCTTGCCGACGCCGGCCTGGAAAGAAGTGGCGAGCGCCGACGCCACGCGTGCGGCCTTCGCCGAACTCGGCGCGCCCATGATCGTCAAGCCGGCGCGCGAGGGCTCCTCCATCGGTCTGACCAAGGTGATGTCGGTCGATGAGTGCGACGCGGCCTATGCACGAGCGGCGCAGGAGGACGAGCAGGTGCTGTGTGAGCAGTTCGTCAGCGGCGACGAGGTGACGGCGCCGGTGCTGGGCACGGGGGCCCAGGCGCACGCCTTGCCGGTGATCCGCATCGTGGCGCCCGGCGGCAACTACGACTACCAGAACAAGTACTTCACCGACGATACGCAGTACCTGGTGCCCTGCGGCCTGCCCGCCGGCGAAGAGGAACACATCCAGCAACTGGTGCTCAAGGCGTTTACCGTTCTGGGCTGCCGCGGCTGGGCGCGTGCCGACGTCATGATCGACGCCCGCACCCGCCAGCCCTATCTGCTGGAGATCAACACTGCGCCCGGCATGACCGGGCACTCGCTGGTGCCGATGTCGGCGCGTGCCGCCGGCATCAGCTACGAAGACCTCTGCGTGCGGCTGCTGCAGGCTGCCACGCTCGACCACCCGCAGGAGCGTGCATGACCCACAACCTGCCCGCCCCCCTGGACGTCAAGCTCATGAACCTGACCAGCAGTTTGCTGCTGGCCGCGTTCGTGCTGCTGGCACTGGGGGCGCTGGCGGGTTGGGTCAAGGCGCACCCACTGTTCGCCATTCGTGGCGTGACGGTGGCGGGCGACGTCAACCACAACAATGCGCTCACGCTGCGCGCCAATGTGGCGCCGCAGTTGCGCGGCACCTTCCTCACCATCGATCTGGCCGCCGCACGCCAGGCTTTCGAAGCCATGCCCTGGGTGCGCCAGGCCGTGGTGCGGCGCGAGTTTCCCAACCGGCTCAAGGCCATCCTGCAGGAGCACCAGGCCGTGGGCTACTGGGGGGCGGAGGGCGACTCCACCCTGATCAACAGCTTCGGCGAGGTGTTCGAGGCCAATGTGGACGAGGTCGAGCAGGACGAGCTGCCGCGCCTGGACGGCCCGCAGGACCAATCGGCCCAGGTGCTGGCCATGTACCGCGCCTTGCAGCCGCTGTTCGAGCGGCTGGAACTGTCGATCGACGAGCTGGAACTCACCGGCCGCGGCAGCTGGCGCGCCAAGCTCGATGCCGGGGCGCGGATCGAGCTCGGGCGCGGCACGGAAGACGAACTGGTGGCGCGCACGCAGCGCTTCCTCGGGACCCTGACGCAGGTGACCTCGCGCTATGGCCGTACGGTCACGGCGCTGGAGGCGGCCGACCTGCGTCATCAGGAGGGGTATGCCGTTCGGCTGCGCGGTGTCAGTACCGTGCTGTCGGAGGCGCAGAAGGCGCAGAAAAAGTAGAGAGCAACAAAGACACACAGGACCGCATATGGCAAAAGAGTACAAAGACCTGGTTGTCGG
>ERZ1292640.431-Hain-H43-02um-R1-431-length-34122-cov-7_pt1 | contig 34122 bp, 24 predicted proteins | sample MGYA00564404_ERZ1292640 | MGnify/ENA primary metagenome ERZ1292640 (study PRJEB36523, sample SAMEA6512636) | groundwater metagenome | collected 2019-01-08 | study: AquaDiva: Metagenomics assemblies of 32 groundwater samples | reverse complement strand
CCCGACCTCTTCAAGGGCTAAAAAGTAGTCAGCGGGTTTTTCAGCAGAATCAATAGTGAGGACTGACCCCTAGCGAAATTCATGGCGCGGGCCGCTCAATCGTCGAAGCCGGGTCCACGGTGTATTTTTTCGGTTCGCGGAGGATCGGGATGGGACCGCCCGTGATCCATTGGCGGATCAGCAGCAGCAGCAGCAGCAGGGCGATGCCTGCCACGATCTTCAGCACCCGCTTTTTTCGCGCCTCTCGCCTGGCTATCTGTTGCGCTTCCGCTTCGGCAGCCACCTCGGCGTGCTGCTCCTGACCGGACGACTCCACTGCCGCCAGAATCTTCGGCCAGTCCACCGCGGGATGCGCTTTGAAGGTCAGCAAATAGGCGTAGGACGCGCAACCGTTCCGTGCACAGTAGCCTTGGCGCAGGCGGGCGACCTTGGGATTGGCCGCGCCGTCAGCCGGGCTGGTTTCAGAAAGCGCCAGCAACTCTTCGGCCGTGAGGCGAATGCCGCATTGGACACACTCACCGGTGACTGTCGCCTCGAGGAATCCGGGCAGTTGGGCGTCGCCGACCCCGGCCTGTCCTAGCGCCTGCAGCAGATTCTGCATGAATCCGCTGCAGCTTGCCAAGTCAAGCTGGCGGGTGATGGGTTGCAGATGCGAATTGGGTGTGCTCAAAACGATTTCCTTGCCTGCTTCGCTTATTCGTCGGCCGGCTTGTACCAGATCCAGTCCTGGGTTGGCTCGTAGGGGTGATAGGGATCGGTGGCCAGCGCCGTGGAGAAATTATGCACTTCGGTGTGGCCATCCGTAAATAGGATGGGCGAAATGAACCGCCGGGGCGCCACTTGTGGGTCCAGGAACTCTGATTTCCCAACAGCCTGATGCCACTGGAACCAGTAGCCCAGACTTGCCGATCCATACATGCGGGCCGGCGGCTCATGCATGAGGATGTAGCGGGCCGGTTCCGTCACCCAGGCCTCTGATTTGTTGGAGACTCCTTGGGCGGCATCGGCCTGCGGTTGGAGGGTGCCGCCGCTGCTGGGAAACGCGAGCGCACCGGCGTTGTAATGGTAACTGCAGCCAAGCGTGGCCCAATTGGAGGGCTTGGCCTCGTGGTCCCCGCATCCCGGCAGCACGCTTTGTCCCTTGTCACTGGGGCACTTGTACACCTCCGAAGGGCGCATGTAATTGTAAAGCGGGCGAATGCTGGCGGCAGGATACCGATCCGCATAATGACCCGGCAAAGGATCGCGGCCACCCAGGGTGAATTGGGCGTTCTTCGTATCGTTTTTTTGGTCGAGAGGATCCACATCGCGCACCCATTTGCCCGGAAACCGGAACCGGTGGTCGTCGATGTAAAGCTTGATGCTGATGCCCATTTGCCGAAGGTTATTCAGGCAGGTTGCTTGGCGGGCGCGCTCCTTGCCCTGGCTAAGACTGGGCAGAAGCATGCTGGCGAGGACGCTGATGATTCCCATGACGACCAGCAATTCGATCAGCGTAAAGCCCCGCTGTGCCGCTGGCAGGTTGGATTTACGTTGCACTCTCATACTCTAGCATCTCTGGACGAGATCAATCTCCCTGCACCATCGTCCACATCCCTTTTGGAGCGTTGGTCGTTCCGCTGCCGACGGTCTCAGTGATCTTGTGGATCGAGACGTGGCCGTCGTGGAAGACGTAGTTGAACCGGCGGGCATGAAGGCCGTAGGCGATCGCGCCGTAGTTGACGTTGTTAAAGCTGGTTCCGCGTGAGATTTGGACGCAGTCCGGCGTCAGGCCGCCGGGGAAATTGGATCCCGGACCGGCGCAGAAGGAAGGCCAGTCATTCCCGGCCGCGTTGCGGCCATTCGGCAACTCCGCGAGCAGGATCGTCCCGGCGGGATCGCCCACCGCGCTTTCTTTGTAGCCGCGCGCGCTCCAGTCCGGCCGAGATCCCCCGGCTGAGCCCCGCAGATTGAAGTAAATGCCGATCCCATAGGCCGCCGGCGGCAAGGGCGCAGTCGCAGACGTGAGTTGAAATCCGGGGCCTGCCCAGTTCACCGCATACGTTCTGCGCTGGGCGTAGGCGGCGTAATCGATACCGTTTTCGATGCGGTCCGCCGGGCATTTCAAGATTTTGGGAATCGTCCCGCGATCCGCGATGGCGCCGGAGATGCCAAGGATCAAGTCCTCTTCCGGCGCGGTGCCGCCGATGTAGCGGTGAATGTAATCGTCCCACGACAACTGATACATGTAGTCTCCTGTGGAATACGCGGCGGGTGGGTAGTTGTCGCTGTTATCGGCGGCGCGAAGCGCGAACCCGAGCGCAAGCTGTTTCATCTGGGCCGTGCATTTCAGTCGTTGCGCCCTGGATTTCGCGCCGGCCAGTGCCGGCAGCAACAGGGCGGCGAGGATCGCAATGATGGCGATCACCACGAGCAACTCGATCAAGGTAAACGCCCGGTGAGCGCGTCGCGCCAAAGGACAAGGCCTTGCTTGGCCACTGAAAAGCAGCCGGTTCCCGGCTTGGAAACATTGTGCAGGCCGCCGCATCAGTGCCAAAGTCAATCGGCAGCCGCACCGCCAAAGCGCTTTCCATATCGCATGGCCGCTTTCCGCGAACCCACGGATCGGAACGCAGCCTTCAGGCTGCAGAACGTCCGCGCTGCGATCGCGGCTTTCTGCAGCGTAAACGCTGCGTTCCGGTTCATGGCTCCAATTCACTTCCAAATCTTGGAGGTGTTCCCTTCCCATGAGCGCGGCATGGGTTCGTCCCTTGACGGCATCGTTGGCACTGTCACGGGTAATGACCCGATGGCTCGATGTTGGGGGCTTTGGCGCAGTTTGTTGGCGCCGTTTCAGAAAATTCGACTGCTTGGCCATCATCATTCGCGTCGTGTTGCCTTGCTGAACAGTAATCTGACTGATCAAAAGCCACTTAGCAAGATACGTGTAAATCCCGGCCGGAGCCCTGCCTTTGAACGCGAGACCGGCCCGCCGCGTCGCCGTCGCGGGCAATGACGCATTGGCGCGTTGCCCCGGTCATTGAAGAACTCTGTGCGACGCCGGAACGGATTCTCCATGACGCCGGTCCTAAACGCCCGCCGGTTCAGGAGAACCGGCCCTGAAGTCTGGATATTTCTCAGGGGGTTTGGTGGCGACTCAGGCGGCAGCGCGCACGATCTTCTTGGTTGAAAGCCGCGGAACCGGCCAGACGACACTTTTAAAAGTGTGCTCTTTATCACCCGCTCGCCTACTTGGCCGCCTGCCGCGCCAACTCGCGGCCCAGGCCATCCGGCTGATCCGCTACGGCATACAATCCCTCTCGTTGCGTGATGAAACCCCGCGCCTCCAGCTTCTTCAAGTGACGCAGCAAGGCCCACCCGGAGATGTGGGCAGCGACTCGGAGTTGCCCCAGCGTGCGCGGCCCCGTTTGGAGCAGGCGGAAAAGCTCAATCCGGCGCGGGTGGGTGAAGGCCGTGGCCAGCCGAAAGATGGTTCCGATCGGCTCGGCCTCGCGTTGGAAAGACGCGCGCAGGGCGGCCACCAGACCGGCAGCAGTGCTTGGTCCCGTCGCCGCACCGGGCCGGTAGCTGACCCAGCGGCCCACGCGGCGGGGGCTGAGCAAACCGCGGGCTTCCAGCGCCCGCAAGTACAGACTGGTCAACGCCCAGGGGTTGGTGGAGGTGGCGGGCCACAGCAGAGACCGTCTGGCCGGGCTGGCGGAGCAGCAGGCCGAGCATCTGCAAGCGAATGGGATTGGCGAGGACTCGGCAAGTGCGCCAGAGCGTCGGCTGAGGAGGAGCACCGGATTGCATGAGCACACTTTTAAAAGTGTGTTTCTCCGAGTCAAGCCCCATGTCTGACGTTGTTCCCGCGTTCTGGGTGGCGATGGCAGTTCGGGAGGATGCGCTCAGCACGGGAGGACTTATAGGGCAGCAGAAATGTCCAAACCTCAGTGACGGTTCAGGAGAGCCGGCCTCAACAGACATACGCCGGGCGGCGCGTCCTCAGACAGCTTTTTCGCCAAGTGCAAAGGCCTTTGGCACTGTGCATAGAACCTGCGCTGCTCATGGGAGGCGCCGCCCTGCCGGGCCCGGCGGTTCACGGCCGATCCGGCCTGATGATGGCGACGGCGCAGGCCTCCGGATTGAGATAATCGCGGATCAAAGCCTGCACTTGCGCGAGGGTGACCGCTTCGTAGAGCGCATCCTCTGTCTCGGAGTTGGCGTAGCCGAGCCCGTACAGTTCGTCCAGCGCCGTGGCGGTTGCATAGACACCGAGGTCTTGGCGGGCAATTTTCTTCTGGCCGATGAGCTTGGCTTTGGCTCGTTTAAGTTCCTCGGCGCTCAGGCCCTCCGCTCGCAAGGAGGCGATTTCCTTGAACATTTCCGCTTCCACCACGGACGCCTTTTCCGGCGCTGTGCCGGCGTAAACGGCAAAATAACCCGGTTGCAGCCCCGTGAAATTCTGCGCCCCAACATAGTAGGCCAAACCCAGCTTCTCGCGGATGCGGACGAACAGGCGCGACCCTAAATCGCTGAGGGCTTCCTGCAAAAGATCGAGAGCATAACGGTTCGCGTCCCGCAATGAAACGCCGGGAAAACCCACGACGATCACGGCCTGCTTCTTGTCCCGGGTTTCCACGGCCCGCACGACTTGTCTGAGCGGGCTGGTGTGACCGTGTTCGGCGCTGACAGCCTTTCTGCGCTGCCACTGGCCGAAAATGCGTCTGACGGCCTCTTGCACGTCGCCGGTCTGGACATCGCCATAAATCGCCATCACGCAATTATCCGGGGCCAGCACCTGGCCGTAAAACGCCCGGAGGTCGGCCACGTGGATTTTGGGCACGCTTTCCTCAGAACCGTGAATGTCGAGGCCGAAGCCGCGCGCGCCGAAGAGGAGCCGGCGCAGGCTGCGGCCGGCGCTTGGCAGCAGTTGGTCGTTTTGCGCCTTGATGCTGGCGAGTTGCACCTGCTTTTCGCGTTCCAGCGCGCTGCCCGGAAAGACCGGCTGCAGCATCACGTCGGCGAACAGATGGAGGCCCTGGACAAAATCGTCGCTCATGACTTCCGCGGTCACGCCCAAACTGTTGTTCCCGCCGTAACTATCGATGCTGCCGCCGAGCGACTCGATTTCGGTGGCGATCTGCTCGCCCGTGCGCGTCGCCGTCCCTTTGAGCAGCATCTTGGCCAGGAGCAAGGTCAGACCGTTGTTGGCCTCGGTTTCCAGCAAAACACCGCCCTGGAAAACGGCCCGCATTTCCACGAAAGGCAAGCGGTGGTCCTCCTTGACCAGCAGGCGAAGCCCATTGGCCAATTCGCATTTCTGGATCGGCTGGTCAGCGATGCTCGGCAAAGCATCGGACGGTTTCATCGCCGTGCCGGCAGGCAGCAGGGCGTAGAGCGATCGGTTGTCCGTCGTCAGATACTGCCGGGCGACGCGCTGCAAATCAGCGGGCGTCACGCGCTTGACTGCCGCCAGGAACCGCTCGGAAAAATTAAGGTCGTTGGCTGCCAGCCAACTGCCGCCCAGGTCCTGGGCCTGGCCTTGCATGCTCTTGCGCGTGGCCAGCATGGCGGCGGTGAATTGCTTGCTCGCTTTGCTCAATTCCGCCGCCGGAATGAGATCGCTTTTGATGCGCTCGACTTCACCCAGCAAGGCCGTGCGCGCCGACTCGAATTTGCCCGGTTCCACGATGGCGCTCAGGCCCAGCAGCCCCGGCTGGCTGTGGTTGTAAGTCCACGCATCGGTGGAGTGGACGACGCCTTGTTTTTCGCGGGCCTCCTGGTAAAGCCGGGAACTATGGCCATTCCCCAGCAAGGTGGCGAGCACATCCAACGCCGGCACATCGGAATGACGGACATCGGGGATGTGCCAGGCAAAATGAAAGTGGCCCAGTTCGATCGGCCCTTCTTCAATCACTTCACGCTGAGCAGTTTGTCTGGGTTCCAGCGGCAGGACAACCGGAGGCAACGGCCTGGCTTTGGCCTGGGCAAAGGCCCGTCGGATTTGCGCTTCAACCGCTTCCGCTTTGATCTGGCCGACGACGACAAAGAAAAGATTGTTCGGAACATATTTCTCGCGGTAATAAGCGAGGACATCTTCCCGCTGCACTTCATTGAATATATCCGGATACCCGATGACCGTGTAGCGGTAAGGGCTGCGAGCATAGGCCGTCTCGAACAAGCGCCGGCTGGCGCGCCGTCCGGGATCGTCCTGGTTCATGTCCATTTCGCGCAGGATGACCTGTTTTTCCCTGGCCAATTCCTCCGGCGGCAAGGTGGCGTTCTGCATGATGTCGCACAGAATATCAAGGGCGACTTCGGCGCCGGTGTTGGGCACGTTGATCCAAAAGACCGTGCGGTCAAATGAGGTGTAAGCATTCAGGTAACCACCTGCATCCTGCACCTCCTGATCAATGCGGCCGGCGCCGCGGGTGGTCGTCCCCTTGAACAACATGTGCTCCAGAATATGCGACAACCCAGCCCCCAGCCACTTGCCTTCATCGATGCTGCCGGACTTGCACCAAGCCTGCACTGAAACCACCGGGGCGCTGGCGTCCTCACGCACGATGATAACCAAGCCGTTTTCCAAAGTGATCAGGCGCGTGCCGGAAGGCAGAGCTGGAATCTCGGGATCAAACTGGCCCAGCGCCGGAAGAGTCGGATCAGCCGTCATAGGGTCTCCAGCCCCGGAGTGCGGTTACGATCAACGGAAGTCGATGAGGCAGGCACTGGGTCAAGATTGGGAAGACTTGGGTTCCGGAGCCGGCGCGCAAGCGATCTTGGCGGGTAGAAATGGCCGTCGAAAGGCATCAAAGAAATCGTACCCCCCTTTGAAATCCTCACTGGAGTCACTCTCCGTCTTGCTGAGCAATCCATGGTCCACCATGTTGAACACAATCTCGCCGAAGTCTTCGCACTGCCGCACACCCCAGTCCTCGAGCAACATCGCTGTCATGGGACCGTACTTGAGCAGGCCGTACTCGCGGATGCCTTCCAAGAGCTCCCGGCCGGTGACATGGCGCGGCTGGAGGCGGCTGATCTTGCCGATGGACTTCTGAATGTAGTCCAACGCCTCGCGCACAAAGGTATAAGCCTCTTGATGATAGCGCGGGTCTTGGGCGATGATTTTGCTCAAGGCTTCTTCGAAATGGAGTGCTTGCATCGGGTTATGTTTATGGCCACTGCGGCATTGCCTGGCGGTCTGGCGTGCCGGACAAATGAGCCGTGCGAAACGACTTAACCGCCCAGCCCACCAAAAGCAAGGCGAGCACAACGATCAATACCGTTTGTTCTTGTTTCGTCAAACGCCACATCGGGTCAATGTAATTGAACGTTCAAGCCACCGCAATGTTTACCACTTTTTGAACGTTCAAGCCACCGCAATGTTTACCACTTTTTTTGGCACCACGATCACTTTCTTGACGGTCTTGCCCTGCAGAAACGGCTGGACTTTGCCGCTCCCCAGCGCAGCGGCTTCCACTTGCGCCGCCGTCGCTCCGGCTGGCACGCGGATCACGTCACGGAGCTTGCCATTCACTTGTATCGGAATCTCGAGTGTTTCCTCAAGCAACAACGCCGGATCGAACTTGGGCCAAGGCAGGTAAGCCAAGGTGGCTGCAGGCTGCGTCTGACCCGCCGGCACCAGAGCGGCAGACAGGAACGCGGCTGACGGCCCGGAAAGCCTGGCATGGAGTTCTTCGGCCAGATGAGGAGCAAACGGATGAAGCAATTTCAAAAACTCCATCAGCACGCCGCGCGGCTTGGCCGGCCAGGTCATCGCTTCGTTGACGAGAATCATCAGGGCCGAAATTGCCGTATTGAAGCGCAGGCCGTCCAGGTCTTCCGTCACTTTCTTGATGCAAGCGTGCAGCGCCTTCAATTGCGCCGGCGTCGCTTCGACCTCCTGGATGGCGGCGCTGAGGCGGATTTTCTCCAGCAGTGCCGGGCCGTTTTCTGCATCAACCGCCAGGCTTTGCTCGAACTCGGTTTCACTTTTCTCATCGACAAACAACCGCCAGACCCGGCCCAAAAAACGGTACACGCCCTCCACGCCTTTTGTGCTCCAAGGCTTCACCATTTCCAGCGGCCCCATGAACATCTCGTAAAGGCGAAAGGCATCCGCGCCGTACTCGGCCAAAATATCGTCGGGATTAATGACGTTGCCGCGGGATTTGGACATTTTCTGGCCGTCCTCGCCCAGGATGAGGCCCTGGTTGACCAGCTTGAAGAACGGCTCCGGCGTGCTGACGCAGCCAAGATCAAAGAGCACCTTATGCCAAAAGCGCGCGTAAAGGAGGTGAAGAACGGCGTGCTCGGTGCCGCCGACGTAAAGATCGACTCCAGGCGTGGGTAATTCCGGATTGCGAATTGTGGACGGCGGGTTTAGAGTTTGATCAGTGCGACGGTGCGTTTCGGACGTGCAAGAGCAGGCTGCTGTTTCAGCGGCATCACTCCCCGTCGCCGGCTTTTTGTAGAAGGTATTGGCCGCAAGAACAGGGTGCTTGGTCCGGACTTCCAAGTAACACAGACATCCATTGATCGTTTTCGTGTACAGAATGACGTCCAAACCGTGCTTGTTTTTCCCGACAAACCGAACCTCGTTCGGCCTTTCCACAATATCCGGGATGAGCAGCAGATCATTCAGGGTCACGGCCACAAGTCCACGTTGACCCTCAACCTCAGCATCGCCGTGGCTATGCATGATATGGCGCACGGCATAATTATCCACTTGGTGAACAAAACCATTCAACTGCAGCCCGGTTTCTTGCTGAAGGAATTGCGCCGTGATTTCGTCCACTTTGCCGTATTGCACGACCTGCTTTTCGTTGGATTTGTTCTCCAGAGCGTACTCATAAAGCTTGCGAAATTGTTGACGCCAATCTTCGCGCTCCAATGCGAACGGCAAAGAGCCTGGAGCTCTGCGTCCCATCCAATAGCGCTCCACCTCCGCGCTGCAAAACATCCGGCTGTTCCTGGCATCCAGGTAGCGGAGGTAATACCAGCAACTGCCGGCCCATTGCGGCATGGTGTTGGTTTCGCGAACGGAGCCGTCCGGCAGGTTGACCCATTCTTTGGCGCGGGCCAGGGGCGGTTCGCCTGAACTGGTCGGTTTGTAATCGGTGAGCGCCGGCGGCAACAGTGGCAACGCGCTTTCCGGCAACGCCTCGTGATAAAATCTTCCATCCGAGCCTTTTCTCCAAACGATCGGAAATGGCTCCCCCCAGTACCGCTGCCGGCTGAAAAGCCAGTCGCGCAACTTGTAGTTGATGGTCTTCATGCCCAAGCCCTTTGCTTCCAGCCAAGCCGTGATTTTTTCCTTGGCTTCCGGTGTTGGCAGGCCATTCAGAAAATCTGAGTTCACACTGATGCCATCACCAACGTAGCCTATGGATTCAATGTCGTCCGGCGCTTGCACCACTTGCCGGATAGGCAATTGAAACTTCCGCGCAAACTCCAAGTCTCTCGTGTCGTGTCCCGGCACCGCCATGATCGCGCCGGTGCCGTAGGTGGCGAGGACGTAATCCGCGATCCAAATCGGGATGCGCTCACCATTGACCGGGTTGCTGGCGTAAGCACCGGTGAAGACGCCGGTCTTCTCTTTGGCCAACTCGGTGCGTTCGAGGTCGCTCTTGCTAGCGGCATAGGCCGTGTAATTGCGGATTGCGGATTGCGGATTGCGGATTGCTTCCGGTGCTGTCCCCTTCCATAGATCAGGCGTATTTGGCGGCCATTCGGCGGGAACGATTTCGTCCACGAGCCTATGTTCCGGCGCCAAGACCATGTAGGTCGCGCCGAACAAGGTGTCAGGCCGCGTGGTAAAGACACGGATGCGCTTGTCGGACTCCGCAATCCGCAATCCGCAATCCGCAATCTCAAAGTCCACTTCCGCCCCTTCGCTGCGTCCGATCCAGTTGCGCTGCATTTCCTTGAGCGAATCGCTCCAGTCAATCGTGCCGAGGTCATTCAGCAGGCGCTCGGCATAAGATGTGATACGCAACATCCACTGCCGCATTGGCTTGCGCACGACCGGAAAGCCGCCCACTTCGCTCATGCCGTCGATAACCTCCTCGTTGGCGAGCACGGTGCCGAGTTCCTCGCACCACCAAACAGGCATTTCAGCGACGTACGCCAAGCGTTTGTAGTCGCGAAAAGCGCGCTTTTCTTCTTCGGTCTTGAGTTCCGGCGGATAGGCCAGCGTTTCAATGGGCTCCGCTTTGTGCGTCTGCGGATTGAACCAGGAATTGTAGAGCTTGAGGAAAATCCATTGCGTCCATTTGAAATAGTCCGGATCGGTCGTATCGATTTCGCGGCTCCAGTCGTAACTAAAGCCCAAGGCTTTGATTTGGCGCTTGAAAGTGGCAATGTTCGCCTCCGTCGTCGCGCGTGGATGCTGGCCCGTTTTGATGGCGTATTGCTCGGCCGGCAGGCCAAAGGCGTCCCAACCCAACGGGTGCAAGACGTTCCAGCCGGCGGCTCGTTTGTACCGGGCCAGAATGTCGGTTGCCGTATAGCCTTCCGGATGGCCGACATGCAACCCGGCCCCGGACGGATAAGGGAACATGTCCAGAATGTAAAACTTGGGCGGCAAGCTGGAATGCCGCCGGGCAAAGGGATGCTGCTCAGGGATGGATTCGTCCGGATTCCAGGCGCGAAAAGTCTCTTGTTCGTCCCAAAGCTTTTGCCATTTGGGCTCGATCAAGTGAAACGGATATTGTCTGCGCGAACTCGACATTTGGGCGTGGATAATGGAGAAACCAGCCGGCCAGGGCAATGGCAGAGTTTTCGACCGATAGCTCGCCCCCTTTCCGCACGCTTGATTGCTGGGGAAAAACGACTAAGCTCGGACGGCAAGGAACTGTGCGATTTCGTCCGGATCGGGTGTGAACCGCCCCCGTTACAGTTTCTCGTCATTGGCGGCTATGCCGTGGCGGCGCACGGGCACACGCGGGCGACGTTCGATGTGGCCTGAGCCAACCACGTTATGAACAGTTGTTTCTGAAATATGGCACCCGAGAACTATTCGACACCTTCGTCCGACTCCTGCGTGATCCATGACGCCGGTTGGCCGAGCCTGGAATTGAACCTCCCGGACGGTGAAGGGTTCCGGTCATCGCCGCCGCGCGTCTCGCTGGCGGAGCTGATCCAGCGTAATCGTCAACTCCGCCAATGGTTCCCGTCCAGCCTCCGCCGTCCCGAGGAACGCTGGCAGGCGAAAACCGCGGCCGAGTTTCACCTTTGAGCGGCTGCCCCAAAATGGGTCAGACCATCAGCGGACCCGCCCAGTCACAACCAACCGATAGAACCGGCGCGGACTGGCCAAAATCGATTCAGCGACGACCACTTGTTCGCTGGTGAATTTGGCGCTGACATTGGTCAAAGTCGTCCAAGCCGCCGCCGGCGTTGAAAGTGCATCCGCCGATTGCAGCGCGATGGCATACGTAGGGGCCACGGTAAAAGTGATATTGACAGTGGCGCCGACAGCTTCGACGCGTTCGATGCTGGGTCCTTGGCCGATGATGCTGAGGTGCGCGGACTGGCTGTTGGTCGAACCCGCGACATTGCTGATCGTGACACCATAATTGCCTTCGTTAGCCAGGGTCACGTTGGTCAAAGTCAGCGCCGCATTCGTGGAGCCGCTGAGCACAGTCAAGTCTTTGCTCCATTGATAGGACAGCGGCTCCGTGCCGCTGGCGGACACGTCAAAAGTCACGGTTTCGCCGGCGAACGCGCTCAGGCTTTGCGGTTGGGTGACAATGGATGGCGCTGTGGCCGCCGGCGGCACGCTGAAGTCAATCACCAGGCGGGGCGCGTTACCGGCATCTTCGCGCGCGCCAAAGTGCCGGGCCGTTTTGGCGGTGCCTTCGCCCTGACTGATCAGCAGCCAGCCGAAGTTGGTTTCGGGATTGCTGAGCCAGGTTTGCACGTCCGCGACTAAACTGGAATTGGAGGCAAACGTATAGCTGCCCGTCCCGGCTACGGCGACCGTTGAACTTGCGATTGCGGACGCATCTCCGAATCCTCCCGCACCGGGTGAGTTCCAGGGCGTCGAGGACGAAAGGCGCGTGTTCCAGGAGGCTTCATTCTCGCTCCAGGGTTGAAGGACCCGGCGGAGAGCAAAGGTCGAGTTCTGCGGGCCGGAAGGCACTTTCGTCACTTTCACCTGGACCACAACCGAGGTGATGACCGCACGGGCCGGAAGCCGGCCGGCCAGATCGAACCTGAGCAGCGCGCGCCTCCGTTCCTGGCCGGCATTGCTGCCCAGTTCTCCCGAAACCACTGTGCCACCATTGCCAAAGTTGCTGGACGGACTGCGCTCCCGGAGTTCCACGTCGGCTGCGGGCGAAAGCGTGACCGTGTCGGCCAGAGACAAAGCCGCGCCTGACGCCGACGCCAACAGGCACAGCACAACTATCGTAACATTTCTAATTCGCTTCATTAACGCACCATTAAAAGCGATCTGGCTTTCGGAGTCAATTCGATTGGAAGCAGTTCTTTGAGCTTGAAAAAAATTGGGGAATGAACGAGCGTCTGGCCGTTGATTCCTGAACTTTACCAAAGGTCCAAAGGTGCGCGACTGCTCCGTCGCGCCATCCGGACATAAAAACATGAAGCGAGCGCGTTGGTTGACCGGCATTAGTTTGATGGGTGCAGTGGCCCTTTTCGGCCTTTTGGCCAGCTCCTGTTCCACTGTCACCCGCACGGTGGTTGTGCCCCCGGAAATTGAGGGCGCCACCTACACCGGCAACAAAGCCTGCGCAGAGTGCCACACGAATATCACCCGCATTTTTCCGGCCAGCCCTCATGCCCGATTTTACAAAGATGACTTGAAATGGGCCGGCCAAACCGGTTGCGAATCGTGCCATGGCCCCGGCAGCAAGCACATCGCCGGCGGCGGCGGGCGCGGGAAGTTCATTGTCAACCCCGGTAAAGACCCGGCGGTGTGTTTTCAATGCCATCTGGAGACGCACGCCGAATTCAATCTGCCCCAGCATCATCCGGTCATGGAATCGCGCATGAACTGCGTGCAATGCCACGACCCGCACGGGCGCGACATTCTGAAGCCGGCCGGCGGCCTGGCGATGGCCAGACTGAATGAGTCCTGCGCCCAGTGCCACCGCGAGCAGGCGCGCCCGTTTGTATTCGAGCACGAAGCCTTGCGCGAAGGCTGCACCACGTGCCACCACCCGCATGGATCGATCAATCCCAAGATGCTGGTAGAGCGCGACGCAAATTTGTGCCTGAAATGCCACGCCCAAGTTCAGGGGGCGGATGTGTTGCCGGGCCAAATCTTTATTGGCCGCAGTCCGCACACGGACAAGCTGCGACAAGGCACATGCTGGAGTTCCGGATGCCATACGGCGGTGCATGGCTCGAACATGGACCCTCACCAAAGGTTTTGAAAACCATGCCCAGGCCATGAATTCGATCCATTTCCAATGAAGCTGGCCGGCCAACTTATGAACTGGGAGAAACAAATCCGAGCGCAGAGCTGGCCTGGCTTTTGGTTGCAGCCAAACCACGCGATGTGGATGGGGCTGGCGCTGGGCTGCTCTGCTATTTTCCCGATTCGAGCGGCTGAAGTCGATCTGAGCAAGCTGCCCTCCGCGGCCGGAAAGCAAATTGACTTTGATCGAGATATCAAAGCGATCTTTGAATCCTCGTGTTTCAAATGCCATGGACCTGAAAAGCCAAAAAGCAAATTCCGCCTCGACAATCGCGAATCCGCTCTGAAAGGGGGCGAAAATGGCATCGATATTGTCCCAGGCCATAGCGCCAAAAGCCCCTTGATCCATTACGTGACACGCCTGGTGGAAGACATGGAGATGCCGCCTGAGGGCAAGGGCGAGCCATTAACCAAAGACCAAATCAGCCTGCTCCGCGCCTGGATTGACCAAGGGGCTCAGTGGCCGGCCAATGCCCTGGCGGTCAGTCAGCGGATTCAGTTTTCAGTTTCTCCCGCCATCCGTTCCGTTTTTGTGACGGGAAATGCGCGCAAATTCAGCGAGCATTGGTGGATGCGGGACGGAACGGCGGGCGGAGTGCAGGAATTCACCTTGAAAGAGGATTGGGTCGGCGGCAAGCGGGTTTCCGTGGAAGGCCGGGGTATTTTCGACGACCATGATTACACCATCAAGTTGAACCTGGAGAAGGCCGAACTCGGTTTCGTGAGGAGCGGCTTTCAGCAATACCGGAAGTACTCGGATGATACCGGCGGAGCCTATCCGCCTTTCGGCACCGCTCCCTTCCAGCTCCAGCGCGATCTGCACCTGGACGTGGGCCGCGCCTGGGTGGACCTGGGCTTGACCTTGCCGGATTGGCCGCAATTGACGCTGGGTTATGAACATCAGTATCGGGACGGAAGCAAATCCACGCTGCAATGGGGGCCGGTGACCGATGCCGCCGGCACTACAAAAGCCATTTATCCCGCCTTCAAAGGAATCGATGAGCAGGTCCACATCATTAAGGCGGACCTTAAGTATGAACGGCGCGACTGGTCGCTGGAGGACAATTTTCGGGCTGAGTTTTACGACCTTAATACATACCGGGAAAACGTGACGGCGCACACCTTCGGCCCCACGCCGGACAGCCTCGCCTTGGTGAATGAGAGCCAGCAACACTTTCAGGGAGCCAATACCTTCCATCTGGAAAGACAGCTCAAAGATTGGTTTTACGTCTCAGGCGGGTATTTCTTTTCGGGATGGGATGGCGAGGCCTCTTTTCGCGAGCAGACGGTGGACGGCAACTATGGCCCCATCTTCGGCGATCAATGGTTCAGCCAGCAGATTGTGCTCGAACAACAGTCCCATGTGTTTAGTCTTGCCACGATGTTGGGACCCTGGCAGGGGCTGACACTCTCGGCGGCGGTGCAGAATGACCTGCAACATCAGGAAGGATTGGGCTACGGCGATTTGAACGTGGGAGACCCCACAGCGCCCACTCCGTTCGATTCGGTTCCGATTTCTCTGAGCGCCAATACCGACAAACAATCGGTGACGGAGAATATCGGCCTGCGCTACACGAAGATTCCCTTCACGGTCCTGTATGCCGAAACGCGCTTGCAGCGTGAAAAAATCGGCCAGTTCGAGCAGCAAGCCGGCGGCGCTCACGAGTTCCTCCGCGATACCGACGCTATTGCTGATTTGGAAGATTATCGCACCGGCTTCACGCTCTCTCCCTGGCCGCGCGTTTCACTGAACACTCATTACAAGCGCCGCCTTAAAGACTCGGACTATAACCACATGCAAGATGTTGCTTTGGAAGGAGATGGGTATCCAGCGTTCATTCGCGAGCGCAAGATCAGCAGCGATGAAGCCGAAGCCAAATTGACCTGGAGAGCCGCCTCTGCCATCAAATTAGCTTTCTTCTACCGCCTTGTCGCCACCGATTACCGGACCGTGACAGATCCGGTTTTTTTCCCCGCAGTGCCAGGTGTGCCGCCGCTGCCCGTTTTCAGCGCTTCGCCTGGCGGCGGCATTTTTGCCGGCAATTATGACGCGCACGTGTACAGCGTGAATGCTGTCCTGACTCCGGCGCGGCGCCTCTATTGTTCGACCACTTTCTCATACGGCAACTCGCGCACAGTCACCGCGCAGAATGGCACGTCGTCTGTGGTTCCGTATGCGGGAGATACTTACAGCGTGCTCACGAGTGTGAGCTACGCCTTGAACCCAGCAACCAGCTTGCACGGTTGGCACTCGTTTTCGCGGGCCGATTACGGACAGAATAATACGGACGGCGTTCCTCTCGGTCTCGAATACGACCGGCATGGGATGCAGGTTGGGGTGAGCCGCCAGTTCAAAAAGACGATGACCGCGACTCTTAAGTATGGTTTCTTCCAGTATTCCGAGCCGCTGGCCGCCGGCCTCAACGATTATACGGCCCATGCCGTGTTCGCGACGTTGTCGGTGAACTTGCTCTGAAGCCAGCCTCGAGACCACTTTGAACACTAAAAACACGATTGGCTTGTTTAACCGGAAAAAGAATGCAAACTCCCTTGCGGAGAAAGACACAGAGAAAAATATGAACAAAAGAAAATACCTTGCCTGGAATAGGATGATTGGAGCGCTGGCGCTGGCTTGGCTGGCCGGCCCAACAATCCTGGCCGCAACTCATAGCGTCTCGATTGGAGACAACTTTTTTAATCCAGCCAGCCTCACGATCAATGCCGGCGATACGGTCACCTGGGTCAATCAAGGATTTTCCACCCACAATACCCGCAGCACCGCCGGGGTATGGAGCTCGGCCAATCTATCTCGAGGCCAACCCTTTTCGTTCACCTTTAACGACCAAGGCAGTTTCCCCTATCGTTGCACGATACATTCCGGTCAATCAGGCACGATCACCGTCCAGGCCGCCGTAAACGCGCCTCCATCCGTCAGCATCACCAGCCCAACCAGCGGAGCCATCTTTACCGCTCCCGCCAGCGTCACCATTACAGCCAACGCCACCGATAGCAACGGCACCGTCACGCAAGTCGAGTTTTTTGTCGATGGCGCTTCCGTGGGCGTCGATACGAGCAGCCCCTATAGTGTCACGGCCAACAAAGTCTCCGCCGGTCCACACACCTTGACGGCGACTGCCACCGACAACGCCGGGGCCAAGACAACTTCCGGAGCCGTCAACATCACCGTCAATGCGCCTAACAATCCACCGTCAGCCTCCGTCATCAGTCCAGCCGACGGCGCCGTTTTGCAGGCCCCGGCCAGCCTCACTCTGGAAGCGACGGCAGCCGACGTCGGCGGCTCGGTCAGCCAGGTGGCTTTTTTTCGGGTAATCAATAAAGGCGGTCCGGCTGTCACGCGCGAATTGCTCGGCACGGCTGCCACCAGCCCATACCGTATCTCGCTCAACAATGTTCAAGCCGGCTTCTACCACCTCCTGGCCGAAGCGACCGATAACCTGGGAGCAAAAACCGATTCTCGCGAAATTGTCGTCACGGTCTATGCTCCTTTCCGGATAATTTCCGCTGTGCGCTCGGCCGATGGCCAGGTCACTTTGACGGTGGAGGGGAATGCGGCCATGGGACCTTTCACAGCGCTGGCATCCGAGGATTTTGTGAATTGGACGAATCTGCCGGGCACGCTGCTGGCCCAGCCGGACAATACCGTGCAGTACGTTGACACCAGCGCACCGGATGTCGCCCGCCGGTTCTATCGAGTGCGGCTCGACTTCCAGGAGCCGGCCCCGGTGTCTGCAGGCCGTTAGCCTTGACTAATTCAATAGGAGCGCGGGCACGGACCAGCGACAGCTTCCGGAGATTTTTGGCTCGCCTATTAGGCGGATGTGATTTGTTGTTGAAGGCGTGATTACCTTGCTCCTGGCCACTCGCAACAGCCATAAAGCCCAGGAAATTCAGGCCATTCTCTCGGAACGTTTTCGTTATCTGACGCTGAACGACTTTCCGGAAGCGCCCGTGACCGTTGAAGATGCAGAAACGTTTGCCGGCAACGCGGCCAAGAAAGCCGTGCAATTGGCCGATTGGCTCGCCGGCCTTCCAGCTTTCAACTCGCGGCTCTCAACCTCCGGCGGCGTCTTCGTTCTGGCCGATGATTCCGGCTTGGAGGTCGATGCGCTCCAGGGTGCGCCCGGCGTTTATTCGGCGCGGTTTGCCGCTCTGGACAGCAGCAACGCCCGGAATTCATCCGATGAAGCTAATAACATTAAGCTCCTGCAATTGCTCCAGGATGTCCCCTGGGAAAAACGCACGGCCCGGTTTCGCTGTGTCATGGCTTTGACCCGCGTCCTGGAGTCAGGACCGGAAGGCAATTCGTCTCTCCACTGCGCCAATGAATCCGGGCGGCCAACGGAGTTGTTCGAGGGGGTTTGCGAAGGGCGGATCGGTGACGCGCCCCGTGGGAAAAATGGCTTTGGCTATGACCCGCTCTTCATTCCCACCGGCTTCAAGGAAACCTTTGCCGAACTGGGCGCAGAAATCAAAAACCAGTTGAGCCACCGTGCCCAGGCCTTGGTCCGGTTGCGACAGCGGTTGCTGCATCTCGCATAGTGGTTTGTTTCGCCGCCGACCGCCCCAAAACCGTGAGCGCCGAAGCCGTGATCCTGTACGCGGCGGACATGTCCCTGGCCGACCGCGCCCTGCGTGAAGGTAACCTCGGTCTCGCCCGCTCGACCCTCGCGATCCATGTCCCAACCACGGGACACCCCACCGGCACGGACGACTTCCGTGGCTTCGCATGGCGCTGGTTATGGCAGCAAAGCCAGGGAGACCATTTGCGAATTCTCGCGGGGTTCCCGCGTCCGCCTTCCGCCGTCGCCATCTCGCCCAATGGCAATACCCTGGCCATCGCCGGGGAGAACTTCCTGTGGAGGTGGAACCTCGACGAACCGACCGGCACCGAGCTTCTGCCTCCCAAAGATTCACGCTGGCTCGAACCGGAAAGACGCCGCCAAGTTGCTCGCCAAAGTTCGCATGACACCCTTTCTCTCCAACCAAGTGGACAATCTGAATCCCACACCAGGCCAACTGTCCCAACAGGTCAACCCCGAGCGTATAGGCTATGTGAGCGGGTTGTCCTTCAGCCCGGACGGGCGTCAGGTCGTTTCCTCCGAGCGTCTAGGAGGGCGCGCGGTCCGAGTTTGGAACCTGGCGGACGGAACGATTGAGTTCGCCTTCCCGGCTGTTTATTCGTATGCCGTCATGTCGCCGGTGGCCCCGATCGTGGCGGTCGGCTCCAATGCGCGTCTCGACGTTCCAATATCAGGCTGCGTGAAACTGTATGACTTGGAGCAACGGACCGAGCTCTGGGCGCTCCCGGACACCGGAGGGCTGGTGGCCTTCTCAGGCGACGGCCAATTCCTGGTCACGGCTTCGCCGCAGGCCAATCGCTTGACGCTCTGGTCACTGTCCGAACGCCGATTCCTCAAGCATTTAGATTCTAAGAAGAGCGCCCTCTGGACCGCTCTCGCGCTCGCACCAGATGGACGTTGGATGGCGACCGGACAGGCGAACTCCCCCTCCATCGAACTCTGGTCGGTCGAGCAAGAGCGTCTGGTCCACACATTGCCTGGCCACGCGGGTGCGGTTCGCACACTTGCCTTCTGGCCAGACAGTCACTTGCTGGCCACCGCCGGCGTGGACCAGATTGTCCGGCTCTGGTCGGTATCTTCGGGGGAATTGACTGCGACACACCTCGGTCACACCGAGGAGATCGCCAGTCTCGCCTTTTTCCCTGACGGACAGCAAGTAGCTTCCGCCTCGCGCGACGGGACGGTGCGCCTGTGGTCAACGACCGCTTCCAGAAGCGAGACGCCTTGGTTCAGGGGCGGGGATCGTTCTGCCCGACTCATGGTTTCACTCGATAGCCGGTCGTGGACGTCCACTTCGTACAGTTGGAGAGAATCCCAGGTCTGCGAGGCTCGGCCGGGCGCCAGCTCGCGGAAGGTTGCCGCGAGCGGTGAGTTGGTACGCAGCGAAGGCTTCGACGACGGAGGACGAACGGTCGTTTCCTCGATGTACGCTTCCGAGGACGGCAGGATCAACCTGGAATGGCGCTCACTGGAAAACCTGGCCCTGGATCGCAAGTTGGTCCTCGACGGCACCGCGGACCGTTCTGTGGTGCGCTCCTTTTGCGCCGCTGCCGGGCTGTTCGCTATGGGACAAGCCAACGGCCTGGTGCGCGTCTGGTCAACCCACACCGGCAAACTGCTTCGTACCTTCGGACTGCCAGACCACCTTGATCAACATCCGACGGTCAACCAACCCGTTGCGCGGGTGGCGATTTCACCGGACGGCGCTCTCCTGGCAGCCGGGACGCAAGACCATTCGCAAATCGCGGTTTATTCCGTGCCGGAGGACAAGCTCCTCTATAGCCACCATGTTCGCCCCCTCTTCGAGCTTGGAGGCGGTCCGCAGGATCCTGGCGACCTTGGCTTCATCGATTTCTCGCCCAACGGCAAACTCCTCGCCAGCACGGATATCACAGAACGAGGCATCCACCTATGGGAGGCGCGCACCGGTCGCGAACTGGGCCAGCTTTCGGGCCATAGGGATCACACGGTTCAAGTCGCGTTTTCGCCGGATGGCCGGACGCTGGCCTCGACCGGCGGCGATGGCTCGCTGAAACTCTGGCACCTGCCCACGCGGCGCGAGGTCGCCACGCTGCTGGAATCCGGCGCGGTGGGGCCGGTGGCATTTTCGCCGGATGGCACCCTGTTGATCGCCGGCGTCCGGGATGAGGTGCGCATCTGGCGCGCGCCCACCCTGGCCGAGATCGACCGCCAACCGTAGCTCTGGAGTGCGGCCGTCCTCAGCCGCCGCGAGCACGAAGATTGGCGTGCGCACATTATCCCGCAGCGCCAGGCGCTGAAAATGGAGATTGCGACGGCCCGGGCGCGAGTTTAGACTGCCACCGTGAATTTCCGATTCGACATCACGAAAGCGACTGAGGTGGCGTGTCAATTCGTCAAGCGCGAAGGGGGCGCCATCAACATCATGAAGCTGGTGAAACTGGTTTACCTGCTGGATCGCTTGTCGCTGGCGCGGCGCGGGATTCCGGTGGTGGGAGGGGCCTATTTCTCTTTGCCCAACGGCCCGATCACGAGCGAGTTTCTGGACTTGATCAACTCGGGCCGTTTGTGTGGCGCGGCCGACTCGCATTGGGATAAATTCATCAGCGACCGCCAGAATCATGAAGTGGCGTTGCGCCAGGAAGCGCCGCCGCAACACCTGTCCGAGTCGGAATTGGGATTGATCGGGGCCGTTTACCTGGAACACGGCGGCAAGGACCAGTGGCAATTGCGGGATTGGTGCCACGAGCACTGCGAAGAATGGACGCCGCGGGAAGAGGGCCGCGACCTCATTGCGCTGGAGCAGGTGGCGCGCGCCGTAGGCAAGACGCAGGAGCAGATCGTCCGCATGAAGGAGGAAGCGGCGGAACTGAGCTTTCTCTCCGCGGCCTTCGCCCGGTGACGATCAATCTGGGCTGGAGCTTTCTGCCGAGAAGAAGCGCCTCATCGGGTAAGCGCGACGCCCGCCGATGCCCGTGAGCGTAGTCGCCAGGGTGCGGATATCGCAATTCTCATCCGCCAGCCGTTGGCTCGTGGCTGCACTCGCGAGAGTGCGGCGTGATTATCCTGAACCGAGCGGTGCAACCACAGAAAACGCAGAGAACACAAAGCCGCAACCTATTGCATACAAAGAGAAAAGGTCCTGTCTCTGTAATCTTTGTGTTCTTTGCGGTTCAACTTCGGTTTTCAGGTTGATCGCAGGCGGGGTTCTGTCCACTTGCGGACATGGCTGTCCGCGCTCCTATCCGATTCGGGCTACCCGCTATGACCGCGCCGCTTTTCCATGAACCTCGATTCAGGAACGCGGCCTTCAGGCTGCAGAACCATCGGCCCTTCAACCTGCTGCAGCCTGAAGGCTGCGTTCCTATCGCCAGAACTCCCGCCATCCGTGCGATCCGTGAAATCTGTGGTTTGCTTGAATGGTCGTTTTCCGGGTTATTGGTACACAATGACTTGCACTTACTTTCGGGATAACCTCCGTAGCCGCGAACGTGAGTCCGCGCATTCTTGGCTCGACCGAAATCAGCGCTGACTCACCTGCCCACCGATCGGCAGGCGGGCGTCGGCGGCTGCGGTTCAAGGGTGCAGGGCGCGACGCCGCTTTGGCTCAGTCCGGAATAACCGTCACACAGCCAAAGCGCCGTCGCCGCTTCGCTCTGCCGGCGCACTCCATAATGGCTCGAACTCGTTGAGGTTCAAGGGCCCAAAGCACGAGTTTTCGTTCCGGGGTGTTCTCACTCCAAAAGATTTTTGAAAATAGTGAAGAACTATTGCCGGATTTTCTTTCTGGAAGGGGTGGAATGACAACTCGGCCTCCATTTCCTGACCGCGCCGGTCGGCGCTGCGAGAACCCGCCGCCATGCGGCGTGCGCATGGGTGCCAGCGCGGCTTTTCTCAGCGCAGCGGCCACGCCTCTGGCGTCGCGCAGGAACCAGCCGGAGGGCGTGGCCAGCATCCAAATCGCTGCGGCTGCGGCCAGCGTCGCTCCGGCCGTGACCGCTCCATCGGGCGATATTCGTTTCTCAACCCACTTTCCTACCAAACACGCGGAGCGACTCCAGGAGGGCGTTGGCCTATCGCGCCGCTTTGCGTGTCGGGCAGGCGCAAGACAACAAACAGCAAGACAACAAACAGATTGATCCTCTATGAAGCGCATCTCCTTGATCGTGATTGTGACGCTATTGGCCGGCCTGAAGGCATTGGCCTTTACTTTTAACGTCGCCTCCTCGCACAACTTCACTCTGGTCGGTAGTCAGACTTACAACTCGAGTCTGGCCGACCACTCTTTGAACACCTACTTCACCGGTCTTGCCGATGAATACACCGGATCTGTGGTCTTCTACTGGGACGCCTCCACTCAGTATCAAAGTGCAACTTACATCGCCGAGCTGGGCTGGCAACCCGATCTGCCCTTTCCACGCGGAGAAGGAGCCTTCGTTCAACTCTTCCCCACCTCCGGTTCGACCGTCGTCTTCACCGTCGATGATAATCCAGCACCGCCTGTGCCCAAGACGATCGCAGCAAACGGAACATACTACCTTCGGTCAAGCCAGCAGCACATCGTCGCGGCCTACAGCGACCTCATCGGCTATCCGTCCGGGACGCTGCCCGCACCTCCTCCCGTCCGCACCTTCGTTTACCGATGGGATGTCGGGTTGCAGCAATTCCTAGCCTACCGATTTGTTGGGACTAGTTCGGTTGGTTGGCAGCCGTCGCCGCCGTCGATCCCTCTCGGTCATGCCGCATTCGTCGTCGCCTACAACTGTGCAGGTCCAGCGCCCCTTTTGGATTGTGCGCAAGCCTTTGCCGCAGCCGGTCCGCCGAACGTGACACTGCGATTGACGTTCAACACCTGGGTCGATCCTGTCTCCGCTGCAGACACGTTGAGTTACAAAGTGTTCAAAGACACAGGCAACGTCCTTGGAGGAACGGTGAACAGTGTCACCTTGGAATTCGGCGAGGTTTCCGCGCCGTGCGGGCCCGCATTCTCGGGCACTCCTCCTTCTCCCCTTGTCCAATCCGTCCTGCTAAACGTTCAGTTCCTGAGCCAGCCCGGCAACGTTTACAGTGTCAAGGCGCCGGGAGTGCTCAGTTTTTGCGGGACGCCATCGACGGGAAACCCCACCTTCACTCTTCCTGACAGCCCGCCACCGGAAGCTTGCGGGCTAACCGGGCTGATCTCCTCCGACGGAACAACGATCACCTACTACTTTGCGGGCGCCCTCGCCGACCCGTTCGGCTCGCTCGCGGCGGGCACGCCGTTTACGGGATCGTTCCGCTACACCGTCCCGCAACCCAACCTCCAACACGGCCAGCCCGCATACCGGGGTGATTACCTCTACCAATCGATCTCGCTCACGTTCGGCAGCGAGACCGTGACCGACAACGGCACCGGGGTCATCAACCTCTACGACCACGGGACTTTCGACGGGGTGGACCCATTCGGCAATCCCGGGACCTACCCGACCGGACCTCTTCCACCTCTACACGTTCAACGTGACCGGAAGCCTCGGGGGGCTGACGCTCGCACCCGGCGCCGGCATCCAGCTCGTGCTGCAGGACGTCACCGGAACGGCGTGGTCGAGTACCGCGCTCCCCGGCCCAGGGCTGACCATGGCCAACTTGACCGAGGGCAACGCCACTTTTATCCAGTTGCAGAGCACATGGACGGGCTTCCCCGGTCTCCCCACCATGGCGCGGGGCCCGCTCCTCTCGTGCCCGGCAACGCCGGTAGTGAACGCCGCGCCGGTCGCCAAGTGCATGAACGTGACGGTGTCCGCCGATTCGAGTTGCTCGGCCAACGCGTCGATCGACGACAGTTCCTTCGATCCAGACGGCGATCCAATCACGCTCGTCCAAACTCCACCGGGTCCGTATCCTCTTGGCACAACCCAAGTCACTTTGACGGTGACCGACGTTCAGGGAGCTTCATCCAGTTGCACAGCTTCAGTCACGGTGATGGATAATCAACCGCCGGTGATCACCTGCCCCGCGAATATCGTGGTCGGCACCGATCCAGGCCAGTGTAGCGCGGTTGTAAACTTCGCCGCCACTGCCACGGACAATTGCCCCGGCGTGACGATCAGTTACAGCCACGCTCCCGGTTCAGCTTTCCAGAAAGGCATGACCACCGTGACGGCGACCGCGATCGATGCGAGCGGCAACACGTCCACCTGCGCGTTTACGGTCACGGTCATTGACACGACGTCGCCGGTGATCACGGCGGTTCCGGACGGCAGCAACCTGGGCTGCAATCCGGCGAGTGTGCCGACTGACGCGAGCGTGCAGGCGCTGGTGGCGGCGACAGACAACTGCGGAACGGTGACGATCAACGTTTCTCATACGGACACGCCGGATGGCTGTGGCCTTACGCGGACGTTTACGATCACTGCGAGTGACAACAGCAACAACACGTCCTTCGCGCAAACGGTGGTTTACACGTGGAAGGTGGACACGACCCCGCCGGTGATCACGGGTTGCCTGGATATTTCGGCCACCCCGAACGCCGGCACGAACGGCACGGTGGTGAATTACACCGTCACCGCGCTGGACGACTGCGACGGACCGGTGGCCGTGACCTGCGTTCCGCCCTCCGGTTCGTTGTTCCCCATCGGAGCCACCGAGGTGACTTGCACCACGGCGGATGGGTGCGGCAACACAAACACCTGCACATTCATGGTAAGGGTGGCAGCGCTCGGCAAGATCAAGGGCCGGGTCTTCAACAATTTTAACGGGGATTGCGTCCAGGACGCCGGAGAACTCCCTCTTGCGAACTGGGGCTTGAAGTTGACTCCCGGACCGTTCTATGCGCTCACGGACAGCGCGGGGAATTATGCGTTCAACGTTCCCGCGGGAACCTACACTCTCAGCGCGGTGCCCCAGGCTGGCTTCCTGCTAACGTGCCCTTTTCCTGCCACCACCTACACCGTGAACTTGGCGAGCGGTGGGACTGTGGGCAGAAACTTTGCCTTTCTTCCGCCGGCGGGCACGAATTGTCCCAACCTGTGGGTTGACGTGGTTCCGTTTTATCCCATGGGCGCGTTCAAGCGTGTCCACATATTTGGTCCCGCCACTCCGTGTTGCGGGCAGAGTTTCATCTACTACATCACTTACGGGAACAACGGCGGTGTGCCGGTCGCAGGAGCCACGATTTCGTTCTCTTATCCCGCCTCCCCCGTTTGTGCTATCGAGAGCATAAACTTGGTGAACTCCCCAGGCGTGGTGGCTTCGCCGTTTGTTGCCAACCCACACCCTACCTGCCCCCCGGCTTTCCCATCGTCCGGTTTCCAGGCGTTTACCTTGCCGCCACTTCTCCCCAATGACCACGGCACCATCGCGGTCAAAGTTCACCTCTGTTGCGACATTACGGAGTCTTGCGCAACCCAGATTTCGCTTATGTCGCAAGCAACAATTTACCCGCTCCTGCCCAATGAGTGCTCGCTGACCGACCACGTCTCGGCCCGCGCCGTGAGACCGTGTTGCTCGTCGGATCCAAATGACTGCACCGTCACGCCCAAAGGTTGCGGCCCGGAGGGTTTGATCCAACGGGACCAAGCCCTGACTTACCAAATCCAGTTCCAAAACGAGGGCGGCGGCCCGGCCCATGTGGTGGTGTTGCAGGATGTGCTGGATGAAGACCTGGATCTGGATACTCTGGAGATCCTCAGCAGCAGCCACCCCTATTTCCTGGAACGGAACGGCCGGGAGCTTTTGTGGATTTTCCCGGACATCGAATTGGCGCCGCAGGGCCTCGATGAAGAGGCCAGCCGCGGCTTCGTCAGATTCCGCATCCGCCCACGCGCCGATGCGCCGGCCGGCACCGTGATCAATAACAGCGCCGCCATCTACTTCGACTTCAACGATGCGGTAGTCACCCTCACCACGATCAATACGATTACCGAAGACCCGGTGCCGGTGGCGGCGTTTACGGTCGTGCCGCAGCCTGGCTCCGCCAACGCCGTGTTTGACTTCCTATACACCGGTGGCACGGCAAACGCGCAATTCCAGTGGAACTTCGGTCCCGCTGCCATTCCCTCAACCTCCTCGCAGATGAATCCCACCGGCGTCATGTTCACCACGCCCGGCCCGCATCTGGTGGGACTGGAAGTGCGGTTGGGAGACTGCGCCGCGGAACCCGCGGTCCAATCGGTGACCGTTGGTCCGCCCACGATTCAGTGCCCTGGCGACATCATTGCCACAACTGATCCGGGCCAGTGTTCCGCCGTTGTCACCTTCACGGCCACAGCCGGCAATGACCGGCCTGGGGTGACCATCGTGTGTTCACCGGCGTCCGGTTCCGCCTTTTCCAAAGGCACGACCACGGTTCATTGCACTGCGACTGACGCGGCTGGGAACACTGCGAGTTGCTCTTTCACGGTGACCGTCACGGACGCAGAGAGCCCAGTGATCACCTGTCCGGAAAATATCGAGCTGAGCAACGATCCGGGAACGTGCGCGCGACCCAACGTGACCTTCAAGGCGAAGGCCACGGACAATTGTCCCGGCGTGACGATCGCTTTCAGCATCGCCTCGGGCTCGACCTTTCCGACGGGGACCACGCCGGTAACGGTGACGGCGACGGACGCTTCGGGCAACCAGACGACCTGCACCTTCACGGTGACAGTTAACGCGACGGAGAATCCGGGCAATCTGTATCCGATTGCCTTAAGCGCGACCACGCTGGCGGGCGTGACCCCGGGCAGCCTGTTGCCGGACATCTTCAACGGCATCCAACCGGGCAACTTCGGCTGGCTGACTTGGGCGGGCAGTCCGAACGTCCCGACGTTGCCGGTGAGCCTCACGCCGCCGGGTGACAGCAGCACTTACGTGAACCCAGCCAACACCGCCGATCACGTCATCTCCGTGGGCGACTGGGTGCAGGGCAAGCCGGGCGTGGCCAACAGCAGCAACGTGCGCAACGCGCTGGACGTGCTCAAGACAATCGACATCAACGTGCCGATCTGGGATCAAACCAGCGGCAACGGCAACAACACCATGTATCGCGTCGTCGGTTTCGCGAAGGTGCGGATCATCAATTACCAGTTGCCGGGCCAAAACCGGATCACGGCGCGGTATCTGGGGCCGGCCTGCCCGTAAGCGAGCCGCATGCAAACAATCCTCGGTCTGGCGACCGCAGCCCCACTCCGAAAGATTTATGAAAATAGTGAAGAACTATTCCCGGATTTTCTTTCTGGAAGGGGTGGAATGATAAATCCGTTTCCATTTTCTGACCGCGCCGGTCGGCGCTGCGAGAACCCGCCGCCAGGCGGCGTGCGCAACCCAACAGTCACAATCAACCAATGAATGAATGTTTATGAAAACAACCCTTACCCAGCAACAAAAGAGGAGGCGCCTCATGCTGACGTCTCTACGGTTCGTTCAGTCGTTTCGAGTCGTCGGTGCACTGGTCCTGGCCGCAGTCTGGCTCGTTCTGATGAGCGGCTCGGCTTCAGCCCAGTGCGAGACTGGTGTGACGTGGACGCCGCACGAGAGCAACCGGCAGTGGACGCGTGTCGCCTCGTCGGCGGATGCGACCAAGCTGGTGGCGGTGGTGTATGGCGGCCAAATCTACACTTCGACTGACTCCGGAGCGACCTGGACAGCGCGCGCGAGCAACCAGCAGTGGTGGTCGGTCGCCTCGTCGGCGAATGGAAGCAAGCTGGTGGCGGTGGCGTACAACGGCCAGATTTACACTTCGACCGACTCCGGGGTGTCGTGGATAGCGCGCGCGAGTAACCAGAGTTGGACTTCTGTCGCCTCGTCGGCTGATGGGACCAAGCTCGTCGCCGTGGTCCAAAATGGCCGAATTTATACGTCCGCCAATTCCGGAGTGACGTGGACGGCGAGAGCGAGCAACCAGGATTGGACTTCTGTCGCCTCGTCGGCAGACGGGAGCAAGCTGGTCGCGGCGGCCCAATACCCAGGTCAGATTTACACCTCCACCAATTCCGGGGTGACGTGGACACCGCGCGAGAGCAACAGGTCTTGGACGTCCGTCGCCTCGTCGGCCGATGGGACTAAGTTGGTCGCGGTTGGGATTAGCGGCCAGATTTACACTTCGACCGATTCCGGGGTAACATGGACACCGCGCGAGAGCAGCCGTGTTTGGGTTTCTGTCGCCTCGTCGGCGGATGGGACCAAGCTGGTCGCTGCGGCCCAAGACAGGATTTACACCTCGACGGACTCCGGGGTGAATTGGGCGGCGCGCCCGCGCCAGAGCAACGTGAGTTGGCAATCTGTCGCTTCGTCGGCGGATGGGACCAAGCTGGTCGCGGTGCCATGGAGCGGCCAGATTTACACCTCGGACACCTCGGACTGCACAACGACGCCACTCATTCTCAACTGCGCTACCGACAAGACCGTCGAGTGCGGCACCGCGTGGACTTTCGATTCACCGTCCGCCCTCGGCGGTTGTAGTGGCGACAACGTGAGCCTCACCATTCTCAGCACCTTGACCAACGGCGTCTGCCCGGAGGTCATCACGCGCACCTGGCAGGCCACCGACGCGTGCAACGACACCGCCACGTGCAGCCAGACCGTGACGGTGGTGGATACCACGCCGCCAGTGCTTGTCGGCGTGCTCCCCGACGCGACGGTCCAATGCGACGCCGTGCCCGTTCCCGCGACCGTCATGGCCACGGACAACTGCGACCCAGCGCCAACAGTCAGCTTCAACGAAGCGCGGCTGGATGGCAATTGTCGCGGCAACTACGTCCTGAAGCGGACTTGGACGGCGACGGACGCCTGCGGCAATGCTAGCAGCCAAACTCAGACCATCACGGTGCAAGACACGACGCCCCCAGTGTTGGCGGGTATGCCAGGCGACGTGACGGTGGAGTGCAGCGCGGTGCCTGCGGCGGCCAATCCGACTGCAATCGACAACTGCGACCCAGCGCCAACAGTCAGCTTCAACGAAGCTCGCGTGGATGGAAATTGTCCGAGCATCTATGTTCTAAAGCGGACCTGGACGGCGACGGACACCTGCGGCAATGCCAGCAGTCAGACTCAGACCATCACGGTGCAGGACACGACGCCCCCAGTGTTGGCGGGTGTGCCAGGCAGTGTCACGGTGGAATGCAGCGCTGTGCCTGCGCCGGCCAGTCCGACCGCGATCGACAACTGCAACCCAGCGCCAACTGTCAGCTTCAATGAAGCGCGGCTGGATGGTAATTGCCCCGGCAACTACGTCTTGAAGCGGACTTGGACGGCCAAGGACGCTTGCGGCAACACCGTCAGCCTCACTCAAACGATCACCGTGCAAGACACCAAGGCGCCTGTGCTCGCCGGAGTGCCCGCGGATGTGACGGTGGAGTGCAACGCCGTGCCCGTTCCTACGACCGTCACCGCCACGGACAACTGCGACCCAGCGCCGGCGGTTAGCTTTAGCGAAGTGCGCGTGGATGGCAATTGTCCGAGCAGCTATGTTCTGAAGCGGACCTGGACAGCCAAGGACGCTTGCGGCAACACCAGCAGCGTCATCCAAACGATCACCGTCCAAGACACCGCGCCGCCGGTATTCACAAGCCCTGTGCTGGATCAATCGTATAGCCCTGGCACACAACCGGGTTTGTCGGTGGGCATCGATCCGGATTATGTCCGAGCTCAGACGTTCACCGTTGGAATGGCTGGAACGTTGTCTCAGGTGGATGTGTGGATTTACAAACAGGCCGCAGGTGGAAATACCGCACAGGACCTGGTTTGCGAATTGCGGAATACGATTTCAGGCGGGGGACCTGCTCCCGGCCCGGCGCTGGCCACCGTCGCCATGTCTGCGACCTCGATTGGGACGACCCCCGGCTGGGTAAGCATCCCGCTTTCCTCCGGGGTGCCAGTTATACCGGGAAACGTGCTGGCCATCGTGCTTAGTTTGCCGACGGCTCCCGCCGGCAGCGGTACTGATTATTCCTGGCCCGGTGGATCCGGCTATCCAGCCGGCGGGTGCTACACGACCACCCCTGCTTCACCAGGCGCCTGGCTCTCAATTGGGGGCGATCTTGGCTTTAGGACGTATGTCTCTCAGGCGGGCTGCGCCCCGGACAAAACCGTCCAGTGCGGCTCGGGCTGGACTTTTGACACGCCCGCAGCCATTGACGCCTGTAGCGGCGCCAACGCGGCCGTCACCATTCTCAGCACGGTGACGACCGGCGTCTGCCCGCAGATCATCACACGCACTTGGCAGACGACGGACGCGTGCAACAACAGCGCCACGTGCAGCCAGACCGTGACGGTGGTGGACACCACGCCGCCACGCCTCGTCGGTGTGCCCGAAGATGTGATGGTGGAGTGCAGCGCCGTGCCCGCTCCCGCGACCGTCATGGCCACGGACAACTGCGACACAGCGCCAACTGTCAGCTTCAACGAAGTGCGCGTGGATGGAAATTGCCCCGGCAACTACGTCTTGAAGCGGACTTGGACGGCCCAAGACGCTTGCGGCAACGTCAGCAGCCTCACCCAAACGATCACCGTGCAAGACACCAAGGCGCCTGTTATCACTCAAGCCGCCGCTGACCTCACGGTCGAGTGTGACGGCGCAGCCAACACGGCGAGCTTAAACGCTTGGCTGGCCAGCAACGGCGGCGCTTCCGCGGCGGACAACTGCAGCCAGGTCACCTGGACACGCAACTTCACAGCACTGTCGGACGGTTGTGGCGAAACCGGCTCCGCCAGTGTTACGTTCACCGCCACCGACGCCTGTGGCAACAACAGCAGCACAACGGCCACGTTCAAGATCATCGACACGACGGCGCCGACGCTGACGTGGAAGGCCAACACCGTGGTGGTGGACAACGCCCTCGTCTTCAACATCACACCGAACCAGCCACCGGTGACCATCATGGTCAGGGCCGCGGATATCTGCGGTTCTGCGTTCCTCGATCCGCTCCGGGTCACCTGCCACGCGATCAACGGCGCCGGCAAGATCGTGGACAAGAGCGGCTCGTGCGTGATCAACATCAGCGGCGGCACGGTCACGGTCATCAACTCCGGCGGGGTGGGAACGTTCATCACGATCTTCGCCAGCGCGATTGATGAGTGCGGCAACTCGACGGGTGAGAAGAAACTGGTCATCGAGGTCAAGAACCCCGGCTTGGGCGGCGGTACGGGAGCCAAGGGCAATGAAGGCTTGGGCAACGGCGTCGATGGGAATACACCCGGACACGATAACAACGGCGGGAACGACGATCCAGGGACCAGCCCTGGCAACCCCGGGGCGAAGACCAAGACGCCGTAAACCAGCCGCGTAGCCGCGCTGGTAACAGCGCGGCTGCTCTCTGTCTTTGGCGTTTTCATCGGGGTTGAGGCGCGGTTTCTGCCAGTTTGGACCAAGACACGAGATGAAATTGTTCAAACCCATCATAGTCCTTTGCGTGGTTGCCCTCGCCGTCTTTCTCGTCGTGCTTCTACGCCGTGACGAAGCGCCGCAGACTCAGGAGGAAATCGCCGCGTCTGCGCCGGCTCCCGCTCCTGCAGCGTCGCATGACCTCCCAGACCTGACCAACGATCAGGCCGCGCTGAGACAGGCCCGGAATGGAACTCAAGCCGGGACCTCGGCCCGGCCGGAAGACAAGCCGGCCTTTCGCCCTTGGCACGAAACCTTGCGCCAGGCACTGACAGAACCAGACAATGCGTCGATTCGTTCCCTGATCGAGAACGCCCGTGAGAAGCATATCGGGGGCGAGCGCACGGCTCTGCTCGAGGACGTCGCCCGTTCGCTGATGGCCGCCGATCCTTCCCGCGCGGCTTTGTTGCTCGGCCAGATTGAGGATTTGCGCGATCGGCATTTTCTGGCCTCGGCCATGACGCGGGCGTTGTTTGAGAAGGATCCGCAAACCGCTGCCCAGTGGGCCGCTCGGATTCCGGCCTCAACGCTTGCCCAAGATAGATGTCCATGAGGCTCTCGCCCGCGAGTGGGCGGGCACGGATTTGGACGCCACGCTGGCCTGGCTCGGCACGCTGACGGACGATCGAGTGCAGACCGCCGCGGCCGAAGGCCTGATGTGGACGTGGGCGCAGAAGGACCTCCGGGAAGCGGTGGATTGGGCCAGCCAACTGCTCGAATCTGAATTCCGCAACAAGATCCTCTTGAAGACATCAAAGATCCTGGCCACGCAAGACCCGGCTCGTGCTGCGGCCTGGACGGCGGAGTTTGCGGAAGATCAAGGCCGGAAGGAAGCTCTCATCTATGCGGTCCATCAATGGTTCGAGCGCAATGCCACAGCCGCTGCCGCATGGGCCGTGGGGATTGAGAACGCGCCGATGCGGAATGAAGCGCTGATGGCGGTGGCAGCCTCGTGGGCCAACCGCGATCCCGGCCCAGCGGCAGCGTGGTTGGCGAGCATGCCGGCCGATTCGCGCGCCGAGGCGCTGCCTTTGGTCGCCGGCAGATGGCTGGTTCGCGACCGGGAAGCCGCGCTGGCCTGGGTGGCTCAACTGCCCGACGCCGAAGAACGGCAGCGGTTGACAGCACAGTTCAGCGTGACACCGGAGTGATTTCGTTGCCCGTTTATTTCCTGTCGAGCAGGGGTCCAGAATGGCCATTAAATAATTCTTAAGACTTTCTTGCCTAACCGTTTATGTCGAGGCGGATGGTGAAGGATTCAGAGATGACTATTGGCACATTTGCTGGCGGCTGAAGCTCTCCGGTGATGCCACGAAAGCTGCGTTTGGAATAGGAAGGGGCGGTTCATCACGTGATGAATCGCGGGAATCGGTAGGAGGACATTTTTGTCGATGACCCGGATCGGCAGCGTTTATTGGAAATTGAAAGGGGCCTGAAAAAGGGGCGAATGGCGGCGCAGTTGGGGGCGGAGACGACGACCTGCCTGCCACATCCGCAGGCGCTCGCGAACCGGCAGGCGGCAGGCAGGTGACGTGGCGCTGGATTGCGGATAATCCGCTCGGCGTGCCGGTGTCGGTTTTCACCGATGACACTTTCGGTTCTCTCTACGGATGCTTCCGCACAGTGGTGAAGATTCGGTGAGTTGACCTTCGCGCGCCAAGCGAGTATAAAATCCAGCATGAACTTTCGCTTCCAAATCGGCAAAGCCACGGAGGCTTCCTGTGAGTTGCTTCAACGCGCCGGTGGACAGATCAACCTGATGAAGCTCGTCAAACTGTTGTATCTGCTGGATCGGCTGTCGCTCGACCGGCGCAATATCCCAGTGGTGGGTGGGGATTATCTTTCCATGCGCAACGGTCCGGTGACGAGCGAAGTGCTGGATCTCCTCAACTCCGGCCGTCTCTTCGGCGAGGCCGACACGCGCTGGGAGCAGTGCGTGAGCGACCGGCGCGATCACGATATCAAGCTGGAGAAGATGCCCGCCCGCGAGCAGCTCTCGGATACCGAGCTGAAACTGATTGATGAACTCTGGGCGCAGCACGGTGGCAAGGACCAGTGGCAACTGGTGGAGTGGTGTCACACGCATTGCGGCGAGTGGACGCCGCTGGCTCGCGGCTGTGCGCCGATCGCGGTGGAACGCATCGGCCAGGCGCTCGGCAAACCGCCGGCGTTGGTGCAAAAGCTCGCCCGCGAAGCCGCCGAACTCAATCTGCTGGACGAAATCTTTGCTGCCGCATGATTCAACTCGGCACAGCGATCAAGTCCACGGAATATCCGTAAAAAAGGGTTGTTTGTGGTAATCTCCTCTCCGCCGCCAGCATTGCTGCGCCGTATGATTCAAGTTGCGCATGTGGCGGAAGGCCTGCCGCCCGGCGCTCGTCGTTGGCTGGCGGCTGAAACTCGGTGGTGATGCCACGAAAGCTGCGTTTGGAATATGAAGGGGCGATTGATCATCCGCTTGCGCTGTGAGCTTCAGCGCGACAAACGTAATGAATCGCGAGGATCGGAAGGAGGATATTGTTGTCGATGACCCGGATCGGCAGCGTTTTGTGAAGATTGCATGCGGACGTGAAAAAGGGGCGCATGGCGGCGCGGTTGCTGGCGGAGACGACGACCTTCCTGCCCTGTCTGCGTGCGCTCACGCACAGGCAGGCGGCAGGCAGGCGACGTGGCGCTGGATTGCGGAGCATCTGGCGATGGGGCACTGGCGGACGGCGGTCAACGCCGCGCGGAGAGCAGGGCCGGCCCGACGGAAATGATTCAGGCCAAACACGCCATTA
>ERZ1292640.146-Hain-H43-02um-R1-146-length-56881-cov-14_pt4 | contig 34184 bp, 34 predicted proteins | sample MGYA00564404_ERZ1292640 | MGnify/ENA primary metagenome ERZ1292640 (study PRJEB36523, sample SAMEA6512636) | groundwater metagenome | collected 2019-01-08 | study: AquaDiva: Metagenomics assemblies of 32 groundwater samples | reverse complement strand
ATCACATTCACAATGTCCGAGCGACTTTGTTTTATTCATAAAACAAGAAGTACTCCTGTGGTGCGACGGCGAATCAAAGGGTAAATACCGCGCGGCTCTGCCGCGCGAAAGGGCGAGCGGAGCGAGCACCTTAGCGGGTGCAGGGCTTGCCCTCTGGTTCAATACCCTTTATTAGTTATTAGTTATTGGTTTTCTAAAACGGGTTCTTCGCCCCGCGAACTTCAAAATGCAGATGCGGGCCGGTTGACTTGCCGGTATTCCCGACAAATCCGATTACCTGCCCCTGGCTGACATATGTTCCTTCCGGAACAGCGATGGAACTCAAGTGCCCGTAAAGAGTCTGCGTGCCATTGGCGTGCTGAACGACCATATACCTGCCGTATCCGCCGTTCCAGCCGCTTTGGCGGGCCACAATCACATCCCCTTCGGCGGCGGCGCGTATAGCCGTACCCATGGCCGCGCCGATATCCACACCATTGTAGCCGTGGATACCCTGTGTCTTGCGGCCATCTTCGTAGCTTAATGGCCTTATATAATAACCTTTGTAATCAGGGGTAGCTTGGCGAATTTCCGTTGTGCCGGTTAAAGATCTCTGGTCTGCCGATAGCCCTTGTTCGCCATCGGGAATTATCAAGGCGTCTCCCTCTTTCAAATTCGAACCGTCCGACAAGCCGTTAAAGGTCAAAATTTCGCCAATGTCTGTTTTGTATTTCTTGGCAATACTTCCTACGGTGTCTCCTTTCTTAACAGTATGCTGAATGCCGGAGACCGGTAAAATCACCAGTCTCTGGCCGGGCGCGATTATACCGCCCTTTATGTCGTTGGCCCAAATAATGGTGTTTACGGAAACACCGAACATCTTGGCAATCTGACTCAAAGAATCACCGCTTCTTACAATATATAAACTGATTTGGCCGTTATTGCCTATTTGGTCCGGGATATCAACATGGGTTCCTATTGGTCCCGTATCCGAAAGAAGGGCGCTGTCGCCAACTACGGTAATGTCACCCCCTCCGCGAGCAAAACTGGAGTCCGGATTTACCGAGGCCTGAAGAATCGGCATGTTTTGTGAATTGTTTTGTGTGCTTTTTTCGGCTTTGGCTTGTTTCCCGGAAAAAAAATCGTTTACAAACGACAAAACCCCCGCGTTCGCGGAAGTTGGAGACAAAAACAAAAGAGAAGATAGCGCCAACGAAAAAACCAGCCTTCCTGCTAAAAGCCTTGAAACCAACGCTTTTTTCGTCCGGCACCCGCCTAAACTGGCAGGTAAACCGGAGTCTTTTGAGTTGAGGGAGATAAGCCTATTTTAAAACCGCCGTTATCCTTTTATGTTTTACAGTACGACCAAAAATGGGCTGTAAATGGGAAAACTAACGATTTGGGCTAAACCCCCTATGGGGGTCGCCCGACCGCGTTAGCGGTCTAGGGGCCAGAAATAGCTAAAATCCATTATGTGGATTTCGCTCGATTCCGCCATGGCGGAATTTAGAGCCAAAAACTACTAAAATGGCTCTGTTGGGCCATTTTTAGTCCATTTCATCCGTGTTTTCTGGTACCTATGTTAATGGTAGCAACCACCCACGATAAGTCAACCAATATCTAAGGAGGGTGTGGATAACGCAATTAGGTGCTATTATTAGCGCAACAATATGAACCCGAGAGAATTCCCAACAGGAGAGAGCGACCAAGGCCCGTTAGAGGGTGTTTTTCCCCACAGAGAAGCGGGGGCTCCTGATTTTTTAGAAATAAAAAGGGGAGAGGGGGGAAGTCAATACCAGGTAGTTATTGACGGGCAAGAAATCGTCTTTGATGACCGCACGGGCTTAAGTAGAGAAGAAGCAGAAAGAGAAGCTCGCCTAATTAATGCCTTCCACAAAGCAGAAGCGGGGGCGGGGAAAACTGCCGAGTCCGAAAAACCGGCTGGAGAACTTGCTCCGCCAGAGGAAGACTCCGCTCAAATAGGTGGCTTGGGGGAAATACTCCTTGCGGCAATAAAAGGGGCGAAGACCAGAAGAGATCCAAATTATAACGGGCTAAACCCAAAAGGAACAACGGAAGCTGCAAAGGACTTGGAAAAACTCGGAATAATCGGAGGAAGCGCGAAAAAAGTTCCTCAAACCCCAAAAACGGGAAAACTGGACGAGAAAAAAACTCAAGAAAACCCCGATGAACAAAAAAAAGAATATGAAGACCTGATAAGGAAAGGGCGAGGGAAGCGGACAGAGGACGAGAACGCGCGCCTTAAAGAGCTTGGCGGGTTACTCGGAAGTAATCGTCAAAGGGGAAAACCCAAAGACAAACCAAAACCACAGACAAAAGAAGGCAACCAATGGCGCGGTGAAAAGAAAGAAGGTTCTGATAGACACCGCTCCGTGAAGCACCGAGGGGAAGGGGGCAACGGTGGCGCGGCGAAGCCAGAAAATGTTAATTCGGGCTTGCGCGGTGAAATCCTCGTATTACGAAACCTTGAGAGAGAGCTCTCTAAAGAGAGCGACCCGACAAAAAAAGAAACTCTGTTGAAAAAAATTACCATACAAAAAGGAAGGGTCTACGGGCTGTCAAAAAATACTCCTGCGTCGGTTCCTCAATCGCCAAAGCCAAACTTATAATTTTCCAAACCGAAGAATTTCCACCTAGTTCTTCTTGATTTTTTGTGTGGCGAGCAATTTCCCGGACCTCTCGAAAAAATCTCACCCGGCCGCGCGGGCTTTACCCGCGCGGCTTTGTGTTATATTTATCGAATGACAAACAAAAGCGAGCTTAATTCGCAACAGGAAAAAGCGGTAAACCATAAAGACGGGCCGCTTCTTGTCATCGCCGGAGCGGGAGCGGGAAAAACGAAAACTATCGCTCATCGCATTTTGAATCTGGTAAAAAGCGGGGTTTCGCCGGAGCAAATTCTCGCTATAACTTTCACCAACAAAGCCGCCCGGGAAATGTCGGACCGCGTAGTTGCCTTATTTGCCAAAGAACGGAGGTTTTTGGACGGCATAAAAGAAAAACCGTTCGTAAGCACTTTTCACGCGCTCGGCATATATATACTAAGAGAAAACGCCAAAAAAATGGGCCTGCTCCGGCACTTTTCCATATTCGACCAGGACGATTCCACTTCGGCGGTCAAAGAAGCTCTGCGAGAAGAGGGTCTCGACCCCAAGCAGTTTGAACCGGGGCGGATAAGAAACACCATCTCGCGGCACAAGGGCGATTTGATAACTTGCGAAGAATATTCCGTTTCCGCGGAAGATTATTTCCCAAAAATAGTGGCCTCCGTCTGGTCGCGCTACGAACGAATCCTTGAAAAAGAAAAGGGCCTTGACTTTGACGACCTAATACTCAAAACCGTCAAGCTCCTAGAAAAAGAGGCGTCTATCTTGAAACATTATCAGGACAAATGGAAATATATACACATAGACGAATACCAGGACACCAACGCTTCTCAATACAAGCTTTCGCGATTGCTCTCCGAAAACCACAAAAATATCTGCGTAGTGGGCGACAGCGACCAGAATATCTATGGGTGGCGGGGGGCAAATTTAAAAAACTTGCTCAATTTTGAAATGGATTATCCCGGGGCAACGGTCGTCTTGCTTGAAGAAAATTACCGGTCAACACAGACGATTCTTAAGGTAGCCAACGATATCATCAAGAAAAACAAAATCCGCAAAGAAAAAAATCTGTTCACCAAAAATGACCTCGGGGAAAAAGTCAGCCTTTATGCCGCTTACGACGAGGGCGACGAGGCGCGGTTCGTGGCCGAAAAATCTCGATCCCTTGTTTCTGGCGGCGTGCCGAAAGAGGAAATAGCGGTTTTATACAGAGCCAACTTCCAGTCGCGGGCTCTGGAAGAAGCGTTTCTGTCCGCCGGGATTCCTTATCAGGTATTGGGAACAAAATTTTTTGAAAGGAAAGAAGTAAAAGATATTCTTTCTTATCTGCGGGCGGCCTTAAACAAAGACAGTCTCTCCGACTTAAAGCGCGTACTCAATGTTCCTCCGCGCGGGATAGGATCGGCTACGATAATCAAAATATTTGCCGGGAAGGTTGGTTCTCTTTCCCCGGCAATGAGAAGCAGAGTGGAATCATTTTGGGAAATTCTTTCCGAAATAAAAGAGGCGATAGAAAACAAAAAGGCTTCCGAGGCGGTAAAATTCGCCGTCAAAAAAACCGGCATTGAAAAACTGCTAAAAAGCGGAGGGGACGAAGACAAAGAAAGATTCGAGAATCTGATGGAACTTGTGACTTTGGCCACAAAATACGATATTCTCTCCGACGGGGAAGGTATCGAAAAGCTTTTGGATGACGCTTCTCTCTCAAGCGATCAAGACTCTCTTGGTCAAAACAAGAAAAAGGAAAGGGCGGTGAAGTTGATGACGGTGCACGCGGCCAAGGGACTCGAGTTCCGCCATGTTTTTGTCACGGGGCTTGAGGCGGACTTGTTTCCTCACCGCAAAATAAATTCCGGAAATATTTCGGAGGAACAGGAAGAGGAGGAGAGGAGGCTTTTTTACGTGGCGGTAACGCGCGCCAAGGAAAAATTGTATCTTACTTTCACCGAAGTGCGCACCATCTACGGCTCGCGCCAAATAAACGCGCCTTCGGAATTCTTGGGCGACGTCGAAAACGACCTGATTAAATTTGAACAGCGCGACAATCCGATACACAGAGTTGTTCGTCTTGATTAAAACAGTTAAGCTAGTTCTCCGCTTCCGTTTAATTTTTTTTAGCCAAGATATTGTATTTCTGCTTACGCCAGAATACAATATGTTTAATGAAGAAACATACCAAAGGAGGGCTCGGTAAAACAATCCTGAAGGGATTGGTGGTTGGCGGTTTAATACTTGTGGCCTTGGGAGGCAGTCCTAGCGTTTCGCAAATAATGAAGTTGTTCGGCGCTCAAAACTCCAACGAAAGACAGCGCGTAAACACCGCCATCCGCTCTCTCCGTAAAAAAAGACTGGTAAAAATATCATACGAAAAAGACAAAGAAATAATTCAAATAACGAGGGGTGGAAGGAACAGAGTATTAACATACAATATAGATGACATTAAACTCAAAAAACCCCAAAAGTGGGATGGTCATTGGCGGGTTGTTACTTTTGACATACCCAACACAAAGAAAAAAGCGCGCGATGCCATAAATATGAAGCTTAAAGACCTTGGTTTTCTTCCGATACAAAAATCTATTTTTGTATCTCCATATGAGGCCATAAACGAAATAGATTTTATTGGAGAACATTTTATGGTTCGCAAAAACATAAAATATATAATAGCCAAAAAGATAGAGGGGGACAGCGAACTGAAGAGAAGGTTCGGTTTGAGATAATTAATTCAAACCCATATTACATTCCTGCCTAGGCAGGAATGTAATATGGGTCAAAAAAAGGAAGGTAAAAAGTCAAAACAAAAAATATGTTCCGAGCAAAAAAATCATTGGGGCAAAATTCTCTAACCGCCAAAGGGGTAGTTTTGGATATTGTAGGAACCGCTGAAATTAAAAAGGGGGAAAGTGTTTTGGAAATCGGGCCGGGCAAAGGAATTTTGACCGAAGCTCTGCTTTCCGCCGGCGCGCAAGTCTTTGCCGTTGAAAAAGACGAGCGGATGGTCTTGCTCCTCCAAAAAAAGTTCGCCAACGAAATCAAATCCGGCCAACTGGAATTAATTTCGGGCGATGTGTTGAGACTAAACGCTAAACGCTATACGCTAACCGCTGGTTCTTACAAGTTGGTGGCCAACATCCCCTACAACATCACCGGCGAAATTTTAAGAAAATTCATCGGGGGAAGCGCAAAGCCGTCACGCGCTGTACTTCTCGTTCAAAAAGAAGTGGCGGAGAGAGTCGTGGAGAAGGACGGCAAGGGAAGCATTCTTTCTATGAGCATCTCCGTATATGGGAAGCCAAGATATGTAAAAAAGGTCCCTGCGCGCTATTTTAATCCAAAACCAAAGGTAGACTCCGCCATACTTCTTGTGGAAAATATAAAAAATCCGTTCAAAAACGAAAACGAGAAAGAAAGATTTTTCGAAACATTAAAAAAGGGCTTCGCCCACAAACGAAAAAAGTTGTCCGGAAATTTGTCAGAAACGCTTGAAAAAGAAAAAATTCCGGAAATTTTTCGCGCCTGCGGAATTGAAGCCAACGCCCGCGCCGAGGACTTGAAGTTAAACGACTGGCTTGGCTTGAGCAAGTCAAGACAAATTACTAATCCTTCTTAGCCTCCCTTCGTTTCCTTTAGCTAACATATTATATTTCTGCCTACGCCGAGATATAATATGTTTGACTTTCACATATTACATATTATGTGTTGTGTGTTGTGTGTTATGTGTTATGTGTTGCCCTACGATGTCCCGATTTTGCCTATCGTCCCCTGAACAATGGGGAAGGGGAAACACGGGGTGCCAGCCTGAAGACAAATACCACCCGGAACATAGTCGCCGAGAACCCATGAGCCGGGAATAGGTCTCATATTGGCGTGAAGCTTTGAAGACGGAGAAAGAAGGAATATGCCGCCTTTTGGCGGACCAATAATCAGCCCGATGCCGGGCGAACAGGTGCAGGGGATAGCCGCGCCAATCATCCCGCCAAAAGTAAGCCCGCCGCCGCCACTACCACCGGAAGAGCCGCCAATTATATTCCCCAAAAATCCACCACCAAAGGTACCGACAAAAATCGAGACTGTCCGACCAAAACCTCCGCCAATTTGATTTCCTATCAAGCTACCCAGAGCGCTACCCGCAATCGTTCCCAAATTAGACCCGTTAGACCCGGTGATTGAAATGTTAAGGTTGGAACCGCGCGAGGTACTGCTTAATTGTATTAATTGTTTCTGATACGTTGCCGCCTGGCCGAAACCAAAAGGCGGCAGAAAAATTATCAAAATTAGAAATAGTATGAGGAGTTTTTTCATTCTTAATCACATTATACTTTTTTGCGGCAAAAATCCATACTCGTGTCTGTTCCCCTGTTTGCGGTGCCGTTTCTTGCTATAATACGGATAAATGGAATTAAGCAAGATTATCGGGAATAAGATTTTATGGGCGGTTGTTATCGCCATAATTATTATCTCTTTTTCCTTCGTGACCTCGCGCCCAAAAAAAGAAGCGTCGGAAAAAACAGCGGGAAGTGAAACCGTTCAAACAACAAGGGAAATCTCCCTGAACGAACTGGTAAACAAAGATTCCGATAAAGACAGGGTAAAAGACTGGGAGGAAGAGCTGTGGGGAACTGACCCATATAACCCGGATACTTTGGGACGCGGACTTGGCGACCTTGCGGAAATAAACAAAAAAAGAGCAACTCTCCCAAAAATCGCCGAGAGTACAAAAAACGGAGTCATGGCCGAAACTGACGCCTTCACACAACAACTTTTTGCTTCCATTATGGCCTTAAAACAAGACGGTAGCATGACCGACGAAACCATGGGTGATTTTTCGTCGTCAATTGTGGAAAATCTGAAAAAAGAAGCCGAGGAAAAACAATATTACGCCCTATCCGATCTAAAAATAGTGCCGGCTGGGACAAGTTCCGTCATTTCATACCAAAAAGACATGGCGCGTGTCGCCAAGAAATACAGCAACGCGGGTTTGGGAAAAGAAATCACCGCTCTTGCCAAAGCCGTGGACAAAAAAGATTCGGGGAGTCTCAAGGGTCTGGACAAAATCATAACCAATTACCGCCGTTTGCTTGACGAAACACTTCCCATCGCCGTGCCTAAAAATTTGGCCACTAACCACTTAATTATCGTGAACTCGTACCGCAATATAATTGAATCTCTCGAAAACGCCGGGAAAATATTCAGCGACCCCATTGTCGGACTTGTTGAAGTCGCCCGCTATCGTAATTCTTCAAATATGCTCATTCTTTCTCTCTCTATCCTTGGACGATATTTTGAGATTAGTGATACAATAATAAGAGCAGTGTCAACTCAAGTAAATTGATAAAGTGATTGATTTTAATCTATGAAAAACCTTTTTGACTTAATATTTTTAACCTCGTTTCTGCTTCTCCTTTCTTTGGGAACGCCCGCCACTAATCGCGCCGGAGCAACCATAAATCCGGGCTGTAGCGCTTCTTTTGGAGTGGTCCCTTCGGGAGATTGTGTGCAACCAAACGCCAATGAGGTCGTGGACGAGACTCTCACTTTAACTACCGTTGATGATGGGGCTGATGACACTGCTCTGACCGCGGTGGACGATGAAGATACTGTTATTTTGACTGACGATACCGGTAACACTCAAGGTGATGTTGGCACAGGCATTCAATCGGCCATAAAAAGCTGCACCGGCGCAAGCGGTGGTATCCCTAGCATGCTTAGCTCTCTTGGCAACTCTGTCGGACTTGATTTCGGCAATTTGACATCCAGTTTAACCTCAACAATCGTAGGCGGGGCTGGTTCTGTTTTGCAAAACATTGGCGTTTCTTTGGGCAGTCAAATTTTCGCTGACGCCGGCAGTATATTGAATACATTTGCGGGGGAAGGCCTGGGGAGCGCTCTCGAGGGCTTAGGCAGTTTAACCGGGTTAGGCGAAGGAATTTCCGGAATAATGAGCAGTTTCGGCGGTATCAGCAGTATCGCCGGACCGATAAGCGCCATTATGGGAGGAGGCGGGCCGGTACCAACCGCCGACAAAAAAACGCAGGAAGCCACCGCCGCCATCAAGAAAAAAGAAACCTGCGACGATGCCATTGCTTATGCCATGGCGCACAACATCACCCTGCCAACAGCCATCGCCAGAGCCACTAACTATTTAAATACCGGCGGTACTGGCGGCACGCCTCTTTTTGTAACTAACGCCACAAGATATTACCAAAATATTGCCAACGAACAAACAAAGATTTTGCTTGGAGAGGTGAGCCGCAGCGGTTCTCCTTTTGCCAGCCAAATAATGCCGAGTGTCATAAGGACAAGCCAGAATAGAGGCCGAGACAACTTCACCAGAAAAATCGCCCCAAAATTGGAACAGCGGGTGGGAGCGGAAAATGCGGCCAGGTTCCGCGCGGGCGATCCAAGCGGTTGCCCGGGACAACAGTATATGCAATGTCTGCAATCCACCATATTTAATCCGGGTGACAGCTTTTTGGGTTCCGCTATTATCACCTACGACACATTGGACGAACGCCAAACGAGCGCGGTGAACAACGCCAAGGATGAGGTGGCGGCAGGGCAGGGAATGTTGGGGAACAAAGAATGCGTTGCGGAAGAAACCGACGAAGAAACAGGAGAAACATATTGCGTGGACTACGAAACCATAACACCGGCTATCGCCGCTTCAGCCCAACTGCAACAAGTGGTAGAGAGCCCCATCCGCCAGACGGAACTTATAAATTCCGCCGGCGAGTCATTACCCCCGATCTTTACCCGTTTTATAAACCAGTTTCTGGGAAACGGCCTCTCACAAATGAGCAGAACCGGCGGGTTTGCCGCGAGTATAAGTTCCTACAACAATCGGGCGGTCGGACAAGTAACCTCTACCTTAAATACCGCCGTCCGGAATACTCAAAACTACAGACCCGTTTTGGAACAAGGCGCGCGGATTGCAGGCAACATATTAAGAGACCTTAATACGCTAACCGCGTGTTACAATAGCGTTGATTCTCTCCTTCTCGAAAACAACCAGACCGTAGAACCAACGTCCTCCCGCCCGGCAGCGGAGGAAATAAGCAACCGGTCAAATTACCAAGCCGTTTTTGACGGGTACACAGCCGAGCTTTCGGCTTTGACCCAAAACCCAAACCGCGTCACGAACGATCAGCAGATCCTTACGACGGTCGGTCAGGTTTCCGCTCTCAACTCCAAAAAAACCGCCATCGCTGGATATTTGACTGATTGCCGAGCGCGCGAAACGTCTCTTAGGGAAACTCGCCGTGACATAACAAACTCCTCGGACTCTAGCGGCGGCGATTAGCTTTCCAAAAATGCTAAATATCTGAACTTTTTTGCTCATTGTGGACAAAATGCAAATCAATCAACAGAAGTTTGATATAATATGTATGTTGAAAACACTCGTCCACAAAAAATCGGGGTCTTATTTTTTTGGCGCGATACTAGCCGCGGTGTTCGTATTTTCTTTTTTTCTTTTCGCGCCGACAGGGATCACTAAAAATATTTCTGGAACCTTTCCTCCGATAGGTTTCGATTTTTTATTAAAGGTCGCGCTTGCGGAAAATCACGACATTGTAACGGGCGACTCAACAGATTCCGCCGATAGAGACGCCTTAGAAACTGTCGACTACGATTTCGGTACCACCGACGCAGTCGGAGCTGGCGGTGGTGGCGGTACGGGTAGTGCCGGCTCGCCTTTCAGTTGCGGTTTTGTTGGTTTCTTCGGAAATTTCGGCCTCTGCAGTATCTGGCTCGTTGGCAAGGTTTTGTTCACCATCCTTGCCTGGGTGGTCATGCTCTCGGCCATGCTTCTTCAGTTCTCCATAGATTTTAATATGAATATAAAACAATTTCTGGACAACACCTCCGGAGTTGATTTGGTTTGGTCAACCGTCCGCGACCTTGCCAACATTCTCTTTATTTTCTTTTTGCTGTGGACTTCCATCCAGACAATTCTTGGTATGGGCGATGGCATCAAGAAAGCTCTGCCGCACATACTGTTGGCCGCTCTTTTAATAAACTTCAGCATGTTTACCACCCGGGTAATCATAGACGCTTCCAATATTGTCTCCCTCCAATTTTATTCCAGCATGACCCAAAATGACCACTCCATTGACGAAAGTCTCCTGCGCAACATGCGCTTGCAGGGTTTTTTTAACAAAGCTGACACCGCCGATAGCGCGGTAAGCGGAGACACTAGTTTGCTTGGTCAAGCCTCAACCAAAACCAACCTTCTTATAATCGTCGTTTTGGGCAGTATTTTCCTTATCATCGCCGCCTTTGCGTTCTTAAACGCCGCCTTTCTGTTCATAGCCCGGGTCGTCGTCTTAACTTTGCTTGTGGCCACCTCTCCCATCGCTTTCATCGCAAGCATTCTCCCCCAAAGACTCCAAAAATACCACAAGATGTGGTGGGACAACCTGTGGGACCAGATGCTTGTGGCTCCGGTTTTTCTTTTGATGCTGTGGGTCATTCTCAAAATATCCGGCTCGATGTCATCGGCGCAAATGGGCGCCGATGGCAGACCGGCGGGCGCATTCCTTGATGCCCTCAACCCGGGAAACCTGGGGACAGCCGACACCACCGCCCCTCTTTTTAATTTTTTGATATTGATAGGGCTTCTTATCGCCGCCGTTAAGGTCACCAAAGAGTTGAGCGGAAGCATGGGCGCGTCCATCACTTCCATGGGCGGCGCGGCGCTCGGCATGGCGGCGGGGGGCGTTGGTGGATTTGCGCTACGAAACAGCCTCGGCAAACTCTCTCATATGGCTGCCCGGAGTGAGACATTAAAGAACTGGTCAGAGGCCGGCGGGTTGGGAGGAGTGGGAGGAAGAGCTCTTCTCGGGGCAGCTAAATTCGGACAGAAAACGAGTTTTGACGCGCGGGCTCTTGGTGATACGAGGCTCGGCGGAATTGCCGGAGCGGTTACCGGCGCCACCGGGGTCGGAGTAGGCTTTGGAAAAGCGGGCGGCGAAGGCGGCAGAAAGGCGGCGTACGAAAAGGCGGTTAAAGGGAAGGAGGTCTCAAGAAAAGAAGAAGCGGAAGCCATTAAAACCGAGAAGCTTGATATGATAGCCAATCCTTTGGGCGACACGAAAATTGACGCTGAAAATACCAGAAGGAAAGCGGAAAATATAAAGAGGGCGGGATCGGAAGAAGAAAGATTGAAGAGGTTCGCGCAGAGAATAAACACAGGAACAGTTCTTGATAAGGTCCAGAGGGGTCGTTTCTCAAATACAGCAGTTATGGGAAGCGTCAAGGCTGCGGGGAGTGTAGCGAAAGATCTAAAGAAAAAACAAGACCAGGAAAAGAACCTTACGAGTCGCAGCGACAGAATTGAAGCTGTGAAGGTTGCGTTGGGAGCAGCTGGAATCTCTGGTATGACCAAAAATTCCATGGACGCAGATGTTATCGCCCACTACCAGTCCAAGGTAAAAAGTGCTGACGATGACCTTGAGCTCAAACTTACTTCAGCTACCCCCCCGGCCTCGGGTGAAATTGAAAAAGCCGAGAAACTGGTAAGACTCTACAAAGGCAAGCTTAATGAATTTGAGAACGATATAAGAGAACGAGATAGGCTCGCCGAGGCTTTAGGTAAAAAACCTGACGAAAAGAAGCCATAATGACATACGTAAAAGGAAAAATCAGCGAATTGTTTGATAAGCTCCCGGCCGGAGTCCAGGATTTTATCTATGACCCGGCTACGGATAAAAAAATTGCCGACATCGGCGCAAAATATTCACTCAATGCCCAACAAATAGAAAATCTAACGGACGAAACGCAATACGTTATTATTGGCTACAAAAGAGCGGAGGATGTCGCCGAGTCAATACAAAAAAATGTCGGGGTTTCCTACGAGACATCCCGATCTTTGGCTTCGGACATTAACGGGCAGATACTAAGACTGGCGCGCGAGCTTGTCGAGACCCCGAGTATGGCAATCAATACCGAAGAAACTCCGGAATTCATCGATGTTATTGACGCGGAAGTAGAAGAAAAGTACAAAACGCTCCCCGAAGATGTCCGCAAAGCAATAACCTCCGTGGAAGTGTCGGCAAAAATCACCGGGCTTGCCGAAAAATACCGTCTTCACATAGACAAGGCCGACGAGTTGTCGGACGAGACAGGGCTCGTAATGCTCGGGCTTACGCACCCGCGGGATTATCTGAACAATCTGAAAAAACGGCTGGAAATACCGGAGGACTTGGCGCGGGAAATCGTGGCCGATATCAATAATCAGATATTTCTGCCCATTCGCCAGTCGCTCAAGAAAATTCACAACATGGCGGAAGAAAGAGATTATTCCACGGCGAGAGAAACCAACTTTGACGCCGAAAATAGAATGCGTCTAAGCAAAGAAGACGAAAAAATACTGGCCGAAAGCGGGATTGAAGTTGAGAAAGACCTGCGACCTACGACTGACGACTTACGACCGATAACCGATAACAACGAATCAGGCCAAGGAAACACTCCCAAGAAAGAAGATTTGATAAAAGCGGTGGAAAATCCGAATGATATCAAGCAAAACGGGGGCGCAACAATTCCGGCGGGGTTTGCGATGAATAATAAACAATTGACAACCGACAATAAACAAGGAGATCGTCAAAATTCTGTAGAGCAAAACCAAGGCGGGCAAGCGACTAACAATGAACAAATGACAATTGACAATAAACAAGAGACAATGAGTGGCGGGGAGAAAATGGGAGGTCCGTCCAAAAGGCCAGAGCCGAGAAAAGAAGCGACGGAAGAAGAAAATACGCCCACCAAACAACCACCGGCCGTAGAGCCTAAAAAAGTCGACCCGTATAGGGAACCGGTTGGGTAACAAATAACTTATAACTAATAACAAATAAGGGGGAGTCGGTTGGGTAACAAATAACTTATAACTAATAACAAATAAGGGGGAGTCGGTTGGGTAACAAATAACTTATAACTAATAACAAATAATCAGTAATGCAACAATTCAGGTTTAATAAGTGGAAAGTTTACGAGGATTCCCAAAAACTGTTTTCGTTAATTTTTGATATTGTTAAAAAACTACCGAAAGAGTACCGGTTTGAGATCGGAAGCCAAATCATTAGATCCTGTCTCTCTGTTTCTCTAAATATCGCGGAGGGGAGTGGAAAACATTCAAACAAAGAGTTTTGCCGATTTATTGATATAGCATTAGGTTCGACTTACGAAACGGTCTCTTGTGCTGATACTCTTTACAGAAATATGCTTGTAGACAAAAAGGGATATGATGAAGTAGAAACTCTCGCGGGAGAGATTTGCCGTCAGCTCGGCGGAATTATAAAAAATACAAAGAAAGCAGTTTCCTCTTTATAAGTTATCAGTTATCAGTTATTTGTTTATAATTGATTTATGCGCTTCTCTGTTCCCCAATTCATAGAAATAGAGGACAAGATTTTCGGTCCGCTTACTTTCAAGCAGTTTATTTACGTGGCCGGAGGGGCGGGGATTTCATTCCTGATCTTTAATTTTGTCTCGTCGTTTTTTCTGGCGATTCTTCTGATACTGCCGCTGGCGGGACTATCTCTCTCTTTGGCGTTTTACAGAGTAAACGACAAGCCGTTCATAGATACCGTGGAGGCCGCTTTCAATTACGCGCTCAAAGACAAACTTTATATCTGGAAAAAGGAAACAAAGAAAGCCGCGGGGGTGAAAGATGAGGTCGACACGACGACAAGTTATGTCCCGAGACTGTCCGACAGTAGGCTCAAAGACCTGTCCTGGAGTCTTGATGTGATAGACACAACAAAAAGGGGATAGGGTTTAGCGGTTAGGGTATGGGTATGGAACCCAAAACATAAGCTCCATAAACTACATCTTAGAAAAACAAAAGTGGTAACGCCTAGAGGTCGGGGTGCAACAAGGCAATAAATCACATGGCAATGACCACAAACTCCATTCATCACATAAAATCCAAACCCTTAGAGTCGTACAAGGGATTGATTGTGTGGCAAAAATCAATAGAGTTAGTAAGGGAGGTTTATATATCAACGGGCACCCTCCCAAAGACTGAAGTCTACAATTTGGTAAGCCAAATGAGACGTTCCTCTGTCTCTATACCATCAAATATAGCAGAGGGGTATAAAAGAAAAGGACTTGGAGAGTATATACAATTTTTAAGTATCGCCGACGCATCGGCGGCTGAATTAGAAACTCAAACTATTATCGTAAAACAATTATACCCAGGGGTTAATCTTGAAAAGGTGTTATTATTACTTGAAGAAATACAAAAAATGCTGATGACTATGATTAAAAAACTTAGTCAAAAGCGTTAATTTTTAAACCCTAAACCCTTTACCCTAGCCCTTATGCCCATCAAATCAAAAGCTACTCAAGATTTCGTCCCGATAAAAGAAATTCGGGATGGTATCGTTATTTTGAAAGACGGAGGACTTCGTCTTATCCTTATGGTCTCTTCCTTAAACATTGCTCTCAAGGCGGAAGACGAGCAAGTCGCTCTTATAATGCAGTTCCAGAATTTTCTGAATTCTCTTGATTTCTCTATCCAAATTTTTATCCAATCAAGGCAGTTTGACATCAGGCCATATGTGGCTCTCCTCGAAAACCGGCTCCACGAACAGATGAACGATCTCCTGAAAATACAAACAAAAGAATACATGGACTTCATAAAAAATCTTACCGAAACGACCAATATAATGACAAAAAACTTTTTTATCGTGGTCCCCTACGCGGCACCGTCTCTTGGGGGGAAGGGGGGGATGAAATTCCCGGCAAACTTGCGCGGAAAAGACGCCGCGGGTGAAAAGCGTGACGCCGCGGAGGTCTTTGAGGAAAGCAAAACCCAGCTTGATCAGCGGGCAAGCGTGGTGGCTCAAGGGATGAGCCGTTTGGGCATCAGGGTCGTTCAGCTGGGAACGGAAGAAGTCATTGAACTTTTCTACAAGCTGTTCAATCCGGGAGAATCGGAAAAACCGATAAAGCTATAAAATAAAAGCTAAAAGTGAAAAACTAAAAAAGATGATGTCTGATACTAACCAAAAAAACAAAAACGATCTGAAAAAAAGGGCGTATGTTTATGCGCTTAATTTAATTAAGTTTGTTGACGGCCTCAACAAAAAAGACTTGGGGGTACAAATATTGAGTCGGCAATTGATGAGAAGTGGTACAAGCATTGGGGCAAATATTGTGGAAGCTCAAGCCGGCAGTAGTAGAAAAGATTTTACTAATTTTTTTCTGCATTCTCTCAAGTCCGCCAATGAGTCTAGTTTCTGGTTAGGCTTGTTGAGAGATTCCAGGAAGGCCGACGGAACAAAAGCAGATATATTAATTGGGGAAACGAGAGAATTGGCTAACATATTGGGCTCAAGTGTTGTAACCTTGCGGAAACGCGGATAATTTTTCGCTTTTACTTTTTAATTTTTCGCCTTAAACTTCCAACCAACCATATGTCCATCTTAGACTTTTTCAGAGGTAAAAAACAAGACGAGGCGGTTCCTATCCTGCCACAGGAAATATACGAGGCGGCTACTTTGGAGCTCAAGGATATTATCGCCCCGTCGGCTCTAAAAATAGAGCCTCGCGCCATAAATCTGGGAGACAAAGTGGCGCGTACATTTTTTGTCATTTCTTATCCAAGCTTGCTTTCCGACAACTGGTTCTCTCCGGTTATAAACCTGGACAAGGTTTTTGATATTTCTATATTTATTCACCCGATAGAAACATCCAAAATTCTGCGCCAATTCCAAAAAAGGGTGGCTGAGGTCCAAAGCCAGATACATATGCGCGAAGGGAAAGGTCTCGTTCGAGATCCTATCCTGGACAAGGCATATCAAGACTTGGAGGACTTGAGAGACAAACTTCAGCAAGCGCAGGAAAAAATTTTTGATGTCGGCCTATATATCACCATTTACGGCGACAACCCGCAGGATCTTGACAAAGCCGAGTCGGAAATAAAGTCAATACTTGAGTCAAAAATGATATACGTGAAGCCGGCTCTTTTCCAGCAGGAAGAAGGGTTCAAAAGCGTATCCCCCACGGCAACCGACCTTCTTTCCGTGCACTCCAAGCTCAATTCTTCGCCATTGTCCAGTTTGTTTCCTTTTGTCTCTTTTGACCTCACCTCCGACAAAGGTATCCTCTACGGACTCAACCGCCACAACTCCAGTTTGATTTTGTTTGACCGTTTCTCTCTTGAAAATTACAACTCCATAACTTTTGCCAAGGCCGGTTCCGGAAAATCCTACGCCACCAAGCTGGAGATCCTGCGCACCCTGATGTTTGACACCGATGTGATAGTAATAGACCCGGAACGTGAATACGAATATCTGGCGGAAGCAACCGGCGGAAGATACTTCAATATTTCTCTCACGTCCGAACACCACATCAACCCGTTTGACCTGCCCATCCCGGGAGAAGACGAGGCGCCAGCCGACATTCTTCGTTCCAACATCGTAAACTTGGTTGGTTTGTTCCGCCTGATGCTTGGCGGCCTTACTCCCGAAGAAGACGCCATGGTAGACCGCGCTATCTCGGAAACATACGCCCTGAAAGACATCACCCCCAACTCGGATTTTGCCGACATTGAAGCTCCCCTTCTGTCGGATTTTGAAATGGTATTGGGTGGAATGGAGGGAAGTGAACACTTGGTTCAAAAGCTCACCAAGTTTACCAAGGGAACTTGGGCCGGTTTCATCAATCAGCCGACCAATGTGGATATCAATAAAAAATTCGTGGTATTTTCGGTGCGCGATATGGAAGACGAGCTTAAGCCCGTGGCGATGTACATAGTAACTCATTATATTTGGAACGCTGTCCGAAAAGTCCTCAAAAAACGACTTCTGGTGGTGGACGAGGCCTGGTGGATGATGAAGTCCGAAGATACCGCTTCTTTCCTCTTTAGCATAGCCAAGCGCTGTAGGAAATACTATTTGGGTCTCGCTACCATCACCCAGGATGTGGGAGACTTTTTGAAGTCGCCTTACGGGCTGCCGATTATCACCAACTCGTCAATCCAGCTTTTGCTTAAACAATCCCCCGCCTCCATGGATGTTCTGCAAAAAACATTTAACCTGACCGATGCAGAAAGATACCTTTTGCTTGAATCGGAGGTTGGGGAAGGCATATTCTTCGCCGGACTTAAGCATGTGGCCATAAAAATAGTCCGCTCCTACACCGAAGACCAGATAATCACCAGCGACCCGTCACAAATTTTAGCAATCAAAAAAGCAAAGCAAGACCTAAAGGACACAGAAAGTGGTCCGTCCGCCGCACCCAAACCCCTAGCGCAAGCGGGCGAAGAAGCGCGGTAGGTCCGCCTGCGCCGGAAGCGCGGCAGGTAGGGGAAATCTTCTTGGCTAAAATGGTCCCGTTTCTGGTATAATTCGGGTAATGTTAAAATCTTTTGTCCGCACAAAAAAATTACTGCCGCCGGCGCTGGCCGTATTGGTTCTTTTGTTTTCTATTTTTGTTTACGGGGAAATCTCCGCTCAAACCCTGGCTGATTTTTCCGTTAAACTTTCGCCAAAGATACCCGGACCCAATCAAACTGTCATCGTAAAACTAGTAAGTTATTCCTTCGATCTAAATCGCGCCACGATAACATGGTCTTTAAACGGGGAAACTCTTCTCTCGGGGGTCGGGAAAAAAGAATTTTCTTTCAAAACCGAAGGAGTGGGAGAATCTTCGCGTCTTTTGATAAGAACGGTCGGCGAGGCCGGAAGGGTAGAGGAGGCCGTTGTCGTAACCCCGGGCGATGTTGACCTCTTGTGGCAAGTGTCGGACGGATACACTCCTCCTTTTTACCGCGGAAAAACGCTTGCCTCGCCAGGTTCGTTGATTAAAATAGTGGCCATGCCAAATTTGCAAAAGAACGGCGAAAAGCTCTCGTTCGGTTCTCTTGTATACAATTGGTCAAAAAACTATAAGCCCCTACCAAGTGAATCCGGCTATGGCAAAAATTACCTGGTCTTTAGAAATGATTATTTAGACTCTGAAGAAAACATCAAGCTGGAAGTAACCTCGGTAGACGGCAGCGCGGGTACGGAGGGAAGCCTGTCTGTGAACATATCCGACCCCGTCGTTCTTTTTTATGAAAACATGCCTCTCCGTGGGGTCGTATACGAAAATGCCATATCCGGAATCTTTAATATGAGAAACGAGGAAGTTCGTCTTTCGGCGGAACCATATTTTTTCTCCGCCGGGCAAAAACAAAACCAGAATCTGATATATAAATGGAACCTGAATGGCAAAAATGTACCAGGTTCCCCGGACGATTTGAGCGCTCTTGTTTTGAAGAGCGGCGACGGAAGCGGGACATCTCGCGTGTCGCTCTCTGTGTCCAACTCGCGCAAAATAATGCAAGGGGGCGGACGATCCCTTCTTGTTAACTTCGGGAAAAAATAATATGAAAAAAATATTTTTAGCGACAATAATAATGATAGCTTTCGGTTCTTTTGTTTTCTTGAACCAAAGTGTTGTGGCTAGCGCGGCTACCCAAACCTATCAAATGCTTGAGGGGATACCTCTCGGCCCAAACGGCGAGACGGTAAACACCTACACCGCCACCCCGGATAATTTCAGCAATTTTCTAAACGGCGCTTTCAGGGTCGGCATAATGGTGGCAATAGTGCTCGCCATAATCGTAATTGTCCTCGGCGGCATTGAATACATGGGAGGAGATAGTGTTTTTAACAAAGAGAGCGCCAAGGGAAAATTCTACAACGCCATTACCGGCCTCATTATGGCCTTGGCGATTTTTCTTTTCCTAAACACCATAAACCCGGACCTGGTAAAACTGCGCTTAACCATGGGGCCTCCGCAACTCGGACCGACGGCAACATTGACAACACCCACAACCCCCCTCCAAACAGCGATTGACACAGTGGTGCAAAATGAAGGTCAGTTGAGGCTTAACAGAATATTGCAGGATGAACAAAGGGCGCGAACACTAATAGCCGGTACAAATGTTAATATCGACATAAACAATGGCGGGCTTGGGAGGGGTTGGTGCACAACGTATGGGCAATCCAACTGCACAAATGTCGGTCTTTTGCCGACTTTTTCAGTAAACAGGCTAAACTCTCTGCAAAGAGCGTGCGGAGTTCCTATCGTCGTAACAGGAGGGACAGAGTTCTGGGGGCACAGAACGCACGGACCTGGTACAAATATTGTTGACCTAAGAAAAACCACCGCGCTGGAAGACTGTATAAAAAGATTAAGCGGGAGAACCTCTCTTACCATAGGAGAAACATACTCGGTATCGTTTCCCGGAGGCAGGGGTAATTTTTATAATGAAAATGCCCTTCATTTTCATGTTACCTTCCTTCAATAAAAGATACAATCTATGTCCAAAAATACTTTCTTTTTGATAATCGTGTCGGTTATAGCTCTAATAATGCTCGGGGTGGGGGCGTATTTTTATTTCTTCACCGATACTTTGGGCGGAGGAATTTTCTCCCCCAGTGGAACGGGAACATCCGGTCAGGGAAGCGGGTTTTCTCCTTTTGGTAAAAACGACAATACGGGAAACGGGAGCCGGTCTGGAGAAAACAATCAGGCAACGGGAGCAGGCGACACCGGTGTAAACGGCAAAGAGCCAGTCTTCACTCTAAAAAAGCTGGCCCGGAGCTCGGTAGCCGGCTTTATCCCGCAAACGATAGGCAGTACCACCGTGGTGCGTTATCTGGAAAAAGAAGTGGGGCGCGTCTTTGACATAGACATGTCCATCCCGTCTTCAAAAACCAAAATCACAAACACAACCATCCCAAAAGTATACAGCGCCGTCTTCGGCAAAAACGGAACGGATGTTTTGCTCCGCTATTTGGACGACAATAGTTCTATCCAAACATATCACGCAAGCATCCCAGTCGCCACGTCAACGGAAGCGATAACGGAAGGCGTCCCTCTCAAAGGAACATTCCTTGCGGAAAACATCCGCGATGTTTCCGTTTCGCCCCAAAATTCCAGGCTCTTTTCCTTACTCTCCTCGGGAGATTCCGCCGTTGGCGTTATTTCAGAGTTTAATGGCTCCAAAAAGTCACAGATATTTGATTCCCCGTTCGCTGAATGGTTATCCTCGTTCCCGAATGAAAAAACTATTCTTCTTGTGACAAAACCCTCCTTCGCAATAACCGGTTCCGCCTACAAACTCGACTCCCGCTCTGGAAGTTTCCAAAAAATATACGGCGGGGCGTTCGGGCTTACGGCTCTTCTATCCCCGGATGAAAAAAATCTTTTGGTAAGCAGGATCGAGGGCGTCTTCCCTGTTGTGGGTTTATACAACATAAAAGACGGAAAATTCATGTCTATGGGGCTTAAAACAATAGCCGACAAATGCCTGTGGGCTACAAACATTATTATCTATTGCGGCGTGCCAAACACCATTCCTCCGGCAAATTCAGGGTACCCGGACGCGTGGTATCAGGGGGTAGTTTCTTTCTCGGACAGCATCTGGAAAATAGATGTGGAGATACTTAGCACGGAGCTCGTTTCGTCTATCTCCCAAGTTTCCAAAGAAAACGTAGACGCCGTAAATCTCTCCGTGGACAAAAATAAAAATTATCTTTTTTTCCTCAATAAGCGCGACAGTTCGCTCTGGAGCCTCCGGCTCCAATAGTAAACATATAACATATAACATATAACAAATAATGAAATCGTGAACTCCGGGTTTTTATCCGTTATCTGTTATATGTTATACGTTATCTGTTGATTCTTTGTACCTAATCACCACCCTTCTTGACGGACCGACACCAACCGATTCCGTGCTCACATCCAGAAACGGCGCCAGAAAAGAATGCACGATCATTCTTTCGTAAGAAGACATCGGCTCAAGCTCCGCGCTCGCCTTAAAAAACCTCGCCCGCTCGGCCATCATCGCCGCTTTTTGTCTCAGTTCTTCTATTTTGTTCTTTTGGTAATCGTTGACGTCTACGATAAAATCCAGCCTTTCTCCATTTTGGGCATCTCTCTCGGCCATTCTTCTTATTATGTGGTTGAGGGCAAGTATGGTCGCCCCGTCGTGTCCTATCAGAACGCTCGGTTCGCTTGTTTTTATGAGAAAGCGCGTCATTCTGCCATCGGAGGAATCAAAAACTTCTATTTCCTCATACTGGGCAGCCATCTGCCTTAAAAATTCCTCAATTATTTTCTTGGTCGGTTCTGTGTTCATTGTAAATTCGGGTTTATTTCTTTTTTTGCTCCATACCTGACAAAAAACTCCTGCCCCACCGAAAAGAGGTTGCTCGTCAACCAATACAAAGCCACCGCCGAAGGTATTCCCAAAGAAAACACCGTGAAAAGAACAGGGAACACGTAGCGCATTTGCATATTCATGCTTCTGGCAAACTCTTCTTGCAAAGATTTCCCTCCGGAGGAAGGAGGCGATTTGGGAATGGAAAGCGCCGTGTAGAAATACTGGGATAAACCAACCAATATTGCCACAATAAAACTTTTTTCCTCCAAATTAACACCCAGGAAAATGGTGGATATGTAATCCGGGTAATGGACGAAAGAATATAGGAGGCTGGCGTTTTCGCTAAAGCCGTTTCTGAAGACCAAAAACAGGGCTATAAATACGGGGAGTTGGACGATAACAGTGAGACAACCGGAAAAAGGGTTGGTGTCGTGTTTTTTGTAAAGCTCCATGGTGTGGCGAGCCTGTTCCTGTTTGTCTTTGTGTTTTTCACGAATTTTCTTAAGTTCAGGCTCAAGTTCGCGCATTTTCCTTTGGGTCTTTATCGATTTGTGGGCGAAGGGAAAGATAATGAAACGGACAATAATCGTCAGGGTTATGACCGAAAGGCCGACGGAAAACCCCGGCATCACCCCGATAAGAAAAATTAAACCGTTATAAAGAGGGTCGTACAACGCCGTATCCCACAACGATAAAATTGTTGCCATTGGGCTATTGTAGCCCAGAAATCAGGAAACGTAAAACTTGTAGCGTTAAACGTCGGGTCTAAACAATATAACTTGGCGCGATATTGTTTAACGCTACAAGTTACGCGCTTCGCGCTACACAAGCGGGTCTAGGTGTTTCCTCTGCCAAGGATGGCATCGGAAAATTCTGTGAACAGATAAGAGTAGCCCCTTTATGGCCCCATATTTCATTACCGCTTGAATGGCGTACTCGGAACAAGTCGGGTAAAACGCGCAACGCAGGGTCGTTGTTATACCGACGTCCTTAATAAAACCCTGGTCCGGGGAGATGGTTTTTTGGTATAACTTTATTAAAAAAATTACGATCTTCTTCATCCCTTAAAAAGCCCAGCTTTTTTGATTAAAAAAACAACATCTTCCTCTATTTCTTTATATGGGACAATGCCGGTCCCCTTTTTGAACGAGAAAATAAAAATGTGCCCAGGATTTATCCTATTGTTGATCTTTGAAACAGCAGCATAGCCGCGCCGGCGTAAAAGGTTCCTCTCAACCGCCTTCTTGGAGACGGTTTTGGGGGTGACGAACGAAAACTTGTTTTTCCCCGAATCCCCGCTAGACACGCGCAGTGTTAATCGTTCGGAAAAGAAGGCTTTCCCACTCTTAAGAACCCCTGGAAATAGCGCCCTTTTGACTCTTTGTCCTTTGGGGATCATAGCCTTTTGGCTGGCCCGAATTCAAACGGACAGTTTCTTTCTGCCGATACGACGACGGCTCCTTACGACCCGACGGCCAGTTTTTGATTTCTGGCGGACTAGAAATCCGTGTTTTCGCCCCCTTTTTCTCTTTTTGGGTTGGTATGTTTTTGACATTTACTCTGTTAAATAGACCCCGCTGGTCTAATCCAGCCGTAAGAACCGGAACTGAATTTACTAAAAAACTCCCTTTGGTTTACCCTGGCTTGACCAGCTTACGGCTAGGTTATTTAGCGGGGTTAATAATGATCCTACAACAAAAAACCGACAAACTCAAGTTGTTTGGGTATGTTAATATACGATAGAATTTATTTGCTTAACAATCAACAGGTTGTGAACAGGTTGTGAACAAAACCACAACACACCCAGGGCTTTAAACTTTTCCTTTATGTAATATACTATTGCTACCGTAATTAATGCGCGCCAACCTACGAACGGCCACTAACTATACAGATAGAATTTTATTCGTATCATTCGTTCTCCTTCGTAACCATTCGTATTATGACTACTGACACAAAACAGCTCTGGATAAACACCTTAAACGAGGTCGAATTAAATATCTCCAAAGCAAACTTCACGACTTGGTTTAAAAACACAAGCGTTGTCAAAGAAGAGGGCGGTATTGTTTATATAAGCGTGCCGAACGAATTTGTTAAAGACTGGATAATAAACAAGTATCACAAATTTATCTTGAAGACACTAAGAAATCTGTCTGACTCGGTCCGCGGCCTGGAGTATATCATCTCCCGGGACGAAAAAGGGATCAAGAATATCCAAATTGTCCTTGGGGCGAACGCCGGTCCATCCAACGAACTCCCTCTAAAGGACCTGTACATAAACAAGGAGGATAATCTGAACCCGAGGTATGTATTTGACTCTTTCGTTGTTGGATCATTCAACGAGCTCGCTTACGCCGCGGCAAAAGCAATCGTCGAAAAACCCGTCCTCTATAACCCGTTGTTTATTTACGGAGGGACTGGGTTGGGTAAAACCCACCTCATCCAGGCCGTAGGGAATGAGGTAAAAAATAAAGGTGGTAAAAAAGTCCATTACATAACCTCGGAAAAATTCACCGTAGACTGCGTCACTGCGATACAAAGCGGTAGGGCTAATTTTTTCAAGGAAAAATACCGCAAATACGATGTCCTTATCATCGATGATGTCCAATTTTTCTCAGGCAAAGAACGCACCCAGGAAGAACTGTTTCATCTTTTCAATGAGCTATATAATAACAACAAACAAATCATCTTTTCGTCAGACAAACACCCGTCGTACATACCAAACCTGGAAGATCGCCTGAAGTCGCGGTTCAGCGCCGGTATGACGGTCGATGTGTCTCTACCAGAGTATGAATCCCGTTTGGCTATTATAAAGACAAAAGCCCTTGAGAGTGGTTTCGTTCTGCCTCTGGAAGTTGTCGAGTATGTGGCCTCTTTAGTTCAGGGGAACATAAGAGAGTTGGAGGGTATTTTAAACTCAATCATCTGCCAGTCCCAGCTTAAGGGGAAAGAGTTGGGGTTATCAGACGTTAAGGCGCTCATTAAAAACAACATTAAGCCCAAAAAATCAATCTCCGCAAAAGAAGTTATAAAAATAATAGCTGATTTTTATAGTGTTGAGGAGGGCAGTATATATGAAAAAACAAGGCGTAAGGATATTGTAAAACCGAGGCAGATTGCCATGTACCTTCTCCGGGAAGACTTTGGTATTTCTTTTCCGTCAATTGGTCAAAAAATGGGTGGTCGAGACCACACAACCGTCATCCATTCGTGTGAAAAAATAAAAAATGAATTAAAAAATGACGGGGTTTTGTTCCAAGAAATAGAGCAAATAAGATCTATTTTTTAGGGTGTGTTTAGTTTGTGGAAAAGTCGTCTTATGTTGTGTGTTTTTGTTAAGTTTTAAAACAGATGAGGGGGTTTTTACCAAACTTATTCACAGTTTATGTTGAAGTATTTATACAAAAAAACATCGTGGTAATTATGTTTTTTATGTTTTTCCACAATACATACAATTATAATAATAACTATAAAAAAATTAAATCTTTATGATATTAGAATGCCTTTTAGAAAGACTGAAAACAATTCTCCCTATAATAGAGAAAATCACAGGGAAGAATCTTGCTTTGAATATTTTATCCTCCATTCTTATTATTGGGAGTGGTAAAACATTAAAACTAAGAGCGACAAACCTAGATATAGGCATTGAGGTTGAACTGCCGGCGAAGATAGAAAAAGAAGGAATTATTGCCGTGAATGGAGCAGTATTAAACAACCTTATTTTAAACACAAACAACGAAAAGAGTGTTTTTTTTGAAACAAAAAACGAAAATCTTATAATAAAAACACAAAACAACACATCGACAATAAAAGGATATCCATACGCCGACTTCCCGACAATCCCGCTTATTTCGGGTGATGTTTGTTTTACCATAAACTCAAAAAGGCTGTTAAGTGGAATAAAGTCGGTGTTTTATAGCGCCTCTTTGTCAGACATAAAACCGGAAATATCAAGCGTTTATATTTACCCAAACGGAGAGGATTTGTTTTTTGCGGCCACCGACTCATTTAGGCTTGCTGAGAAAAAAATAAAAACAAAACACATCCCTGATTTTACTGGGATTATTATTCCACACAAAAACGTCAATGAAATAATAAGAGTTCTTGATCTAAACGAAGGAGACACAAAAGTTTGCTTCAACAAGAACCAAGTATCTTTTTCTTACGACGGGGTCTACTTGACGTCTAGGCTTATTGACGGAAATTTTCCCGACTACAAACAAATAATTCCAAAAGAACACAAAACAGAAGTTATTTTATTAAAACAGGACCTCGTCGGCGCCTTAAGGGTGAACGGTATTTTTCTTGATAAATTTAACCAAATAGATGTGACGATAAAGCCGGAGACAAAAAGCTTTTCGATTAGCACAAAAAACGGAGACATCGGGGAAACCAGCACGAACATAACTGCGGTTATAAAAGGGGAAGCTGTTGGCGTAAGCCTGAATTACCGGTACCTTTTTGAGGTTTTCCAATCAATCACAACAGACAGCGTTTCTCTCTTTTTGTCCGGAAACAACAAGCCCGTGACAATACAAGGTGTTTCTGACCAAACGTTCTCGTATCTGGTTATGCCGTTAAATAGGTAAAAAAATGATAAACAATCTGGCCCCTTTTCTTGATAAGTTTAAAAAGATAGAGAACAGAGCGCTTGTTATAAGAAAAACAACCAAAGATGTTTTAAAAAAGAATTTTTCGGTGGCAGTTCCTGTCGATTCAATAGACACAAAAGGACGAATCGTTTATATCAAAACATCCGGCTCGGCCAAGACAGAAATATTGACCCAAGAAAAGGATATTCTAAAAAAAATAAACGAGCGTCTGGGAAAAGAAACACTCCTTAAAATAAAATAGCCGACGCCGGACCACAATCTAGTTTTTAATTCCTAATTCCACAACAGCCTCTCCTTGGTTGTAAACGACATCGTAACCAATAGCCCTAAGTTCGTTTTTTTCTTGCAAGAGGTCGGTTTCGTTCGGAATAAAGGAGAAGTTGAATGGGGGGGTTTTCGAGGAGCCCACAAAGACATTGTTTAGAAAATAATCAACGCGACTAAGTTGGAAATATCCGGTGTTTTTAATTTTTACAGAAACCTTCTTGTCATTTTGGTAGGAAACGTTTGCGAGGGGTTCGACAAATGACAACTCCGGGTATAGTTCCGGGCGATGGACGTCGTCATACGAAGAGGGGATATCGTTTTTTGTATAACCGGAGACGGGGTTGCTTCTCAGCCATTTTTGTATAGGGGCTTCCCATAATCTGAATTGAGGGTCGTTTTCCGGGTGTTCGGGCGCTGGGCCCAACGGGTCGTTTTTTGAAACCCAATATAAAATACTATGTATGTTTATCAACGGGCGTTCTTCCCGTGTTTCTTTTGGAGTAAGACTCGTCGCCAGCTTCCCGGATATTTTGTCTACCGTGAAAGTTTCGCCCCCTTGCCAAAAACCACGAAGTGTTGGTTTTAGGTTCTGGTCTATTTGTTTCGGCTTCTCGAACCGCTCACTTGGGTAATTTTTCAGTACTTCCGTCGTAAACTCGTGCCACATCGGGGCGACAATGAACCCGGCTATCTTTTTTTCCATCGAACTATTGTCGTTGTTGCCGGCCCACGCGCCTACCGCAAGCGACGGAGTGTATCCCAATATCCAGGCATCGCGATAATCATTGGTTGTTCCTGTTTTTGAAGCCACATCACCGCGCCCCTCAACATACAGCGCGGAGTGTTCGCCGAATTCCGGCGCGCGGGCGGCGTTATCGGACAAAATGTTGGATATTTGTAAAGCAATATCTTTTGGGATGGCTTCACTTGAACGGTCTTTGAATTCCTCCAGCACATTTCCCCGAGAGTCTTCCACCCGAAGGACGCTTTGGTAAGGATTTCTGATTCCGCCGTTAGCGAACACCGAATAGGCGCTTGTCATATCAAGAAGAGAGACCTCGCCTCCACCCAAAACAAGAGTGAGGCCGTACCGATCCGGGTTGGTTAGACTTTTGATTCCCATGGCTTTTGCGGTGTTTATGGAATCCTGGATGCCCGCGAGGTATAATGTTTTTATTGCAGGGATGTTTCTTGATTGAGCCAAAGCGTTCCGAATTGACATTGGGCCGAGATATTTGCCATCGAAATTTTCCGGGCGGTAGCAGTCGTCCGGATTTACACCAAGAAGAGGGTCCCCTTCCGCGGTGCAGGTTGTTTGGAACTCTGTTTGAAGGTCAAAAAGAACGGTGTCCGGAGTGTATCCTTTCATGAAGGCTGTGGCGTAAACGAATGGCTTGAACGACGAACCAGGCTGGCGGTGGGCGATAGCGACATTGAAATTGCCGTCTATCTCTTTGTCAAAATAATCCCGCGACCCGACCATAACGAGAATCTGCCCGGTTTTCGGGTCGATCGCCACTAGGCTTGCGTTTTTAGCGTTAAAATTTTTTTGATTTTCCAGCGCGTACTTTTTTACGATTTCTTCCGCCTTGGTTTCCAAGTCATAGTCAAGGGTGGTGATGACCTTAAGACCTCTGGATTCTAAGGCGTCTCGCCCGTACTTTTCTTCCAAATAATCACGGACGAAGAGTATAAAGTGCATAGCTTTGACCCCGCCTTGTTTGTTTGGCAGAAATTGCGGCATCTCAAGAAGGGCGTTTTTGTGCTCTTCGTCCGAGATAAAATCGAGCTCCTTCATCCTACGCAGAACGACCAGAGCTCGCTCGTCCAAGGCCTTACGGTTATTCCCATAAGGAGAGTAATGGGTGGGCGCCTGCGGTAACGCGGCCAAATAGGCGGACTCCTTTAAACTTAAATCTTTAGGATCCTTTCCGAAGAAAGTTCTGCTTGCCTCGGCGATACCATAAATATTTCCTCCGTAAGGAGCTTCGTTCAGATATAGCGCCAAAATCTCATCTTTACCCATCGTCTTTTCCAACTTTATTGCCAAAACCCACTCTTTTAGTTTTCTGGATATGCTTCGGTCAGAAGTGAGGATGGCGTTTTTGATGACTTGTTGGGTTATGGTGGAACCACCCTGATAATTACCGCCCGTGATAGGTGCTAGGGCGCTCATAATGACAGCGCGGAGAATAGACGACAGTTTAATGCCTCTGTGTCGGTAGAATTCCGAGTCTTCAATAGCGACAGTGGCGTTTTTGATGTTTGTCCCCATATCACTACCCAAAACGACAGTGCGCCGGATATTTTCATGAACGTCGTAAAGTAAAATTTTCCCCGTCCGATCGTATATTTTAGTAGAACTCTCCACCTTGCGTTCCTCAAAGGAGTTGAAGTCCGGCATCTTAAAGGTTCCTATCCAAAAAAAGAACACTCCGCCAAGCAAAAGGAAAAAGAGGGTTCCCGCTCGTAGCCAATGGCGGACGAAGAAAGGTTTTTTTAAACGCGAGTAAAGCATACGCGGTATTAGTTGAGAATAGCACGGAAGCCTCGGGGACAAAAGACAAAATTGTTCCCCCGTGTTACAGTATATAATGATGAAAATTGATACGGACCAAAATAAAATAAACCACATACTTACTCACGCGGTGGAGGAGGTTTTTACGCGCCAGTCGCTTGAAAAAAAGCTCCGCTCCGGTAAGACGCTTAGGATAAAGCTTGGTTTTGACCCGACTTCCCCCTATGTTCATATCGGCCGGGCCATTGTGCTTTGGAAGCTTCGCGAATTCCAAGATCTGGGGCACAAAGTCGTGTTTATCGTAGGCGACTTTACCGCGCTCGTTGGCGACCCCTCGGACAAGCTGTCCAAACGCCCCATGCTTACAGAGAGGCAGGTCAAAGAAAATATAAAATACTACAAAGAGCAAGTCGGAAAGATTATTGATTTGAAAAAAGCGGAATTTCATTTTAACTCCAAATGGCTCCGAAAACTTGATTTCAATGATGTGGCCGAATTGGCCGAATGTTTTTCCGTTCAGCAAATGTCACACAGGCGCAATTTCGCCGACCGCATAGAGAGAGGCGAGGAAATATCGCTCCGCGAGTTTTTGTATCCGCTTATGCAAGGTTATGATTCTGTCCAAGTAAAAGCCGACGTGGAGCTGGGTGGTTTTGATCAATTGTTCAATCTTAAGGCCGGCAGAATTATTCAGGGGCATTATGGACAGCCGGAGCAGGACATTGTGGTTGGCGTGATGCTTCCCGGCACAGACGGGCGCAAAATGTCCTCTTCCTGGGGGAATGTTATAAACATACTGGATGAGCCAGGCAATATGTACGGCAAGGTTATGTCGGTCAAGGACGACTTGATTGTGAAATATTTTAATTTCTGCACGCGGCTTTCGGAAGAGGAAATTTCAAATATTGAGAGAGAGCTGGAAGGCGGGAAAAATCCGCGAGACGCCAAAATGCGTTTGGCTTTTGAAATAGTGGAGTTATATCATGGCGATAAAAAAGCCAAAGAAGCGGAAAACAGTTTCGTGGCGACATTCCAAAAAGGAGGCGCGCCGAAAAACGCGAAAGAAATTTTTGCCGAGGTTGGTTCTCCGATATCGGAAGTTTTGGTGAAAGCCGGGGTGGTTGCTTCAAAAAGCGACTGGCAAAGAATTGTTTTGGGCGGAGGGGTTGAAATTGTGGACAGAGAAAAGATTACCGACCCTCGCGCTGTTGTTTCTAGCGAGATGCTTCTCCGTGTTGGCAAAAAAAGATTCGTTAGAATAACAACGAAATGAATGGGAACCAAAAACCAAAACCAAAATTAAAAACTCCGCGACGCGGAGTTTTTAATTTAAGCCCCCTTTCTCAAGATTCGTCTTCCTCGGCTTCTTCGTCGTCAGCCACACCGTCTCCTAAATCTCCCAGAATATCGTCCGCGAGGAGGTCAGTTTCATCATCAAGCGCGGCCTCGGGATCAAGCACACGGTCTTCGTCTCTAATTACATCGTCCATATTTACTTTTGAATATAAAGGGTATTGAACCACAGGGCCAAGCCCTGCACCCACTTTTGTGTTCGCTTCGCTCGCTCTGCGGGGTATTTACCCTTTGATTCAACATCGCTCGGACGCCGTGTACGAGATTACTCATCCACACGCTCCTCGCTTGTTGAAATAAGTTGTTAAATAAAACTACTAAAGGTTATCCTTTTTTATCAAAAAGTCGTTTGTTGCGCAAGGGCTTGTTTATTATACTGTGGATAAGTTGTGCAAACTCCAAAAAACCATTATGAAATATAGGGTTTCTGCCGGACGTTATCCACCAAGGCGACGCTGTTTTTGGGGTCGCTTCCACCGGAACTTATTTTGGATCCCTGTTGGGGTAATATAGAAATCACCCATGGGAACAATGTAGGTTGCATGACCTTTGATAAATTTCAAGAATTTATAGACGAGCAAGACGTACCGCTTCGTTACCTGGAGATGAGAGATGAATCCGAGCGCGAAACAATACTGGCCCGTACCATTAAGATGTCTGAAGAATTTGGAGAGTTTTGCGACGAGATATTGGCTTCCATGGGATGTCAGCGAAAAGGAAAGATGAAGGGACATAACAAAGAGGGCTTAACTGACGAGTTTGCTGACGTTGTAAACACAACCTTTCTTCTCGCTAAGGCTATGAATGTCGATATCCCGACTTCTCTCGACAGAAAGGTTAAAAAGGTACGAGAAAAACATAACAGAGAACCCCTTTCTTAAGAGGGCGATAAAGAAAAGCGGCCCCTTAGACAGGAACCACTGTGGCTGTTTCACTCGAATTGCTTAACCGGCGAAAGCTTTGTATACCGCGTTGACGGCATTTTTATAATCGGAGTTTGAAACCCCCAAAATGATACTTCTCTCGCTGGCTCCCTGGTCGATTGTTCGGACATTTACGCCAGCTTTGGCTAACGAACCGAATAACTCGGCCGCGACGCCTACAGTGCGGGCCATTGCGCGACCAACGACGCAAATCATAGCAAGTTCCCGTTCAACCACGACGCTTTCGGGAGAGCACACCTTTTTTATTTCCGTGACGACGAGGTCGGTTTTTCCATCGAGCTGTTCGTCGTCAATAATAATGCTTATGGTGTCTATTCCGCTTGGCATATGTTCGAAACTCACCCCGTGTTTTTCAAGAACACCGCAAAGTTTTCGGACGAAACCGACTTCTTGGTTCATCCGCGCTTTCGCCAAAGTGATTACCGTGAAGTTTTCACGTCCGGCTATGCCCACAACCGTCCCAGGTGTTTCCCTTTGGGCGAAACAGTCGGGGACAATCATAGTTCCGTCATTGCTCCAATTGTTCGTATTCCGAATGTTGATTGGAATACCGGCTTTTTGAACGGGGAAAATCGCTTCGTCGTGAAGAACGCAAGCTCCCATATAAGCGAGCTCGCGCAATTCGCTGTATGTTACCACCTTGATCGTTTTCGGGTTTTTCACGATCCTCGGATCGGCCATCAGGAAGCCATCAACGTCGGTCCAGTTCTCATATACATCAGCTCCCACCGCTTCCGCGACTATTGACCCGGTGATATCCGAACCGCCCCGCGTAAATGTTTTAATCGATCCATCGGGCATCGATCCGTAAAATCCAGGAATGACTGCATTTTCAAGACCGCGAAGTGAACCAATGCAGAGTTTGGTGGCGACCTCGTCGTACCGACCGGTTTCATCAAACCGGACAACGTCTTTGGCATCAACAAACTGATAGCGCAGAGCCTCGGCAATAATAAGCCCGTTTAAGTATTCGCCGCGGCTTGCGATGTAATCGACCGTCGCGCCACTAGAGATATTTTCCCAAATCTCTTCTAGTATTGAGTCCAGATCAAGTTTAATTCCCAAACCGACGGCTATTAAAAAAAATCTGTTACTGATGGCGCCAAATATTTTTTCCGCTAAAGCGGCATCACCCCTGTTTTTGTGTAACGAATATAACAGATCGGTGATTTTTTTATCCCCCGCGCTTCTCTTGCCAGGGGCTGATACCACTACATACCGTCTGGCGGGATCCGCCATGACAACATCAATAGCTTTGGCGGTCTGAGCGGTGCTCGAAAGAGATGTTCCTCCAAATTTTGCAACTTTAAGCATGGTGTTCCTCCGGAGTCAAAGAGCCTTCGTTTACTTCGTTTACCTGATTTTCATACTACAGGCCGGCAAGATATTTGCAACTAACGCGCAAAAACAAAAATCGCCCGCCAAGTCGTGATGACTGGCAAGCGATGATTTATGACATTGGTTTGGCGGTTTCTTGTTCGATTTCCAAGAGATACCAGCGGAGTTCTTCGAGCAGTTGCCCCTCGATTACGCCGAAGTCAGAGACAAAAAGGGGCTCCCTCCAATTCACCATTGACTGGCCTGTGGTGGCGTCCAGGGTGAGACGACGGCAAATTTCGTCGCCGTTCATAAGGAACAAATTGATTTGGGGCAGGCCGTAGGTTTCTTCGTACGCCCACACCACCTGTAGGCCCCAATCTCCTACTTCTTTGGAAACTCGGTTGGTGATGCAAGCCGCGACAATATTTTGCACCGCCTCGTCCCGTTTTTTTACCCTGCCGGTAAGCAGGGCATGTAGTGGACTATCACTTACCGAACGCACGCATTCGATGTCATCGTGCAGAAACTCGGCGAACTCGTCGGCGTCAACCAACCGCGGATATATCGTCACCTTTTTGTTTGAATCGTGCCCCCAGTCATCAGAGGCGACGACAGCGCACAGAAACATCTCGTCCCTTTTATCCAAAGATATTTTTCCGTCACGGGACATTTGGAGAAGGCGAAGAATTCCCACCGAGTTATTTTTCCCCGTGAACGTGACGAGCAGTGGCGCGCGTGGATTGAGCGCTCTGACAACAGCGGACAGCTTTTCTTGCAACATGGGAAACCCCCGTTTTCGTTTTTGAGAAAGAAAGCATGAAAACCTACTGCCCAAAAGTATATCACGAAATAGGTTTTTGTCAACTTTTTCCGGCGCGGGAAGCCGCAAAAACAGGACCCGCCATAAATTTGATGGATTGCACCCACTTAAAATTTAAGGTGGGCGAGACAAGTAATACCGCAGGCGATGGCGTCCATCTCGTCGTCGGAGGAAATTTTTTTGGGGATGACAATAAGTTTGCCGACCATGCTGTTGACCTGTTCTTTGGTTGCTTTGCCGTAACCAGTGACGGCGATTTTTATCTGAAGCGGAGTGTATTCGTAGACCGGAAGTCCGGTTCGCGCGGCTTCATAGACAATAACTCCGCGCGCCTCCGATACCCGCATGGCGGTTTTTTGGTTGGTGGTAAAAAAAAGCGTTTCAACCGCCAGGGCCTCCGGCTTGAATTTTTTTATAATTTCGCGGAGGCGGTTTCCCAAAAGGGAGAGACGCTCCGGAAAAGGTAGCGAGGACTTGGTTTTGAAACACTCCGAATGAATTAAAACTTCCTTCCGCATTTTTTTGTCGCCTGCCTGCCGCGACGATATTGACGGCGCAGGCAGGCGCTCAAGGACGGCAATGCCTAAGCG
>ERZ1292640.401-Hain-H43-02um-R1-401-length-35198-cov-7_pt1 | contig 34243 bp, 26 predicted proteins | sample MGYA00564404_ERZ1292640 | MGnify/ENA primary metagenome ERZ1292640 (study PRJEB36523, sample SAMEA6512636) | groundwater metagenome | collected 2019-01-08 | study: AquaDiva: Metagenomics assemblies of 32 groundwater samples | reverse complement strand
TCGGCGGCTTTGCGATACCACTTCACCGCCTCCACCGCATCCTTCGCCACGCCTTGGCCATTCACGTACCGGAGGCCTAGATTGAATTGAGCACTTGCGTGATTCTGCTCGGCGGCTTTGCGATACCACTTCACCGCCTCCACCGCATCCTTCGCCACGCCTTCGCCAAAGGCGTAGCAGACGCCCAGATTGTATTGAGCCTGGGCGTTATTCTGCTCGGCAGCTTTGCGGTACCACTTCACCGCCTCCACCGCATCCTTCGCCACGCCTTGGCCATCGGCGTAGCAGTTGCCCAAATTGAATTGAGCCTTGGCGTCATTCTGCCCGGCGGCTTTGCGATACCACTTCACCGCCTCCGCCTCATCCTTCGCCACGCCGTTGCCATTGGCGTAGCAGTTGCCCAGATTGAGTTGAGCCGAGGCGTGATTCTGCTCGGCGGCTTTGCGATACCACGTCACCGCCTCCACCTCATCCTTCGCCACGCCGTCGCCATTGGCGTAGCAGAGGCCCAGATTGTATTGAGCCACGGCGACGTTCTGCTCGGCGACTTTACGAAACCACTTTACCGTCTCCACCTCATCCTTCACCACGCCTTGGCCATTGGCGTAGCAGAGACCCAGCCTGAATTGAGCATTGGCGTGATTCTGCCCGGCGGCTTTGCGATACCACTTCACCGCCTCCACCTCATCCTTCGCCACGCCAAGATTGCCAATGAAGAATGCCTCACCCATTTCAAACTGGGATTGGGCATCGCCTTTTTCGGCCTTCGTTTTGATTTCCTCAAACAGCTTGCGGTCTGCTTCGTTCTGCTGGCCGGGCAGTTGAAACGCGGCTGCACTCAGCAACAGCAACAGAAACGTCCAGGCCAACCGATTCGCTTTCATGTCAGCAGATTAGTTGGTTTCCTGGGGCTGGCAAGCATCCCGTGCGGTCAGGCATTGTGTTTGGTGGCATAGCACTCATACCTCTCTCGAAGTTGCCGCTCTGCTTCCTCCTTGGTGCGGCCATAGCCAGCCTGTAGCGACAACCTCCGCGCCATGTCGGTCATTGGAATGGCGAGGCACAGCCACGAGTAATGCGTTTCGGAGGAATTGTGGTGGAATTGCAGTTTGTAATCCTCGAAGCGCGGAAACTTGGGGTCGGAGGGGCACGGTCGTTCAGTATAGCCATCGAAAGCGTGGTAGCCGCACTCGAATATCTCATGAAGGCCGTAGTGGTCTGAGTCTGACCCTACGAATGCGCCACCCATTTCAGCCAATGGAGCGCGGCAGAAGGGACATCTGTATTCCGAGAGTTCATCCGCCGCTCGCTCCAATTCCTGCTGGAGGTGTTTGACTGCCTCTCCAGAGGCGAGCCGTTCGAGTTCAGAACGTGGATGCTTCGCGTAAAGGTCGGGGCGAATCTCTCGGAGAATCTGAATGGCAATATCTTGGGGAGTGGGTTTCTCAGTGTGGACTGCCAACTTGTCGGCCAGTGTGGGGCTGAAGTCGAGGACTTGCTTGCGCGTCACGCCATGCCAGATCGGAATAATGACCCGATCCTGATCAATTTCACGACTGACCAATCCACCGAGTTCACGCTCTGGCCACGCCTTTCCGATGAAGTGCCTACTGATGACAACGATCCCAAAGCGCGAGTTCGCCAGTCCATAGTCAATCGAACGAGAGAGGCTATCTCCGGGGCGGAGCGAGAATTTGTCGTACCACACTTCCGCGCCAAGCTGATTCAGCGAAATGACAAGCGGATCAACAAAGTGTTCCTTGTCCTCCGACGCATGACAAATAAAAGCATCCCATTTTTTGTCGGTCTGATTCGTCTTCATGACGCGACATTAGTTGGTTCCAAATGGCTGGCAAGCGTCCGGTACGACGTCAGGCGGTAGACCTACCAAGGTGCTTGTCTAGCAGTCCTTGAACCGTCTGTTCTTTAGCCAATTTCGCAGACTCAAACTCCTCCCGCTTTTTCTCTCGCGACAGTTCAGCATCCTGTTCGTCTTCAGCAATAGCTTCCATCAGCGATTCAAACGTTGGGAGCTTCGTCATGATGCGCAATGGTTTTCCATTCTGATCCTTGCCTATGCCGTCCAGAATTCCAGGGAGTTGGCAGACATCAATACCGTCAAGTCTGTCAGCTATCAGGTTTCTCTGTTCTTGAGGAATCTCGGATGGATTAACCTCAATGGTTACGATTGATTTGGGTACGTCAATGCCTTGGCGGAAGGCCTCTGCTTGGTTAACTTCAAAACGAAGCTTCATATATTTACAGTGATAGTTTTTGGTGATGGGCCATGATTCTTTCAGTCCCGATGGCCAATCGGGACGACATAATAATCGCAGGTTTCAAGTCGCGCGTCAAATCAGCTTCATAGCTATTTCGCCAATTCCGCTCGCCCTAAAAGGCGTCGTAAAAGGCGTCCCAGCTAATGGTAACTGTTGAGCATTCCAAAGTCTCAGGCGGGTTTGTTGGGGGGTGGTTTCTCTCCGTCGGCGGACGGGCGGGGTGTGTTGCCAGTCAGCGGCGACCGCGAGCAGTGATTCAGGCCAATCCGCCGGGCAGCGGATTCCAGACACGGGAAAAGCCGAAGCCGGTGAAGTGGGAATCGTTGCGCGTGGCGTTCGTTGTGTGAGCTTCCGAGCCGCCTCACTCATTCCGCATGACCTTTCGCAAGGCCATCCTTGAGCGGCGGGATTGAATCAGGCAACTCAGAAACCCGGAATCCACGAGAAACGTTTTCCTGGTCCCCGGCTTTTCTGAGGGCAGAAGGAAGAATGATGAATGAAGAAACACTTCAGAGCCTTACGTCGGCTCACAACCGCTTCGTCGGTTCCGCCTATCTCGTGCTTGCCGTATTCCGCGCCTGACGCTACCTTTGTGCCATGAAAGTCGCAGAGATTAAGGGTTTGGTGGAACAGCAGCCGTTTCGCCCCTTTGGCGTCCGCCTCAACAACGGTGCTCAATACACCTTCAAAGATTCCAGAGACGTCGGTGCGCCAAAGGATTACCGTCTGTTGATTTATTTTGGGAAGTCCGAAGCGGTGCGCATTGACACCAATAGCATTGTTGAAATCTTCGAGCGATAACGCCGTCGTGGATGACTTCGGGTCCTTCTTGCCCGCAGTTGAATCCGTTTCGCCCATGCCGCCCGACCTTCCGCCAAGCCATCCTTGAGCGGCAGGATGAAATCCTCCCCCCGGGAACGTCACGGCTCGACGGAGTCTCGCCCTACCCGTTTTTGGTTGCGGCTCCGCAGCGCTGTGCTCCTTGCGCCTCTTCGCGGCTGGTCCTTCTGAAGTCTAGCCTGAGGTCCAGGCAGTAAACCTCGCACGGCAGGTGCCACACCAACAATGGAACAGCCGACGGGCGGTTGATGCTTGAGACGCCCGGCTCAACTGACCTTCGCCGGTTTGACGTTGGTGGACTTGGTGGGAACCAGTTTCTGGCTGGGATAACCTTCGACTTTGACACCGCGTTGGCGCAGTGACACGGCAAGATTGGCTTTGAAATCCTCCGGGGCGCTGGCCAGGGCTGACTTGAGTGCCGCGATCGATTTCTGGCCGGGAATCCGCTGCAAGACCATGCGGGCGTCTTCGCGCATCTCTGTCTCGGAGAGCAGCGCCGCCACGGGGCCAACCGACTCGTCTCCGCCCAGTTCGGACAGCATCCAGACCAGTTCGCGGCGGGCTTCGGTGGGCGTGCTTTTGGCCAGCAAGGGAATCAGTTCGACCACAACGGCTTTCTTTTCCTGGCCGGCGCCGGGGCGTCCGGCCTGGCGAACGATTTTCAACAAAGCCCGCTTGGCGGCGCGGGTCACTTCGATCTCGGGATCGGCTAGGAGGGAAGCGAGTGGCTTGACGGCAGGGGCTCCGCAAGTGGCGGCGGTTTGCCAAGCCTCGCTACGCACTTTGTCGTCTTTGTCTTTGATCTTGGCGATTGTTTCGTCCAGCGCCTTATTTTCGGCTGCGTTGGTCAGGCCGGTTGCCACGCCCGCTGCTGCGGCGGCGAACGACGCTTTTTCCAGATTCTTGGTCATCATAATCAAACTCAGTTAAAGGTATCTATCTTAGGGTGTTTTGTGAGCCATTCCGGCATCATAGGTGATAGGGATAACGTTGCGGCCGGCTCATCAAGCGGCGCGCCTGATCGTCGCTGACGATTTCCTTTTTGACCGGGTCCCACTGGAGCTTGCGGCCCAGGATCAGCGAGAGGTTGCCCAAAACACAAAGGTTGGCTGTGGCCACCGCCGCTTCGATGTTCATGATCGTTTTGGCGCCGGTCTTGATGCCGTTAAACCAATCCTCCTTCTGGCCGGGGCACTGATAGACTTGCTTGCCGCCCGGCGGCACCTTGAACTCGACGGCTTTCCGCTCGGTGTAAACCTGGCTGTCGCCGACCCATACGATGAGCTTGTCTTTGTCACCATGATAGACCGCTCCATAGCCATCGCGGATGCCTTCCCGCTTCTTCTTTTCCTCGTCGAAATAGGGAATCATCTCACCCGGCTGCTCCCATATTAGAGTCCAATCGGGATTCTTGAATTCATAAACGACCTCCATATCGATGGCGGTATCCCAGAGTCCCTTGGCGGGCAAGGTGCCTTTGGCTTCGATGGAAACGGGGCCGGTGTGGTCGGCGTTCATGAAATAGAGCGCGTTGCTCATGACGTGAGCGCCGCGGTCGCGGATTTGCCCGCCCCCGGACTCCATGATCCAACGGAAGGTGCCGTGGCAATAGCGCGGGTTGTAGGGGCGCCAGCGCAACGGCCCCAACCAGAGGTCCCAATCCAGTTCCGGCGGCGGCGCGCTGTCCGGCACCGGCTTATTATCGACGGGACTGGCGTAATGCCAGCAAGTGACTTTGCGAACGGTGCCGAGCATGCCGTTGGCGATGTACGAGTGCGCCGAATAGGCTTCGGGCTGAGAACGCCCCTGGGAACCGACCTGAACCGATACCTTGTTTTTCGCGGCGGCAGCGACCATGGCTTTGCCCTCTTCAATAGTGCAGCAAGCCGGTTTTTCGACATAGACATGCTTGCCGCATTCAGCCGCATGGACCGTTTGCACGCCGTGCCAATGGTCCGGAGTCGAGATGACGACCGCGTCGATGTCCTTCCGTTCGAGGACATAACGGTAATCGCGGTACGTGTCGGCTTGCGGCCCGGCTGTCTTCGAGGCATTGGCCAGGCGTTTCTCGTCCACGTCGCAAACAGCGGCGATATTCACTTCCCCCCGCTTCAGGCGTTGGACCATGTCGCCAAGATGGTAACCGCCCATCCCGCCCACGCCGATGTGTCCGAAGGTGAGGCGGCCATTGGCGCCCGGCTGGCCGGGAGCGGCGAGGACACTCGAGGGGATGATCTGAGGCAAACCGATGGCTGTGCCGGCCATGACAGTTGCTCCGGCCGCTTTGAGGAAGGCGCGACGCGCCATTTTCTTCTCCTGGTTTGGCATGGATTGAACCTTTCTTGTTAAAATTCCTGAAACAGAGTTTCTCGGCAATAAGACTTTTGACTCTTACGATTTGACTTTCATATTCTATCTCATGCGCGGAGATGCAAGCAAATCTTCAAATGGAAATCAACAATCCCCGAATAGACCCGCCGGATTCTTCGTCGGACATCTTATCTATGAACCAACGCCAGACAGGAACCAGCCGCCGTCATTTCTTGCAGGGGTCCGCCGCCGCTGTCGCGACGTTTGCCATTGTGCCCCGGCACGTCCTGGGCGGCCCCGGCGTCACCCCGCCCAACGAAACCGTCGGCGGCGCTCTGATCGGTTGCGGCGGTCGCGGACCGGGCACCTTCGAGGAAATGCGCGACCTGAAGCCCGTCAAACTGGCCCAGTGCGACGTTCGCTGGCTCGACCGCGCCGACAACAAAACCACTTACACCGATTTCCGGCGCGTGCTGGAGCGCAAGGACATCGAGGTGGTGGCCATCGCCACGCCGCCGCATTGGCATGCCTTGATCTCGATTGCCGCCATGGAGGCGGGCAAAGACGTCCTGTGCGAAAAGCCCATGACCCGGTTCATCGCCGAGGGACGCGCGGTGGCTGAAGCCGAGAAACGCTATGGCCGCATCTTCCAGGTCGGCACCTTCGGACGATTCGGGGCGAGCCAGGATAAGAACCGGGTTCTGACCCGCAAGATCATGAAGAGCGGGCTGCTCCAGAACTGTCCAGCCGTCTATATCAGCCGGGGCGGTTTCAAAGTCAAAGAGTGGAGCGGCCTGGTCAATGCCAAGCCGCAACCGGTGCCGCGCCAACTCGACTGGGACATGTATGTCGGGCCTTCCCCCATGAAACCGTATCACCCGCACCGAGTCGGCGGGACGCATCGCGGTTACTGGGATTACGAAGGCGGCGGCCTCACGGACATGGGACAGCATCACTTTGACCCCTTCACTTGGACGTATGGCAAGGACGACACCGCGCCGGTCGAGATCGAGGCCCACGCGCCCCCGGCGCATCCCGACGCCTGCGGAATATGGGGCTGGGTCGAACTCAAGTATGCCGACGGCCTGACGCTCGTGCTCGACAGCGGCGAATGGGGCGAAATCTGGGAACGCAAACCGTCGCGCGGCGTCAGCCTCAATGACCTCGACGAAGAGAGCAAAAAGAAGATCGCGGAGATGCCCGACCCGGAACCGCTGCGCAGCTTTGCCGAAGCCGTGCGGACTCGCCAACCCGCCGGCGGCCATGCCGAAGCCGCTCATCGCACCGCCTGCATCATGCACCTGGCCAACATCGCCATTCGGATCGGCCGCAAAATTCATTTCGATCCCGTCAAAGAAATCATCCTCGGCGATGAACAAGCCAACCGGCTGGTCAACCAACCGATGCGCGCGCCGTGGCATTTGTGAGAAAATGGATTGTGGCCGACGCCGTGAGTCAGCGGCTGGAATTCCGGCCGCGTGTTCGCGAACCTCGCAACCAGAGCACTGAGAAAGGACTTTAAACATGGCAACAACAAAAACCGATGTGGCCGCGCTGGTCGCGCAAATGCCCGAGGTCGATAATCCCGGCCAAGCCAGCAAATTCACGGGACCGGACCCCCAGGCGGCCGCGAAAATCTTTGCCGAGATTCTCGCGGGCGGCCGTGAAAGCATCCTGGAGCTGATCGCGCTGCTGCGTGAACCGGGCGACCCTGAGTACAAGGATTACAAGGCCGGCTACGTCCTTCACGGACTGGCGCTCCAGGCCGGCCGGCCCGGCCAGGAAGAACGGCGCCGGCTGTTCGCCGAGACGTTGGCCTCCCAATTGGGCAACGACAAACTCTCCCAAGGTGTGAAGGGATTCCTCATCCGCGAATTGCAGGTGGCCGGCGGCCAGGAGGTCGTGGAAGCCCTGGGAAAACAACTGCGGGACATGGAGCTATGCGAGTATGCAACCCAGGCTTTGCTCGCCATTCGCGACGGGGCAGCCGCGCAGTTGCGTGGCGCCTTGCGCGGAGCCACAGGAAAAAACCGGGTTACCCTGATTCAAGCTTTGGGTGTGGTGCGCGACGCCGAGTCGATCGCCGTCTTGAAGGAAGCGCAGGCCGAGCCGGACCGCGACGTGCGCAATGCCGCCGCCTGGGCGCTGGCCAACATCGCCAAACCGGCGCCGTCGAGACCGTGACCAAGTCCGCCGATAGCCCAAGGCCGGAAACAGGCTCAAGCACTCAAGGCTTGTACTGGGGCAGACGGCGCCAGACCGTTCAGGGGCGCAACGCGCGAACACCGCTCGGTGACTCCTCGCGCTGATGGAATGCTCAACGCCTGCCCTTCAGCCGTAAGCGGGTCTTGGCGGACACACGGAGTTCGCCGCCAAGACCCGCCGGCCTTCAACAGGGAAGGAAAACCATCCGGACGGGGCATTGGAGTTTTGGGCTACAGCTCTCCGCTCAGTCCCATCACTCCATCACTCCAGTCCTCGACCCCGCCGCTTCCCTCACGGTGCCTGCCGGAGGCGGAAGTACCTGGCAGCCTCGGTGGCCGGGACGGTCATTTGCTGAAGGCCGGGCAGCACCGGATCTTGAACCGGCAGCCAGGGGCCTTGGACGGTCGGCCCACCTTCGACGGCGTAGTTCATCCCCGCCGGGGCGGGCCAGGTGAGCTGGACGGCGCGCTCGATGCCGACGACGGATGGTCTCACCTATTTCAACCGGAACAACTTCATCAGGTCGGACGAGGGAACCGTCAGGTGTTTCACACCGTCGCTTTCAAAAACAGGTTCCAGGGCCGGCAGCCAAGGGCCGTTGATCTCCGACGCCGCTTCAACTGTGAAGGGAAATGCCGACGCCGGCCATCGCAGCCGGACGACCCGATCAATGGTCAGTATCGGAATGTCGTGTGTCCAAAGTTCCAGATTGTCGAATGTGGCCTCAGCCACTGGCCACGCCGTGCCCGCGGTGTACTGGCTCACCGCGAGGAAGTACCGGTCGCCGTAGAGGTACGGTGCGCCGATGCCGTCCCGGGGACAGTCGAGATGCATGCCCGTCAAGGCTTCGACCTGGGCGGTATTGAGGGATGCATCGCGGAGAGGCGTATCAATCACGCTGATCTCCTGGAGCACCAGGTTGGGGTTGGCCTTGTCCAGGAGCCGCGCGGTCAGAATCAAGCCCGAACCCGTCCGTGTCATGGCCCCCGACAAGAGGATATCCGTGCTCGGGAGGGTGGTTCTTTCGCAGGCAAACACGATGACGTCGGGGGCCAGCCACTTGAAGATCATCAAGAAGTCGTGGCCCTTGACGAAGAAGTAGGCGTGGGCGTCATCCTGTTTGATCTCGAGGCCGCTGGCGTTCGCATGCTCGCCCAGGGAAACCAGTTCGACGCGCCATTCCAGGGTCTTGCCGGGTTCAATACTCCAGGTCCGATAGCGCCAGCTCGCAGCATAGTGCCACCCCAATTGGGAGGCCGTCCGCCAGTTTACCGTGAATTGCCCATTTGTTTCGAGCAGCTTCACCGTACCGCCATCCTGGGAAAAAGAGTTCCACGTCGTGACCTTGTTGTCATCGAAGTTGTCGAGCACCTGGCCGTTGAGTACCCCGACCGGACCGACGACCCCCCGATACACCACGGCCACGTCCGGATCCCCGAGGGCGCCGGGCCCGCGGGTCGCTGTTTCGACGACTTCCAGACCGGCAATGGCACCCCCCGCGCCTCGACCGACCACCTGGATCTGATAGCTGCCGTCGGGCTGCAAACGGCCGGCCCAGGTTCCATCCCAGAGACCCGCGGTCGCCGAGAAGGAAGGGTTCTGAGGATCGGTGAGATTCCAGGTGCCGACTTCACCGTTCCAAGTGCCATGAATGGTTTGAGAACCGTCCGGTTGGGAGAGCCCGTTCATCAGCACCGTGCGGCGGCCCGTGAGCCGCTCGTCATTGCTCTGGACCCGCAGGAGGGAGAGGAGATTGCGGACCTGGACGTTGTCTGCGGCGAAGGCCAGCGTGTCACCGGGATAGGGCAGGCCGATGGTATGTCCTGTTGCAGTGTAGGAAGCCGCACCGTCTGCGGCGCGGGCCATCGTTGTTCCCAAGACGACGAAAAGTGCAGCGCCGGTCGCCCACCCAAGGCAGAGGCCCCTCTGGGAGCTACCGGGATACCGGCAGGCGTTCAGGGTAATAGTCATAGGGGTTTGCTTTGAAAGCTCCGTGGCTGCGGAGGTAAGGTTCGTTTTGGTGGGCATCGTTGTATCCCTTTCTTCGGTTTGGTTCTGGTAAACCTTTGGTTTGAGGTTTTTGTGATGAACGCGTGACGCGTTCACTTTCCTTCTGCGACGAATCGTCCGAATTGTTACCGGCGGATTTTGCCCTGCAATGAGGCGTTGCCCAGCGTCCAGAGGTTCGTTGCGGAGGAGGGCTGATCGCCGCTGCACGCCAGGTCTTTGGGTGTTGTTCTCATAAAACTGGACTTTTCGTGGCCCGTTATTGTCTTCTCAGCGGCTTTTCGTGGACACACGGCATTCGTCGGCAAAACCCGCTCCGACTCACTCGAGCCGCACGTGCGCTGGTTTCACTTGGTATTAAGGGAATCCGGAGACCAGATGCGCGGAGCTTCATGTTCTTCATCCTCTCACGCCCGGCGTCAATCCCTGGCGCCGCCGCCCTTCCACCTGACCGTTCCCGCTCAGGGCTGACCTGGGGCCAGCAGAACCCGGAAACCGACGAAGTTGCCCCTGAAGTTTGGGTAGCAGAACCAGCCGCGGGCCGCGGACCGGCAGCCCGGAGCGTGGAGGCTCATGCTGAACCAGTAGTACCAACTGCCGCCGCGGAGCACACGCTCTGAGCCCGTCGCAGGGCCCTGCGGGTCAATGGCAATCCCGCCGGGATACTCACCATACCAGCTCTGGCACCATTCCCACACATTCCCGTGCATGTCATACAAGCCCCAAGGGTTGGCCAGCTTCTGCCCCACCGAATGCGTCGTTCCGCCGCTGTTGTCCCAATACCACGCGTAGTTCGTGAGGTTGGTGTAGCCCACGATAACGCCGTCGCCGGCCACATAGCCCGGGTCATCCCCATGGCTGAATCGCGTCGAGGTCCACGCCCGACACGCATACTCCCATTCCGCCTCCGTCGGCAGCCGGTACACGCTGTTGGCGGCAATTCGCCCCGCCGCCCGCTCCCGCTGCGTGAGCTGGCCACAGTAATTCTGAGAATCGTACCAGTTCACTTGCTCCACCGGACGACTCAGGTCGAGGCCGAAATCCGTGTTCGTACCCGGCCGGGGCCAATCTTGCTGGACCCCGCTGCAAAAGCTCGGGTTGCTGCCCATCACCGCCAGATACTCCCCTTGGGTCACCTCATATTTCCCCATCCAAAACCCTCTGCTGATCGTCACCGAGGTAAGCGGGCCTTCGTCTTCTAACCGGTCCACTTCGTTCGTCGGGCTGCCCATCCGGAACGTGCCTGGCGGGAGGAACACCAGGTTCGTGGGCGCTGCAAACACCACCGCCCGATAAAAACGCCGACCCCCGGCGGGCACAGACCTATCAGCCCACAGGTAGGGACTGGCAGGCAACTGCAGGAACTCCAGGCAGTGCCAGGCACTGGGAGTGTTCGTCTGAGCCAGGTCCGTGACGCATTCAATCGAGTACACGGTGCCGACCGAGCCCGTGATGGTCAGCCCGGCATACGTCTGGATGCCGAGTTCCGCCGGGGTTTGGGCAACGGCCCGCGGCCCCACCGCCCAAACGGCCAGACCCAGCGAGGCAAGAAATCGGGCGAGCTTTGAGAATCGTGTCTTCATAGTTTCTAGTGCGAATGCACTGCTTTCACTCGGTACAGAGGAAAATCTGGCGAGGAGATGCGGAAAATCTTCGGGAATTTTGCGGAAGGCAACGAAGGAGAACTTGCCAACCCGTGTCCCCGGGTTGCACTCCTGAACCGAGAGGCAAGGGCGAGCGCGCCGACTCCAACGCGCGCGGCGAACGGAAAGGTCTCGAACGGGTGCGTCTCGGGATCGCGAATCTGCGTGGCCTCGACTGTGGGGGTGGCCTGCCGCCGTTACCGGATGCGGCGAGTGCAGTGGTCCTGCAGCCAAAGGAGGTCGCGATTGTTCCGAGATGGCACTTCCCGCGGATCGCCCGATCCGGAAGGCGTCAGGCGCGCCGGGGTGGTGCGCGGGTCAAGCCATTTCTTGAAGTTCAGGGTGTCTTTTGTTCCCCTTCATTGGACTCAATCTCCTCCCACGACGGTGCCCGGTAGAGGTCCGCGACGCCGGACCAACTCAGTCCCAACAAGGCGTTCCCGTCAGGCGAGAACTGGGTCCAGCCCTTAAAATCCCCGACGCTTTGGAGGCTGATCAGTTGGCGTTGGATGGTGTAATCCCAGACGACGAGCGCCGGTTGCAGGCCCATCCCTAGCCTGCCACCAGTAACCAATCGCTGGCCATCGGGCGAAAAGGCCACCGAGATAAGATCGTTCGCGTGGAGTGATAACGCGGCCACCTCGCGCCCCGAATCCACCTCCCAGACCCGGGCTTCACGCGAAATGGCGGCGGCGAGAAAGCGGCTATCAGCCGAGAAGGTGGTCATCATCGCGCCGGCCTGAGATGGGAACACTTTTTTCAATTCACCCGTGGCGTAATCCCACAGCTTGACCCCCGTGCCCGAGGGAACGGCGAGCAGTCGCCGGTCCGGCGATTGTGCCAGAACGCGGCTCTCACTCACGTCTATTTGTCCGAAGGGAATCTCGACCCAGGACGCCACGTCCCAGCGCTGCACCGCGATCTGCCGGTTCCACACCACGGCATGAGACAGGAGCGTCTTGCCGCCGTCCCAGAAGCGAAGGCCAAAGATGGGGATAGTCTGAGGTCGAATCTCCTTCACCAGTCGGTGGCTGCCCAAGTCCCAGATCTTGATGGTGCCGTCCAGGCTGCCGACCGCCAGCAACCGCTCGTCAGGCGAAAGGGCCACGCTGTGATGGTTGGTGCCCAAGGCGGGAAGGCGTTGGATCTCCTTGGCGGTCGCGACCTCCCAAATGATCACGGGGTCATTCGGCGACGCGGTGATCAGGTGGCGGCTATCCCGGGTAAACGGCGCGCCGTAGGGCCCCACTCGCACCGGCAGAACCGCATGGGACGCACCCTGCCGTTTGGACTTCAGGTCCCAAACGCGGATCGACCCGTCGGAGCCGCAACTGACCAGCGTGTTTCCATCCCGGCACAGCGCGAGCCCCGCAAGGCCGCCGGTATGCCCTCGGAGCCGATCGGTCTCGATCTCCTCCTTCTGCGCGACGTCCCACACTCGGATGGTCTGGTCGGAGCTCCCTGAGTAAAGGGTCTGTCCATCGGGCGCGAAGACCAGCCGCGACACCCAACCCCGATGCCCTTCCAAGCTGCCGGCCGGGGCGCCGGTTACCGCGTCCCACAAGCGAATCGTGCTGTCCGATTCGCCGTGGCCCGACGCCAGCAGTCGGCCATCCGGCGAGAAGGCCAGGGCCATAACACCGTTCCCCTCGGTCGGGGTCGGTATGGTCTTGTTGAGCAGACCGGTCTTGAAGCTGATCAACCGGATGCTGCCGTTCATCTCTCCGAGCGCGAGGGTGGCGCCGTCCGGAGAGAACAGGGGAACCCGGCCCAAATCATTCATCGCCCCCAAACCCGGAAGGTCGTTCACCAATTCGCCCGTGCTCACTCTCCAGAGGCGCGGCCGGGGGTCCACGTCGAAGGTTGCCAACCACTCGCCGTCCGGCGAGAAGGCCAGGGAGACGACGCGGGAGGGTTGAGGCATCGTCCGGACCACCTGTCGCGTCGTGAGGTCCCAGTAGCAAACCATGAAACCCTTGGCGTCTTGATTGGCCGACGCGAGGAGGTTCCCGCCTGGGACGAAGGCCATGGCCCGCGGCAGACTTCCGTTGGTGAGCGTGCCGGTTTGCCGACGCCGCGCCCAGTCCCACAGATCGATGTTCCCACCAGGTTGGCGAACGGCGAGCAGACTCCCGTCCGGCGACAGCGCCAAGTTCTCAAAGCCATTGGGTTGGTTGGTGAGTGTGAACTGTTCGTCACTGCGGCACTGACCCCAGAGGTAGCGCCATTCTCAGCCGCGCAGATCGACCGCGAGCGGCGGCCGACGAACTGCGGAGGCAGGTTTGCCCGGAAGGTACTTGCCCAGCGTCCGCTGCGCCCCGCCAAGATCCCCCTCCTCCAAGGCGCGTTGGGCTTCTTTGATGTCTCCCGCGTAGGCTTGCCGCAAGGCTAACAGTTCGCCGGCACGGGCTCGGTTCAGTTGCCAGAGGATGTCCGCTAGGCCCACCAGGAAGGTCAGGACCAAAGCCGCGCTGAGACCCGCCCGCACCGGTTGGCGGTGGCACCAGCGCCAGATCTTGCCGGTCGGGCCCATGGGGCGCGCGAGCACCGGCTGGCCGTTGAGGAAACGACCCAGTTCATCGGCCAGCGCCTGGGCTGTCGCATACCGGCGCGCGGGTTCCTTCTCCAGGCATTTCAGGCAAACCGTCTCCAAGTCCCGCGGCAAGCTCGGATTCAACAAGCGAGGCGCCAGCGGCTCCGCGTTCAGAACCTGCTGAAGCGTGTCGGTGAGCGTTTCGCCCTGGAACGGCGGCCGGCCCGTCAGCAGGTGATACAGCATCGCGCCCAAGGCATACACGTCACTTTGCCGGGAGACCTTGCCGCGCTTGCCCAGCGCCTGCTCCGGCGGAATGTAGTTCGGCGAGCCGAGCACCTGGCCGGTCAAGGTGAGTTGAGGGTTGAGAGTGGAGAGTTGAGAGTCATCAAAGCGCCTGGCCAGCCCGAAGTCGGTCACGCGGGGCTGGTCCTGCGCATCAATGAGGACATTCGACGGCTTGAGGTCGCGATGCAGGATGCCGCGTTCGTGGGCGTAGCGAATCGCTTCGGCAACGGTCTTCAGGTAGCCGGCCGCGCGCCGGAAATCCGCAATCCGCAATCCGCAATCCGCAATCACTTTGGCCAGGCTCGGTCCGTCCACGTAGTCCATGACGAAGAACTGCTGGCCCTCATGGACGCTGACTTCGTGGATGGCGACGATGTTGGGATGTTGCAGGCTGGCGGCGAGGACGGCTTCAGCGCGGAACCGTTTGGCGAACTCCGGGCTGGCTCGCGGCCCGAACAGGAGCATCTTGAGCGCGACGATGCGATCGAGGCTCTTTTGGCGGGCCTTATAGACGATGCCCATTCCGCCGCGCGCGATTTCCTCCAGCAGCTCGTAGTCGCCGAAGTCGCGGGCGAGAAGGGAATGGTTAATGGTTGATGGGGGATGGGGGATGGAGGGCGGAGGCTGGATGCTGGAGGCTGGAGGCTGGATTTCGGGTGGGGCGGCGCTTGAGCCGGACTTGAGCGCGCTGCGGAACGAACAGACCGGGCACACGCCGTCCAGAGCGTCCTCGGGCAAAGGCTGCCCGCAGTCGGGACAGGTTCGATTCTTCGGCATAACTGTATTGGCGACTCGGCCAGCCGCCTCACTATCCTACAGAGGCAAATCGGGCGAATAGTTTCGAGAACGTGAGACTGTGAGACTGAGAGACTGAGAGACCGTGAGACCTTGAGAGCGTGAGAAGGCCACCGGCTTCCCCAGCCGCGTCACGCCTCCTGGTCTCACGCTCTCTGAGTCTTGCAGCGGGGCACAGGCACCACTTTTCCGGGTGATTGCTCATGGTGGCGAGCATCCGAGAGGATTTCCTCGTAAATGCCGTCAAGGCCCGAAGCTTCGCTGTCGGACAGGTACTGGCAGCGCCGGGCAATTTCGATGTGCGTTTGGGTCTCGGCGGCTTCACCCTCGGCGTCATTGAGCTTGCTGACAAAGGCCGCCGCGTAACGCCGCTTGCGCCAAGCCTCTGAGATTTGCGCCGGGGCAGAACGCGAGGAGCGTCGAATCTGGTCCGTCAACGAGAACTTTTCCTCGGATGGGAAGCTCTTCGTCGTTTCGAATACTGCCATGGCGGCATCAATTGCCTTTTGCCACACTTTCAAGTCTCGGTGACTGCGTATCTTCTCCATAGGCTGATTGGTTTACGGTGTTTCGTTTCAAGGTCTTACGCTCTTGCAGCGAAAAGAACGTGAGAACGTGAGAAGGTGAGAACGTGAGAAGGTCATAGGCTTCCCGGCCGTTCCACATCTTCTGGCCTCACGGTCTCACTCACTCATCACCGAAATCAAGTAACGAATCTCGGCGTCGATCTCCGCCGGGTCGGCCACGGTGTGGGCAATCTCTTCCCGCACCAACTCGCGGTAACGCTGCCGCAGACGATGCACGGCGGACTTCACCGCGCTCTCGGTCAGGCCCAATTGGCTGGCCGCTTCACCACATGAAATGTCGCTTTCGCCCGCCACAAAGCTTCTCAAGCGCTCGAACAATTCAGCTTTGCCCGCCGCGACATTCTCGTCGCGCAACCGTGTCAGCGCTTGCTCCAGCAGCGTCATGGCCCAGCGGCGCTCGTAGATTTTTTCGGCGTCCATGCGCTCGACGGGCTCGAGTCGATACCGCTCTTCCGCGCTTTGTGCGTCCAGGGAAAAGCAGTCGGTCCCGCCGCCGCGTTTTATGGCCCGGGCCCTGTCTCGCTGATCGGAGAGAAAGTGGCGCAAGGCCGCCAAGAGGAAAGAGCGGAACTTGCCTTTCTGGGGTTCGACCTGGCCGAGATAGTTTTTCTCCAGCAGCCGGGCGAAGAAGGCCTGCGTCAGGTCCTGGGCGTCCGCGGCACTGTAGCCTTCCCGGCGCACGTAGGCATAAAGCGGATACCAATAGGTGCGGCAGAGCTTCTCGAGGGCGGCCTGTGCATCCGGGGCGTCGCCTTGCCCCGCCGCCAGCACGACGCTCCAATGGGTCGTGGCGAACCAATCCGAATTCGCAGGCTTTGCATCTTCCTTGAGTTGCGGCACATTCATAGTTCACCGGGCAGGCTGAGCGGACAACGAAAGCCTACGCGCTCTCCAAGAGTTTCCAACAGAAATCGTTCGACAACCCTATTGACCGATCCCTGATGGAAACTGGATGCGGGCGAAAGCGGCGGGATGCAGGGTGATCCGGCCAAAGTTCGGGCTGCTGGCCACGACACCTTGGTCGTCCCATTTTTCCAATTGAAAGGTGACCGTGCCACCGGGCCTGAAAAAGGCCTTGACCTCACGGGCGGCGACATTGGCCGGGCCGGCCGGCTGGGCTGCAAATTCAATCTGTTTCACCCGGCTGATGGGGATGTCCAATTTGGAGCCTGACAGAGCCATGGTGGCTTTGTCATCCAGGATGGATTCGAGGTGGCCGGATACTTTGTCGCCGTTGCGCAGTTTGGCCACGTCCTGCTTGCCGCCCGCAGCAGGGGGCGTCTTTTCTTCATACTGGCCGTCCCATTCCAGAATCTGCAAATGACTCAGCTTGACGGCGCCCTGGCCTTGGTGGTCTTGGTGGACGAAGCGAATCCCGGTGCCCTCACCGATGAACTGCTCGCCATCAATCCACTCCTTGATGAGCGCGCCGTCCACGAACAAGGCGATGGAGCGCTTGGCCTTGTTGATACGGACATCGACGTGGGCGGTATTCTTTTGGCTGAACATCGGAATGGGCACCTGCCCCAGATATCGGCGAGGATCGCGCTTCGTGATCGGCTCCAGGTTGGCGGAGTAGCTGTTGATCTGCAGGCTGTAAAAACCTCCAAAATCGGGTTCGTTCTCTTTGGTGGCCAGGGCGATCGGCTGCAAATAATCGGTGTAGAGAGCAATGGCGAGGTAGAAATATCCTTTATAGGCCAGATCGAACTGGAGGCTGGCTACCTCCGGCAGCTTCACATCGCGCGCGATGGAAGCGGAACGCGTGGCGTAGAACGCTTCGTTTTTGTAGGTCCATTGCCCCGGTTCGCCGGCGGCCACGTTGGCGACCTTGCCCAAAGTCCAACCCTCCAGACCCGTCGGCCCGGTGAAAATGGCAGGGAGGCTTGGCGGCAGGGGACGAATCATTCGCAGCCTCTGGCGGGGCAGATGAATCTGACCGGCATACCAGGTGTCCAGGACGGCCTTTTCGGCGTCGCACGAGACCAAGTTCCCTGCCAGCACATCGTCGTTCACGAGGCGGATTTCGCACGTTCGCGCCGCACTGGCCTTGGCCTCCGGACGCGGGCTCAATTGAATCTCCGCCACGCCGGCGAAACTTAAATCAATGCCCTGCGCGACATCCGGACGCTGCCAGCGAATGCCGTTTTGCGGGTCGATGGACTGCAACGTCCCGTAGAGGCGGTCGCCGTTGCGAAAAACGAGCGCATCACCTAATCCCGATCTGGGCGTCGCACTCGCCGTAGCAGCCGGAGGCACGGTCGGGGCAGCCGCGGCCGCGTCGCCGGTGTTCGCCACTTGGCCCGAGCAGATCAGGCACGAAAAGCCGGCGAACAACGCCATCAGCCGCAAATATCGGATCAGGCGCATGCGATCACTCAGGCAAATCCCAGTTGTCTTCGCCCAGGAAGCCCGGCTCATCCGTCTCTTTGCGCTGGCCGAGATTGAACTCGACCTGGCGGATGGATCGTGGATGGAACGTCAGGCGGCCAAAATTCGGGCTGTTGCCCGAGACTTGGTCCGGGTCCCATTTTTCGACTTCAAACGCCACGTTGCCGCCGCCTGAAAAATAAGCGCGCGTTTCCCAAGGGTCGCGGTTCCGGGCTGCGCCGGTGGCCTGGCGGAAGACCATTTGCGTGACACGCTCCATGGGGATTTCCAAGGTGGTTTGAGTGGTGGTGAAGGATAATTTGCCCTGGTGGATGGACTGCAGTTTTCCGGTCACCTTGTCGCGGTTGGCCAGATGCACCAGATCCTCGGTGGCGCTGCCATTTGCAACTGCGTCCGGCTCGAACTTCCCGTCCCATTCGGAGACTTTGAGGTTGCTGAGGTTGAGCGGCGGTCCGTCCATCTGCACGAAAAAGGCCAGGCCGGAGCCTTTGGCCGCGAATCCGCCGTTGTCCTTCCAGCGATGGATCAGGAGGCCATCCGCCAAAAGCGCCAGCGAGGCTTCCTCCTTGTTGGTGCGGATTTCCAGGCGGACTTTTCTCTGGTTCAACATGGCCGGAATCTGGACCTGCCCCAGGACGTTGCCGCTTCCGCCGCTTTGCACTCGCTGCAGGGCGGCGTAGCCTGGTCCCAGGTGAAATATATAGGAACCGCTGCCATAATCAAAGCGATCGAAGACCGGTGTGTAGAGGCTTAAAATGAGGCTGAACTGGCCGTTCCAAGCCAGGTCAAATGAAACGATGGACGAACCGGTCAATCCGAAATCACGCCCCAGAATGCCCGGCCCGTTGGCCACAAAAGTGGACTCGCGGTACTCCCAGCCCTTCGGGGTTTTGCCCACGTTCCAGCCTTCCAGGCCGGCGGGACCTTCGTAGAGGGTCAAAAATCCTTTCGCGAGCACGAGGATGGACTGCAAGGCCCGGCGTTCGCCTTTGAGAGTGCCGCCCAGCCAGCTTTCCAATTCAAAGTTCTCGGTATCGAGCGAGACAAGCCGGCCAAAGATTTCGTCGCCGTTCTGGAACCGAAACCGGCTGGTGGGGGGCGAGGCCGTTGCGATCGGTTTGGCTTGCTCGAACTTGATCCAGGAAATGTAGGTAGGCTTGAATTCGAGCGGACTTTTCACGTCCGGATGCCGCCAAGCCACGCCCTGCTCAGGATTCATGAACTGCAACTGGCCATGCAGCAAGGAGCCGTCCAGAAACTGGAGCAGGCCCGAAGACGGGGCGTGCGGAGCAGCAGACTGGGAGGCCGGCGCAGCGTCCTCCCTGACCGCAGCGATGGGTTCGGCCTTGCTGACTGCTGCTGAAGCCAGGCCAATCGCCAAAGGGAGTACCAGAATTAGCCGTATCTCCCCGCTCGTTCCGCGCCGAGAGAGGGAGAAGAGCCGCGCTGTCTGGCACAATAACCGGTTCATGGGAAGGGAAGTCAGATTCTCTCGTTTCATCGTTCGTAGATGGGCAGGAAACGATAATTCAAGGCCAGCGAAAGCAAGGAAGCCGCCGTCGAAAAGGTGGCGCCAAATTGGCCGTCCCAGCCTCCCTCCGCATTTTGAGCGGCGGCCAGAGCTTTAATGTTCTTGCGGTTCCAGGTTTGCCAGGCTTCCGGAGAGGCCTGGAAAAAGGCCTGCGAGGCATAGTAGAGGTAGTACTGCTGAAAACCGCTTTCCGGGGGAGTCTTTTGCAGGAAATTAAAGGCCGATTGGTAGGCGGGCAGATTCTTTTCCTTGGCCAAGGCCAAGGTCAGGCAGCCGATGGCGGTGCGGGCGGCGTTGGGCGCGGAGCCTTGCGTGTAGCCGAAACCGCCGTCCGGCGTCTGGCAATTCAAGAAGAATCTCAAGCCTTTGCGGATGGCTTCCTCCGGCACGGCGATGCCGGCGTTGCGCGCCGCCAGCAGAGCCACCATTTGCGCCCCGCTCACCGTGGTGTCGGCATCCATGCTGTCGGGAGAATAGCGCCACGCGCCCAACGGATTCTTGGCCTGGCAAGTGACGATCAGTTTCACCGCTTGCTCGAGAGCGGGTCCCAACCGTGCGTCGTCCACCGCGCCGTAAGCTTCAGCGAGGGCGAGGGTGGAGAAGCCGTGATTGTACATCGATTTCCCGATGTAACCCGTTTCTTTGTTCATCTGCTTGAGAATGAACTCGAGGCCGCGCCGGATGGGCTGACTGTAAGGCCCGAAGTTTGGATCGTCGCCATGCGCCAGCATGCTGACGATGGCCAGGCCCACCACAGCCGGCTCGCTGCCGTAAGGCATTTCCGTCCAATGCCCTTCCGTCGTTTGGGTGCGGACCAGGTACCGCAAGCCTTTGACGTACACGCGATCGACCTCGGTCGGGGCAATATCTGACTTCTCGACAAAAAGCTCCTGGCCCAGCGCGGGCGGGCCATCTGAAAGCCCGGCCATCATCAATAAGAGTCCTAGCAAGTGTTTAAGGCTCACGCTCATTTGCTCGATGAATTCACTTCTTCAATGGCGTCGAAATAATTCTTAAGCGCGTCGCGGAATTCGATGGGAAAAGTATAAATCAAACCGCTGGCTTTGAGCACGCCCCGCGCCTCCGCCCTCTTGCCTTGAGGATCATCCGTCAACGGGCTGGCGGGCCGAGTTGCATTGCCGCCCGCCATGCTGCCGCCGCCGGTTGGGCTCATCGACATGCCTGGGCCCGGTTCCGGGGCCATCATTTCCATCACGAACGCCATTTCTTCGCTGCTCGAGCTTTGTGAACTCGGCTGGCTGTCGGCATTTTGGCTCTCCTCGTTAATCAGGTTGATCACGTCGGAAAGCCGCTCGATGGTCTTGGTTTCCGCCTGCACCGCCGGCTCGTCTGTCTGCGGTTTGCGCAGGAAGGAGGCAACCTCCTGCATGGCTTCGTTGATTTCCTGGAGAGGTTCCTGCAAAGGCTTCAAGGCGCCGTCTCTCTGGACCTCGTGCAAGTCCACCAGCAAGCTGTTTTGCGCGGCGGAGAGCATCTCGGCGTTTTCCCTGTAAACCGGTTCGTCGGATTTCTGTTGCTCCGCCAATTCGGTTTGTTGCTGGAGGTTGACCTCGCCTTCGCGCAAACGCAGCAGCGCCAATAATTGCAGCAGAACTTGGTTCGCGCCGCCGCCACCACCGCCTCCTCCACCCGCCGCGGAGGCATCGGGCTTGGGTTGCAGTTTTGCCGCCCATCCCTCGAAGCGCTCCGACCAGCTCGCCAGATTCTGCATCGCTTCCATGGCAATGTTCTCCTGGATCAGGCCGCGGATTTTCTCGAGCTCATCCGCCGGGCCGGCGGCGGTCATTTCGCGGCTGACCTGGCCATAGTTCTCCAGTTGGGTGCGCTCGAAGAAGCGGCTGATCTCGCCCTGCAACACCTGCGATTCCTTCTGCGCTTTCGTCTGGCCGGTGGCGAGGACGGCGTTGGCCTGCTGGAATTTGGGCGGCAGTTCCTTGGGCAGAATGCCGATGGTTTCGGGCACGGTCTTCTGCAATTGGGCTTCGAGTTTCTTTTCTTCCTTGGCCAGTTTGCGCAGGCGCTCGGCCAGCGTCAGCGCCTGGAGTTGGTCGAGGCCCTGATTGACCTGCTGCTGCATTTGCTCCAGAGCCTTCAGAATCTCTTCCTCCTTCGTCTGGGCTTCGGCCATTTTCTGTGAGCGGGAATCAGGATTTTGCTGCGCGGATTGCAGTGAGGCGGCGGCCTGCTGCATTTCGCCTTGGGCAAGCTGTTCCATCTCCTGCAACTGTTTGGCCCAGTCGCGCAAGGCTTGCTCGGTAAAGATCGGATTCCGCAGCGCTTCGCGCAACGTTTTCATCCCTTCCCGGGCCACTTCATCCAAGCTGCGGGCGTTTTGGGATTGGTCCTCCTTCACCTCGCCGATGCGCTCGGTCGCCTCGGCTTCCGCCAATTTGTCCTGGTCCTTCAGTTCGCCGGTGGCAGCCGCGATTTTTTCCTCCAGCCGGGTGACTTCTTCGAGGCGCACGAGCAGGGATTCCAATCGCTGGCGGATCAAATCGGCATGCTTTTCATTGCCCAAGACATGAATGCGATAGACCGAAGACTGCGCCGGCTCGCGGCCGGGATAGAAGTCCGTGGCCTGGGCGCGGAGTTCGATGGTTGAATCCGGGGGAATTCTCAAGAGGGCCGGGCTGAAGCGGAACGTCTTTTCCAGTTTCCTGGCCTGGGGCGAGTCTCCTTGAACTTTGAATTCCTGCTGGAGCGGCGCGTTGGTCTGGGCCGATGCGGTCGAAAGCTGCCACCATAAACCGAGTTCGCGCACGCCATAGTCATCCTCGGCTACAGTTTTGAGTTCGAGGACTTCTTTTTCAAGAATGGCAAGGTCGCTCGCCAAACCAGGCAGCTCCGGCACCGGGGGCAAATCGGCTTGTGTTTGGATGGCCAGACGCCAGGGGGCGGCATTCGACAGCGTCAGGAAATCCCGCCAACTAAAGGCGCATTGGGAAACCCCCTTCAGGTCGAGCGGTTCGCTGGAAAACGTTTCGCCTTCGACTTCCATGCTGTGCGGGCCTTGGCCGTCCATAGAGATTTGGGCTTCGGTGAGCTTTCGGCTGATTTTGCCTTGAAATGTCACCCGGCTGCCTTCCAGCACTGGCAGAGAACCGTTTTGCACAATTTGGTGCTGGAGAGGATATTGGAGGTAATCCGGCAATTCCACCTCCGCGGCGATCTGTTTCAATGAAGGCCGATGCATGGGAAAGACAAACAGCTCCCGCCGGGCATCGCCGACTCGGATTTTCAAAACTCCGCGCTGGACCTGGCCGGGAATCCGAAGATGCACCTGTTCACCACTAACAGGAGATTCGATCCAGGGCTGCTTCGCGTACTGGGCACTGGCTCGACCGGGATGCCAGAACGAGCGGTATTGCACCGCGCACTTTACTTGGAAGGGTTCGCCGTGCGGCACGATCTGTTGCCGGGGCAATCCCGCCAAATCCACCAGGGTATAACGCGCGATCGCCGCGGTGGGAGCGGCCCAGCGCCGGAAGGAATTCCAGCCGGCCACGGGCAGCACGAGCCAAATGAGCAGCGTCGGCACGAAGATGCCCAGCAGCGTCCAGCCGCGGGCCTTGGCGCCCTGCGGGCTGATCGCCTGCCGGAAATCATATTGAATGGCTTCTGCCGCGACTTGGTGAATGGCGGCCCGATAGAGCTCCGGCGAAAAATTCGGCGGTCGTTGTTTTTCATCCGCCAGCTCGACGATGCCGAGCAAACGGTCGCCCAGCCGCCGGTATTTCTTTTGCACCAGGTCCGCGAGCGCCTTTTGGTCGCGGCGTTGCCAGAGCCAAAGTCTGGACCAGCGCCAGCCCGGCCCGAGCAATGCGAGCGCGCCTCCCAGCGCCAGGAGACTCCTCAACCAGACGGGTGTGTCCCAAAGGCGGTCCGAGAGGAAGAGAAGCAGGTAAGAACCGAGCAGCCCGGTCAGCGCCAGGCCGATGGCCACGCAGGTCTCGATCCGCCAGAGACGGTGCTCCAGCTCCGCGAACTGCCCGCGCAAGCCTTCCGGCAGGCTGACATCATAACGGTTTTCTGTTTGGTCCATGCAGCTTGAACTGATTTTCTATACCATGCCTGCCAGTTTGCGTCCCGTCCAATAAATCCCAAGCAAGAGCAGGATGACGCCGCCCCACCAGGGATTGCTCCAGAGGCGCAGCCTCTTTTCCATCGGCCTGGGCTCCGGCAAGACGGAGATTTTTTGCAGGATTTGGCCGAAAGACTCCAGTATCACAGCGTTGCCGCCGCTGATGTCGGCAATTTCGCGCAAGATCTCCAGGTTGACCGGTTGCCCTTGCTTTTCCCGCTGCGGTGGCGCGACCAGGAAGGCGGTCTCCAGTTTGCGTCCATGCCTTTCCGCAGCGACCTGCACCTGGTAGGGGCCGCTTTCCTGGGGACTAAAGCTGCTCTTGAAAACGCCCCACCCGCCTTCGGTCGAAGAGAATTCCACCCGCTCGCTGCGGCCGGACGGCGCCGTGATTTTTCCAATGACCGGTCCCTGCTCCAAAGGCGAGCCGGCGGCGTCCAAGACGGTGCTTTGCAGGAAAATGGTATCGCCCAGTTGCGGTGTTTCGGGGCTGAAGCTGAGGCGAATGCCTTGTTTTTCCGAGAGATGCCGCTGGTGGGCCATCCAGCGGACGACCTGGCTCCAGAAGCGATAGTGGTATTTGTCCTCGACGCCGCGGCGCCAGCGCCAGGCGCTGTCGGTGCCCATGAACAACACTTTGCCGTTCCCGTAGGAGCGCGTGACGAGCAACGGGATGCGCCCCCAGGAATTGCGCAGCGCCGAATGCACCGCCAGGACTTCGGTGCCGGGCCGGCTTTTCTCCACGGCGGCCGACCAGTAAAAGCCGGGCAATTGCTTCCAAATCTCTTCGTTCCGGTTTTCGTCCGCATCGAACCGGGTCAGCCAATGCCGTTTGCCGAAGGTGGTCAGCAACAGAGCCGCCTCATTTTGGAAACCAAGTCCTTGCGGCTTCTTCTCGTCCAGAACGACCGGGAGCAAATCCTGCAGGGCGCTTTGCGAAAAGGTCTGCTGCCGGCCGCGCCGTCCCGGCAGAAAGACCAGCCCGCTCGCCTGTTGTTCGACCAGCCCTTTGATGAGTTTCGCATCGTTCTCCGTCAGCTCATTCTGGCCGAGGCCGACGTCGCCCAGGAAGATCACATCATAACGCGACAAGAGTTCTTTCGAGCCGGGAAACGCGGGCAGATACTGCTTGCCGCCGCCCGGGGCCATGCCGGGATGAAACAGCAGACAATGCATTTCCACACCGGGGTCGCGGGCCAAGGCGTTCCGCAAAAAGCGGTACTCCCAACGCGGCAGCGAATCCACCACCAGCACTTTGAGCGTATCGACTCGCACGGAGATGCGGAAAGACTGCTCATTATTCAGCGGCAGTCCTTCGTCCGATTCCACCGGCAGCTTGAGGGTCGCCGTCACCTCGCCCACGGAGCGGGGTGACCAAAGAATCGACTCCTGCAACTCACCTTGAGCGGGGATCGTAATGACCTTCTTGGTTTCTTCCCGCTGGCCATTAAACAAGGAGATGGTCGTTTTCACTTCCCGGGGCAAATGGCTTTGGATTTTGAACGGAATGGAGATTTGCTCTCCCAACAGCCCGTAAGCCGGAGCAGAAACACCCTCCAGAAACAGGTCGGGCAGCGGTGTTTCCCGCCCCACGGCCACGGCAAAAATGGGAATGTTTTGTTCACGAAAGCGGGTGGCGGCGCTCACGGGTGATTTGCCCAGGTTCCAATCGCCGTCGGTCAGGAGCAGGACGGCTTTGAGATTTCGCTGGTGCTGCAAAACCGTTTCCAGAGCGTGATTCAAGTCGGTGCCTTCCTCGGCTTTGGCTTTGAGGCCATTGGCGCTCTGCGCCGGCGCCGCAAAATCCTCCACGGTGACCCTGGCGTTTTTTTCGAGCGGTTTCCAAAGCTGCGCTGTGCGTTGTTGCTGCAACCATTCCGCCCGACTGAGGATATTGCTGGCGGCCGCGACATCTCTGGTTTGCATGCTGGCGGAAGTGTCACAAAGCACGGCGATGGCCGGCTGCTCCGTCCGTTTGATCAGCCAGATCATTTCCGGCCGCAACAGAGTGAACGCCAGCAAAGTGACCAGCACAAATCGCAGGCCCTCCAGCCGCGCGATGACTTTGCGGCGGCCTGTCCGCAGCCAGTTCGCATAGCAAAGCCAGGCCGTGCCCAGCCAAAGGATGGTTCCGAACACCAGGACAGGAATGGAAGCGGCGAAAGACCAGCGGCTCATGGAACAGCCTCCGGAACGCCCGTTCCATTCGCCGAGGGCAGCGGCCGGCCCGGGACGCGGCTTGGTTGAGGCTGGCGCTGGGGCAAGATCAACATGGCCTCGACCACCAAAAAGATCAGCATGGCCGACAAAAAGAAGCGCCAGATTTCGCCCTGCAATTGCCCGGTTCTGTTGCGGGTTTCCAGCAGCATTTGAAAGGGCAGGTTGCCAAACAGCCGTTCGGTCGCGCCTAATTCCATAACCTCCGGTTCATCTTCCAGCGCCGGGCGGTTGACCGCGACCATCCGTTCGCCCGACCGGTAAACGCCGGCTTGAAACCGGAAGTCTTTGGGACTCGCCGCATCGACGGAAGCCCAACGGCGCCGTTGGTCCGTCGCGCTCATCTCGCCGCAGGCCACCGAGGAGACTTGTTGCAGGCGGCGGCTGCCCGCTTGCAGCAAGCGCTGCAACATCGGGACCAAAACCGGCCCATCACCCAGGCTCGACCAGTCCTGGTGCGGCAAGCCGGCACAGAAGAAGATTTCGCCCCGGCCCAAAGTCTGTCGCACCAGAAACGGCGCGCCGTCCTCGAAAGCGGCCAGGACGCTTTTTTGGCCGGTGATGGCTTGCCGGCGCAGAAAAACGACCTGCGCCAGGGGCAGGCTCAAGCCTTCATCGGTCTTGGCGAGCGGCCCTTGGTCTTCATCCCAGCGCAGCACGCGAAACGCTTTGTCGGCAGAGGCGGCGGTCTGGACTTCTCCCCAACCCAAGCCGTGAAACCGCTGGGCCTCGGGTTGGGCGGGCGGGAAGAAAACGGCCACGCCGCCTTCCTCAACGAAGTTGCGAATCTGCTCGGCCACGGCCCCGGTCGGCATCGATTCCTGCCAGACGAGCAGCGTGCTCTCTTCCCAATGGGCTTTCTGCACTTCTGCAGGCGTGACCCTCTCAGCCGGCTGGCGAGGGCCGTTCCCTGGCGTTGCGGACGCCAGTTCCAGGAAACGTCCGCTCTGCGCGTCCCGACTCACGACGCGGGCGCGCAAAGGAGTTTCAGGCCCGAAAACGAAAAAGGCTGAGTTATCACGCGGATTGGCATCGGCGGGAAGCTCGAAGCTCCCCCAGCCGCCCGCCCGTTGCGATCCCAGATCGGTTTTGTGGCGCCAGCGCATGGCCTGGCCATCCATGGCCAGCTCTAATTGAGCACTCGCGCCGTCCAGATTAACCGTCAGGGGCATGAGATCGGAAGCGCTGACGTTGCGCTGGAAATCGAGAACGAACTGCAGCGCAGCCTGGCTGCCGTTCTGCCGGCGCGTCACCTCCTGCACGGAGACGGCAGCGTTCGCTTCCGGTTCCTGGTTCACCGCCAGGAGCCGGACGCGGACGGTTTGCGGCAGCGCGCTCAATTGGGCGACGACGCTTTTCCAGCGGGCTTCCTCGGGCTTCCAATTGCTGCGCTGCAAGTCGGAGGCGATCCAGATTTCGGCGGTGCCGGCCCGGTTTTCGATCAGCCAATTCAGGGCGGATTGCAGCATGGCGGGCAGATCGGCGGCGGTGTCGGTGGCGGTCGTGAGAGAAAGACTGGCCAAACTGGAGGCGCCGGCGACTTCCTGCGGAGCGCGCAACGCATTCTCGAGCAGAACCAGGTGGCTGGTTTCCTCAAATTCGTGGGCGGCCTGTGAAATCAACTTCAAGGCCTGCTCGCGCCGGGTGACGGTCGTGCCGGGCAGGCGCGCTTCCATGCTGGCCGATCGGTCCAGCAAAACCACGATCACGTCCGGGGCCGGCGCCAGGACCCAGCCCAGCCAGCCGCCCGCCAAGGGCCGGCTCAGAAACAGGATGAGCATCAGCACCGCCAGGACGCGGAAAAGCAGAACGAGGAGCTGGCGCAATCTGGCCTGGCTGATGGAGTTCTGGGTGGCGGAGATCAGGAACTGCATGGCGGCCCAGGATTGCGAGCGATGCCGCAGGCGGTTGATCAGATGAATGATCACCGGCAACAGGACCAAGGGCAATCCCCACAAAACGAGCGGTTGCAGAAAACTCATCGGCTCAGCTCCGTGCGTGTCGGGCGCGCTCCACCAGAAATCCGGCCAGGATTTTTTCGTAATCCTGATCCGTCACGGCCTGGCGATACTCCGCATTGAACTCGTGGCAGCCGGCGCGCAATTTCGACAGGAAAGCGTGCAACTGCCGCAGGTATTCCTGGCGAATGACGGCCGGCTCCGTGACCAGGCTGAAAGCGCTTTCCAAATCGACGAAACGGACGGGGCGCTCGAATTGAAAATCGAGTTCCATCCGGTCCAACAGTTGAAAGACGGCCAGATCGTGCTTTTGAAACCGCAGGTGTTGAAAACAGTTGAGGAGCGCTCCGGCCTCGCAAAAGAAATCCGAAAAAATCAGGACCAAGGCGCGCCGCCGGACTTTCTCCGCCAATTCGTGCAAAGCCGGGATCAACCCGGTCTCGCCGTGCGGCGCCGCTTTTTTCAAGGTCTTGAAGATCGTTTGCAAATGAGATGGATTGCGCCGGGGCGGAATGTCAAAAACCGTTTTTGTGCCGACGCACAGCAGGCCGGCGGCATCGCCTTGATGAACGATCAGGTAGGCCAGCGTGGCGATCAAGCGCCGGGCCAGGTCCAGCTTCGTTCCGCTCTTGCCGGCGAATCCCATCGATGCGCTGCAATCCAGGACAAAGTAACAGCGCAAGTTGGTTTCGGCTTCAAATTCCTTCAAATAAAAGCGGTCTGTCCGGGCCAAGACCCGCCAGTCCAGCCGCCGGATGTCATCTCCCGGCACGTAATTGCGGTATTCGGCAAATTCCACGCTGGAGCCGCGGTGCGGGCTTTTGTGATGGCCGGAGACGGTTCCCTCCATGGGAAACCGGGTCAACAACGGCTGCGCCATGAGGCGGGCCAGGACCTGCGCATCCAGGAATGAAGTGTCGGCTCCGTCAGCCACGGTGGGTCTCCAGGCGCAGCTCTTCCAGGAGCTGGCCGATGATGAAGCTGCTGTTGATCCCTTCGGATTGCGCCTGGAAATTGGTCAGAATCCGGTGGATGAGCACGGGTTGCGCGACCGCTTCCAGGTCTTCCATGCGCACGAGATAACTGCCCTGCAAAACGGCGCGGGCTTTGGCGCCTCGAATTAGGTACTGGACGGCGCGCGGGCCGGCGCCCCACGCCACCCATTTCGAGATCGATTCCGAGGCCTGCTCGGTGCGCGGCCGGGTCTGCCGCACCAAATCCACGGCCAGATCGTAGATGTGATCCGGCACCGGCACGCGTTGGACGACTTCCTGGAAAGCGATGACTTGTTCTCCGCTGATCAGCTTGGAGAGAGGCGGCGGGGGCGCTCCGGTCGTTTCCCGGGCAATCCGCCGTTCCTCCGCCTGGCTGGGATAATCGACCTGGATGAAAAACATGAAACGGTCCAACTGCGCTTCGGGCAGAGGGTATGTCCCTTCCTGTTCAATGGGGTTCTGCGTGGCCAGGACGAAAAAAGGCGAGGGCAGGGGAAAAAACCGGCCCGCCACCGTCACGCGATGCTCCTGCATGGCCTCCAAAAGGGCGGACTGCGTTTTGGGCGGCGTGCGGTTGATTTCATCCGCCAGGACAATGTGGGCGAAGACGGGACCTTTGGTGAAAACAAAGGCGCGCCGGCCAGGCTGGTCGGTTTCCTGGAGGATGTCGGTGCCGGTGATGTCGGACGGCATCAAGTCCGGCGTGAACTGAATGCGGTTGAATTGCAGGGACATCACTTGGGCCAAGGAATTGACCATGGTGGTTTTGGCCAGGCCGGGCACTCCCATCAGCAACGCGTGCCCTCGCGCCAGGATGCAGATGAGCAATTGCTCCAGCACCTTGTCCTGACCGATGATCACTTTGGCCAGCTCCGACCTGATTTTATCATAAAGCCTGCGCAACTCATCAATGGCCGCCACGTCGTTGTGGACCGCCGCCGGGCCGGCGGTGGTGCTTGGGGCCGCCAGCGCGCTTGAGCCCGCCAAATCTCTCGTCGAATGTTCAGTCATAATACTTTTTGTAGCCGCCTAGTGAAGGCGACGTTGCTGAGCCAGGTCAACAACAGAGTGCTACCGTAGATGAAAAGGCCGTTTATTCCAAATGTTGAATGCACGACGCGGGGACAAGCTGCACGGCCATTGACAAAGCCGGCTTATATCCCGCCTCCGCTGCCGGTTCCGCCGTAGCGCAGATTTCCAATCTGCCGTATCGCCGACTTCCAGTCGGCAGCGCTCCCGCAAGCAGAGAGCGTGAACGAATTTGCGGCGTCCGCAGGCTGGAAGCACTGCGACACAGCAGGTTAGGAAACCTGCGCTACGACTTTGTGAACAGCCCTGGGAGAAGCTCTCCCCGCCCCGTTGCTTGAATCCACCCTGAACCGGGCTGTACGGCGGATTGATGAAAGAAGCTCTCGACCGACTGCGCAGCCGGGGTGGAGCGCCGATTTTTAATCGGCTTGAGGGTCCCACAGGCTGGTCGTTGCACCAAAGCCGGTTGCAAACCGGCGCTCCGTTTTCTTGAATCCACCCTGTGCCGGGACATGGTCGGTAAACGGGCCGGCTCGACAGGCCGCTAGGTTCCGCTTAGAGTGCCCCCATGAGTGGCACGAGCTACGCGGTAAAGAAAGTCTGGACCGAAGCGGAACTGCAGGCTTTGCCTGAAGACGGTTACCTGCACGAAGTGGTCAGCGGCGAACTGATTAGGAGTCCAAAGAACGATTTTTTTCACGGGCGGATTTGCACTCGGCTGCTTGTCGCGCTGGAAGCATTCAACCGAGCGCATCGTTTGGGGGCTGTGCTGGATTCAAGCACTGGGTTTTGGATGGACAATCACAATTGTCGCGCCCCCGATGTTTCCTTCGTCACCAAAGCCAGGCTGGACGGTCTTGGTTTTAAACCGTCCGCCAGAAAATTCTTTCCCGGCGCCCCGGATTTGGCGGTGGAAATCCTCTCACTGAACAACACGCGGAGGGAAATTAACGAGCGCTTGAAGGATTTCTTTGCCAGCGGGACCCAGATTGCCTGGATCGTTGATCCTGAGGCTGAATGGGTTGAGGTTTGCCACTCGTTGCAGAAGAGGGAACGGCTTGGCCCGGGCCACCACCTGGATGGCGAACAGTTATTGCCTGGCTTTCGCTACCTCATCGGGGATTTGTTCAAGGAATGGGATTGGGAGTGAGAGGAATTGTGGATTGCGGATTGCGGATTGCGGATTGCCCGGCGCGGGGAAGTGCCGGAGGTTGAACAACCACGAGATCAGCGACGAGTCTTCTTGCTGAGGAGCAGATAGACGTTCATTTCGCCTTTGCCCTTGATCTCGACCGGGCCCCGAGGTTTGAAGAGGTACTCGCCTTGCAGCCGTTCGTAGGTTGCCTCCGTGACTTGAATGGAGCCCGGGAAGCCGTGAGATTCCATGCGGCTGGCGGTGTTCACGGTGTCCCCCCACAGGTCGTAAATGAACTTGTTCCGGCCAATGATGCCGGCAATGACCGGCCCCGTGTTCATTCCGATGCGAATGCGCAATGACGTGCGGTAACCGCGGTTGAATTGCTCGATTTCACCGAGCATGTCCAAAGCCAGATCGGCGGCGGCCCGGGCATGGTCCTCCCGGGGCGAGGGCAAACCGCTCACCGCCATGTAAGCATCGCCAATAGTCTTGATCTTCTCCAGCCCGTGCTTCGAGGCCAGCAGATCAAAAGCTGAAAACACTTCGTTGAGCAGTTGCACCACTTCGCTGGGGGCAATGTGCACCGATAAGGAAGTGAATCCGACCAGGTCGGCGAAAAGGACCGTGACCTCCGGAAAGCTATCGACAATGGCGGTTTCTCCTTGTTTCAAGCGCTCGGCGATCGCCTTGGGCAGGACATTCAACAACAGGCGCTCGGATTTGCGCTGTTCCTCCTGAATCCGCTGCAGGTAAATCTGTTCCTGGTCGCGCAGCCGTTTCTTTTCCAGGGCGGCGCCGATTCTGGCCCGGAGAAAGACCGGGTTGAACGGTTTGGATAAATAATCTTCGGCCCCCAGTTCAATACAGCGGACAATTCCGTCCACGTCGTCCAAGGCCGAGATCATGAGCACCGGGATGTGGCGCAGGTGATCGTCGCTTTTCAATGCCTGCAAAACCTCGCAGCCATCGAGTCCCGGCATGATCATGTCGAGGAGGACCAGATCGAATTTTGAACTGCGGACCATTTTCAGGGCGGCCTGGCCGTTTTCCGCCACGGAAACGGCGTAGCCTTGGCGTTGCAGGCGGCGCGAGAGCATTTCGCGGTTGGCCAGATCATCATCGACCACCAGCAGAGACCCTTGCTCCGACGGCGAGAGGCGGGCGCTCTTTGGGGCGGACAAACTGGCGATGAGGGCGGCCGGCAAAGAGACCTCAGGCTTGCGAATCATCCGCGGCCCCTGTTTCGCACTCTCCTTGTCCTGATCGACAAAAGTATGGATGAGATGGCCTTCCACCAAGGCCAGCCAGTTGGTGGCCGCAATGTGGATCTTTTCCAGGTCGGGAATGAAGGTTTCCTGTCCCAACTCAGCGGCCTGCTCCTGCAGCAACTCGGTGTAGCCGATGATATGGGTCACCGGCGTGCGCAATTGATGGAGCAACTCGTGCAAATCCCATTTTCGGGCGTCGAATTTTTCAGCGTCAAACAGGTCGCTGATCAACGTCAGCAACTGTTTTCCACCGGCGTGAATTTTTTGCAGGTCCCTGAAAAAGCCGGTTTGGCTGTCTTGAATCCGGTCGCCCGCCTCCTCTTGCAGCATCTCGCTATAGCCGATGATGTGGTTGATGGGCGTGCGCAGTTCATGCCGGATTCGGGCCAGGTGATATCTTTGTTCCTGCGCTGGATCGAGGGGCGCAGCCGCAGCGCTGCTGCTGCCGGAAGACTTGGCGCGCCGGCGGGAGGCCGCTGAATGGACGGGCTGCTTGCGCTGGGTCATGCCTGGATGCGGTTTCGCAACTGGGTCTCGATTTTGCCGAGCAACCGCTCCAGCTCAATCGGTTTGGTATCAAAATCGTCGCAACCGGCTTCCCGGGCTTTCTGCTCGTCACTGGCCATCGCGTGGGCGGTCAAAGCGATGACGGGGATGCGTTGGGTCTCCGGCGCCGCTTTCAAACGGCGGGTGGCTTCCCAGCCATCCATTACCGGCAGGCTCATATCCATTAAGATCAGATCCGGGCCGGTGCTTTGCGCCAGGGCGACTCCTTCCGTGCCGTCCGCCGCGACCAGGACCGTGTGGCCCCGGCGCTCCAAACGCCGCGACAGCATGTCGCGGTTCATTTCGTTATCTTCCACTAACAAGATTTTTGCCATAGTAATCTCTTTTTCTGGAGGTGGTTTGGGATTGGTTGCTGATCATGGGTGGTTGGCGCCCGCGCGGAGGGTCGTTGCCGTCAAGCGGCGGATTTCGCGCAGGAGCTCTTCCGTCGTGTAAGAACCCTTCTGCAGAATCTCGTTCACGTGGCCGTGGAGCCGGCGGCGGTCATCGTCGGTGATGTCCTTTGCGGTCACGACAATGACCGGGATTTGCTGCCAGGCCGGCTGCCGGCGCAATTCGTGCATGAATTCAAATCCATCCATCTCCGGCATCATCAAATCCAGCAAAATCAAGGCAGGCATTTTCTCGGCGACACGTTCCAGGGCGACGCGGCCATTCTCGGCCGCGGTGACGCACCAACCGGCTTTTTCCAGGCTGCGATGCAGCATTTCTCGGGTCGGCACATCGTCCTCGACCAGGAGCACCGTTTGCGGCAGGGCCTCGCGCTGGTACTTGTGCAACACCGCCATCAGACGCTGCCTATCGATGGGTTTGGTCAGATAATCGGTGGCTCCCAAGGCGAAGCCCATGTTTTTGTCATCTAAAAGAGTGACCATGATGACCGGAATGTTCTCCAGGTCCGGGTCCGCCTTTAAGGCCGACAAGACGGCCCAACCGTCCATGCCAGGCATCATTACGTCCAAAGTGATGACGGCGGGCTTGAGCTGGCGCGCCAGTTCCAAGCCTTGCGCGCCACTGGCGGCGCTCGCCACGCCAAAGCCTTCCTTGCTCAGAAACCGCCGCAGCAAATCGCGGATGGTGGGATCGTCATCAATGATCAGCACCCTGGGCGCGCTCGGAAGAACGAGGCTGGTTTCGGATGCCACTCCTGGACTCCCGTCTGCCTGCTTCGTGGCAGGCCGGTGTCCATACGCAGACGGATCGGTGGCGCCATCGAGCCTAGCCTCCTGCACGGAGGCCGGCAAAGTGACGGCGAACGTCGAGCCTCGGCCGCACTCGCTGCTCACGGTCAGATCCCCGCCCATCATTTGGCAGAACTTGCGGCTGATCGCCAGGCCGAGACCGGTCCCGCCATACTTCCGCGTGGTGGAGGCGTCAGCCTGGGTAAAGGCCTCGAACAGCCGGCCGACCTGCTCCGGGGTCATGCCAATGCCGGTGTCCGACACCTGGAAATGGAGAAGGCAGAATGAAGAATGAAGAATGGAAGACTCCGCGTCTGCCGCACACTGACTCACTTCTGCATTCTGCATTCTTCCTTCTTCCTTCCAAACGCGCAGCGTG
>ERZ1292640.162-Hain-H43-02um-R1-162-length-54077-cov-8_pt3 | contig 34248 bp, 33 predicted proteins | sample MGYA00564404_ERZ1292640 | MGnify/ENA primary metagenome ERZ1292640 (study PRJEB36523, sample SAMEA6512636) | groundwater metagenome | collected 2019-01-08 | study: AquaDiva: Metagenomics assemblies of 32 groundwater samples | reverse complement strand
CCGCTCCGCGTGCTGGTCGCCGAAGACAACCTGGTCAACCAGAAGATCGCATTGCTGATGCTCGAGCGTCTCGGCTATCGCGCCGACCTCGTCGCCAACGGCCTCGAGGCGGTCGAGGCCGTGCGACAGGTGCCGTATGACGTCGTGCTGATGGATCTGCAGATGCCGGAGCTCGACGGCCTGGATGCCACCCGCCAGATCCTGGCGGAACACCCGGCCGGCCGCCGGCCCCGCATCGTCGCCTTGACAGCCAACGCCTTCGAAGACGATCGCCTCGAATGCCTGGCCGCGGGCATGGACGATCACTTGAGCAAGCCGCTCCAGAAGGAGAAGCTCGAGACCGCGCTCGTCCGTGCCAGCCGGATCAGTCCTCCAGGCTGAACGCGACCTGCACGTTCATCAACACCTCGACCGCCTCGCCATTGAGCAGCGTCGGGCTGAACTGCCACTGGCGCACCGCCTCAACGGCGGCCCGGCCCAGGTCGGGATGCGCCGGCGAGCCGATCACGCGCGCCGACGTCACGCGTCCTGCCACGTCGATCATGGCGGTCAGCGAGACGACACCTTCGAGGCCGGCGTCGCGCATCGCCTGCGGATAGTCGGGCCGGACATCCACCAGCTTGCGCGGCGGTTTGATGTTGCCGCCAATGCGAACCGGCGCACGCTCGGCGCGACCCGCCGTGGACGGGCGTTGCTCAGTGACCCTGATCGTTTCCTGGATGGCTCCGACCGGAATGGTCAGCGTGACATCCCAGTGCCGCTCGCTCTCGAGCCGCAGGTCCTGCGCCAGCGACATGAAGCCGGGCAGCCGCGAGCCGATCTGGTAGCGGCCCGGCGCCACGACGCCGAACTCGAAGCGGCCGTCGCGGTCGGTGGTGGCGGTCAGCCGATTGGACTGGGCATCATCGAGCGTCAGGGCGACGCCCGGCAGCACCGCGCCGGTCACGTCGTAGGCGGTGCCGGTCAGCGGCATCGGGCCGGCCTGTTCCCGGGCGCGGAAGCTGGCGGTGGTCAGGGTGATGCCGACGATGACGGCGAAGACCGTGATCAGGGCACGGCGTGTGGGGCGGGTGCGAATCAGTGTGTGGTTCAACATTGCAGCAATCCTCCATTCAAGCGTGGACCGGCGAGCCATCGGGACGAGCGTCGCCAAGGGAGACGGCCGGCGGCACGTCCTGGCGATTTCCAGCAGGTGAGATGCGTACTCTGACGCGGGGACACCGGCCTCGAGCACGGCGTTGTCACAGGCTGCTTCGCTTTCGCGCCGCAGCCGGGAGCACGCGAACCAGAACAGCGGGTTGTACCAGAACACCGCGCGGACCACATCGGCCGCCATCTGCAGCGCCCAGTCGGCGCGGCGAATGTGCGCCAGTTCATGGCCGAGGACAATGTGAATGCGATCGTCGCTCCAGGCTTCGCAGCCGGCTGGCAGCAACACCGCCGGCCGGCGCCAGCCCCACGTGCCCAGGGTCTCGGGCAGGCTGGTCTGCCGCAGCGCGACCTCGGCGCGGACATCGAGGCTGCGCGTCAGCGTTCTGGCATGCGCGAGCCAGCGCGCGTCGGTCAGCGGCTGTGCGGTGGCGGTCAGGCGCGACAGCCGGCGGAGGCTGATCGACATGGCGGCGAGGCTGACCAGGACGCCCGCTGCCCACATGATGTCGATGATGGTGGCGATCGAGAAGCCGAACGGCGCGGCCGGCGACGCGGCCGGCGCGCCAACCACCCGTTCGATCGGTTGAACCTGGGCCTGGCTGCTGATGGTCGCGACGAGCGGTGCCGGGTCGGTGGACTGCAGCGGTAGATCCCAGCCGGGCAAGGCAATTCCCAGCGGCGCCACCGCCAGCGCCGAGACCATGCCGGCCGCCAGCACCCAATGACGCAGCGCCGCCGAGCGGCGGTGCAACGCGAACGATGCCGCCAGCGCCACCAGCATTACCACCGACGCGCGCAGACCGATATCGAGCGCAATCATCGCCCCGCCTTTCTCGCCGATGCGATCAGCCCGGCAATCCGATCCAGGTCCTCGTCCGACAACCGCGCCCCGTCGCTGCCGAGCAGCGTCGTGACGACCTTCGCGTGCGAGCCGTCGAAGAAGGTGTCAACCAGGTGATTGAGCGCCGACTTGCGCGCGGCGTGCCGGGGCACGGTCGGCATGTAGACGAAGCGCAGGCCGTGCTCCTCGTGGCGGACGTGGCCCTTGTCCTCGAGCACACGCAGCTGGGTGCGGACGGTGGAGTCGCTCGGGCTGCCGTTCAGGCTCTCGCGGATCTCGGTCGCGGTGGCGCGGCCGAGCCGGTAGAGCAGGTCCATGATCTGTCGTTCGCGCTTGGTCAGCGCCGCCGGCTGGTTTGCGGTCATGTTATTTTTATAACAACTCCGCGAGAAAAATAGCAGGGCGGGGGCCGCCTGTCAAGCGGGACCCGGGCCGGGCCAAACAGGTGTAGGATGCGGCGCATGCGAGCGTCCCTTTTCGTTACCCTCGTCTGCCTCGCGGCTACTGCTTCGAACGCCGCGGCCCAGGGTTTTGGCGTCACGGGCCTGCTGCCCTTCAACGAGAAGTGCGCGAGTTGCCACGTCAATCCGGCACCGGGAAGCCGCGCGCCGACGCGCGCGCAACTGGTCGGCACGGCGCCCGAAGCCATTCTCGCCGCCATGACCACCGGCGGCATGACGCCCATGGCCGCGGGACTGACCGAAGCGCAAATGCGGGCGATCGCCGAGTACGTCTCGGGACGGTCGTTCGGCACCGCCACGGCGGGCCATGCCGCGACGATGAAGAATCAATGCACCGCGAAGCCGCTGGGCAATCCCCTGGAGGGGCCGGGCTGGAACGGCTGGGGCGTCGACAAGTCGAACTCGCGCTTCCAGCCAGCCGCGGCCGCGGGATTGACCGCGGCTACCGTGCCCAGGCTGTCGCTGAAGTGGGCCTTTGGCTTCCCCGAAGGCCGCCAGGCCTTTGGCCAGCCGACGGTGGTGGGCGGCCGCGTCTACGTCGGCTCCGACAACGGCTTCGTCTACTCGCTCGACGCGTCGACCGGCTGCGTCTACTGGTCATACCAGGCGAAGGCCGGCGTACGCACCGCGATCACGGTGGCGCCGATCAAGGCCGGGGCCTCGCGGTTCGCGGTGTTCTTTGGCGACGTCAGGGCCAACGTCTATGCCATCGATGCCGAGACCGCGGCGCTGATCTGGACCAGGCATGCCGACCCGCATCCGGTCGCGCGCATCACCGGCGCCCCGGTGTTTCACGACGGCCGCCTCTTCGTGCCCGTGTCGTCCATCGAGGAAGCCATGGGCGGCAACCCGGCGTACCAGTGCTGCTCGTTCCGCGGCAGCGTGATCGCCTATGACGCCAGCACGGGCGAACAACGCTGGCAGTCGTTCACCATCTCCGAGGCCGCCGTGCCCATGCGCAAGACATCGACGGGCACGCAGTTGTGGGGACCCGCCGGCGCCGCGGTCTGGTCGGCCCCCACCATCGATCCGGAACGCGGACGGCTGTACCTGTCGACCAGCAACGGCTACACCTATCCCGCCGTCAACACCACCGACGCCGTGATGGCGGTCGACCTGGCGACCGGCAAGCGCTTGTGGACGCGACAACTCACGCCCAACGATGCCTACGTGATTGGCTGCGGCCCCAACGCCAAGTCGGAAACGTGTCCGCAGGAAACGGGTCCCGACTTCGCCGTGGGCACGTCGCCCATTCTTCGCGCCCTCCCGGGTGGCCGCCGCATTCTGGCGGTGGGACAGAAGTCAGGCCTTGCCTGGGGCATCGATCCCGACGATGGCGCGGTGGTGTGGCAGCATCGGGTGGGCCAGGGCACCGCGCTCGGCGGCATCGAGTGGGGCGGCGCCGCCGATGATCGGCTCGTCTACTACCCCAACGCCGACGGCCTGCTCGGCATGAAGGCCGCGGGCGGCCTCGCCGCCATTCGCCTCGCCACCGGTGAACGCGAGTGGTGGGCGCCGCCCATTGCCACGTGTCCCGATCAAACGATGAAGTGCATCCCGGCGCAGTCGGCGGCGGCCAGCCTGATTCCCGGGGTGGTGTTCTCCGGCGCGACCGACGGGATGATGCGCGCTTACAGCGCCACCGACGGCAAGGTGTTGTGGGAGTTTGCGACCGCGCGCGAGTTCGAGACGGTCAACGGCATCAAGGCGCGCGGCGGCTCCATCAACGGCCCGGGCGCCACCATCGTCAACGGCATGGTGTTCACCAACTCTGGCTACGGCTCGTTCGGCCAGATGGCCGGCAACGTCCTGCTGGCGTTTGGCGTGCAGTAAGCTGAAAGGGTCTTGCGCGCCGACCTGCTGATCTGCACGGCCACCGACCTCGAAAGCACGCTGCTGCGCCAGCACGTGGATCCGGCGCGGGTCGAGATGCTGCGCACGGGCGTGGGCCCGGTCAACGCCGCCCACGCCGTGACGCTCGCCATTACCCGCTCGCGGCCGGCCGCCATCATCGTCTGTGGCATTGGCGGCGCCTATCCGGGATCGGGACTGCGCATCGGCGACGTCGCGTGCGCCGGCAGCGAATGCTACGGCGACCTCGGCGCCACCAGTCCGAACGGCTTCCTCGACATGCAGTCGCTCGGCTTCCCGATCGTCGACGGCCCGCCGCCGCTCTACAACGTGCTGCCGCTGCAGGTGTTCCCGTCGGCAACACGGGTCCGCTTCGTCACGATGTCGTCGTGCACCGGGACCGATGCCGCCGCGCGCGCGATCGAGGCGCGCACGGGCGGCGCGGTGGAAAACATGGAAGGCGCGGCGGTCGCACACGTTGCCGCCATGCACGGCATCGCCGTCGGCGAGCTGCGCGGCATCAGCAACATGGTCACCAACCGCGACACCGGCGAGTGGCGGATCAAAGAGGCCGCCGCGGCCGCACAGGAGGCACTGCTGTCGTGGATCGCCCAGCGGTAGAAGGTCCGGCTGAAGCCGGGCACCACATTGATTTCGGGTTCTCATCCTGCCCGAACGACACGTTCGCATTTCACGCCCTGGTGCATGGCCTGGTGGCTGGCCCGGCCGTGGTGCCGTACATCGACGATGTCGAGGCGCTGAACGCGCGGGCGGAACTGGGCGGCGCGGAGGTGACCAAGATTTCGATCGCGGCCTATCCCCGCATTCGTGAGCACTATGCGCTGCTGCGGGCCGGTGGCGCGGCCGGCTTTGGTGTCGGTCCCATCGTCGTGGCCCGCGGCGCGCGCGAGGTCGGCGGCCGCATCGCCATTCCGGGCGAGCGCACGACCGCGGCGCTGCTGCTCCGGTTGCTGGGGCAGTTCGACACGGTGGCCATGCGGTTCGACCAGATTGAAGGCGCGGTGCTCCGCGGCGACGTCGACTGCGGCGTGTTGATCCACGAAGGCCGGTTCACCTACCAGGCCAAGGGTCTCGCGCTGCTCGCCGACCTCGGTGCGATATGGGAAGAGCGGATGCAGAGTCCGCTGCCGCTGGCGGCGATCGCGATCCGCCGCGATCTCGTCGCGCCAATCGCGCCCCGCATCGACGCGGGCCTGCGCGCCAGCGTCCAATATGCCTTCGCGCATCCGGAGGCGAGCCAGGCCTACGTCGCGGCGCACGCGCAGGAGATGGCGCCAGACGTCGTCCGGCGCCACATCAACTTGTACGTCAACCAATACACGGTTGAACTGGACGAACGGGCCGTGCACGTGATGCTCGAGTGGAGCGCGGCGAACGGCGTTTCGGCGGGCGGCGCGCGGCCCATCTTCGCCCGGTCCTGACGGCGGCGCGACCCCCCGTGGCGCTGGGCGCAGACGTCATGCTTCCAGAGGGCATTACCGCCAACTCCACCCAGGCCGGGCGTAATCATCCCGCTCAGCCTGATGTTGGGTGATCGCTACCGCGTCCCGGTTCGCGCCAGTTACGACAACTACGAACGGTGCCTGAAGGAAGTCGATGCGGTCTACGTCTGCACGCCGACTCCGAACATGCCGACTACGCAGTGCGGGCCGCCCGCGCGATCAGTTTGCCGCGGGACTCGTCTATGCCACCAGTTGCCTCGCGGCGACGAGGCCCAGCCAGCCCGCCGCCAGCCCGGCCACGAGCGTGATTGCCATGTTCATCACCGCCGCCCCGGCCGATCCGGTCGACAGCATGGCCAGCGTTTCCTGGTTGAAGCTGGAGTAGGTCGTAAAGCCGCCGAGAAAGCCAATTACGATGGCGGCCCGAAGCTCGGGGCTCCAGGTCGACGCGGTCGCGAGATGGGCAATGAAGCCGAGCACGAAACAGCCGGTCACGTTGACGATCAGCGTGCCGAACGGGAAGCCCGTGCCGAACCGCTCGAATGCCCACAACCCCACCAGGTAGCGGGCGCCGCTGCCCAGCGCGCCGGCCGCCATGATCCACCACACCATCAACGCCAGCCCTTCCGCGTATCGTCCAGGATTGCCATCACCTCGTGGTCGCCGCGACTCGAGAGGATCTGCAGCATACGCGCGTACACCGCTGTCCGCGCCGCGGCCGGCAGCGCATCAAACGCCGGTGAGTAGATCATGTAGCTGCAGCGGTAGCGGAACAGCCGCGTCCGCAAGTCGAGCTCGCGCAGCGACCGGCCCCGGCGGTCGCGCGGGCCGCGCTCGGCGAAGGCCCTGGCAAACCCGGTGACGCCCTGAACCGGCGCCGGCAGCGCCACCTCGTCCTCGAACAACAGGTAGTCGACGGTCTCGTTCACCAGGTCCCGCAGTTCGCCGCTCGACAAATCCAGCCGCGACTCGGCCGCCGCGATGCGCGCTTCCCAGCCGAGCCGCGTCAGCAGGTTGATGGCGCGTCCCTGGTGATCGAACACCAGCAGCGCCGTGATGTCGCTGGCCGCCAGCGGATAGGCGCTCGCGTCCACACGCGGATCCAGCATAGTGCGATTGAGGGTGGCGTCGGTGACGGCCGCGTCGGGCGCCATGTTGTCGGTGACCATGGCGTTGCCCAGGTGGCGCGCGGCGCCATGCGAGCCGGTGACGTACCAGCCGCCCCACCGCTGGTCGAGCGGCGTCCGGTGGTCGACCAGCGAGCTGCCCAACTGCGGCCGCGTGCGGCCGGTCGCGTCGGTGAACATGCTGCGCACCAGTATGCCCGGCACGTCAAGGCTGTTCGCCGACAGGTGGCAGGTCAGGCAGCGATCGGGCCGATCGATCTGCGGCGGGCCCGCCTGGTCCTGCCTGAGGGTGTGGAAGACAACGCCCTGCGCGGCGTCGTGCGAGGCCATTTCGATCAGCGGCGCGCCGGCGATGTAGCCGACGATCACGCGATCATTGAAGTAGAGCGCACGCGGATGTTCCGGATCGGTGAACGGATGCTGGATGCCGGTCTTCGAGAACAGCAGCACTTGCGATTCCACCGGCACCTCGAGCCGTTCGAGCAGCGCCCGGAGAAACCCCAGGCGCCCGTCGAACGCCAACGTCACCGCTCCGGATGCGAGCTCGCCCCGGAGCCGCGTCACCGGATCGGTGGGCGGCGTGCCGCGGTAATCGATCGCCGAATGTTGATCGAGGGTGCCGGCATAAATCGGACGGCGCCCCTGCCCGGCAATGGTGACCAGTGCCGCAGCCCACACGGCCGCGGCGCACACAATCCATCGCGTCATAACTGCTGGGGCTAGCCTATACCGAACGTTGTCCGGCCGTGGGACGGCCAGTGGGACGACGGGGAATCCATGCGTTGGGCGGGTGGGTTCCATCGTAAACGGCGTCGCCTGCCCACCGTAGCCTTGGCGAAGGTGGGTGCATAATGACTGGATGCCCAGACTTCGCTTTGCACTACTGGTTGTCCTGGCCGCGCCCGCGGCGCCGTTCGCGCAGTCTAATCAGACGCCGAGCGTCACCCTTCCCACGGTCATCGTCACCGCGCAGAAAGAAGCGGAAGACGTGAAGGCGGTTCCGGCGAGCGTCACCGCGGTGACGAACCAGACCATTGCGAACGCCGGCTTGCGCGCGATCACCGACGCCGCCATGTTCGCGCCCAACACCGTATTCACCGAGTTCACGGCGCGCAAGGTCAGCAACGCGCGATTCCGCGGCATTGGTTCGAGCCCCGGCAACCCCGCCGTGACCACCTACATTGACGGCGTGCCGCAGTTGAACAGCAACTCGTCCAACGTCGAACTGCTCGACGTTGACCAGATTGAGTTCGTACGCGGGCCGCAGAGCCCCCTGTTCGGCCGCAACACGCTGGGCGGCATCGTCAACGTCACCAGCACGCGGCCGTCAACCAGTCGCTGGACCGGTTCGGTGGTGGCGCCGTTCGGCGACTTTGGCTCGAAGGAAGTCCGCGGCAACGTCTCGGGACCGCTCGGCGACAAGGCCGCCGTCAGCCTGGCCGCCGGCCGGCAGCAGCGAGAGGGCTACACGGTGAACCGGATCACCGGCAACGACCTCGACTTCCGCGACGGGACCTTCGCCAAGGCGCAGTTGATGCTGACGCCGAACGCCAACTGGCAGGCCCGCGTCATCTATTCGCACGAGCGCAACCGCGACGGCGACTACGCACTCGCCGATCTCGCGGCCATTCGCGCGACGCCGTTCGAGGTGTCCCGCAACTTCGAGGGCTTCACCAATCGCGACATCAACGCCACCACCGTGAACCTGCGCGGCAACGGCGAACGCATCTCGATCGAGAGCACCACCGGGTTCGTAAAATGGAACACCGAGGACGAGACCGACCTCGACTACACGCCGCTGCCCCTCGCCACACGCAGCAACCATGAAGAGGACTTCCAGTTCACGCAGGAGCTGCGCCTGGCCTCTCCCGAGAACGCGCCGCTGCAGCTATCCGAGACCGTGACCCTCAAGTGGCAGGGTGGCGTCGAGTTCTTCCGGCAGAACTACGATCAGCTCGCGGTGAACTCGCTCGGCGCGTTCGTGCTGTCGCAGCAGATTCCGTTCCCGGTGGCGCAGACCTCGCCGGAAGCGGCGATCGACAGCAGCGGCATCGGCGTCTTCGGCCACGGCACCGTCAGCTTCAACGACAAGGCCGACCTCACGGTGGGCCTGCGGTTCGATCGCGAGCAGAGCGAGGCGGCGCTGAACACGTTCTTCTCGCCCGCCATCGCCCCGGCCAACCCGGTCGCGGCCGAAGACACGTTCTCGGACGTCTCGCCGCAGTTCGCGCTGGCCTACCGGCCGACCGCCGGCAGCTCGATCTACGCCTCGGCCAGCCGCGGCTTCAAGGCCGGCGGCTTCAACCCTGCCGCCCTGCCCGGCAGCGAGGCCTACGGCGAGGAGCATGCGTGGCACATCGAGGGCGGCGTCAAGTCGACGCTGGCCGGCGGGCGCGTCTCGGCCAACGCCGCGGTGTTCTCGATCGACTGGGATGACCTGCAACTGAACGTCCCGAACCCGTTCGTGCCGGGACAGTTCTATATCTCGAACGTCGGCGGCGCCCGCAGCCGCGGCGTCGAGGTCGACCTCACCGCGCGCCCGCATGCCTCGCTGGACCTGTTCGCGTCGTTCGGCTACACGCACGCCCGCTTCGCCGACGGCACCATGTCGGGTGGCGTGAGCGTGGCCGACAAGAAGCTTCCCTACACGCCGGACTACACCGCCGTGTTCGGCGCGCAGTTGTCGCGTGCCGTCACCCCGGCAGTGACCATCTACGCCCGCGGCGAAGCGGTCAGGTATGGCGCGTTTGAGTACGACGAAGCCAACACCGCGCGGCAGGACGCCTACCAGTTGGCCAACTTCCGCGCCGGCGCGCGCGGCAAGTGGCTGTTCGGCGAAGCGTGGGTCCGCAATGCCTTCGACACGATGTATGTGCCGATCGCCATCCCCTATCCCGGGTTTGCGCCCTCGGGCTTCGTTGGCGAGAACGGCCGGCCGCGCACGTTCGGGGTCAGCGCTGGAGTGACCTTCTGACCTTGCCCCTGCCGGCAGCCGGCGTCGCGATCGCCACCGCGGCGGCCGCCTGGTACCTCTACGCCGCCATCGGGTGGCGGCAGGCTGCCCTCTTCCTGGTGGGCGCCGGCGCGGGCGTCGTGCTCTATCACGCTGCCTTCGGCTTCACCTCGTCCTGGCGCGTGTTCATCGCCGACCGGCGCGGCGCCGGGCTGCGCGCGCAGATGCTGATGCTTGCGGTCACCTGTGCCGTGTTCTTCCCGCTGATTGCCGCCGGCACGGTGTGGGGCCAACCCGTTCGCGGCTCGGTGTCGCCCGTCGGTGTCGGCGTCGCGGCCGGCGCCTTCATTTTCGGCATCGGCATGCAACTGGGGGGCGGTTGTGCCTCGGGCACGCTCTTCAGCGTCGGCGGCGGCAGCACGCGCATGCTGGTGACGCTGTTCTTCTTCGTCATCGGGTCGGTGATTGCCACGGCGCACACGCCGTGGTGGAACGCGCAACCCGCGTTCGCGGCGACATCGGTGGTCAACATGTGGGGACCGTGGCTGGCCCTGGCCGTGTGCCTGGGCGTGTTTGGCGGCATCACCTGGATCACGCGAGTCGTTGAACACCGCCGGCACGGCCGGCTGCTGGCCGATGACCGGCCGGCCCGGGGCCCGCGCTGGCTGACGGGCCCATGGCCGCTCGTGGCGGGCGCGGTCGGCCTTGCCCTCGTCAACATCGCCACTCTCGCCATTGGCGGCCGGCCGTGGGGTGTGACCTCGGCCTTCGCGCTGTGGGGCGCCAAGCTCTTTGCCGCGCTCGGCATCGACGTCGCGTCGTGGGCCTACTGGACCGTCCCCGCGCAGGCCACGGCCTTGCGTTCGAGCGTCCTGATGGACGTGACGTCGGTCATGAACGTCGGCATCATTCTCGGCGCGCTGACAGCGGCGATTCTCGCCGGCAAGTTCGCGCCGGTGTGGAAGGTGTCGAACCGCTCGCTCGCGGCCGCGGTGGTGGGCGGCATCCTGCTCGGCTACGGCGCGCGCATCGCCTACGGCTGCAACATCGGCGCCTACTTCAGCGGCATTGCGTCAGGCAGCCTGCACGGGTGGCTGTGGCTGGTGGCCGCATTCGCCGGCAACATCCTGGGAACGCAGCTAAGACCGGTGTTCGATCTGAACGTGGAGAAGACGCAGACGGCCTGCTGATCAGGTAGGGCTCGCTTCCTCCTTCGCGCTTTGCGCTACGGCGGGACAGGTCGCTCGTGGGGCTCGGCTTCGCCTTCGTAGGGCTCGCGCCTCCCGCGCTCGTGGGGCTCGGGCGCTTTCGCGCCCTCGTGGGGAAACGCCTTCCCCACGAACGAAGTGAGCCCCACGAAGGCGAGGCCAAGCCCAACGAGGGCGAAGCCCGAGCCCCCAAGTCATTCGGCGCGCAGTGCGACCAGCGGGTCGACGCGCAAAGCGCGGCGACCCGGAACCAGGCAGGCGCCAAATGCCGCGGCCGCCACCAGCACCGCGACGCCGACGAATACCAGCGGATCACTCGCCGACACACCGAACAGCAGCCCGCTGATGAACTGCGCGCCGGCAATTGACAGCGCGGCACCGGCCGCCAATCCCAGCACCACCAGCAGCGCCCCGTCCTTGAGCACCAGCGACATCACGTCGCTGGGCGAGGCGCCCAGCGCCACCCGCAAGCCTATTTCGGGCACGCGCTGGTTCACGGTGTACGCCATCACGCCGTAGACGCCGGCGATGGCCAGCAGCAGCGCCACCGCGGCGAAGGTCACCAGCAGCACCGTGCGGAACCGCGGCGCTGCCGTCGCCCCGGCCATGCTCATCTCCATGGTCTCCACCCGTACCGGCACGTCAGGATTGCGATCGCGGATGTGCCGCGCGGCCGTGGCGCCCAGCGCAAGCGGATCGGCGGCGTCCGACCGCATCACGATGTTGAGCGACGTCGCCGGTCCCTGATGCTGCTCGTACGGCATGTAGATCTCCGCCTGCACCGGACGGCCGGGGCCCCGCGTGCGGATGTCCTTGACGATGCCGACAATGGTCATAGGCTCGAGGCTGTCGAGGCCGTTGCGAATGGTGCGGCCGATTGGGTCGACGCCAGGAAACGCGTCCTTCACGAGCTGTTCGTTGATCACGGCCACGCGGGGGGCATCAAGCCGATCGCCGTCATTGAAGTCGCGACCGCGCACCACCGGCACCTTGAGCGTCTGGAAATACTCCGGTGCGGTCACGGTGAACAGGGCCTGCGGCGACTTCATGCCCAGGACCTCCGGGCCCGGCCCGCCTTCGATCCAGTAGCCGCCGTTCGAACGCACCAGCGTCGGCAGCGACGTCACCGCGCTGGCGGACGTGACGCCGGGCAGGGCCCGCAGTTCGGCGAGCAGCGTGCGGTAAGCGGCGATGGCCCGCGGAAAGTCGGGGCGGCCCGACACTGGCACGGTCGTGCGCAACACCACCAGGCGGTCGCGCTCGAAACCCATGTCGACGTTGGCCAGTGCGATCAGGCTGCGGCCGAGCAGGCCGGCGCCCATGACCAGCGCCACGGCGAGGGCGATCTCGGTGACGACAAACGCCTTGCGCGCCCAGCCGCCGCGGATGCCCAGCGCCGACCCCTTGCCGCCCTGCCGCAGGCCATCGGCCAGGTCGACCCGCGATACATGCCACGCCGGGGCCAGGCCGAAGATGACGCTGGCCGCCAGCGACACCAGCAGCGCGAACGCCAGTGCCGAGGCATCGACGGTCACCTCGTCGAGGCGCGGCAGGTCGGGCGGCGCCAGCGCCAACAGCGCCGCCACGCCCCAGCGCGCGAACAGCATGCCGCCGGCGCCCGCCACCAGGGCCAGCACCGCGCTTTCGGTCAGCATCTGGCGGATTAACCGTATGCGTCCTGCGCCGACCGCGGCCCGCACGACCAGTTCGCGTCCGCGGGCTGATGCTCGCGCCAGCAACAGGTTCGCGACATTCGCGCAGGCAATCAGCAGCACGAACGCCACCGCTGCCAGCAGCACGAACAGCGTCTGACGGGTATCGCCGACGACAACTTCCTGCAGCGGCACGACGGCGACCCCCTTCTCGCCGTTGCTGAGCGGGTACTGCGACGACAACCGCGCGGCGATGCCGGTCATTTCCGACTGTGCCTGTGTCACCGGCACGCCGGCGGCCAACCGGCCCACCGCGCGATAGTTGTGGGCCGAACGCGACACCGTCGCCGGCAACGTCGTCTCGGCGAAATAGATGTCGGCGCGCGCGGGGTAGCGGAACTCGTCGGCGGTGACGCCGATGATGGTGAAGGCGCGCTGGTCGAACATCAGTGTCGAGCCAATCGCGCCAGGATTGCCGCCGAACTGGCGGCGCCAGTACGCGGCCGTGATCACCGCCACCGGCGGACCTCCCGGGCGTTCCTCCTCTTCAGTCATCAACCGCCCGACCTGGGCCGTCGCACCGAACACGCGCAAGTAACCCGGCGCGACGCTAATCACCGACGCGTAATCCGACGCGTTGTTGATGGTCACGCTGGTCTCGCCGCCATAGTAGTACGCCAGCGCCTCGAAACTGCGGCTTTGCTGGCGCCAGTCGTGAAAGTCGGGCCCTGACACCGTGGTATTGCGCGTGCCCGTCCTGGTGTTGACGTTGGTCACGACGACGATGCGGTCCGGCTGGTCGAACGGCAGCGGCCTGAGCACGACGGCGTTAACGACGCTGAAGATGGCGGTGGTGGCGCCGATGCCGAGGGCGAGGGTCAGGATGGCGGTGGCGGCAAAACCGGGCTGGCGGGTGAGCGTCCGGATGCCGTAGCGCACGTCCTGTAACAGGTTGTCCATGAGGGGGTTGGACGATGGCGATCCCCGTAGGGTTCATTTGAGGCCGCGACTTCGTCGCGGTGGGGCTCGGGCGTTCTCGCGCCCTTATGGGGCTCGCGCCTTCGGCGCTCGTAGGGCTCGGGCGCTTCCACCTCCGCCAAGGCTACGGCGGACAAGTCGCGCCCTCGTAGGGGAACTCATCCCCCACGAACGAAGTGAGCCCAACGAGTCGCAACTTGTCCGCCGTAGCCCTGGCGGAGGTGGAAGCGACGAGCCCTACGAGGGCGCGGCAGCGCCCGAGCCCCACGAGCGACCTGTCCCGCCGTAGCGCAAAGCGCGAAGGAGGAAGCGAGCCCCACAGTCAGACCTGTTGACTATCAACACGAGTCGTGAGACTTTCTGTTGACTATCAACATGACTCCCAACAACGAAGTCCCCTACGGCACGCTGGACCTCATGGTCCTCAAGACGCTGGCTGCGCTCAGTCCGCTGCATGGCTACGGCATTGCCCGTCGCATCGAGCAGGTGGCGCAGGGCTCCCTCGCATTGAACCAGGGCACGATCTATCCGGCGCTGCTGCGCCTCGAGCAAAAGGGCTGGATCAAGAGCGACTGGGGGCTCAGCGAGAACAACCGCCGGGCCCGCTTCTACAGCATCACCGCAACTGGCAAGCGGCAGCTTGCCGCCGAGGCCGACCTGTGGGCGCAGACGGTCGCCACGGTCAATCGGTTGCTCGAGGAATCGTGAACACAGACCGCAAGTCACCAGCTTGCCCTGAGCGAGGCGCCGCCGGTCGGCGGCGGCCGAGTCGAAGGGGGCCGCAGATGACGCAGATGACACAGAATTCAAGCCCCAAGTCCCAAGCCCATGAGAACTCTCTTCTCGCGCTTGCTTGATCTCGTGCTCCGGCGCCAGCGAGAGGAGCGGCTGTCGGAGGAGATCCAGTCACATCTCGACCTGATCACCGACGACTACATCGCGCAGGGCATGTCGCCAGACGACGCTCGCCTCGCGGCGCGGAAAGCGTTCGGTGGCGTCGACCAGGTCAAGATGCGCTACCGCGAGCAACGCGGCCTGCCGATGGTCGATGCCCTGACGCAGGACGTGCGGTTCGCAATCCGCGTGCTGGCGCGCGACCGCGGATTCGCGCTGGCCGCCGTCCTCGTTCTCGGCGTGGGGCTCGGCGTCAACAACATGTTCTTCACGCTGGTCTACGCACACAAGTTCCGCGGCGTCACCATCGAGGACGTCGACCGGGTGATGTTCGTTTCCACCTTCGACGATCGCGGCACTAATCGCCTGGTATCGTTGCCCGAATTCAACGATCTGCAGGCGGGGGCCACCAGCTTCAGCGGCCTGGCTGCCTACGTGAATGGTGTGGCGACGGTGGGCGATGAGGGGCGCGCTCCGGACCGGTTCAACGCGGCCTATGTCTCCGCAAACGCTTTTCCGCTCTTGGGCCTGTCGCCATCGCTGGGGCGCCTGCCGCTTCCTGACGACGACCGTCCCGGCGGCGAGCCGATTGCTCTGCTTGGCCGCGACGCGTGGCGGTCGCGGTACGACAGCGACCCGCAGATTCTGGGCCGCTCGGTCCTCGTCAACGGAACACCCGCCACGGTGGTGGGAATTATTCCCGAGCGGTCCGGGTTCCCGAGCACGGCGAGCGTCTGGTTGCCGCTCGGGCAGTATCCGGATCTGAAGCCCGATCGTACGGTCAGGGCGCTGAACGTCATCGGCCGGCTGCGCGCGGGCGTCAGCGAAGAAGCAGCGCGCCGCGAGGTTGAAACCATCTTCGGCGGCTTCGAGGCCGCGCATCCTGACAGCAACCGCAACGTCCGGGCCAGAGTCGTGCCGCTCAACGTGCGTCTGCTCGGGACTCTCGATGGATGGATGCAGTTCATCTGGGCCGGCATTATCGTGATCCTGGTCGCGTGCGCGAACGCGGCGAACCTGATGATGGCGCGCGCGGTTCATCGCGCCCAGGAGATTGCCATCCGCACGTCGCTCGGCGCCAGCCGCGCCCGCATCGTCGGTCAACTCTTGCTAGAAGCGGTGGTGATCGCCAGCGCCGCGGCGGTGGTCGGCGCCGCGATCTCCGCCGCCGGCGTGCGCGCGGTGCAGTCAGGCATTCCCGATGGCGCCATTCCTTACTGGAACGACTACACGATGGACCGAGTGGTCTTCGGCGGCCTGGTCGCACTGTCACTGGCAACGACCGTTGTATTCGGGCTCATCCCGGCGATGCACGCATCGCGCACCGACGTCAACCGCACGCTGAAGGACGGCGGCCGCGCCAACACCGGCTCGGGAATGGGGGTTCTGACCGGCGCATTTCTGAGCGTCGAATTGGCCTTGGCGATGATCTTGCTTGGGCAGGTCGCGGTCGCGTCGTACCTCGCAAACCGGGCGATGCCGACCGACGCCAACATCAACACCAGCGAGGTGATGACGGCAACGATCACCCTCCCGACCGCCGCGTATCCAAGCGCGGACCACCGCCAGCAGTTCTTCACCAACCTCGATCAGCGCCTGGAGGGCCGAGCGTCGATCGTCGCGACCTCGCGCGCCACGATTCTGCCCGGCGAAAGCGGTTCGCCGCGCCGGTTGCAGATCCTCGGGCAGGAGCAGCCCGCGGGCGCGCCGCCCCCGATGGTGCTAACCATCGACGTCGCGCCCCGCTATTTCGACACCATGGCGATCGCGCTGCTGCGTGGCCGAGACTTCGTCACCTTGGACGGCCTGCCCGGCTCCGAGGTCGCGATCGTGAGCGAACGCTTTGCGGGGGTTTTTCTGAACGGCGGCGATCCCTTGGGCGTGCGAATCGCGGTGACGTCGGCCAACGCGCCCGCGACGGCGCCGCCTAACTGGCTGACCATTGTCGGCGTGGCGCCGGCAATTCGCCAGCAGGCCTTCGACGGCACCGCCCAGCAACTGCCGCTCGTCTACGTGCCGATCGTCGGCGGCGCACCCGTGACGTCGACCGTCATGGTCCGACATCGCCTCGATCCGGAAGCGGCGGCGAGCCTGCTGCGCGGCGAAGCGCAGGCAGTCGACCCGGACGTGGCGCTCTATCGCATGCGGACGCTGAATCAGGTGGTGCGTGAGGGCCAGTGGACCCGCCACACGTCGGCGGTACTCGCCGACACGGTGACGTGGATGAGCGTGCTGTTGGCAATGGTCGGCCTCTATGCCGTGACCGCGCAGCGCGTGACACTCAAGACGCGCGAGATCGGCCTCCGCATGGCCCTTGGCGCACGATCGGCGCAAATCGCCAATACGATCGTGGCCGGCCTGCGTGCGCCGTTACTGGCGGGCTTATTGCTCGGCACAGCGGGCGCGATGGCGTGGGACGGCGCCTACTCCTCGGGCATCGCCGGCGTCTACGCCAGCGCGCCGCCGACCCTGCTGAAGATCGCTGGCTTCATCGTTGTGCTCGTGGTCCTGTCGTGTTGCATTCCATTGCGCCGCGCGACGCGGATGAGCCCAGTCGCTGCGCTTCGTCACGACTGAGGGGCGGCAACCGCCTTGGGGGCCGCGACTTCCGGTCGCGGTGGGGCTCGGGCGCGTCGCGCCTTTGTGGGGCTCGCGCCTTCGGCGCTCGTAGGGCTCGGGCGCTCTCGCGCCCTCGTAGGGGAACTCATCCCCCACGAACGAAGTGAGCCCAACGAGTCGCAACTTGTCCGCCGTAGCCCTGGCGGAGGTGGAAGCGACGAGCCCTACGAGGGCGCGGCAGCGCCCGAGCCCCACGAGCGGAGGCGAGCCCTGCCGAAGGTTTTTGGGATGATTCGCAGTGGATTTTCGATTTGGGGTTACGATCGATGATTGAACGCACGCCAAGCTCGGCGGTGCGGAGGAGACACTGATGAAACGAACTGTTCTGGCCCTCGCGATCACCGCGGTGGCATTTGGCGCGGCAGTCAGCGCGCAGAAGACCACCCCGCTCAAGACCGGCGGCGGCGGCAGCCCGCACGTCCGCACCGAGTGGACCATCGACGGCGGCAACCTGTCGATCGAATACGGCCGTCCGTCCCTGAAGGGCCGCACGCCCGGCAAGGACATCGACCCGTACGACGGCCGCGAGTGGCGCACCGGCGCCGACGAGGCGACCACGTTCAAGACCGACAAGATGCTGATGTTCGGTTCGGTGCACGTGCCGGCCGGCACCTACACGCTCTACACCATCCCGACCGGTGGCACGTGGCACCTGGTGATCAGCAAGAAGACCGGCCAGTGGGGCATTCCCTACCCCAAGGGCGAAGACCTGGGCCGCGCGCCCATGACCCTCGGCAAGGCGCCCGCCGCCGCCGAGCAGCTGACCTTCTCGATCGAGGACACGCCGAAGGGTGCCACGCTCCACATCGATTGGGGCACCACGCGCGCAAGCATTCCCTTCACAGTCGGATAACAAGACAAAGTGCTAAGGTGCTTGGGTGCTCGAGTGCTGAAGTGCACTTCAGCACTTCAGCACCTCAGCACTTCTGAACTATCCTTGACTCCTCACCTGAGGAGGCTTCCGATGTTCCGGCGACTATTGCTACTCACCATGGCCGGCACCCTGGCGGCGGCCGGCGCGGCGCACTCCACGACCGTTATTCCCCCGTCTTTTGATGCGCTGGTGTCTGGCGCCAACACGATCTTCGTCGGCGAAGTCATGGACATCCGCGCCGGCTGGGAGTCGACGCCGCAGGGCCGTGCCATTGTCACCTTCGTCACCTTCCGCGTCGAGGACGTGTGGAAGGGCAACGCCGGCGCCGTGACGCAGCTCGAGTTCCTGGGCGGGACGATCGGCGAGATCGGGATGAAGGTCGAAGGCATGCCGGCGTTTCGCCTGGGCCAGCGCGACGTGTTGTTCGTGAGCGGCGAGGTCCGGGTGGTCAGCCCCCTGGTCGGTTTCATGCACGGCCGCATGCGGGTGGAGCGCGACACCGTGTCAGGCGTCGACCGTGTGCGCACGTTCGACGGGCGCGCCCTCGGCAGCGTGGCGCAAATCGGCCCGCAGCGCGCCGCGCCATCACTGGCATCGATTACCCCTATGCGGCTGTCGGAACTCGAAGCCGCCGTTCGCTCGCGCCTTGGCGCCGTGAGGCAATGATGGGCGCCCGCCGACGTACGGCCTGCGGCGCACTGGCGGCGCTGCTCCTCTGCGTGACGACCATGGAGTCGCCCCACGGCTTCGCCCTGCTCGCCCACAAATGGCCCAACGGCACCGTGACGATGCACCTGCAATTGGGGGGCGGGGCTGGCACGCTGATTGATGGCTCGACCAGTTGGAACCAGGTCGCCACCAACGCGCTGGCGACCTGGAATACCCACGTCGACCTGGTCAAGTTCTCGGCCGTTAACAACTCCACGGTGACGCGTGGCGACGGCACCGACACCAACGACGTGTTCTTCGACTCTGCGGTTTACGGCCGGGCGTTCGGCAGGAACACCCTCGCCATCGCGACATCGTGGTACAACACCGCGACCAACGCCAAGCTCGAAAGCGACGTGGTGTTCAACAACGGCGTGACGTGGAACTCCTATCGCGGCAACCTTCGCAGCAGCTCGACGGACTTCTTCCGGGTCGCGCTGCACGAGTTCGGGCACACCCTGGGGCTCGACCATCCCGATGAGAACGGCCAGGGCGTCAGCGCGCTCATGAACTCGGAGATCAGCAACCTCGACGCGTTGACCGCCGACGACATTGCCGGCGGCCGCTCCATGTACGGGGCCGGCGTGACTTCGAACATCAGCTTCCCGCCGCGCAATGAGCCGAACGACTTCTACAACCAGTTGATCGCCGTCTATCGCGACCAACTGGGCGCCGGCCAGGTCACCACCTACATCGATCCCGAGGGCATTGTCGTGTGGTTGATCGAATACGCCAGATACCGCGTCGGCCTGTGCGATCACAGCACCGCCGCCACGCGGGTGTTTTCGGCCATCGACAATACCGGCGTCTACGGCGTCTGCGCGCTCACGCCGGCCGGCAGCATTCCGTTTCCGCCGCGCAACGAGGGCATGGACTTCATGAACGCGCTGCAGGTGAAGTATCGCGACGGCCTCGGCCGCAGCGCCGGCTCATCGTTTGTCGACAACGAAGGCGCGGTGGTGTGGGTGCTCGAGTACCTGCGCTACCGCCTCAACAGCTGCAGCCACGGCGACGCCACCACAAAGGTGTTCATGCAGATCCGCGGTCAGGGGATTCAGCCGGTGTGCCGGTGACCCGCAGCACCCGCTGGTAGTCGGCCGGCGTGTCGACATCGACGTAGGCGCCCGGGTCTTTGACCGTCACGTCCAGCCGGCGCGAGGCGTGCGTCGCAAACACCGCCTTGGCGCCGACACGCGGATCGGCAGTGCGCAGATCCGCGAATACCGCGCGATCGAACACGACGGGATGACCGTGACGCTCGCCATCGACCGGGCGCACAATGGGCGCGCGGGATTGCCGCCAGGCGTGAACGATGGCCGCCACCGAGTCGGGCCGGACCAGCGGCACATCCACCAGGGTCACCAGGACCGCTTCCAGTTGCGGGTCGTCCACGGCGGCAAGGCCCGCCAGCAACGACGACAGTTGCCCCTCGGCCCAGCCCAGATGTTCCACCACCCGTGCGCGAGGCTCAAAGGCGGGCATGGCGTTGCGAACGGCATCGATGTGCGCGCCGGCCACCACCGTCACGTCGGGCAGTCCCGCCGCCAGCAGGGTGCGGACCACGCGGGCCACGACCGTCTCCCCGGTGGACCCAAGCGGTAGCGCCGCCTTGGCCTGACCCATCCGGGACGAGGCCCCGGCCGCCAGGACGATGGCGCGAATCATTGAAAATCCTTAGGAAAAGCGGCTGCCACCGCCGCGAATGCTCGAGCTGGGTAAATACGGAGACAAACTGAGACGTTCGCTTGACTTCCCATTGTTGACCTGCCTACACTGACCGCGTTTTCCGCGTCCCCCTGCTAGTGGCCACAGTGTAATCGGCCTCATTTTTGATACCACCGGTATCGTGGGTGCGGCGGCCTGGAGGGCGTTTCCTTCAGGCTTCGGTTCATCGGAGGACAGGTTATGCCGACCGGAACAATCGCACGGCTCCTTATCGACAAGGGCTTTGGATTCATTCGTGATGAATCGGGCCTGGAGCATTTCTTCCACCGCAGCTCGGTTCGTGGGGCGGTGTTCGAACTGCTGCGCGAAGGACAGCGCGTCGAATTCGTCATCGAGGAGTCCCAGAAGGGGCCTCGGGCCGGAGACGTGCGGCTCGTCGAAGGATAGAGTAATACCGGCCCCGGACGGGTGGGGCCGGAGTTCGTCGAATTGAAACGCTTCCTCATTCGCCTGGCCGCGCTCGCGGCGTTCTTCCTGATCGCGGCCGCCATTGCCACGCCGCGCCTTGGCGCGTGGCTGGTGGTCGAAGATCCCCTTCAAAAGGCCGACGCCATCTTCGTACTGGGCGGCACGTTATTCGAACGCCCACTGGAAGCGGTGGATCTCTACCACGAGGGCTGGGCCCCGCGCCTGCTGCTGATGCGGCAGATTGCCGACGATGGCGAGATCGAGTTGCGGCGTCGTGGTGTCCAGTACCAGCGCGAGATCGACGTGCAGGTGGACGTACTGACGCGGCTGGGCGTGCCGCGCTCGGCCATCGAGATCCTGGACGAGCAGGACAGCACCAAGGACGAAGCCGACACCCTGCGCGCCATCGTCATCGCCCGGCAGTGGTCGCGGGTGATTGTCGTCACCTCGAAACAGCACACGCGGCGCGCCCGGCTGGTGATGAACCGGCGGCTGTCAGACACGAAGGGGCAGGTGATGCTCCACGCCTCGCGCTACGACAAGACCGAGGTCGAGGGGTGGTGGCGCGAGCGAGGCACGCTGCGATTCACGCTGTTCGAGACGCAGCGGCTGATCGCCTACTGGCTGCGGATTGCGGACTGATATGATCGGATCGGAAGTGAACGGGGCCCGGTGGCCCTCCCGGTCTTCAAAATCGGTCGCTGCCTCCTTGCGGGGCAGGCTGGGTTCGACTCCCAGGCGCTTCCGCCATTCTCGCCACGGCTCGAATGGCGTTCGCGCCTGGTCGTCAGCCAGACCGGCTTCGGCCTTCGGCCTCGCCTAAATCGGGTCGACTCCTAGCAGCAGGGCCACGACTCGTTCCGTATCTGACAAGTCCACCAGCACGACGTCGGCGCCGGCCGCGCGCAGTTCGTCGACCGAGTGTCCGCCGGTCGCGACCGCAATCGACTGGGCGCCGGCCACGCGGGCGCATTCAATATCGTGGGGCGTGTCGCCGATCACGATCACGCGATCGAGCGCGTCTGCCGGCACGTCGTAGATCTCGGCGCGTTGCCGCGCGATCGGCACCAGCGCGTTACGATCGGCCGCATCGTCGCTGAAGGCGCCCCACTCGAAGAAATCCCACAGCTCGAAATGCGTCAGCTTCACCTCGGCCGCGCGGCGATAGTTGCCGGTCAGCAGCGCGAGATGCAGATGGTCGTGCTCGACCAGGGCCTCGATCAGCTCGCGCGCACCCGGCATCAGCCCCTTGTGACCGGTGCCAGGCTGCTGGATCTCTTCTTCGAGCAACGGCACGTAGGCGTCGCGGAACCGCGCGTGGTTCCCGGCGGTGTCGGGCAGCCCGGCTGCCTTGAGCGCCTCGCTCACCAGGTACGAATCGGTTCGGCCGGCGAACAAGGCGCCGGCGAACGCGTCGGCGACCCCGAAGGTCTGCGCGAACGCGCGCGTCATCGCGCGCAGTCCGGCACGGCCGCTCAGCAGCAGCGTGCCGTCGATGTCGAACAGAATGAGGGCAGGAGTCATAAACAAGAGCTCAAAAGATCAGGAGAACAATTTTTTCAGGAATCCAACGGGCTTCAGCTCGCCTGTTGCCGCGACCAGCTCGACGCGTTGGCCGCCAATGGCCTTCGCCAGGTCGTCGTCGGCGGTGAGGGCCAGCAGCGCAAGACCGCGGGATCGGGCGAGACGCGCGAGGTCGGCGCCAAAAGCGCCAACCGTTTCCCGCGGCAGGCTGGCCGACGGGTGCTCGGCAATCAACAGGCGGGGCCCGAGGGCCAGCGCGCGGGCCAGGTGAATTCGCATGTGCGCGTCCGCCAGCATGCGGCCCGCCGCCACGTTGAACGTCGCTTCGTCCAGCCCGGCGTCGCGGGCCAGCGCCGCGGCCTTCGGCAACACCTCGGGATCGATCGGGTCGACCTCGAGCGTGAACGACATGGCAATGTTCTGCAACACGGTGAACATCTCGACCACGACGCCGCGCGAGGTCACCATGCCGACGCCGTCGAGCGACTTCAGCCACGCCTCGCCGTCGGTGATCGCCCTGGTGTTCTGGCCGAACAGCGCAATCTCGCCGCTGTCGGGCAGGGTGGCACCGGTCACCAGGTGCACGAAGGTCTGCGCGGCCGCCGCGTCGAGGCCGCTGACGGCGACGACGTCGCCGGGGGCGAGGGCCAGTGACTTGATGCGGAGCGGGCGCAGCGCCTGGTAGTCCTTGACCAGCCCCTGCACGTCGAGCAGCGGCGCGGAGGTCACGCGCGGCCCGGCCCGCGCGTGGCGCGCTCTTCGAGGGCGGCAAAGGCGGCCGGCGGCAGCGACACGACGCCCAGGGCGTTGCGCCGCGCCCGCGACGGAGCCGGCGGCGAGGAGGGGTCTTCGCCGTGAAAATCGGATCCGCCGCTGATCAGCAGGCCGAGCCGAATGGCCAGGCCCTGGTAGTCCACCTCGTGTTCGGGCAGGTGGTCGGAGTGAAACACTTCGATGGCATCCAGGCCATGATCGGCCAGCGGGCGGATCAGCTCGTCGCGCTTGGTCACGGCCGGGTGCGCAAACGAGACGATGCCGCCGGCGGCATGGATCACGTCGATCACGGCGGTGGGACTCGGGCCGGTGCGTGGCACGTAGGCCGGCTGGCCGGTGGCGAGCCACTTATCGAACGCTTCCTGCATCGAGCTGACGTAGCCGGCGCCAACCAGGGCGCGGGCCAGTTGCGGGCGGCCGACCGACGCGCCCGGCCGCGCCGCCGCCGCGGCCAGCACGCTCTCGACGTCGACCGGCATGCCCAGGGCCGCCAGCCGCGCGCCGATCTCGCGAGTGCGCGACACGCGCAACGCGCGCTGGCCCTCGAGGAACATCAGCAGCGGCGCGCTGCCGGGATCAAAGAAATACCCCAGCAGATGGACATCCCGGCCGTCGGCGATCGAGGTGAGCTCGATGCCCGGCACCAGCCGGATGCCGCGCGCCGAGGCTTCGGCGCCGACCTCGGCCAGGCCGGCGACCGTGTCGTGATCGGTCACGCTCATGGTGGTGATGCCCGCGGCCGAGACGCGGGCCACGAGCTGGGCGGGCGACAGGCGGCCGTCGGATGCGGTGGTGTGTAAGTGAAGGTCGATCAACGGCTCGCAGCGCGGGTCTTGGCCCTGCCGCCCACGCGCGGACGCTTCGGCGTGCCAAGGGGCTTGTGACCCGAGCGCTGCCTCTTGACGAGGGCCCGGTACTCGCGGATCAGCAGCTCGAGATGCTCGCGCTCTTCCTCGGCAAACTCGAGGAAGACCTGCTTGCCTTCGGAGTCTTCGAAGCGTTCGCCGTAGCGCTTGAAAAAGCGGTGCGACCCGCGCTCGCAGCGAATGCCGATGCGATAGGCCTCGAGGTCGTCGACGCCGTCACGGCGCAGTTGATCGGTGCCGGCGGCGAACAGCCCGTTGGCCGCGCCCTTGAAGAACAGGAACGTCGGCCGCGATTCGAGCTGCGGGTCCTGCTTCAACAGGGCCTCGTAGCGCGCCTCGAGCGTCTTCAGGTGATGCACTTCTTCGGTGGCCAGCTTGCGGAAGATCTCGCGCGCCCGCGGATCCTTGACCAGCTTGACGCCGCGCCCGTAGAACTCCATGCCGCTGCGCTCGGTGGCAATCGCAATCCGCAGCGCATCGCGCGCGAACAGCAGTTCGGAATTGGAGGTCTCTTCCGGCGCGCGCCCGGTGCTGCACGATTCGCAGGTGCCGTAGATCTGGACGACGCTCTGGCGGGCGGTGAAGGCGCGGGCCGCGGCGACTTCTTCAACCAGCGACTCGATGTCGGAGCTGAGGAACTCGTACGAGCGGTTGCAGCTCTTGCAGATCAGGTGAAAGTGCCGCGGATGGCGGTAGGAATGCTCGAAGCGGAAGCGGCCCTCGCCGAAATCCACCTTGCGGGCAATGCCCGCCTCTTCCATCCACTGCAGCGTGCGATAGACGGTGGCGCGGCTGATCCGTTCGTCGGCGCGCTTGGTCAGCACGACCAGATCGTCGGCGCTCAGGTGCCCCTCCTGCTTGAGGAACACGTTGACGATCAGGTCGCGCTTGCTCGAGCGCTTGGTGCCGGCCGGCCGGAGCCGATCGAGATCCGGAATGGCCGCCGTCGTGGCCATGGAATTACTACGCGGTGAAGGATGAGCCGCAGCCGCAGGTCGACGTGGCGTTCGGGTTCTTGATGGTGAAGCCGCCGCCCGTGATGGTGTCGACGAAGTCCACTTCGGCGCCCTTCAGGTAGCTGATGCTCACCGGGTCAACGAACAGGCGCACGCCGTTCGACTCGAACAACTGGTCGCCGACGCCGCCGCCCTCTTCGATCATCAGGCCATACTGGAAGCCCGAGCAGCCACCGCCCTGCACGAAAACGCGCAGGCCGCTTTCGAGTTTGCCTTCTTCGGCGAGCAGCTCGCGAATCTTGCCGGCCGCCGATTCGGTGACCGTAATGATGGTCTCCGTCATCACGGGCATGTCCGGGGTGATGGAATGCGTTTCTGTGTTCATGATTGTCCTTAGTTTATCCGCCTTCGCCCGCCTTGGAAAGCGCCGGGCTACGGCCGACAAGGCCCGAATTGGGCCTTTTTCCTAAAACTTCGCTTCGGCCAGCTCTGCCAGGTGACCCGCCGACTCCTGCTCCAGGTCCTTGTGCAGGCTGTTGCCGTGAGCGTCCATGGTCACGATGGCGGGGAACTCCCTAAGCTGTAGATGCCACATGGCCTCAGGAGTTCCAAACTCGAGCAGCGACACGCCGTCCACCCGGTCAATACAGCGGGCGTAGAACTGGGCGGCGCCGCCGATGGCGTTGAGGTAGACCGCCCCGTGCTGCTTCAGGCCGGCCAGCGTCTTGGCGCCCATGCCGCCCTTGCCCATCACCACGCGGATGCCGTACTTGCCGATGATGTCGGCCTGGTACGGCTCCTCGCGAATGCTCGTCGTCGGACCGGCGGCCGTGACCTTCCATGAGCCGTCGGCCTGCTTGGCCACGACCGGGCCGCAGTGGTAGATCACCCCGCCGTGCAGGTCGACCGGCGGCGCATGGCTGGCCAGGTGGTGATGCACGGCATCGCGGCCGGTATAGGCCGGGCCGCTGACCATCACCACGTCGCCAACCTTCAGGGACCGGATGGTCGCTTCATCGATCGGCGCGCGCAGCACGACCTCGCGGCCGGTGCGCTTGAAGCCGGCCTGGTCCATCATCGGGGTGGTCGGCACTGACGGGTCGCGGTAGATCCATTCCTTGATGGCGCCGGTCGTGCCGTCGAGCGTCACCCCCAGGCGGCGATAGGCCCAGCAGTCGTAGGCCACCGAGACGAAGAAGCTCGCCGGCAGGCGGTTCTGCGCGCCGACCTTGCAGCCAATCAGCGAGACGCGGCCGCCGAAGCCCATGGTGCCGACGCCGAGTGTGTTGACCGTGCGCATGATCTCGGCCTCGAGATCGGCCAGCCGCGCGTCGGGGTTGACATCGTCCAGGCTGCGGAACAGTTGCTGCTTGGCCTCGGCGTAACCGCTGGTGCGATCGCCGCCGATGCAGACACCGATGGCGCCCGGCGCGCAGCCCTTGCCCTGGGCGTTCCACACGGCGTGGAGGATGCACTTGCGGACGCCTTCCAGGGTGCGGTCGGCACGGCCCAGGTGCGGCAGCTCCGCCGGCAGCGAGTACTGCGCGTTCATGTTTTCGCAGCCGCCGCCCTTGAGCAGCAGCTTCACTTCGATGTCGTCGCGTTCCCACTGCTCGAAGTGAATCACCGGCGTGCCGGGGCCCAGGTTGTTGCCGCTGTTCTCGCCGGTCAGGGAGTCCACCGAGTTGGGACGCAGCTTGCCTCGCTTGGTGGCCTCGGCAATGGCCTCTTTGATCTGCTTCTTCAGCAGGATCTGGTTGACGCCGACCGGCGTTTTCACTTCGAAGGTCGGCATGCCGGTGTCCTGGCAAATGGCGCCTTCGACCTCGGCGGCCTGGTCGATGTTCTGGCTGATGATGTTCAGCGCCTGGCGGGCGCGGGTGCCATCTTCCTCGGTGTCGCGGGCATGTTTCATGGCCGCCCGCACGTCGGGCGGCAGGTCCGTGGAGGTCTTGACGATGAGGGCGACCACGGAGTCGAAAAAGCTGGGCAGCATATTTGCCCAGTTTAGGCGAACTTCCCGCAGGGCGCTATCGTCCTACAGAGGGTGAAACTAGCCCTTCGCCGCCTGTTCAAGAGCCCGGCCTTTGCCCTGACGGCCGTCGTCACCGTGGGGGCCGCCATTGGCGCCAACGCGCTGATCTTCAGCGTGGTCAACGGCATCATCCTCAAGCCCCTGCCCTATGCGCAGCCGGCCTCGCTGGTGGCGGTGTGGCATGTGGCGCCGGGGGTGATGGCCGGGCCGCTCAACCAGTCGGCCGCGACCTACTTCATGTATCGCGACAGCGCGCAGGTGTTCGAGGACATCGGCCTGTGGAGTAACGGCTCGGCGACCATTACCGGCCGCGGCGAGCCCGAGCAGGTGCAGACGCTGAACGTCACCGACGGCACGCTGGGCGTGCTCGGCGTGCGACCGATGCTGGGCCGGGGTTTCAGCCGCGAGGACGACCTGCCAACCGGTCCCGACGTGGTGATGATTTCGCATCGCTACTGGCAGCGGGTGTTCAGCAGCAGCCCGTCGGCGATCGGCCAGTCGCTGATGGTCAACGGCCGGCCGCGGGAAGTGATCGGCGTACTGCCCGAAGGCTTCCGCTTCCTGGATCAGAACCCGTCGGTCTTCACGCCGTTCAAGTTCAACCGCTCCGAGATCCACGCCGCCGGCTTCAGCTACCAGGGCATTGCGCGGCTCAAGCCGGGGGTGTCGATCGCGCAGGCCAACGCCGATGTCGAACGGCTCCTGCCGACGCTGACCGAACGGTTTCCCCTGCCGCCGGGCTTCACCAAGAAGATGTTCGACGAGGCGCGCTTCGGCAGCCTGGTGCGGCCGCTCGAAGTCGACGTGGTCGGCGACATCGGCAGCATGCTGTGGCTGATGCTCGGCACCGTGGCGCTCGTGCTGGTGGTGGCCTGTGCCAACGTCGCCAACCTGTTCCTGGTGCGCGCCGAGGGCCGCCAGCAGGAGCTCGCGGTGCGCCTGGCGCTTGGCGGCACCGCGCGGCGCGTGGCGTGGGAGCTGATGTCCGAATCGTTGCTGGTCGCGCTGCTCGGCGGCGTGCTGGGCGCCGGGCTGGCGTATGCCGGCATTCAACTGCTGGTCTACCTGGAGCCGGCGCAACTGCCGCGCCTCAACGAGATCACGCTCGATCCCATCGTGCTGGCGTTTACGCTCGTCCTGTCGCTGATGGCGGGCCTGCTGTTCGGCGCCATCCCGGTGCTCAAGTACGCGCGCCCGCAACTGGCGGCGGCGCTGAAGGACAGCTCGCGCGGGTCCAGCGAGGGCCGCGAGCGTCATCGCGCGCGCAACACGTTCGTCGTGGCGCAGGTCGCGCTCGCCGCCATCCTGCTGGTGGCGTCGGGCCTGATGGTCCGCACCTTCCTGGCGATTCGCGACGTGCCGCCGGGCTTCACGAAGCCGGAAGAAGTGTTGACGCTCCGAATCTCCATCCCGCAGGCCGTGGTCAGCGATCCGGCGCAAGTGGCGCAGCTGCACGAGCAGATCACGCGCAGCATCGCGGCGGTGCCTGGCGTGATGGCGGTTGGCACCTCTTCGTCGCTGCCGATGGACGGCAACAACAACAACGACCCAATCTGGGTCGAGGACTTCCCCGCTCCCGAGGGCCAGATCCCGACGCTGCGACGCCACAAGTACGTCGGCGAGGGCTATTTCGGGGCGATGGGGAACCACGTCGTCGCCGGCCGGGATCTCACCTGGCGCGATGCCCACACGATGGCGCCGGTCGCGCTCGTCAGCGACAACCTGGCACGCGAGTACTGGAAGGATCCGGCCCGCGCTGTCGGCCGGCGCATCCGCCGCTCGCCGCAGACGCCGTGGGTTGAAATCGTCGGCGTCGTCGGCGACGATCGCCAGGACGGCGCCACGCAGCCATCGCCGACCACGGTTTATTGGCCGATCCTGGCCGGCGGCTTCGATGGCAAGCCCTCAATCCAGCGATCGCTCGCGTATGCAATTCGCTCGTCGCGGCTGCAGTCAACCGGCTTCCTGCCCGAAGTCCAGCGCGCGGTGTGGAGCCTGAATCCCAACCTGCCGCTCGCGCGCGTGCGCACGCTGGACCAGATCTATCGCGAGTCGATGGCGCAGACCTCGTTCGTGCTGGTGGTGCTGGGCATTGCCGCCGCCGTCACGCTGCTGCTTGGCGTGGTCGGCATCTACGGCGTCATCGCCTACATCGTGTCGCAGCGGCGGCGCGAGATCGGCATCCGCATGGCGCTTGGCGCGCACAGCGGCGAGGTACAGCGCATGTTCATCGGCCGTGGCGTCGCGCTGGCCGGCATCGGATTGGCGGTCGGACTGGTGTCGGCGTCGCTGCTGATGCGCCTGCTGAGCTCGCTGTTGTTCGGGGTGAGCCCATTCGATCCGCTCACCTATGCCGCGGTGGTGTCGTCACTGGCGCTCGTGGCGCTGGTCGCCACCTGGCTGCCCGCGCGCCAAGCGACACGCGTCGACCCGATGTCAGCGCTTCGTGCGGATTAGGGCGTCCCCCCCCCACAAATGGATGATTGGGCGGGTGGCTTGGTGGGCTCGGGGTGGGCTTGGGGGTGGGCTTGGGGCCTGACCCCCAAAATCACCAAATGGTGGATCGGGGACAGCCCTCGCGGATCGATTTCGCGAGTAGGCGGCCCGATTTCCCTCGAAAAGACTTGAATTTGCCACGGCCAACAGTTGGAAGGGCTGCCCCCAATTCACCAAATGGTGAAATTGGGGGCCTGGCCCCAATCATCCATTTCGCCGGTAACATGGCAGCGGTGAAGCTCGTTCTGGTCCTGACGGCGCTACTACTGGCGTCAGCGTCGGCGGGGGCACAGAGCCCCAGCCACGGGCGTCTCTTCCCGCCTTCAGATCTGGGGCTTCTGGAGGCCCCCGATCGCGATCTCTGGCAGCGGCCGGACCAGCTGATGGATGCCATGGGCATTGCCGACGCTTCGGTCGTGGCCGACATCGGTGCCGGCAGCGGCTGGTTCACTATTCGCCTGGCCCGCCGCGTCGGGCCACAGGGCCTGGTCTACGCCGAAGACGTCCAATCAGAAATGCTCACCGCGATCACGCGGCGCGTGCAGCGCGAGGGCCTGACCAACGTGCGGCCCGTGCGGGGGCAGAACAGCGACCCGCGACTGCCGTCGCTGTCACTGGATGCCGTGCTCGTGGTCGATGCCTATCACGAGGTGGAAGATCGCGTGACGATGCTCGCCAACCTGGCGCGCGCGCTGAAGCCGCAAGGTCGAATCGGCGTGGTCGACTTCAAGCTGGATGGCACGGGGCCCGGGCCGTCGCCGGAAGAACGCGTGAGCCCCGACGTGGTAGTGAAGGACGCGGCGAAGGCGGGGCTCCGGCTGCTGCGTCAGGAGCCCTTCTTGCCGTATCAGTACTTCTTGATCTTCGGGAAGTAGCTAGCGCGCGCCGAGGAACTTCCAGGCGCTTGGCAGCACCAGGCCGGCCGCGACGATCTTGATCACGTCGACCACCACGAACGGATAGAGGCCGGTGGCGAGCGCCGCCGTCATGCCGACACCATTCGCCAGCCACAGCACGCCGCCGGCAAAGATCACCGACAGGCCGGCTGCCATTGCCAGAATCGACGTCAGGTAACGCCGGTCGAGGCCGCGCTCGGCCAGCAGGCCGGTGACAAACGCCGCCGCCGGATACGCCATCAGGTAGCCGCCGGTCGGGCCCATCAGGCGCAGGAAGCCCTGCGGCAGCTCCGGCGAAAACGCAAACACCGGCACTCCGGCAAGACCAAGCGTGAGATAAAGGATCTGGCTGAGGGCACCGAGGCGCGAGCCGAGGGCCGCCGCGCCGATCAGAACGATCATCGGCTGGATGGTGAACGGCACCGGCGTGAACGGCAGCGGAAAGCTCAACTGCGCCGCCGCCGCCGTGAGCACGGCCACGAAGACCACCGAGAGCACCTGCACGCCGGTCCACACGTTGGCGGATCCCGCCCGCATGCTGACCTGATCGAGAATCGTGGATGCGTGCGAGATGATGGGGCGTGATGTCATGACACCGAATTCTACTGGCTTGTCCCGAGCGGAGTCGAGGGGTATGCCGGCCGCCCTGACAATTGCGGGGTCCGATTCCGGCGCCGGGGCCGGCATCCAGGCCGACCTCAAGACTTTTGCCGCGCACGGCGTGTATGGCACCTGCGCCATTACCGCCCTGACCGCCCAGAACACGCTCGGCGTTTCGGGAATTCACGTTGTTCCGGACGATTTCGTGACCGCCCAGATCGAGGCGGTGGCCGGCGACATCGGCTGCCAGGCGGTCAAGACCGGCATGCTCGCCACCTCGCAAATCGTCGAAGCGGTGGCCGCCGCGGTCGAATCGTTCGACCTGCCCAACCTGGTGGTCGACCCGGTCATGGTCGCCAAGAGCGGCGACCACCTACTGGACGACGAGGCGGTGCATGCCGTCCGCTGGACGCTGCTGCGCCTGGCCCGGGTCGTGACGCCCAACATTCCCGAGGCCGAAGTCCTCGCGAAAATGTCGATTCGGTCGGTCGCTGACATGCGCGAAGCCGCGCGCCGCATCGCCACGCTCAAGCCGGCCGCGGTCGTGATCAAGGGCGGCCATCTGGCGGGGCCGGTCGTGATCGATTTGCTGCTTGAACAGGGCGAGTTCCACGAGTTTTCCGGGCCGCGCGTCGAGGGCCCGAACACGCACGGTACCGGGTGCACCTTGGCGGCGGCGATTGCCGCGCACCTGGCGCGCGGCGCGAGCCTGGTCGACGCCGTGCGGGAAGCCAAGGCCTATGTCGCCGGCGCCATGCATCCGGGCATTCCGCTGGGCGGCGGCCACCGGCCGCTCGACCACTTCTGGCGGTTTCCCCGCGCCTGAGGCGTCGGCGATTCCTACCACGTGAACAACGCTGCGGCGCCGACCGACCACGCCGCGCCGGCATACCCAATTGTCGTCAGCGTGAAGCTGGCGGCCATGACCAAGCCGAATGGGCTGGCCGGATGCTGCCGCAGGTCCGGCTTCATCGCCAACGCAATGAACCCGACCGGATTCATCATCGAGCCGATGCACATGGCCATCACCACAAGGGGCGGCGGCGCCACGGCGAAATGCGCGCACAACAGGAAGAAGATCATCAGCAGGCCAGTCATCATCAGGTAGTCGATGTGCGCCTTCAGCAGGTTCTGGTAGCTGGGAAACAGCGTCTTCAGGGCCGCCGCCGACCTCACGCCCACCAGGCACCACGCCAGCGCCAGGGCCAGCATCAGGCAGAGGCTTCCGGTCACGACCAAGAGGCTCGACGATTGAGAGTGCAAGTGCATCGGTGATCCACCAGTCCATTCTTCGAAAGGGGCGCCACGCATCGGCTGTGCCGGAAATCCCGCCGGTTCCGATGCGCGGCGACAACAACGGTAATCGGCCTACGAGCGCCGGCAGGTGCACGCGGCACCGCAGCTGCATGCGCCCTTGCAGTTGCCCGCGGTGGGAGCCTTGGCGGTGGCGTTCTGGCAGCCGCAGGTGCAGGTCGGGCCGGGGCATTTGCCGCAGGTGCAGGTGTTCGAGGTGGCAGACATGAGACGCTCCTTCTGGTTGGTTGACGTTGGTGTCAACGAGTGGAGTGTCGCAGGCGGGCGATGCGGCGGATTGGATGAAGCGGCTGTAGTCCTTGAACGAACTGGCTGTTCGTGTCGAACGGTCAAGGGGGCAGCCGGTTTGTTCAAGAAAATCGGTGGCAACGTTCAATCCCCGGCCTGCGCCGCACCGCTATCGTCTGCCCATGAACAAAACCAATCAGGAGCGTGTCCAATGATCCCCTTCGCCATCGGCGTCTTGCTGGCACCGGCGGTCGCCGCGTTCGGGCGTGCGGCCGGCCTCGATCGCGACCGGGCGTTCTACCCGGTCACGCTAATCGTCGTTGCCTCTTATTACGTCCTGTTCGCCGCCGTGGGCGGTTCGATGTGGGCGGTGGCCATCGAGTCAGGGGTGATGGCCGCCTTCGTCGTGGCGGCGGTCGCCGGCTTCAAGCGCAGCCTGTGGCTGGTCAGCGTGGCGCTCGTGGCGCACGGCGTATTCGACCTCGTGCACCACCACCTGATCGACAACCCTGGCGTGCCGGCGTGGTGGCCGGCCTTCTGCATGGCGTACGACATCGGCGCCGGCGCCACGCTGGCGTGGCTCCTGGGCGGTCTCCGGCCCAAGGAGGGCGTGGCCGCCTTCCGCTTCTGAGTTATGGCGGTTGCCTTCTATACTGAAAGGCTGTGAGTGCCGGGACCCTGATCACCAGCGCGCCGCTCGACCCCATGGCGGTCGTGCGCGCCGTCGACCCGGCCGGCATCGGCGCAGTGGTCACGTTTCTGGGCCTGGTGCGCGATCACAACCTCGGGCGCCGCGTGCTGCACCTCGAGTACGAAGCCTACGAAGCGCTGGCGCGGCGCGGGCTCGACCTGATCGTCACCGAGGCCACGGCGCAATGGCCCGCCGTGCGGCTCGCAATTCACCACCGGACCGGGCGCATGGAGATCGGCGAGGCAAGCGTCGCCATTGCCGCCGCGTCGCCGCACCGGGCCCATGCCTTTGCCGCCGCGCGCTACGCCATTGAGCGGATCAAGCAGATCGTGCCGATCTGGAAGCACGAGTACTTCGAGGGCGGCGACGTGTGGATTGAGGGCGCCACCGCCGACCCCGGCAACAGCGAAGCGCGCGAGCAGGCGCTCAAGATCGCATGCGCATAACCATCCGCCTGTTTGCCCGTCTGCGCGACATTGCCGGCGCCGGCGAGCTGGTGCGCGAGGCCCCGGGCGGCGCCACGGTCGGTGCCGTGTGGGCCGGCCTGGTGGCCGAGTACCCGGACCTGTCGCCGTACGAGAAGTCGATCTCGTGCGCGGTCAACGCCGATTACTCGCGCTTCAACGCCACGGTGGCTGACGGCGACGAAGTGGCGTTCCTGCCGCCGGTCTCCGGGGGCTGATGGGAGAAGAGTTGGCCACAGAGGACACCGAGGACTCAGAGTCAACTCTTCACAAATGCGTGTCGGCGGCTCCGGAGCCTGATCGCATTTCGAAACGTCTTCTGCGTTATCCGTGTCATCTGCGGCACATGTGTAGTCAAGGAGTCTGCGTTTGTTCGACAAGCTGGAGACCGTTGAAGGCAAGTACGAGGAGCTGATGGCGTCGCTCGGCACGACTGCCGTGCAGAGCGACGCCAACGAATTCCGCAAGCAGTCGAAGGCGCTGGCGGAGA
>ERZ1292640.424-Hain-H43-02um-R1-424-length-34322-cov-10_pt1 | contig 34322 bp, 32 predicted proteins | sample MGYA00564404_ERZ1292640 | MGnify/ENA primary metagenome ERZ1292640 (study PRJEB36523, sample SAMEA6512636) | groundwater metagenome | collected 2019-01-08 | study: AquaDiva: Metagenomics assemblies of 32 groundwater samples | reverse complement strand
GGGACGAAATCAGTGTGTGTAAGATAGTTCGCATAACGGTCAATCGTTATGACATTTTCCTTAAGAAATTTCTCCGCCGTTTGCAGCGTCGTTATGAGGGATTCGTCCGGATATTTTTGCGATATTGATTCCTTTAGTCTATTAAAATCCTTGAGATACTCAACGCTAGAGAGCACTGGAAATATCTCCTTCACCGTCCGCAGATGCTCATAGGTCGTTGCGTGGAACGACTCTTGCGCTTCAAACGCCGACAGTGCAATAAAGAACTGTTCCTCTATTGTATGTCCTACGAACACTTTTTCCTGTTGAATGAAGCGCATAATCAAAAAGACATACGCGTCTTCTTTACCGTAATACAGTTCTTCAGGGAGCAGTATCTTCTTATCCGCGAATGAGAGCGAGCGCATAAGGTCACGCGAGCGCTTCTCGGACTCTATTTCCCTTTTCCCGTCCGGCTGACGGCTCGTCTTTATGATGACTTTTGTCCCGCTCTCGTTATGCCTGCCGGCGAGTACTAGTTTGCCTCCTGCCATGAGGTAACGTTCACCGCTAATATATGGTTGTACTTTATCAAGCGAAAAGCCCAGAGAATCTAGGAGTGCGGAGATAGTAGATAGCTCATTCATTGTAACCTTATAAATATAATTCTATACTGGATATAACGCTATGAAAACCGTACTCGTTACCGGCGCAGCCGGATTTATCGGTTCCAATCTTACCGGAGCCCTTTTGGAGAAGGGCTATCGGGTCGTAGGCGTTGATAATTTTGATGACACATATGACATTTGTTTCAAGGAGGGAAATATTACACCATTTCTAAACAATGAAAACTTTGCACAATATCGCATAGACATTCGTGATGAAGATGTCTTAAAATCTGTATTTGAAAAAGAAAAACCAGAATATGTTGTTCATCTCGCGGCGAAGGCCGATACGCGCAAGGCTGTGGATACACCGCGTGTTTACATTTCTGTGAACATTGACGGCACGCTTAATATACTTGAACTCTGTCGAGAGCATCCGGTAGAAAATCTCATCATCGCGTCGTCTTCGTCCGTGTACGGGAATTCGTCGCACGTCCCGTTTACTGAAGACCAACCGGCAGATAGGCCTATTTCGCCATATGGCGCGACCAAACGTGCGATAGAACATCTCGCCCACACGTATCATCACAATTTCGGAATGAACATCACCTGTTTACGCTACTTCAATGCTGTTGGCGAAAATAATCGTCCTGGTATGGTTCCATATATTTGGACAGAGAAGATTTTGCGAGGCGAGGAGATAGAAATATCCGGTGATGGAAGCCGTAGGCGCGACTACACATATATCGGCGATATCGTGCGCGGGACCATTCTGGCTATGGAGAAACCGTTAGGATTTGAAGTAATTAATTTGGGGAATAATACTCCGGCATCTCTTAATGAGCTTCTCGCAATCTTTGAGAAAGTCATCGGCATTAAGGCGAGAGTGAAGAGCCGACCAAGTCATGGCGCGAGCGTGGAGGTTACATATGCCAACGTGGATAAAGCAAAAAAATTGCTTGACTGGGAACCATCGACGTCGCTTGAAGAAGGAATTACGAAATTAGTCGCGTGGTTTCGCTTGAACAGACTGGAAAAATCCGAATAGAGTTTTCAGATGCACGTCCCACGAAAATTTGTCGTTCAAAATCTTTTCTGCGCCCTCAATAAGTCTTGAGCGCAATACCGAATCGTCAAAGAGACGGCTGATAGCATCTGCGAGCGCATGGTCGTCTCCTGCCGGTACCAAGAGTCCGCTTATTTCATTATAGACAGCTTCGTTCGTGCCAGGGATGTCGGTAGCAACCATTGGGATTCGTGCGGCAAAACTCGTTAGTGCAGTATGCGGGAGCCCTTCATATGTTGAATTCAGCACATAGACTTCAGAACTTTTCCGCAGGTGCCAGGTCTCGGCCCGTGAGATTCTGCCGGTAAATTTTACAGACCCCTCCACTCCGAGCTCTTTTGCAAGAGCTTTTAATTTTTCTTCTTCAGGGCCGTCACCTGCGATTACTGCTTTCACATCCGGGTATTTTTTCTTCAAGATAGCAGTGGCGCGTATGATGCCGTCAAGCCCTTTCCACTCTACCAATCGTGCGGTTGTAACAAATTGGTGCGGAACTGGTGTCGCAGAGAATACAGCCTCTGCATCTATGACGGCGGCATTGTAGTTCACAACTGCCCTCTCATTTTTGATTCCATATGTACGCACAATGGCGTTACGCAGATATACAGACGGCGTCGTAACAATGTCGGCATGGCGCAGGACGAATCCCTGAATCATCATCCGGAGAACCGTAGACCACCCACCTTCAGGATGTGCGAGAAATTCTTCAAGTCTTTTTTCTGTATTTCCTTGTTGGCTCGCTCGTTCCCACGCTTCGTCTCCGACAAATTTAAGAACCACCGGTATTCGGCGAACCATTCCAACGAGCACCGCAGGCAGTCCCGCAGCCATCGCATTCTGCACATAAATTACGTCTGCTCCGCGTGATGCCCTGAAGAGGTCAAAGGTGAATTTAAGAAGTCGCAAGGGGAGCGGACGTCGCTTGCTCGCTACAAAAAGAGTTGTGCCCGGAATGGGTTCAGAAGTGCTCGCATAAGCCACGATTATGACTTCGTGTTCGTCACGGAGCTTTATGGCGAGCCCCTTTGTATATGTAGCCGGACCGCCAAATTCGGGCGGATAGACCGGTGTAGCCAGTATGATTTTCACGTGCTGTAGTGTACCATATTAGTTGTATATTATGCGTCTTCTTATATTCATGCAGACCGTTGACCGTAAGGACTCAACGCTTGGCAGGTTCCATAGCTGGATAGTTGAGCTCTCTCAACATTTTGAGCACATTACGATTTTTGCACTTCGGATTGGCGAATATGAGCTACCGGAGAACATAACAGTTATTCCGCTTCGCCCGTGGGGATATCGCGCTAGGTTCCGCACGGCATTTCGAGCCATTGGCCTGACGTGGACGCGCCGTAACGAGTATGATGCGGTTCTAGTGCACATGAATCAGGAATACCTGCTGGTTGCAGGATGGCTTTTCAAGCTTCTCGGAAAGCGAGTGTACATGTGGCGCAATCACTATGATGGAAATATTCTTACCGATATCGCCGCGCTCTTCTGCGATAAAGTATTTTATACGTCCAAATCGTCTTACACGTCAAAATATTCCCAAGCAGTGCAGATGCCGGTCGGTGTTGATGTCGACTCATGCCGCTTGGATATTCCGGTAGAGCGAAAACCGCGCTCGGTCCTCTTTCTCGGCAGATTTGATAAATCAAAGCGTCCGGACCTTGTTGTGGAAGCGCTGGGGAAAATAGCAGAAAATGGAATTATGTTTACTGCCACCTTTGTCGGCGGTCCGAAGGACCAAAGTTCATCGTTTCCAAAAGAAGTTGAAGAACGCGCAGTAGAGCTAGGACTTTCAGATAAAGTTACTTTCGTCGGTCCGGTGCCGGCGACAGACACTTATCGCTACTATCGTTCGCACACGATATATGTGAACTGCGGGAAAAGCGGGATGCTTGATAAATCGCTTTTCAAATCTATCGCTTGCGGATGTCTCCCGCTCTTTTCGAGCGCCGACATGAAAGAAATTGCCGGTCCTGAATTCGCATATAGAGATAGTGACACAGACGACCTGGCGAATCATCTGGAGAAGTCGCTCGCGTTCTCCGAAGAAGAACGGAATGCGCATGTCCGCGAATTGCAGGCGAAGACGATAGATGCACACACGCTTTCCGTACTTGCGCGGCGCCTCGCCGAGGAAATGCATATATGAACTGTGGCACACATGTGCTACAATCCTAATATGACTACAAAAACTGCTTTAGTGCGCGCCCGTATACAGCCTTCAATAAAAGAGAAGGCTGAAACGGTGCTGTCTAAGATTGGCATATCCCCTTCAGAAGCGATTAACGTATTTTATAGACGTATTGTGAGTGACAAGGGAATACCATTTTCTCTTCATGTGCCAAATGCCGAGACGCGTACAGCAATCCGCGCCATGAAGCACGGTGAGGGTGCCCGCGTCTCTCTGAACGACTTCATTAAAGAGATGCGAAAAGTTTCCAAGACTGCATAATCATCATGCGCGACATAGTGTATCTGCCTGCGCTCAAAAAAGACCAAGCGCGCATGACACGCCGAGGAAGAAGTGTTAAGAAACTTATTAATGCGGTAACGCTCCTTTCCATAAAAGGATATCTGCCCAATCGTTATCGTGCACATAAGCTACAAGGCGAGTATCTAGGATATTGGGAGTGTCATTTGGAATCAGATTGGCTTCTTGTGTATGCACTTACACCGGAAACAGTATTTGTCGCAAGAACAGGGACCCACCCTGATCTTTTTAAATAATATGAAAGTCCTCTTTGTTTCAAACGACCCTACGATATTTGATGCGGCCAGCGCCGCGCGCGCGCGTATGCGCGCGTATGCGGCGGCTATAGGCCTGCCTGCGCAGGCAGGAGAGTTGCACATTGTTTCTTCTGCAAGTAAAGACGCGAGAGAAGAACAGGACGGAAATCTTTTTTTGCATCCGGTGCATGCGTGGAAGATATTCCGTGTTCGTGCGCTCGCGGAGCGAGCGCACTGGCTTATTCTTCAATACGGCATTGAAATCGTCTCGGCGCAGGACCCCTTTGAGCACGGGCTCGCAGCCCTTCGTGCAATATCCAAAATCCAAGCACCAAGACCCAAACTGCATATCCAAGTGCATACAGATTTTCTCTCCCCATGGTTTATAAAAAGCGGTAATTGGAGGAGCCCGCGCGTGCGAATGCCACTCCTGAATCGCTGGCGACGACGAATCGCCGACAGAGTACTGCCTCGTGCAGACGGCATCCGCGTCGTCTCAGAGCGTGTGAAGAAGTCGCTTGTAGCCCGCTATGGCTCCATAATTCCCGAGCCGTCTGTTATCCCTGTAGCCGTTGATTCTACCGTGCCAGAGCCCATACGACTGCCAGAACACCCGTTTACCTTCTCTCTCATCTCTGTTGGGCGCTTAGAGCCCGAAAAGCGCATAGAAGACATCCTCACGGCGCTCGCGCTTGTCGCCAAGCAGTATCCGATGGTAGGCCTCTTTATCGTCGGTTCTGGTAGCGAGCGAAGGCGATTGGAAAGAATGGCGCGCCACCTCGGGCTCGCAGACAGAGTTATATTCCTCGGGGAGAGACCTGACGCCAGAGCTCTCATGGGGAGCGCGAACGCATTCATTCAAGCGAGCGCGTATGAAGGCTACGGCAGAACGCTGATTGAAGCCGCACTCGCGAGGGTGCCCATCATCACAACTGACGTCGGCATCGTTGGCGAAGTATTCAAGGGTTACGAAGACGTTCTCTCTGTGCCAGTGGACGACCCGACTGCGCTCTCGCTCGGCATTGTCGGATTCATAGAAGATACGCGAGTACGCCTAGAGCTTCCCATCCGTGCCGAGACCGTCGCTCGCGCTCATCTCGCCAAAGTTGGTGATATGCCGACTCGTGTATTCGAGGATCTGAGTCGTCTCTTGATACACTAAAATTTATGACGGTATGAATGTACATAAATTTGAAGATACAAGGTGGGCGAAAGACGACCAAAAAATTTGCTTCCGCCATGAGGCAGCACTCGGCATGATAGAGCGAGGAAATGTTCTTGATCTCGGATCGGGTGACGGACTCTTCTTATCGCTCTTGAAACAGAAGGGCATCGAAGGCGAAGGTCTCGACATCTCGAAAAATGGCATTGCGAAGACACGCGCGAAAGGCTTAACCGCTTCATTTTTTGATTTTAATAAGCCGATTCCATTTGCAGATAACACATTTGATACCGTTGTGATGCTTGATGTACTCGAGCACCTCTATGCACCAGAGACGCTTTTGAAAGAAGCTGCTCGTGTTTCAAAAAAATACGTCATAATCGGAGTACCTAATTTCAGTTCGCTACCCGCGCGACTCCAAGCTCTTTTTGGAAGAGTGCCGGAAAACAATCGGTCGAATAAAGGGCATATATACTGGTTCAATCATGCTATTCTGCTATCCATGCTTTCGGCATCCGGTCTTGTTGTTGATGTGATGAGAGTGAATACGTTCCTTGAACGGGTGCCTGTGCTGAGCCATCTCATGCGCTTCCTGGCTCGTGCATGGCCGAATCTGTTCGCGCTTTCGTTTGTCGCGAAAGCTCGTAAGGCATAACCAATGAAACTCGTATACTTCACATCGATGCGCTATCCGGCTGATAATGGCATGAAGATCTATGCTCGCGAATTGGCAAAGAGCTTTACGAAGTTACTCAAAAATAGATTCGTGTTCGTCGTTGCAAATGATACTTCAGATGAGCTGACCGATATCAACACGTTCAATCTGAGATTGCGTCTCAAGAAGTTCCGCTCCCCGTTCTTCTTCTTCTGCATCCCGTATTTCGTACACCGCTGGCGCTACGAGGATGATCTCGTGTTCTTCACGAACGACACGTTTCTGCTTACCTACTTCATCTTTTGGAAAAAGATATTTCGGTTCGACTACCGCATCTGCTCGGATTGGCATAATGTACTGAAGACGAAGAAAGAGCGGTTCATCATCCGCAATAGTGATGAGCTCGTGACAACCTCGAACGGATTGAAGCGCGACCTAATACAGCTCGGGGGCGCTACGAGCGAGCATATCTGTTCGGCGTACGGCGGCGTGAATCTGCAGCTGTATGCTGACACGCAGAAGGCGTCTCGCGCGGAGCTCGGGCTACCGAAAGGGAAGACGATCATCGGGTACATCGGCTTCTTTAAGACTTTCGGGCTCGAGAAGGGCATCCCGACAATGATCGAATCGCTCGCGCATCTTCCTGCATCCTGCGTCGTGGCATGCGTCGGTGGCAAGGATGCGGAGATACGTGAATACACCAAACTTGCGGCGTCGTTCGGGGTGCAGGATCGCTGCTTCTTCTTCGGCGTGAAAAGTTCGACCGAGGTCGCACAGTACCAGATGGCGATGGACATCATCACAATCCCGTATCCGAATCAGCCTGGGTTCGGTTATCCGATGAAAGTGTACGAATATATGGCGAGCCAGCGTCCGATCATCTACTCGAAACTCTGGCTTGTCGAGGAAGTACTGGGCGACTGTGCGTATGCATTTGCGCCGCATGATGTCGCAGGTTTCGTGTTGGCGGTCGAAGAAATACTCGCCGACGAGGCGCTCGCGAGTCGGAACGTCGAGCGGGCGTACGAGAAGGTGCAAGATTACACTTGGGACCGGAAAGCCGAACGAATCGCTGAGTTCCTCGAACGATGAGCTCGCACAACGCATCGTCAGGACGCGCGAAAAAGCTGTTTCTCATATTCCACGGAAGGTTTCCGAGCAACAAAGCGGCGTCGCTCTTCGCTGCGAAGAACTGTGAAGCATTCGCCGACGAGGAACTTGATGTCACACTGCTTGTGTCGCGACGGCTTGGTCTGGAGCAGGGAGATCCGTATGCGTATTACCAAGTACGTGAAAACTTTCGCATTGCGTACTTGCCAGTGCTCGATCTGCCCTCGAAAGACAAGTTGACATCAATCCGTTTCATGCTCAGCTCGTTCACGTTTGCACTCTCGTGTTACTTATATCTGTTGCGCCACGCTACGTCCGACGACGTGATATACTCGAACGAGCCACTGCCACTCATGGTCGCGTCGCTCACGTTTCCAAAGACATTATATGAGATGCATGATTTTCCGGAACGCGGTCTCGGACTCTTCGGCATCTTCATGCGACGAATGAGCTGGCTACTCATTCACAACACATGGAAGGCGGAGAAGGCGAAGAAGACTTTCCGTCTCGACAGTATGCGCGTACTGCGCGAGCCGAATGCGGTGCAGATAGACGAGTTTGATATTCCGGTGACGAAAGAAGCGGCGCGCGAGCGACTGTTGCTCCCTCATACGGTGAAGATAATTGTTTATACGGGGCATTTGTACGGATGGAAAGGAGTCGATACTCTCGCGGACGCCGCGCACCTGCTTCCGGATGACTATCTCGTCATCTTCGTCGGAGGGACGCCGGAAGACCGCCAGAGGCTTACAGATGCGCACGTTGCCGTGCCGAATCTGCGGTTTGTCGGCTTTAAGCCGCACGCGGAAATCCCGCTGTGGCAGAAGGCGGCAGATGTTCTTGTTTTACCGAATACCGCAAAGGAAAATATTTCTAAATACTATACCTCGCCTATGAAGCTGTTTGAGTACATGGCGAGTCGTGTTCCGGTGGTAGCATCGAGGATACCGTCAATCGAAGAAATTGTTACCGATGAAGACGTGTTTTTCGCTGAGCCTGACTCAGCCTCCTCGTTTGCCACGACTATAGAAAAGGCCGTTCATGGCGCGGGAGAGGCCTCTCGAAAGGTTACAGCCGCCTACACGAAGGTAATGGAGCACACTTGGCGCAAGCGAGCGAGCCGCATCCTCTCGTTCATGGATAATGTGACGGCATGGACCGTCGCGGAAAACAGGGCGATACTCCGTCTATTGTTCCGTTACCTGTTGTCCGGAGGGATTGCGTTCACCTCAAATATCGGGCTCTTTATCTTTTTCGAGCTGGCATTCGACCTGTGGTACATGGCTGCTTCGACGCTCGCGTTCATCCTTTCGGTCGTCGTGAGCTTCCTCGCGCAAAAATTCTTCACGTTCCGCGATTGGTCGCGCGGTTGGATCGCACGTCAGTTTGGTCGGTATGTCGTCATCGCGCTATTCAACGTATCGATGAACGCGCTAATAATGTACACGTTCGTCGATGGACTGCACCTGCCGCACCTGCTGTCACAGGTCCTCTCTGCCGGCATCATAGCGATATGGAGTTTAGGCGTGTATCGGTATATCATATTCCCGAATGCAAACATTTCTCAAGCAACATAAGCTCGAACTCGGCATCTTCGCTCTCGCTCTTGTTGCGAGACTCGTTTTTTTCTTCGTTTGCTTATATGCGAACGGGGGAGACGTGATAGCGACGGTTCGTGGTCAGGACGGTTATTTCGGGCTAAGCCAGAACTTGTTGCTCGGAAATGGGTTCAGCATCAATCCGACTGCACCATTCTTGCCGTATTCGTATGGTGTGCCAGGCTATCCGTATGTCTTGTATGGTCTCCTCTCGCTCACAGGAAGTTATGCGGCAACCGCGATTGTGCAACTCGTGCTTGGTGCACTCATACCGGTCATAGGCATGCAATTTGCACGCGTGCTTGTGCCGTCTCTCTCGCGTGCGCCACTCGTCATCGGCGCACTGCTCGCGCTTGCGCCGTATCAAGTGCTCTTCTCCTTCATCTTCTATACCGAGACCATGTTCACGTTTACGTTCGGCATCTTCTTCCTCGCGTTCTTCCGCTATTTGAGGACGCCATCCATGCGGTTGGCCATGCTTTCCGGATTCCTGCTCGGACTCGTTACGCTCATAAAACCGACCGTGCAATACGTGCCGGTGGTCGTAGGCGCATTTATGGTGTGGCGGTTCCGGAAAACACTCGACCGTAAACTATTCATACAGCTCGGCTCATTCGTTGTCGTCTTCGTGTTCGTGCTTATTCCATGGCTCTATCGCAATTACACGACGTTCGGCGTCGCGAACTTGAGCTCGCAGATGCCGTTCAATCTCTACGGTACGCTCCTGCCATCAGTGCTCGCAATCGCGAATCACACGAGCTTCGCTGTTGAACAGGCAAAACTACCGGTGTTCCTCGACTCAGACCTCTCGAGCTTGTCTTCTTTGTCAGGAAAAGCGATAGCCGAAATATCACGCCATCCTGTTGCTCTTATTGAGCTTTCAGCGCTAAACGCGCTCACCTTTTTTACCCATGACGGCATGTTGACATTCTTGCAGGCCGCCGGAATTAATCCGATATCTTATCTCCAAAAACCAGCACTCCTACTGCTTATAACCGCACCATGGCAATTTGCTCAGACTATTTGGGAATATATGCATACTAATATGGCGTTTGTATTTTTTGCTCGGTTGTTCTGGATAACCGTTACGATACTTTTTTGGTTAGGTCTATACAGACTCTTACGAGCAAAACTTTTCTCTCCAGAGTTACTATTTTCGGTCATTGTCGTTTTTTATTTCATGCTAACTACTATGGTAAATGGGTTATCAGTGAATGCCAGATTCCGTATGCCTGTTGAACCGATTATTTTTGCCGTGGCGTATGCTGGGTTAGTGTTAACTCGCGAGCGCACGAGTAAAAACCTTCCGCATGAACATTAAAAAATTATCAATCATCGTTCCGTGTTACAACGAGGAACGAACTGTCGGCCTTGTTATAGAACGCTTGCTTAAGATACTTTTTACGGATTGGTCAGTTGAGATTATTGTTGTTAATGATGGCTCGACAGACGATACTGCTTTAGTGTTAAATGGCTTCATGTCTCGTGTTAAAGTCCTGAATCTAGCAAAGAACAGTGGGAAGGGCAGTGCTGTCAAAGCTGGAATAGACGTAGCAACAGGAAACTATGCCGTCATTCAAGACGCAGATCTAGAATGTACCCCGGAAGAAATTCCACTGTTATTAAAGCCTCTTGAAAGTCTTTCTCCAGGAGAGAAAGTTGTCGTGATGGGTTCTAGAGAATTGGGCAATCAAAATGAAGAAAAAAGTAATCTGCTATCGCGCATCGGTTCTTTATCGATAACTAAACTAATAAACATCTTGTATGGTTCATCGATGACTGATGCTCTTATGGGCTACAAACTTTTTCCGCGCGTGACATTCGACTACTTCACGACTGGTAGATTCGAAGCCGAAATGATTTTCATAACACGTCTGTTGAAAGATGGATATAAGATTATAGAAGTACCTGTATCGTATAATCCGCGTACACAGGATGCAGGTAAGAAGATACGGTATCGCGATGGAGTCAGAATAATCTTAAAAATTCTGAAGTTCTGGGCTATAGAACGATAATCCGATATGTTGGAAAATCTTAATAAATTATCGAGTGTGTCTTTCTTCTGCCCGGCGTATCATGATGAGAAAAATCTGCCGATTCTCGTACCTCACGTTTCTAAATTCTTAGAAGAAATAACAGATATTTTTGAAATCATCATTGTGGAGGACGGTAGTCCAGATAAAACCGGCGAGGTCGCGGATTCTCTAGCGAAAGAGTTTCCAAATGTACGTGTAATACATCACCATAAGAATATGGGCTATGGAGCTGCGCTTCGCAGCGGATACGTTACGGCGAAATATGACTATGTCATGTACACCGATGGGGACAATCAGTATGATGTGCGGGAATTTTTGCCATATCTTCATCTCTTAGAGACGGCAGATGTACTGAGCGGGTATGTTACAAAAAAAGAGGTTTCTTTTCGTCGCAAAGTGCAGTCTGAAGTGTGGAATTGGCTCATTCGCATTCTGTTCTTTGTTTGGTGTCGTGACATTGATTGTGCGATGAAAATTTACAAACGAGAAATCTTAAATAGCATCTCAATCAAGAGCTCTAGTTGTTTTATCGATGCCGAAATGATTATCAAAGCAAAGAAAGCGGGCTTTAAGGTCGCCCAATTCCCGGTCACTCATTTTCCACGTACTGAAGGACTCGCTTCTGGCTCAAGAATGAACGTTATTGTGTCGACTATTGTAGAGATGTTAAAATACAGGTTCGGGTTATTATAATTTTTTTGTGATACACAAAAGCGACAGGGTAATAATAACAGGCTGCGGCGGCATGCTTGGCGAGGCCGTTTACGATGTTTTTAAAGACGTATGCAACGCTCGCTTCTCGGATATTGACCTAAATGCCCCATGGCTTGAGCGGCTAGACGTGCGCGTCTCAAAGAACGTTGCCACATATTTAACAGAGGTGAAACCTAATTATATCGTCCATCTGGCTGCCTTGACCGACATGGAATATTGCGAACTTCATCCGGAAGATGCCTATGCTACGAATACAGGAGGGGTGCTGAACGTAGCGGAATACGCGAGAAACCACAACATACCACTGGTGTATATCTCTACAGCAGGAATCTTTGACGGAGGTAAGGACGAATACACAGAGAATGATACTCCAAACCCATTGAGTGTATACGGTAAATCTAAATATGGTGGCGAATTGATCGCAAAGACGTTGCCAAAGTCGATTATCATACGCGCCGGATGGATGATGGGAGGTGGTCCGAAAAAAGATAAAAAATTCGTCAACAAGATTATCAAACAGCTTCGAGCTGGCAGCAAGGAACTTGCAGTAGTAAATGATAAATTTGGCACGCCATGCCACACCTACGACTTGGCGCAATCGATAAAATATCTTCTTGACCACGATGCATACGGCTTGTATCATGGGGCATGTGACGGTGGCGGAAATCGAGTCGATGTCGCTAGACACCTTCTTGAGAGTTTAGGACTCACCGATCAGGTAAAAGTGAAAGAAGTCGAATCGGATTTTTTCTCGGAAAATTATTTTGCACCTCGTCCGCATTCAGAGAGACTTACAAATATAGAATTAAAAAAGATCGCCCCACATTTGACAAGAGATTGGAAGATATGTCTCAATGAATATATCGAGAGATTTAACTGGAATTTGTGGGATCTGAATACATCAGGCATGGAAAGAAGTTTCTATAAAAACTATTTTAAAATCGAAAAAGAACATTGGCTCATGGTAGTCAGGAGGATGATTGCAAGTGACAATATGAAATTGTATATGAACAAGAAGCCAGTAGCAACTAAAGTCTTGGACTTCGGTTGCGGTTCTGGAGTATTTGTCGACGAGCTAGCAAAGCAAGGATACCAAGCATACGGATTGGATATTTCCGAAGAGGCAATCAAGTTCGGTATGCTTCAGGGAGTAAAGAATCTGAATGTCATTGACTCACATAAAGTGGATTTTCCGGATGACACCTTTGATACTGTATTCGTTCTCGATGTACTCGAGCATCTCGAGGATGAGAAATGGGCGCTCGACGAGATAAGGCGTGTGCTGAAGCCTGGAGGAGTGGCGATAATTATGGTCCCTGCTTACATGTTCCTATGGGGTGTACAGGATGAAGTAGCTCATCATTACCGTCGTTATACGATGAATTCTTTGCTAAAGAAGGTTGGTGAATCTACCTCGCTTGAGGTACTTAGGTCTTCTTATTTCAACACATTCCTATTTCTGCCAATTTTCGGCGTTCGCTTGATAAGTAAACTGTTCGGTATAAAGGGCAGAGAATCGGACTTTGATATCAATAGTCCATTCTTGAATAAGTTTTTCTTCTCAATATTTAATGCTGAAAGAAAACTTCTCAAGAACATTGATTTTCCTTTCGGAGTTTCTGTACTGACAGTTTTGAAGAAGTAAGAGACTATCTAAAGTACGTTTCGATTAGCAAAGGGTTTTTTGTTTCTGGTATATACAATGTGAGGTCGGATATTTTATCTGAAAGTGCGTAAGCGTATATCTGTAGGAGGTCAGTCTCGATGGTGTATATGCGCCTTCCGTCTTTCATTCTGTAGAATGTGTAATCGTCTATCCGTATGTTTCCCATTGTTCCATCGGCGTTGAAGTCGTTCTTAAAAAAGAATGAAAGTTCAAGATTCCCCGGAGTGTCATCGGTGGAGAGAGTGAGTCCGACTACGTGCTTTTTTTCTGGGTCAAATCCTACTCGCTGTATTAGGACGTCTCCGTTTCCTTTTGTAGTCAATTGTACTATGGAACTGGCAGTCTTATCTATAGTGCTATAACTCATCAGTGCAGGCGAAATGTAGTATGAACGTATGACCCCCTGTTCCATAAGAGCATCTTTGAACTCTGGGCTCGTTGAAGCGCGCAAGCTTGGCACAATGACGGTTATGTTTGAGGCGGGGTCAGAAGGAATAGCATTATTTCTAATAAACCGTATCGGCATTTTTGGGTTGAAGAAAGTGACGTAATCAGCAAGCGAGATCCCGGACATTGTCTGAAATATATGTCCGCCCAAAAGATTCGGGATTAGAAGCGTTGAATTTTTTTCGTATGTCTTTAATACGACGAGTTCAGTGAGCAGGCTGTTTTTTAATTGAACAACTGCCGCGGTTCTTTGTTCTGCCTCCACTTTGAGCCGAAGAGCATGAAAGCTGAAGGCTTGTTGAGTTGCTAAAAATATGACCATCAGCGAAATCAAAAGTTTTATAGAGTATTCCTTTTTTGATTTGAGTAAGATAGAAGCTGATATGGCAAGAAATATCGCATAGAAAAAGAATGGCGCCCCCGCATAGCGATAGTCGAAATCTGGAATAGGATTGTGGTTAGGGCGAGCGAGAATAACCATAACTATTGTGAGAATCATTCCGCCCAGAAGCCATAAAATGAGTCCCTTTTCTTTGCGTGCAGAGTGTTTAAAGACGAATTGAAAGAACAATATGTTTATAACGAAAATAATTAGCTCAAAAATCGGCCAAATCGAATCAAACGTATCCCTAATAGATGGATGAGTAAGTATTTTAACGACGCTTGGTGCAACTATAGGGAGAGAAACGCCGGAGCTGAAAAAAGACACAAAATTTTCTGTTAAAGGGATAAGTTTCCAGGTTTCGGATTTTTGGGCGGATGATATTTTGTTGATATCCTCACTGTTTAGAGTAGACAAAAAGGTATCCGGCTGTATGACGGTGAACGAGAATGCCCAAAATGCCACAAAGAATACGCTGACAGAAACTACAATAATAAGAGGATGTTTATTTTCTTTTAAGAAGGCAAGGGCGTTCAGCATACTGGTCTTGCTTTGAATCCATCCGATGATTGCTATAAATAAGAGAATCGAAGGAATAACCCATATCCCAGATATGTCTATAGCTAGAGCAAGAGCTACTGAAGCGCCAAGTAAGATGAGGTATTTGCGTTCCTTTAGTTGATTCCATGTTATATATGTCCATATAGCCATGGAGAAAAAGAATAATATCTGCAGATACAAGGTCATTGTGTAGTAACCGGTTAGCATATCCGCCCAACTGGTAGCTCCGCTATACAGAGTCAGAAACATTAAGAATGACAGCATGCCTATGCCCAGTCTCCTGAACGTGAGGTATACGAAAAATGGCGTGAGTGCGAAGAGAATAAAAATAAATGCATTGAACGGAAGAGCGTTTTGACCAAAGACCGTGTCTATCACTTTCATCTCTGTCCTGAAGAGAGGAAGCACGTGGTCATTCCCATATGGTGTGAGAACAGCCTTGGGAAAAGACTCAGAATGATTTAAATTTATGATGGTGAAATCATCCGTCACAAAATAACCGTTCATTATATTTCCAACATGGGTCGCGAAGGAAAATACAATGCAGATGAGAAGGATAAGAATATTTCTTTTGTTGTTACTTAATGACAAGTAGAAATTTTTAAGAAAAGTTTGAATCTTCTCTAGATATGCACCAAAAAAAGTAGCAGCGACAAAAGATATGAGAAGTATGATTGTTGCAGTTATAACACCGTTATTTATACCGACGAAATAGATTTGAGCAGTCGGGCCAAAGGCTTGAAGCCGAGACATATCGAATTTCTCTATGAACATTAGAGCGACCGAAGACACCATAAGAGCACCACCCAAGATAAAGAGATGTATGTAGTGTAAAGCGAATGCAAATAGTTTGTCCCTCATTGATTTTATAAAGTATAAAGCAAAAACAGTAAATGCACACATGTAGTGAAAATACGAAATATGTAACACTCCATTCCATTGACAACATAAAGATAAAATGGTAGACAGTAAGTGGGTTGTTCCTATTCACTAAGGAGGCGCTCATGCGATTATTCGAATGGCTATTCAGCGAGAAAGCGTCTATTGATGTTGGTTTTTCAGTTGCGGTGCTCATCGATATGCAGAAAGCGTTTGTCGATAAGGTAGAGAACGAGAGAAGAAACACTCTCATAGAAGCGCAAATATCGGTGATACGTTACTGCGTCGCGAAAGATGTTCCTCTCATTGTTCTTGAATATCTCGGACAAGGAACCACGATCGAAGAACTTCGTTCAGAGTATATCGATAGGGTTCCAAGAGTCACGGTAATAACGAGAGACGAATATGACGGTTTCTATCGTACAGAACTCGAGAGGATTCTGGATTCTCTAAGGGCAGATTCATTGCTGTTTATGGGAATCAGTGCGAGCTGTTGTGTCCGCCATACTGCGCAAACCGCGATTTGCAAGAAGTTCAGAGTCATCACAGCGACTGACCTTATCGCTGACGGCTCCAATGTTGTAGGTAATACCAGTGGCACAGAACGATGGTTCAGGAATAAATGCGTTCTGTTGCCAAACTCCGCTATGTTATTCACAGCCATAGCGCAGCAATAAAAACAACCACCCGCTAACGCCAGCCCATAAACACGGCTGGCGGTTTTTTGTGCACGCATTCATTTTTATTCCCTATATGGTATTCTTACGAAATTATCGGCGTATTTTAACTTTTTATGAAAATTTTGATTACTGGAGGCGGTGGATTCCAAGGGAGTCATTTGGCTGAATTTCTCTTACAAAGCGGTCATAGCGTCTCTGTATTGAACACCTATTCAGAAAATTCCAAAGCTAATCTTGAAAATATTTTAGATAAGCTAAATCTTATATGGGGAAGCGTGACCGACAGAGAGATTGTCGATAAGAGCGTACGTGGACACGACGTGGTCTTTCATCTAGCTGGCCACATTAACGTTGACGAGTCCCTTGAAGACCCTTTGATTTTTATCGAGGCGAATATTTTTGGAACGTATAACGTATTAGAAGCGGTCAAAAAACACCGGAACCGGATGATATTGGCTTCTACGTGCGAAGTTTATGGGGATGGGCACGACCTAAGCGAAAGAGGGATCTTAAACGAAACAGCTGAATTAAAGCCGAATAGTCCCTACGCCGCATCCAAGGCCGGAGCCGATAGATTGAGTTATTCTTATTACAAGTCGTATGATTTGAATGTCACTATCGTCAGGTGTTTTAATGTTTTTGGAGAAAGACAAAAGAGTGGACAATTTGGCGCACTTATTTCAATAATGGTCGCTAAAGCGATGCGTGGCGAAGACTTGGTCATTTTTGGCGATGGCAACGCAAATAGAGATTATTCCTATATTAGCGATATAGTCCGAGCCTACGGTATGGTATTGGATAATAATGATAAATTGCGTGGGAAGGTGATTAATTTTGCGAGTGGTCAGAATACTTCTGTTAAGGATATTGCGAATTACATAGCTAACAAGTTTAATGTGAAGGTCACGCACGGTCCGGCTCGTCCAGGAGAAGCCACACGTTTCCCAGCTGATACATCATTTGCAAAAAGTCTCGGGCATTCGCCAAAGGTCTCTATCTGGGAGGGCATCAACCGCTATATTGAATGGGCGAAGCAAAACACAATCATCACGCCAAAATAATCTTCGCTAGTAATAAACGAAGGTCGAATATTTGTTTTCGAAATACGTTTTTTTGTCTAAGTAGTATTCCCAATCCAAATGTCCTTTTTGCATAACGATAAGAGGGATGTTCCCTAAATAGGAAGCGAACGCGCCGAAGGTGCTGTTGGCACCGATAACGGTATCGGTCGTAGAAAGGAGAAACAAATCGTGGACAGCATTCTCCTTGCTCACCCGTATATTCAGTCCGGCGAATAGGGAAGCGTCAACCGGCCCGTCGGAGGTGATGATAAAACAGGTTTCGGAGACGATACGGCCGGTCGTTTGCAGGTATTCGTCAAGGATCTCTCGCACGCGCGTCTGGGCGATAAAATACACCCCGTCCCGCCATGTTAGATAGTCGCCTTGGCGAATGTGGACACCCGCTAGATGTTTGAACTCGCCCCTCAGTTTTCGTATGCGCGCTTTCACCGCATTTTCTATATCCCGCCGCGGTTGGAAGTACTGCAGTATTTCTCGCCGGTATTTTTGGAGACCGACGGGATTGCGAAAAAGCCATCCGTCGAATAGGATCGTCCCTGCAACTTTCTCAAGTCTCAATAGCTCTGTGCGCTCTTCTGTCGGGAAAAGATAAAATGGTTGATTCTTTTTGTTGTCGGAAACGAGAACTGAATCTTTGTGTCGGAGAATGAGAATACGCGCATATGATGCATAGAGCCTGCGCCACAGCCGCCGTTTGAACGACTGCTTGCGCTTCGTGTAATCGGTGAATGGGAGGAATAAGAACAGTTTGAAAAAAAGATTTGGCGCGGGAATGGTGAAGTAGTTCCCATATTCAAAAAAAGAGGGATTCTCGAGGGAGTAGCCTCGCTCGAGGCAGTAGGCGTATACGCTCGCATAATTCCAGAGCTGGTTTGTGAGCTCTCCCCCGGTTGCCTGTACAATAACGGCTTTTTTCATAAACGAGGCTAGGGAACAGAAAGTCCCTTCTTCATCGCCAGGTAATTGGTGAGGGTGAAGCGCTCAGTGTCCGGGCGATACACAACCGGTTCAACAGATGTCGCTCGGACGCGGTAGAGGTCATAGCCGTATTTCTTGAACAGCTCCAGAAAGTCTTTTAGGAATGTTCTTGATTCGATCGTTGCGCCCGAGAATTCGAACTGAATATAATCGATTGCACCGCGACTGAGCATATGCTCCGCTCCCCTCAAGACCAAAAACTCAAACCCTTCCACATCAATCTTTAGGAAATCAATATGGGAGACATCGTGTCCTCGGCAGTACGCATCAAGCGTCGCGGTCGATACCTCCAGCGGCGCTATCGATTTTGTGTGAACATTGTAGAACGAGTTATGAGTCGTTTTTTCATCCCCGCGGTAGAGCAACCTCCTTTCAATTTTATCGCCGAGAGCGATATTGTTCGCTATGACGCAAAGTTTTTGCAGTTCTGCAAAAGCGTGGATATCCGGTTCGAACGCATGGATAGAGACGGAACGTTTTATTTTGAGGACCTCGCCGGAATAATCTCCGACATTGGCGCCTACATCGAACACTACGTTTGTCTTAGGTATGAGGGACCGGAGGAGGCGATACTCGCCATTGGTATTCCGATTGAAATTATTATCACCATACCACAGGTCGAGATACTTCGTGCAGAACTTAAAAAGCGCCGGAGAATATATCGGGCGTTCCCAGTTAAGAAGGATCTTTTGCAGCAGGAATTTGGATACATTCATAAGGCGATGCCGTCACGCGACATATGAGACAGCCAGCTTTTTCACCGGTAACCCACTCGTGTCGAAGTCAATGTACCATTCTTTCCGCTCAAAAGGGAAAAGAACCGCAAAGAGAGTCCGAGCTAGGATGCTTTTCGGTTCCATCCTGAGAAAACGTACGGAAGAGAAGAACAGAGCAACTTTTTTTTCAAGGAAGAAATCTTTCGGAACGATACTTCTCTGCTCCTCACGGTAGACTTTCATGGAGGTGCTGAGCTGCCCGGGCCTTCTGCGAAATATGCTCACGTGCTTGTTGAAAGACCATAGCGGCGCAAATCGGGCTAATGAGGCCCAGAGCGCATAATCACCGGCAAGACGAAATGATGAGATGGATGGGCGTGCTTTCTCCAATAATGAACGTCTCCAAAATACGCTCTCTTGGTCCACGAAGTATGCGCTCCGCCCATACACGCCTTTGAGGAGCCATTCACGCCGATATAGGCGGCATGCTCCTTCCGAAAGAGTGGTGCCGTGCTCGTCACACGATTTATTGATACCTTTTACCCAGTTTATATCGGGATAGGTTGTAAAGATGGCGGCGACGGACGCGAAAGCGCCGGGCATATATACGTCGTCCGAATTCAGCCACGCGCAAATGTTCCCGCCTGTTTTGGCGAATCCTTTTTCTACTGCATCGTACAAGCCGTTGTCCTTTCCAGAAAACCAGTCCAGCTGCACATTATCGCACTTGATAGGGAAAGAGCCGGACCGCAGTTTCTCAGCATAGGCTTTGACGACGCAGAGGGTTCCATCGACCGAGCCTCCGTCGGCAACGACGTATTCAACCTCGAAATTTCCCTCTTGAGAGAGGATGCTCTCAATCGTTTCGGCGATATACTTTTCGCCATTGTAGACCGGGGTGACAATGCTGAATTTCATTTTTTAAGACTAGACGAGATAGCGGAAGATGTCCACCCAAAACTGGTTCTGTATGTTGACTCGCCACATATAGAGTGGCAACAGTACCACAATGCTGTTCTTGTATGTCTCGGCAACTTGGAAGTTGAAGTCGCGATCGGCCCCGCGCCCCATAAAGGAGGGCCAGACGCGGTCAGACAATTTCCTGAATCGCACTTTCTCGATGACCTCGCGCTTGAAGAGCGGGCTGTTGCCGGTGCCGGGGTAGGGGTCAAGCGCACGAAAAAAGAACTTGTTGATTACCATGAAGCGCTTCCATTCAAACGGAATCAGTGCATTGATCGGACCGAGAAACGGAATGAGCACTCCTTTTGTCTTTTTTGCTAATGCCGTTATGTCTTGCGGCCAGATAATCGCATCTGGATGTTCTCTGAGGATTCGATCAGCGTCAAGCGTCTTTCCGAGCAGGGCAGGATTAAATTTCTGCCAGTCTACGCACACATGGATGGCGTCGTACCTCGTAACAAGTCCATATTGAACTTCAATGCGGTTCAGCAAAGACGCATCATCGGCATCCTGAAAGGTGATCCATTCTCCATGCACCTTTTCAAACCCATAGTTGCGTGCGGCGTAGCCGGCATTTATATTGCGTCCACGTTTGTTGAATCGATTCGGATCGTCGAAAGGCAGAGGATAGAAGAATAGATTCTCGTATCTCTCGATTAGTTTCCGTACTACCTTTTTTGTATCATCGGTGCTGTTGTCATCAATGACGATTATTTCCAGATTCGTGTATGTCTGTTTGACCATCGATTCGATGGCTGTAGCTATCGTTTGCTCATTGTTGTGTGCGGGTATTATTACTGAGATGAGCGGTTTTTCGGTCATGGCAGTTTTACGACGTTATCTAAAAAGTCCTCATACGCTTTAGTGAACGCTTCTTTGGTGTGATGCTCTCGAGCAAACGCCCATGAACCCCTGGCGAGCTTACCCACTTGTTCTGGGGGCAGATTCGAAAAATCCTCGACGACTTTCTTGATATTCTCAATCGACAGATCCTTTACGACTATGCTCGGGGCGCTCTCGTCAATACCGGTATTCGGCGTGACGATGGGGAATAGCCCTGCCTGCATGGATTGGACGGTCGCTCCGCCACCGCCCTCTGAAGCCGAGAGAAAGATAATCGAGCCGCATTGATCATAGACCTCTCGGATATCTCTGTTGCCGACCATGTGCTCACCTCTCTCGTTTATATGGGGGCGGCCGTAGCGAGTAATGTTCGGTAGCTGTAGCTCTTTGGCATATATTTCTTCAAACTCTTTTTCATAAGCAGAGGGCCCGATGATCGAGAGTTGTAAGTGGGGGAGTTCAGCAAATACTTCAACTACCAAGTCGAGCCCTTTTAGAATAGCTCCTCCACCACCGAACCAGAGGAAATGTTCCCGAGCCGCCGCGAAATCTTTTTTTTCGGGGAAATCGTAGATATTCATCGTCGGTATGGGTATAGGAATAATATCTTTCCCAACATTCGGATAGGTGCCGCGAACAGTTTTGTTTCCGTAGCCTTCGATAAAATCCGCAACTGAAGGATCGCTCGTGGCCGGATCGGTTCTGTGCGGAGAGACCGTCCTTCCTCTGCGCTCTTTCAGTGCATCGAGCCGTTTCTGTTCCGCTTCATTTTGGAATGTGGGATACGAGGCGACAATATGCATGATCTTGATGCAATCCGGCCAAAGGTAGGGCGAAAGCCTCTTGAGATTGTACTGCATATCAATGCAGGCGTTATATTTCTTTTTTGGAATGAAATGGGTGTCATTCCAGTTGATGACATCGACATCGTATCCTCTCCCGGTGAAAAGACGCGCAATTTCAATCGCGACCCAATAATTCGAATGAGGATCGGTATAAAATTCTCCCGGTGCAAGCGTGAATGGCCCGGTGATGAAGGAGAGGAGCATCGCGCCTTTTTTCTTCTCCTTCGTGTGCAGAGAAACTACACCGAAGAGTTTGTTGGTAATCTTGTTCCGATATGCCGACGCATATTTTTGCAAGACGTTGTTCATACGTTATGGGATTCCATCCACAGCTCAAGGCAGAGGATCGCCCATATTTTATAAAATACCTCCTCGTCTTTCTTGCCATAGAACGAGCTGACGATTTCTCGCACGACAGTTTCTTCGAGATAACCATATATGTGTGCGCCAGACCCGAGCTTCTCCTTGATGATATTTTCTAATTGAGGCGTCTTGAGCCATTCTTTTACCGGTGCGCCGAAGCCCTGTTTGCGGCGATAGACGAATTCTTGAGGCATGATTTCTGACAAAATATCTTTCAGAATTATTTTGTTCTCGCCTTTGTTCATCTTGAATCCCATAGGCAGATTGTAGACGAACTCTGCGAGTTTGTAGTCGAGGAAGGGGGAGCGCACTTCGAGGCCGTGCATCATGCCCATCATGTCGACTTTGCTGAGCAGTTGACCGGGGAGATAGGTGGTGAGGTCGAAGAGATTTATCTTCTCGATAGGGTCGAGTTTACTGTTGGCAATGCTCGAAGGTACGAATGTCTCCATGTAGTTTTTACTGTTACCCCACAATGTCTTTCTTTCGCTCTCGCTGAATATGGAAATGTTTTTTATGTATCCCTCGAAAGGATTCAAAAAAAGTTTTTCAAATGTATGCTTACGATACGAAAGGTTCCAATGCTTCTGATACCAGCCATACCCCATAAAAAGCTCGTCAGCGCCGTCGCCCGAGAGAGCAACTTTCACCTTAGTAGCGGCAAATTGTGAAAGCAGTGATTGGGGGAAGTCAGACGAATCGGCGTGAGGCTCATCAAAATATGCGATACTTGCTTTGAACGCCCCTAAGAGATCTTCATTTGCTTGGAGTGTGTAGTGGTCGGTTCCGATTTTCTTGACAGCTTCTTCAGCAAAGGGGAGCTCGTTGCGGTAGTCGCCATAGCCGAGAGAGAAGGTCTTGAGTGGCCGATTAGTCAATTTCTGAGCGTAAGCAGTAACAAGCGTCGAATCAACCCCGCCGGAGAGGAAGCTGCCGATCTCGACATCAGCTACTAGACGTTTCTTGACCGCATCTGTAAAGAGCCGACGAATCTCTTCTTTCGCATCTGTATACGATATCCGGAGCGGTTTACATTCCAGCTGCCAGTATTTGCTTTTTGTAAGCGTGTCGCCCTTGTATACCGCACACTCCGCCGGAAGCAGGGTAAAGACATTCTTATAAATGGTCCTCGTCGGCGGGACATACATAAGCGCCAGGTAGTTATCCAGCGCTCCATGGTCGAGCTCTCCCGTTATCCGTCCCGAGGCGAAGAGGGCTTTTATTTCGGAAGCGACCAGCAGATTTCCCTCGGGGTCATAAGCATAATATAGCGGTTTCTTTCCAAAACGGTCGCGCGCCATAAAGAGCGATTGCCTCTCGTCGTCCCAGAGAGCGAAAGCGAACATGCCATCCAAGTGCTTCGGACAGTCAACACCATATTCCTGATAGGCCTTTAGGATTACTTCAGTATCTGAATTGGTAGAGAAAATGTATCCTTTATTCTCCAATTCTTTTTTTAATTCTTTATAGTTGTATATCTCACCGTTAAAAGTGATGGCTATGTTATGCTTGCTGTCACGCATCGGTTGATGTCCGCCCGCAATATCGATAATCGAGAGACGAGTTTGCCCAAGTACGCAGGAACGGAACGAAAGAATACCCTGATCGTCTGGCCCACGTCGAGCAAGCGTCTGCAACATCGCATCAGCGCGTTTCGTATCTTTGTTGGTTCCAGTGACAGCGAGGATTCCGCACATATATTATAGTTTAACCCAAGTATCAGGTACTAAGTCGCGCACATCCATTTTTGGCGTTTTGAACCAGTTTTTTGGGCTTATCACTATTTTGCCAGGATTATTGTTCAGCCAACCACCCCACCAGGAGAAAGAGCTATTGGCGATGATGTTGTGCTTGCATCGGCTCATGAGACGCAGGTCTTCATAGTTGGTGCGGGCGTCATTATGATCAACATAGGTTACGGGATGATCGAGAATGATGTTTTGCCTTGCCCACTCCATATCGTCTGAAAAAATGAAAAAATGCGGGTCAGCGATGGTCTGCACAATTGTTGAAACTGCTCGTGCATAATACTCAGAATCGCAGGTACCATGCCATGCATTCACGGTAGGATTGGTGACGTAGTCAGCACGACGAATATGCATGCTTACAGCGGTAGAGTTCGAGATTGCGTCTGTCATTTTTCTATTCTTCCCGACGAGCAGTTCCTTGATAGTAAATTCGTCGCGAATGATAGATTCTATTCCCTTGAAATACCGCTCACTCTGCCAAAAGCCATCAAGATAGACTGGGGCGGATAGTTTTAAAATAGAAGGATCGAAATTGAAAGATCGTTCAGAAACATAGCGCGTCGGATCTGCGATCAGTCGATTGTATAAGAACCACATCTTTCCCTCCCTCTTCTTGTATATACGGAATGCAGCTACTTCTTTTTGTGTCGCGAATACCTCCTCGATGTTCAAATGATGAAGACCGTATGCGTGCAGTTTGTATGTCAAGATAGACTGGGGCGGATAGTTTTAAAATAGAAGGATCGAAATTGAAAGATCGTTCAGAAACATAGCGCGTCGGATCTGCGATCAGTCGATTGTATAAGAACCACATCTTTCCCTCCCTCTTCTTGTATATACGGAATGCAGCTACTTCTTTTTGTGTCGCGAATACCTCCTCGATGTTCAAATGATGAAGACCGTATGCGTGCAGTTTGTATGTTTCGAATCCAGTTTTGTCCAATTTCAATTCGACATTATTTTTGAGTGCTAAATGCCGTGCGACTGCGTACTGGAACATCTGATTTCCAAGTCCTCCGATGAGTTTTGTGATGATCATTTTAATTTCTGAGGCAGATGCGTATGGTCTCGAGGTCTTCGGGGGTCAATTCAGGGTAGTTCCCGCAGTAGAAAGCGTTGTGATGCAGGAAGTCTGCCCCAGGTAGGTCTGCGGTGTCTTCTACATATTTTTTATAGAACGGCTGTTTCTGCATATTACCAGCAATCATCGGACGCACCTCGATACCGGCATTGATGAAACGTGCAAGATATTTTTCCTTCAGTGCAGGTGTTTTGCAGACGATTGCAAAAGCAAACGGGGAGAATTTTTGTATGTGACTTCGATTGATCGCGACAAAGTCAGGATTTTTTTGAAGCGCTTTTTCAAGATAACGATGATTATTCTCCCTAATCTTTAAATTTTCTTCTAAGAATTGGAGTTGATGCAGGCCGAGAAAACCGGTTATCTCAGTTGGTCGTAAATTAAATCCGAGATCATAGAAAGTGTATTTCGATTGGAATTCGGATTCGATACCATATTTCTTTCGCAACTTTTTCTGCTGTTCTGGTTCGAGATTCCTATCCCAGCCATTTGCTCGAACGATACGAAGCATCTCGGCAAACTCAGCATCATTGGTGCAGGCCATGCCGCCTTCTATAGTCGACATGTGATGAGCGACGAAAAATGAAAAACTCGATCCAAATCCGAAATTACCCGTCCGTCCTTCAGGCAGTTCAGTGCCAAGCGATTCGCAGTTATCCTCAAGAAGGAGAATATTCCGTTCGTCACATATCTTTTTTATTTCTGGAAGATCGCCTGCGAACCCAAGTACATTCGTCACAAAAAAAGCACGAAGAGCATGCGTCGAGAGAGTTTCAAGAAGATTCGTCGACATTGAATTGAGAGTCAAAGGATTACAATCGATTGCAACAGGCTTCATCCCGAGCTGGATAATCGGCATTACATTTGTCGACCAAGTGAGAGCAGAGAACCCCACCAAATCGCCCTCCTTGAGAAGACCAAGATTTTTTGCGCTCTGGAGCATCGCAAGGTTCGCGCTTCCGCCCGAATTGAAAAGTACCGCATGTTTGCTGCCTTGTTTTTTTGCAAACGCCTCTTCAAATTCTCTACACTTCACATCCATACTGAGGCGTTTTGCCTGCATGATGAATTCAGACAAAGCTTTTTTTGTCTCGTCCTCGTGCAAAAACGCATTTTTCATCAAAGGAATCATAGTTTTAAGTCTACCTAATTATAAATTTCTTGTAATTCCTCTCTTTCAAATGCAGGAAGAATGATCGGGGTAAACGAACAAGAAGCAACACTGCCGCAAGCGGGCGATAAGGAGTGCCAGAAAGTGCTTCAAGGTGCCCTGTAAAATATTTGTTGAATCTCCCAAAAGGGAATATGTGATTTTTTGGGTTCTTGTATTCAAGTTTCTTGGGATTTTCTTTTGCATCGTTTGTAAGTGCACCAGGACTTGAATATCCACCATGTCTTTTCTTAAAAAAGTACCGCGGGTCGACATAAATCTCGAATCGACTTACAAGAGCGAGAGAAAACATATAATCTTGCCCCCAAACATTTCTTTGTGGATACGCTCGCCATGTTTCTCTAGCGGCGATCGTTCTGAAGAGTCCATACATGAGGTTACATTTACCGAGAATTTCTGGCTGAAGAACATAGCGAGCGACACTTAGCATCCCAGGTTTTCCTGAGAGACGAGTCAGTTCTGTCTCCTTAATCAGCGTCTTACCAAATGAGTCTATTCCTGCGGTGCGGGTAGTTGCGAATCCGACGTTTTTGTTTCGTTCGAGATGCTCCATACAGATTTTTAGATAATCTTTCTCGCGAATATCATCCTGCGCGGTCCACATGAAATACTCGCCATCGGCTTTGTCGAGAAGGAATTTAAAGTTGGGGAACATTCCGATATTTTTCTCCTGCCGGACGTAGGCTATGCGTTGATCTTTCTTCACATATTCTTCACAAATCACGGATGTCGTATCCGTCGAGGCATCGTCCGAAATAAGGAGTTTCCAGTCAGTGAATGTCTGTGCGCGCAGGGAATCAATCGCTTCTTTGAGGAAACGTTCGCCATTGTATACAGGCATACCTATGAAAACTTTTGGCATATTATTTTACCCGTTGCAGATATCCGTCTGGATTGAAAGTAGCGTTTTTGCCGAAGAAATCGCAATATTTTCTATCGATCTTGAAATCTTGATTTTTTCGTAGAAATTCGTGCACAGCTTTTAACGGTCCGCCCGCAAGAGCCATGTCTCTTTCAATCCGCGTGACGATACCATCCTCGACTATGAAATAGGACCCGAGAGAAACAAGAGGTGCGAATTTCTCTATGGTTTGCAGGACATCTTCGTACTGATGTGAAGCATCATCTATGATCATTATTTTTGAAAATCCTTTTGCATTCTCGAGATCATATCCCTCCCACCCCTCTCTAAACGAAGTTACTCGCGGATGCTGAAGCGTTGTAGGAGAAATTCCATTATCTTTATCAATCGTATGTATTGCGCCATGCCCAATCGCATTCATAAGATCTGCCAGATATAGCGTGGTGCCGCCATTGCTTGTCCCTATCTCTATTACCAAATCCGGCTGAATTTCACTTATGAGCATTTGATACAGGACGTAATCAAATGGGCATTTTAGGGCTGGAACTCCTCGGTATTTTATATTGAAGTGTCCGTTGTAGATGCTGAGGATGTCGAAACCACCAACTCTTTTGCCTCTGCGCATTGCATTGTAGGAATTACGCAGACTTCTGATAATCGCAAGGATTTTGGTCATAGTGTCTTATATTTTCTTATTTTCCCACTTTAAACGAGGACGTACGACCCCGGGGATTTTCTGATTGAAATCTAACTTCCGAGAACTCATAATGTCTTCTACAACATTGAATGTAAGGGCATCTTGTTGGTAAAAATGAATCTTAAGAGGCCTCATGGTAGAGAGAGCTATTCCTGCAATGTAGGTGCCTTCGTTGAGTAGGTCTCCTGGTATCCACATCGTTGCTTTGTGTTTCCCCATTTCTCCCAATTTCTCATCAAACTCCTCATGACTAATGAATGCGTATTCGCCTCGCATGGTGAAGATATGGATATTTGGGACGGGTGTATGTCCAGGCTCTAGTATTTCGTAGGTAAATTCTATCCCTACTTTTTTATTTGCAGTGACGAAAGGAATGCTCTCATGATGCTCATCAACAATTCGTGCAGAATGAAGAATTGCGACTGCATCCCCGGGAGCATTTTCTCCCCTCCAAGAGGTTTCTGTCGTACGAGATTTTGCTTCGTCCAAATAATGATTGATAATGTCCTCCGTTTTCCCGACCTCTTTTACTTTGCCTTTTTCGAGCCAGACGGTCTTTTTACACAGCGTCTGAATTGCCGCCATATTATGACTAACAAAGAGAATCGTCCTCCCTGATTTTCCGGCGACTTCTTCCATTTTCCCCAGACACTTATTCTGGAATTCAGCATCGCCGACTGCGAGTACTTCATCGACAAGGAGGATGTCCGGCTCCATATGCGCCGCGACTGAGAAGGCGAGACGGACATACATGCCGCTTGAATAATATTTCACCGGGGTGTCGAGGAATTTCTCCACACCAGAAAACTCAACGATTTCATTAAACTTATACGCGATCTCTTTCTTCGTCATGCCCAAGATCGCGCCATTGAGGAAGATGTTTTCGCGTCCTGTAAGTTCAGGATGGAAGCCAGTGCCTACTTCAAGCAATGAGGCAACTCGGCCACGCATAATTATCTCGCCTTCGGTCGGCGGCGTGATGCCGGTGAGGATTTTTAGGAGGGTCGATTTCCCTGCACCGTTCGGGCCTATGATGCCGATAATCTCTCCCGGCATCACATCAAATGAGATATTTTTTAGCGCCCAAAATTCTTCTTTAGTATTTATGCCAATCGCCTGTTTCGCTTTTGATTTCAAAAACTTGAATGGGCTTTTTGCAACACTCGTTAATATATCACGAAGTGCTACATAACCGCCGCGCTGATGCGTGATGCTGTACTTTTTTCCAATACTCTTAATTTCTATAATCGGTTTCATGGGAGTTAGATGACATCGGCAAAATAACGCTCAACCTTTTTGAAAAATAAGATGCCGACTATAAGTAGCACAGCAGTTGCGACGAATGATACTGCTATAAGCGCCCAGTTAACAGCGGTTGTACCAAGAAGAGCGGCGCGTGCCGTTTGGATAACTCCAGTCATCGGGTTCATGGCGAGTATCCAGGAATACTTGCCGGCGATACTTGCCGGGTAGATAACAGGTGTCACGAACAAGAGTATCTGTATGAAGAATGGAAGTGCATAGCGTACATCGCGATATTTGACATTTACGGCCGCTAGGAAAAGGCCGCCGCCCACGGCTGCCATAAAAGTGATAATAAGCAGAAGCGGCATGATCAATAGGCCGCTCCAATGAGGCGTGTAGCCATAGTAAATCATCATTCCGACAAGGATTACTGAAGCGATTAGGAAATCAACGAGTTTAGTCGCTACAGCAGATAATGGGAGTATAAGGCGCGGGAAGTAAACTTTTGTAATTATGGACTGGTTCGCAATTAGAACATTGCTAGTATCGGAAAGTGCAGAAGAAAAAAACTGCCAAAATAAAAGTCCGGTGTAAACAAAGATTGGGTACGGAACACCATCTGATGGAACTTTTAACAGGTTGCCAAAAAAAATAGTAAAGACCACCATTGTAATAAATGGCTGGAAGATGGCCCACAGAACGCCGATAGCGGTCTGCTTATATCGCACCTTGAAATCACGCCATGTGAAGAAGTATAGGAGTTCTTTGTATTGCCACACTTCCTGCAAGTCGCGGAGGCTAAATGTCTTTTTTGGACGAATAATAGTAACGCTACTCATAGATTTCTTTGTACCACCCATATGTCTCCTTGAGTCCCGCATCGAGATTTGTCGAGTGTTTCCAGCCGAGCTTATGTAGCTTCTTAACGTTCAACAGTTTCCGCGGCGTGCCGTCGGGCTTCGTTTTATCCCATACGATTTTTCCGGAATAACAGACAATCTTTTTTATTTTTTCTGCTAGTTCTTTTATCGTTATATCAATACCAGTACCGATATTAATAATATCCGAGCCATGATATTTCTTCATCAGGAACACGCAAGCGTCCGCAAGGTCATCGACGTGGAGGAACTCGCGCTTTGCGGAACCGGTACCCCAGAGCGTTACGGATGGGGCACCATCCCGTTTCGCTTCGTGGAATTTCCGGATAAGAGCGGGTAGGACGTGTGAGGTTTCAAGATCATAGTTATCGTTCGGTCCGTACAAGTTCGTCGGCATGACCGAAATAAAGTTTGTGTCAAATTGCTTGTTGTATGCTTGGCACATAAAAATTCCTGCAATTTTAGCAATGGCGTAATTACAATTTGTTGGTTCAAGTGGCCCAGTCATTAAATAATCTTCTTTAATTGGTTGCGGGGCGAGCTTTGGGTATATACAAGAACTTCCAAGAAACAGAAGTTTTTTTACTTGAGAACGATACGCTTCATGGATTACATTATTTTGCACAGATAGGTTTTCATGAATGAAAGATGCTGGCATGTTTTGGTTTGCCACAATTCCGCCGACTTTGGCGGCCGCGAGAAATACATACTCGGGCCTTTCTTTTTTGAAAAAAGACCGTGTCGCATACTGATCAAGCAGGTTGAGTTCGGCGCGCGGGCGCAGAAGCAAGTTGCGATAGCCCGCTTTTTCAAGCGCACGGACCAGCGCCGAGCCGACGAGTCCCAGATGTCCCGCGACGAAAATCTTAGCGCCCTTGTTCATAGGCATAATCCGCTTCGACCATGAGCTTCACGAGATCGGCGAACTTCGTAGTCGGTTCCCAGCCAAGTTTCTTTTTAGCTTTCGCATAGTCGCCCCGAAGAATGTCCACTTCTGCCGGCCTAAAGTATCTCGGATCTATTTTGATTATCGTTTTCCCCGTCTTTTTATCAATTCCCCTTTCTTTCAGACCTTTTCCTTTCCAGACGATATCCATACCGAGCGCCTTGCCGGCTTCTTCAGCGAACTCGCGGACACTGTGCGACTCATTGGTCGCGAGGATGAAGTCATCCGGTTCTGTGTGCTGGAGTATGCGCCACATGCCTTCCGCATAATCTTTTGCATACCCCCAATCACGCTTCGCTTCAAGATTGCCGAGATAGAGCGTCTTCTCTTTGCCGAGCTTGATGCGAGCGAGTCCTTGCGTAATCTTGCGCGTGACGAAGGTCTCGCCGCGCCGCTCGCTCTCGTGGTTGAAGAGGATACCGTTACTGGCGAACATTCCGTAGCTCTCACGATAATTTTTCGTTATCCAATAGGCATATACCTTCGCCACACCATAAGGCGAACGAGGATGGAAGGGCGTCGTTTCCTTAAGCGGGATCTCAAGAGCCTTTCCGAACATTTCGCTCGACGATGCTTGGTAGAACCGCGTCTTGTTCAGCCCGACTTCGCGCATCGCGTCGAGAATGCGGACGGTGCCGAGTCCGGTAACATCCGCAGTATATTCCGGAATATCGAAACTGACGCGTACATGGCTCTGCGCGCCGAGGTGGTATATTTCGTCCGGTTGCACCTTGCTCAAGATGCGGTTGAGGTTGCTCCCGTCAGAAAGGTCGCCGTAGTGGAGGAAAAGTCTCCCGTCGTGTTTATGCGGGTCCTCATATATATGGTCTATACGCTGAGTGTTGAAATTGCTCGCACGGCGTATGAGTCCGTGCACCTCATATCCCTTTTCAAGAAGCAATTCTGCTAAATACGAACCATCTTGGCCGGTAATACCGGTAATCAGGGCTTTTTTATGTTTTGGGGCACTCATATATTATATAGGTATAGATAAAAGGTGTGACGCTATCGTAGCATCTAGAACCGAAGAAAACATGATATAGTTGTTCTCATCATGCAGTCTGGAGGCGCAGCTAAACAGGCGGCGAGGTGGGTGGCTCTTGTGGCGCTTTTTCTGCTCCCGCTCACACCGCTCATTGTAGCCAACTCGTTTTTCTTCCCGTTTATTACCGGCAAGGCGTTTTATCTGCGTATCCTGATAGAAATAGCGGTTGGCGCGTGGGTGGTGCTCGCGTTTCTGGATAAAGAGTACAGGCCCAGATTTTCTTGGATAGGGGCATCTGTAGTTGGCTTCGTTGTCTGGATGTTCGTCGCCGATGCGTTCGCATTTAACGCGACGAAAGCGTTCTGGAGCAACTTTGAGCGGATGGAGGGCTGGGTGCTTCTCGTCCACCTCCTCGGACTGTTCTTTGCGGCTAGCGCGATATTGCGCGTAGAAAAAAAATGGAGGGCGTGGTTTCTTACCTCGCTCGGCGTTGCGGTTATTATTTCTGGATATGCACTTTTCCAGCTCTCTGGTGCGCTCGCGATACATCAGGGCTCTACGCGTATTGATACGACGCTCGGTAATTCCGCATACCTCGCTGTATATCTTCTATTCAGCACGTTTGTTGCGCTCTGGCTCGCGCTCACCGAGAAATACGTCTGGTTGAAGTGGTCCCTTATTATTCTTGCAGTCGTTGAAGCTACACTCATATTTTTTACTGAAACGCGCGGGACAATCATAGGTTTGGTTCTTGGTTTAACTTTGGCCGCATTTCTGACTGCGATAACGGCGGGGAAGCGCGCTCGTGGGTGGGCCGCGGGCGCGCTGGTGCTTATTCTCATTCTGATTGGCAGTTTCTATCTCGCGCGCAATTCTGATTTCGTACAAAACAATAATGTATTGCAGAGGATTGCGTCCATTTCTATCGCAGACGGCCAGACGCGTTTCACCGTCTGGAGTATGGCGTTTAAGGGCGTCTTGGAGCGCCCGCTCACAGGCTACGGGCAGGAGGGTTTCAATTATGTCTTCAACAAGTTTTACGAGCCGTCGCTTTACGGACAGGAACAGTGGTTTGACCGCGCGCACAACGCTTTTATTGATTGGCTCTCTGCTGGTGGCATACCGGCATTTCTTCTCTATATCTCTCTCTTTGGTTCCGCGATTATGTTGTTGTGGAAAAGTTCGGAGCTCTCGCGCCCGGAACGAATCGCTCTCACAGCCGTGCTCGCCGGCTATGCCGTTCACAATTTCTTCGTCTTTGATAATCTGTACTCCTATATATACTTCTTCGCCATACTCGCGCTCATAGACTCGCAGGTTTCGCAACCTATTGAACGATTTGAAAATGCTCCTGAAATCTCTGCAGAAGACGGCATGACTTATGCGCTTCCTATCGCCGCCGTCTCGGTGTTCGTGATTATCTGGTTCGTAAATATTTCAGGCATGCAAACGGCGTCCAAACTTATTACCGCAATATCGCCGTCCGCAGATTTATCAAAAAATTTCGCAGCATTTGAATATTTCTCCGCACATCCGCCGTTCGCTATGCAGGAGGTGCGCGAGCAGATGGTTTCTTTTGCAAGCGCGGTCGTGCAGAGCCAGTCTGTAACAAATGAACAGAAACAGAGTGCGGCAACGCTCGCGATAACAGAGATGCAAAAGCAGGCCGCATCGTATCCGCTTGATGCGCGAGCGCGCCTTCAGCTCTCATACGCATACCGCATAGTAGGCGACGGCGCGAATGCGCTTAAAGAATTGGAGGCCGCGATTCTTCTATCGCCAAATAAGGAAAGTTTTTATATTGAGAAGGGAACCGTTGAGTGGGACACTGGGGATGTTAAGTCGGCGCAGAAAGATTTTAATACTGCATACACTCTCGGCCCGCAGTTCACTGACCTGGCTATCTATTCCGCCGCCGGCAATATCGCCGCCGGAGACAAGGAAGAGGCAGATAAAATCTTGATGGAAGTTTTCGGCACCACTGTGGTAGACAGTAATGTGCTCGCGGTCGCATACTATCGCACTGGCGATTGGCAGAGCCTAATCAGCATGCTCAAATTGCGTACGGAAAAGCCAAGTGCAGATGCCCCCGCATGGTTCTCGCTCGCCGCCGCCTACTATACGGCCGGAGACAAGGCGAATGCGATTAAAGCTATCAACACGGCAGTCGCGAAGTATCCGGACTCTGCAGACGCAGGCGCTGCGGCCATTAAGCAGATTCAAGAAGGGAAATGAAAGAAAACGTACCGCTTGCATCTCTCACGACATTCCATATCGGCGGGCCCGCGCGCTACTTCACAGAGGCGCAGTCGGTTGAAGAAGTAAAAGAGACGCTCGCATTCGCCCGCGCCAACTCTCTCTCCGTGTTCGTGCTCGGAGGCGGGAGCAATCTGCTTGTGCCGGACGGCGGTGTTGACGGTGTTGTGCTGAAGATGGCGATGCGCGATATGAATTTTGAAAGCGACGGCGCCGACACGTTGCTCATAACGGGCGCGGGAGCCAGCTGGGACGGCGTTGTAGACGCCGCGGGAGAGAAGGGAATTTTCGGCGTTGAGAACCTCGCCGGCATTCCCGGCACAGTCGGCGGAGCCGTAGTCCAGAATATCGGCGCCTATGGCGCCGAACTCTCCAATGTGTTTGAAT